>Ga0187843_10000014_pt1 | contig 154222 bp, 128 predicted proteins | sample SpaLakP09_SKY_43_FD_134516 | JGI IMG/M metagenome (GOLD analysis project Ga0187843, IMG submission 134516) | Oligotrophic lake water microbial communities from Sparkling Lake, Wisconsin, USA - SP09_SKY_43 | ecosystem: Environmental > Aquatic > Freshwater > Lake | place: USA: Sparkling Lake...
CTCAGCAGAATATCTTCTATCTTCGCAAACTGTTCTCTACTGATGTCGCTTGGGTAGGCTTTTCTCATCACCTAAGTTTACGCAATATTCCTTTTGTTTACAATAAGATCTCGAACAGCCTCTGAGGGCTTTGATGCGAACCTGAAGACCCTGTTCATCGCAGAAGGCTTGCTGATGTATTTAACGAGCAGCGATGTAGCCAGCTTTTTGCAGCAAATACATTTGGCAAGCACGAATGCTTCGTTGATTTTTACGTGGATGGAAATCCAGACGAACGGCCGGCCTAATTTCCGTCCGGCCAGCAAAATCATTGATTTTTTCCTCGAGAGAAAAGCCGAGCCTTTTTTGTCAGGCATGGCGCAAGACCAGGTTGCGAGATTTCTGCAGCAACATGGTTTTAATCTGCAAAACTTGAAAGAAAGCACGGCTGCATCCCAGCAGCCAAACGAGTGCCCAGCTATTGCTGGTGAATATATTTGCCTGGCTGACTGCCAGCACGCCTGAATTTGATATGACGCAAGCAGGGGTAGCCTGTCTATTGCATAATGAGCATACTCACACAGCCGCAAAGTGAAAATGAATACTTTATTCGACAGTGCCCCAGGCTTTGATCAGCCCCTGGCAGTACTCAAGCATTGCCATGATCGCATACGCAAACAACTGGCGACCATGACCAAGTTGCTGGACCACTTGCCCACTCACGGGGCTGACAAAGAAGCCCAGCAGGCTGCCCAGTCTGTGTTGAATTATTTTATCAAGGCAGCGCCTTTGCATCACGAAGATGAAGAAATTAATCTCTTGCCGGAATTGCAATTGACCGCCAAAGGTGCTGATGCCACCCTGCTCGCCACGCTGTTGCCAAAAATTCTTAGCCAGCATGAAGACATGGCTGCGCAATGGCAACAACTGGAAAAACAGCTCAGTGCCATCGCCTCAGCGAGTGCGGCATCCTTGTCTGCCGGGGCGGTGCAAGATTTTCAAGCCCTGTACAGCGAACACATGCAGATAGAAGAAACTCAAATTGCCCCCATGGCAAAGCGCCTATTTTCTGATGCACAAATGTCAGCGCTCGGTACAGCCATGCAGGCAAGGCGTGGCATTGCCGCATAAAAATTAACTAGATTATCAATACCATATCGAGGAAAACCATGTCCGTAGCTGATATCCGCACCGACTACAAAAAAGCCAGCCTGGCTGAATCCGATGTCACTGACGATCCCTACAGCCAGTTCGCCAACTGGTTTGATCAAGCTTTGAAAGCCGATGTAGCAGAACCAAATGCCATGACCCTGTCCACGGTCAATCCTGAAGGCAGGCCAAGCTCACGCATTGTCCTCATCAAGGAGTTCGATGAGCGCGGTTTTTCCTGGTTCACCAATTACGATAGTGCCAAAGGCCAGGACCTGGAAAGCAATCCGCATGCTGCCCTACTGTTTTTCTGGATTCCGCTGGAAAGACAAGTACGCATAGAAGGCCGCATAGAAAAGCTCAGCGATGCTGAAAATGATGCCTACTTCAATAGCCGCCCGTTAGGCAGCCGTCAAAGTGCACTGGCTTCGCAACAAAGCCAGCCTATTGGTGACCGTGCCGAACTCGAGCAAAAACTCGCCGCCGTAATTGCTGAATTTGGCGATAACCCACCACGCCCTGCACATTGGGGTGGTTACCGGCTGATACCAGACCACGTCGAATTCTGGCAAGGACGCAGTTCGCGCCTGCATGACCGTATCATTTATGCATCGGATGAAAATGGTGGGTGGAAAATTTCCCGTCTGCAACCTTAAAGCAATCCAGGTCGCTGACTACTAACCGAGCAGGTGATAGTCAGCAGGCCAAATTGGCATAATGGTTTACAGACCGTGGTATTCTCGGTGTTTTTACCCACACCGAAGTCCATGCCTAAGAAAAAGATCTTGTTATTAAGCGTTTCCGCTGGTGCCGGTCACAAGCGCGCCGCCGAGGCCATACAGGCAACATCGTTGGGATACCCTGCTGACACTGAAGTCTTGCATCTGGATGTGATGGATTTTGTCACCGCCGGATTCCGCAAGATTTATACTGATTTTTATATCAAACTGGTCAATAAAGCGCCGACGCTGTGGGGTTATCTCTACCATGCCAGCAACGAAGCGCAGTCTGACAGCACCATGGAAAAGCTACGGCGTGGCATAGAACGACTAAATGCCCGCCCTCTACTGCAAGCAATTGCCGACTTTGCGCCAGATGTCATCGTCTGCACCCATTTCCTGCCAGCAGAAATGTTGTCCCGCCTGTTGCGCAAAGAGAGACTGCATTGCCCGGTCTGGGTACAAGTCACCGACTTTGATTTGCACAGGATGTGGGTACACGAACATATGGCTGGCTATTTTGCCGCAAGTGAAGAAGTAGCCGACCGCATGCGCACGTCTGGAATCCCGACTGAACACATCCATGTCACCGGTATTCCCATCATGCCTGCCTTTACGCAGCACCTTGACAGGACTGGCTGTGCGGGAGAATTTGGCCTTAATCCTGCACTGCAAACCTTTATACTGATGGGTGGTGGTGCTGGCCTCGGCGGTCTGGATGAAGTTGCTGAACGGCTGCTGTCACTGCCTGGCAACTTCCAGCTTATCGTCCTGGCTGGCAAAAACGCACCGGCATTGCAAGCCCTGCAAAAGTTGGCATTGCGTTTCCCTGGACGCTTGTTACCTCAAGGCTACACCGATAAAGTGGAACGCCTGATGGCTTGCGCTGATCTGGTGATTACCAAGCCAGGCGGCCTGACCACTTCTGAGTGCCTGGCCATGGGCCTGCCGATGATCGTCAACTCCCCGATTCCAGGACAGGAAGAACGCAATGCCGACTTTTTGCTGGAACAGGGCGTTGCCCTGAAAGCCTATGACGATATCAGCCTGGCTTATAGACTGAATTACCTGCTGCAGCACCCGGAAAAATTACACGACATGCATGTCAAGGCGCAAGCGCTGGGTCGTCCGCAGGCAGCAATGCAAGTCTTACGAACCATACTGGATACACCAGTTTGAGACCTGGTTTGAATATGAAATCTGCCAACAATTCATTCAAGCCCTTCCTGCTTTGCTTACCTTTGTCTGTGTCCTGGCCTTGTTTTTTGCTCAGGTAGAAATCCAGATAGAAGGCAGTGCAGGCTGGGCTGCCAATCTGCCCACCTGGCGCATAGAAAAACACTGGTTGCTGGACATCTTTTGGGGTGGCCGGGCCATGACGGGTTATCATGCCTGGGTGTTTCCCTTCATTACGCTGTTTTTTCATTTTCCCTTTGCAATGCTGCAGCAATGGTCCGTGAAACTTGAATGCCGCGCCATCGCCAATATCATCACATTCTGGATAGTTGAAGATTTTTTATGGTTTGTCATGAACCCCGCTTACGGCATTTCACGATTCAGCGCCCATGATGTTCCCTGGCATGTACACTGGTTATTGGGTTTGCCTACCGATTATTGGCTGGGCTTTTTTGGTGCTACTTTTCTCTACATTTTTTCGTATAAAAACCATGCTCTACAAGATCAGAAAAATGCAAAATAAACGACTCGTTGTCAGTCTGGCTGCACTGTCTTGTGCTGCTTTTCTCCTGACAACGAATGTCGCCAGTGCACAAGAAAACCGTCCTGCTGACTGGGCCACCCCAGTAGCAGAAGCACAAAACCTGTACCGTATTCATCAGGATTTTTATCGTAGCGCCCAGCTGGATAGCAAAGATGTCGCCTTGCTGCAGTCACTTGGTATCAAGACTGTGGTCAGCTTGCGATCCTTTCATTCAGACGACAAGTTATTCAAAGATTCCAGCATCAGGCTGCAACGGGTAGGTATCAATACCTGGAGTATCAATGACCAGAATGTCATTGCCGCCTTGCGGGCAATCAAGGCTGCCGAGAAAGATGGCCCTGTGCTGCTGCATTGCCTGCATGGCGCCGACCGCACCGGCCTGGTGACAGCCATGTATAGAATCCTGTATCAGGCCTGGAGTAAAGAACAGGCAATGGAAGAATTGATAAAAGGTGGTTATGGCTACCACAGCATGTGGAGAAATATCCCCAAGTATCTGAAAAAAGTGAATATAGAAAAAATACGTGAAGGTGTGAGTCAACTATGAAGCATGTATTTGTTTTAATCGGCATTACGGCCGGATTATTATTACTGTCGAGTGCGCAGGCAGCACAGCTGGATGCCAGCAAATTCAATGAAACCGAAGTGCAGTTAATTGATCAAAGCAAGCCTGACAGCAATGGCAAGACTTTTGTGGCAGGCACTATCCTGAATGCCCCGGTCGCCAAAGTGTGCGCGACTATACAGGCGTATGAAGATTACCCCAGCTTCATGCCAAATACTGCCAACGCCAAGGTCACGCGCCAGCCAGATGAATCTGCCCTGGTGGACTTCACCCTGCATCTGCCGCTCGGTAAAGTCAAAAAATACCGTTTGAAAATGACACCCAAAGTCAGCCCTGCCACCTGCAATCTGAGCTGGAAATTGCAGCCATGGGAAGGATTGAAACAGGAAGAAACGATTGCAGACACTTCTGGTTTATGGGAGCTTTCTAGCCTGGTCAGCAACCCTGCAAAGACTGTCGTCAAATACCAGGTATTTACCGATCCCGGACCTGTCCCCTTGGGCCTGGGCTGGATCGTTGATAGCATGAGCAAAGACAGCATACCGAAAATGATGGATGCACTGAGAAACAAGCTGCGCTAAACACAGGGGAGTCATAGCTCCCCTGCTTCCCGGCTCGAATCAAGTTGTTGTTGTGCTGCTGCCATTGCTGGATACGCTGCTGGTGCTAGTAACAATCACAGTACCGCTACTGGCACTGGCGTCTGATGGCTTTGGTACTTGTTCAGGAATTTTAAAACCAGCATAAGTACCTGAACTCATGCCCAGCAAGGTCAGGATACTGCCATCAAAGTCAGGCATGCTGACATGCTGTATCACATACACAAAAAACAGTACGCCAAACAAGATATTAAATACCAGCAATTGAAAGCGGTAAAGTGCCAGGCCTTGCGCATCACTCATGATGTCGTCAAAAAAACCCTTGCTCTCGCCAAACTGGTTTTGTTTGCTGGAATCCACACCTGCAGCAGTCAGATAAGTCGCGCTGCCTATCCCCATCAAGCCCAATGCCTGAGTAGAAATATCGGGAATCCCCTCCCCGACTATCCATAGCCACACATAAGAAGCAAACACGATGAAAAACCACCATGCCATCTGCACTCTGGCGAGGCTGTATGAGCGTTTGGCAATTGCCGCAGTACCAGTATCTCTGAGCAAACCTGATTCACGCCCAAGTCTCAGCAAGGCATAAGCCACGGCAATAATAAAGCCAAAACCAACCACGATATAAGCTGGTTGCAATATCTGGTAACGGAAAGTTCCTGTCGCCAAAACAGAATTACCTGCACCATTATTGAAGCTGACGCTGAATGGCAAATCACGGCGAAAATTGTTTTTGAGTTCACGCCATGGTGAACCCATCAAAGCTTCGCGCTGCGCTGCGGTATTGCTACCGTCTTGCTCAGGCAAGAAAAAACTCAGCTTGTTCATCGCAGGATCTGGATTGCAATCCAAGGGCTTTAATTGCGTCAACACGCCATTGATACGCAATTCCACCAAATTGAACTGGTCCTTGAGCACTGTACTGCACACTCCAGGAATGGCGATTTGAAATGACTGGTTCAATTGCAAAGTGACAGGTTCATCTATCTTGCTGATGCTGGCCAGCGCGGTCGCAGCACACATCAGCAGTAGGCAGCACAGTATTTTTCTAAAAAGATCAGACATCGGCTTCCCCCATTGATTTTCATACAAATTCATCATGGTGGAATCATAGCAAAAAACAAACTCATCAGCTTAATTGTCTGACAAGAACAACACTCTGATGGTAGCGCTGGAGATGCTTAAGCCAAACCCAAAATTTCCTGGTTCAACTGCAAGCGTGCAGCATAAGACTGCAGCACATGAAGGCCAGGCTCCTTGCGCGGCCAGCCAAGTTCTACACCATCATTGTGAAAACGGGGCAAAACATGCAAGTGCAGATGTGGCACGGTTTGCCAACCAGCTTCGCGATTCGCCTGCAAGATGGTCATGCCATCGGGCTGGAATTCCAATTGAACTGCCCTGGCAATCGCATGTGCGGCACGCCTCATCGACATGGCAGTGGTGGCATCCGCATCCATCAGTGTCACATAAGGCTGTTTGCTGGCAACCAGTACATGGCCGGGGTTGATTTGCCCGGCGTCCATGAAAGCAAACACCAAGGCATCTTCATACACTTTGGCACAGGGCAGCTCACCAGAGATCAGTCTTTCAAACAGGGTAGGCATCAATCAACACTTTCATCAGACTATCAGTTTGCTGGCGAACATCTTTCTCGCCTTGGCGACTTTCGGCGCCACCACGAAAGAGCAATAGCCTTGCTGCGGATGCTGACGGAAATAGTTCTGGTGATATTCTTCGGCAAGATAAAACATCGGTGCCTGGCTGATTTCCGTGACGATCTCATCATCCCAGACCATAGCCATTTCCTTGACGACTTGCTCTGCCAGGCTTTGTTGTTGCGTGTCGTGGAAGAAAATCACGGAACGATACTGTGTACCCACATCATTACCCTGGCGGTTTAATGTGGTGGGGTCATGAATGGTGAAGAAGATTTCCAACAAATCCCGGTAGCTGACGATGGCAGGATCAAAAGTCAGGCGTACCACTTCTGCATGCCCGGTCTTGCCGGTACAAATTTGCTCATAGGTGGGTTGATGCACAGCACCACCAGAATAGCCGGACTCTACTTTCAATACGCCGCGGATTTGCTGGAATACCGCTTCAGTGCACCAGAAGCAGCCACCACCCAAAGTGATGGTTTCAAGCTTTGTAACTTGTTGATTTTCCATAATATTCTCCTTTCAGACTGTTCCGTATCTTTTGACAAAACGGTCAAAAGTGCTCTAAAATTTGGCAGAAAATCGCCAAAGATTGGGGCCTGCCAATGTTTGCCCTATCGCGTGGATTAACACAAGTTCAGTGGCAGAACAAGACCAAAGAAAAGCAGGTCAAGTTCCGTGTCCGTGTCAACAAAAAAGTCAATGGTATTACTCGTATGCCGCCAGCGTGTTGAAAATTTCCTTGGACAGCGTTTTAAATTGACTGTGAATGGACTCTGATAGCTTGGTTGAGTTATCAAAGTCTGGGGCTAAAAGTAGGGGAACTTCGAAAATTGAATACTCTGGCATTGCCCCCTCATTGACCCACTTCACTTCCCTTAGTTTTTTCCAATAGAGAACCTGCACATCTTTTGTTTGCCCAAGAAGCCATAGCTCAAAATTTGCATTTTTGTGGTTGAAGACAATCGCAAGCTTTAGCTTTTTCTTCTTGAGGTAATCATTTTGCAAGTAGAAGTACGTGAAATCTACATATCCATGCAACACATTCGCAGTCGAGTATTCACTTTTGTATTTCTTAGAGAATTCAGTTCTTAGAGTTTGAACAATACCAACTAGATCTTGATAGGTCCGCTGGAATTCTCCATTCGAGAAGATGGCTTTATAAGCCGATATGCGTGAATTTAGACTTTTACTCGGCATCACCCGTTCCCTCCAAAATCTGCTGACACATAACCTTGAATAAATTCCTTCCCCTCAAGTAAGTTGAATGAACTCTTATCTACGAATGCCAAAGCACTTGCCCCAACCTTACGGCAGGGAGAGCAGTGGCACATGCCCATCATGCTCGGGGGTGAAGTCAATTGAAATTTGATTGAGCCGCAACAGCAACTACCATTGATCATGGGAACTTCCATCAAAAATACTGCATTTTCATGGCAATCAAGACAAACTTCGTCGTGCAACAGTTGACAGGGTCGAAGAATTTTTGCCAAAAATATGGCAAAACTTCCTTAACAAAAACCTATCTTATTGATTTATCTGATGTTTTTTCATAAAAATGATTCCGTGCACCAGAAACAACCGCCTCCCAGGGTAGCAAATTCAGTCAATGTCATGTTCATGATGTTCTCCTTGTGTATACAGTCTTAGTCTGTATGGAGATCATTTTCTTACATTTATGGATGTTTATGCCAACCAACTGACAAAATGCTGCAAATAGCTTCAAGAGGCGGCCAGTTCCGCTATCTCCCGCGCCTGTTCTATCTCCGCGATAAAGCGCGTGCTGTCCTGGTAGGCGACACTATGATTCAAGCGTTGAAATTTTCCCTGGCTTTCCAGAACAAAACTGGGGAAACCCTGAGCGCCGGCCTGGCGTAATAATCGATGGGCCATCTGCGCCAGAGCTGGCAAATCTGCTTTTGCTCTCGTGTACGCTGCCTCGAAGTCGCTGGCGCTCAGCCCCAAACCCATCGCCAACTGGCTCAAGACCTGGAAATCACTGATGTCAGCCGCATCGATGTAATGCGCATGCTGGATTTTCTCCAGCATGCGCAATGCAGCGGAACCCGATGCATCTGCCTGGCTCATGACGGCTGTTGCCGATGGTACGGAATAATAACTTAGCTCGCCTATGTTCCTGACCCTGTCCAGGTAAGTATTGCCAAAAGTCACGCCAGACAAGGTGGCGATATGCTGGTCAGCCGCAATGATATGCTCACGATAGCTCGGCGGGATGATATTCGGCTGGTCAAACAATAAACCAGGATGAAACACCAGCGGCAATTTTCCAATAAAGTGGGCTTGCACTTGTTTCAGCAAGGGGCTGACGGCATAGCACCAGCCACATAGGGGGTCAAAAATCATATGTAGTCTGATGCTCATTCCTTGCTCCTGTTTTGAATATCTGTCGCAATTTTAAGCAAGTGGCGGCAACGGAAAAAGTGCGTATGATGGAAAGCATCTTTCGGTAAAACAGAACAATCTCATAGATATTTTTCGAATAATGCAATTTGATCAATTACGCCGCATGGCCTTGTTTGCTCACGTGGTGCGCTACGGCTCTTTCTCAGCTGCCAGCAGGGCACTTGACCTGGCAACCTCGGTGCTGAGCGCGGCTGTCTCGCAGCTGGAAATTGAACTGGGAGTACGGCTACTGCACAGGACAACGCGCCGCCTGTCGCTGACCGAGGTAGGTCAAAATTATTACCAGCAATGTCTGTCCATGCTGGCAGCCGCAGAGGCGGCACAGGAATTGATTGCCGAAAGTTCGGGTGAAATCGCTGGCCGTTTGCGCATTTCTGCCGCTTCTGATGTGGCAGAAAACATCATCTTGCCTGCCCTGTATCCATTGACCAAGGCCCACCCGAAATTATTACTGGACATTCAGGTGGCAGACAATATCGTCGATATGGCAAGCCAACAAATTGACTTATCCATACGTTCTGGCTGGATGCGCGATTCATCGCTGGTGGCACGCAAGCTGGCAGATTTGCATGAAGTATTGGTCGCCTCGCCTGCCTATCTGAAAAAATCCGGGATACCACAGCACCCAGAAGATTTGAGCCAGCATCAAATCATTGCGATGACACGCCTGAGTGACCCGACCACACTGACGTTGAAGAACAAGGAAGATCATACCGTCAAAGTCAGTTTGCCTCCATCAGCCATGACTGATAGCGTGCGCCTGTTGGTGCACATGGCTGTTGAGGGCATGGGACTGGCACGTTTGCCCAGCTATGCAGTGTCCCAGGATTTGCGAGCAAACCGCCTCGTGACTGTACTGGACTCATGGCAACTTCCTGGGGCGGGCATTTTCGCGGTGACCTTGAAACGTGGCTTACAACCGCAAAAGGTGAGGGCTGCCATTGAGGCCCTGGCGCAATTTTTGGATGCAGCTTAGCGCGCCACTATTGTTACCTGGATAAAAAACACGCCAGATTGATTGCCTATACATGCTGTCGCCGCGGAATTTGGGATGAATTGGTTTCCATGCTATCTTTTCCCGGCCCGGTGCTGATGAAAAATCAGTGCACAGATCAACAGCACCTCCAAGAATTGCCAGCACTTATAACATATGAAAAGAATAAGTATGCCCGCATACAAGTTACCGCAAACTTCACTCACTGAAGCAAGCAACAATCCATACATGGCAAACATAAAACCCTGTCTATCTGCCTTGCTGATCCTACTCTTGTCGGCTTGTGGAGGTGCAGGCACCTCCGAGGAAGGGCGGTCAAGCAAGTCACCGACAGCACCCGCGCCACTTGCAAATGTAGCGATTGCCACTACGGAAAGTCAGCCCAGTGCCACCATACAGCTTGATGAACCGCTCACTCTGGAGCAATTCAAGGCACTCAACAAAGACTGGCCCATCCAGTCCCGGCCTGCACCAGCTCCGGCCACCACCCTGCCGCCCTTGGTACTTGATACTCAAAACCGGGAAATGGTGAGAAATGCCTACAATACCCTCTACCCGCAGTCAGACAATGTCGCGATGAACTGGACAGGGGATTACGCAACTGGCAAGGCAGGCACGCCCGGCACGCAATACCAAGACGCTACCTTGTTACGTATCAATCTGATTCGGGCCATGGCTGGTGTACCCGCCAACGTTGCATTTGATCCCACTTATTCAGCCAAGAGCCAGCAAGCGGCATTCATGATGAGCGTCAATGGGCAACTCTCGCATACTCCGCCATCAAACTGGAAGTTTTATACTGCCGATGGTGGCGAGGCTGCCGGTCGCTCCAATCTGGCTCTGGGTAATGCTGGCGCTGATGCCGTTTCGAATGGCTACCTGGCGGACAGCGGTGGCAATAATGCAGCAGTTGGACACCGCAGGTGGTTGCTTCATCCACAAACCCAAACCATGGGATCAGGCAGCGTACCTGGCTCTGCTGGCGGCAGCGCCAACTTTCTTTACTCAGCCAACTCTTTGTGGGTCTTTGACAATAATGCTGCTATGGCGCGTCCTAAGCTGCGCGATGACTTTATCGCTTGGCCACCAAAAGGCTATGTCCCCTACCCTGTGGTTTATGGCCGCTGGTCGTTTTCATACAGGGATGCTGATTTCTCAAATACCAGGCTCACCGTCAGCAAAGCGGGGGTCAATATCCCTGTGACCATAGAGCCACAGACAAAGGGATATGGCGAGAACACACTGGTCTGGTTACTGCAGGGCACGACCGATGGCAGCAAGGCGAGCAAGCCATCAAGTGACGAGTCTTATTCTGTGACTCTGGCTGATGTGCGCATCTCGGGAGCTGCACATACATTTAACTATAATGTGATCGTTTTTGATCCGGAAGTCGCTACGCCAGGGGCAGCCACACCCCAGATCAGTGCGGGTGCCAGCGTCAAGGTCAATGCACCTTTGGCTTTCCAGGTCAAGCCAGTAGCAGATGCGTCTGGCTATGAATTGAAGACTTACCTTAAAGCCCCTGTGCCGGACACCTGGACAGTCAAGAACGGCGTCGGAAGCTGGACTGCCACCACCGCTACCAGCTATTCCGCATTTGGCAATAGCAACTTCGTACTTTTCCACGGCGACTTTGGCTTGCAAGCCCTGGCCTGCAATAACAAGCTGCTCATCGCAGCGGGTGGGCAAGTCGAATTTGATAAAACAACTGGCTATGCCACACCTGGAGAGTATTTGAAAGCACAAGTTTCGACCAATGACGGTGCCGCCTGGTCTGACGTGTTCTCAGAAAAAGGGACATCGAGCCCACAAGCGACTGGCCACATCAAGGTGGATCTGAGTAAATATGCTGGCAGCACCGTCAACTTTAGGTTTATTGTGACTCGTGACTCAGGGGCCGCGGTGTATACTACGCCAGGTATCTCAGGCTGGCAATTCAACAATATCAAGTTTGCCAATGTTGCACAATTGGTGGATGAGCAAACTGGCTTCATCAATGGTAATCAGGGCAGCATCAGTGTTGCCTTTTCCAAAGCAGGGGATTATCTCGCCATAGCCCGCAGCCAGTACCAGGGACGCTTCTTTTCTCATTGGGGAAAACCTCATAATTTCACTGTCAATTCCACCGGGTTCGAAGGCGACCTGGCGAATTATACGATCTCCAAAACTGCCAGCGGCTATGCAATTACTGACAAGTCTGGCAACAGCGCGACCCAGACCGTTCCAGCCTCTGCACGCATCGCCTTCAAGGACGTGACAGTTGCATTTGATGTCGAAGGCCAACCTGGTCAGGCCTATCGCATTTACCAGGCGGCTTTTGGCCGCGTGCCAGACCTGGCTGGGCTAGGCTACTGGATCAAGGAGATGGACAGGGGGACCAGCCTGCTCAATGTCGCGGCCAGTTTCATGCAATCTGCAGAATTCAAGACGCTGTATGGTGCCACTCCATCAACAGATATTTTCCTGACAACTTTATATAGAAATATCCTGGGCCGGCAACCTGACCAGGCCGGCTATGATTACTGGAAGGCAGAGGTGCAAGCCAAGCGCATAGACCTTGCAGGTGTGCTGGCAAGTTTTACAGAAAGTCAGGAAAACAAGGCCAGGACAGCATCCGCTACACAATACGGCATCGCATATACGCCTTATCTCCAATAGTCCGACGAACATCATTCTCAACAATAATTGGACTTACGCAAAACCGCCCCAGCTGCGTTGCAGCTCCTCTCCTAGGAGCCGCGTACTAAAGTACTGTCTTCGTCGCTGCGGTGTAGTTGGGGTTTCAGACAATATGTTGTCTGCCAACGTAACGAACCGCTCCTGCAAGAGCGGTTTCCCACTGCGATAGCCGTGCCGGGACAATTTTGCGTAAGTCCTGAATAAAAAATACAGAACAGCACCAGCAATACTCAGTATCAAAATAGCAGCGGCTTGCTTTTAAATCTGGCAAGCTGCTGCAAATTAGAATAAAACTGCAAAAACGTGAAAAAATGTAACTTCCCAGCCGAAAGATTACACAAACTTACACAAGAGAACTGCAGTAAATACTTGGTATACGACTAAAATATTTCACTCGAATTTACTGCTGACAGCAATTTGCAGGCTGTCCAGCAAACAGTCAGTTAAACATCCGCCTGCATTCAAGATACAAATCATGGATGCCAGTGTTTAACTAAGCAAATTACTACCGCCTTGCTTTTCAATAAGAACACCATGTTAATTGACGTTATCAAAAACGGCTTCAGAACCATCTTTAGAATGCGTCATGAACGCGAACTGCCGCCACCTGGCCCAAAACCGGCGTTTGGTAGCACCGTTGTCTACAAACGTCTGAAAATGCAATTGATCGTACCTATTGATTATGAACAATGGGAATGGCTGACTGGCAAAGGCTGGCGTACCCTGGACATGCGCGCCAACCGCCGCCGCTATTTCAAGGTACCGCGCAAAGCGGTGACTCGCCTGTTACATGCCAATGAAGCCGAACGTGAAGTCTTGCTTCTGCAAATCATAGAACACCGTTACGACAGGTCGCGCCTGCATTAATTCATGCGGGAATTAATATATTTGCAATAAAAATTAGTATATTTATCAATATTCTCTTGCAAAGTCTTAAAAAATGCATTCTTGACAAGCATGTTACATCCATTTTCTTAAGTAGTACCAGAAAAAATTAAAATCCTGACAATATTCAAGCAGGCTGCAAGCGGTTAAAATGCCAGCATGCAAAATTTAAGTAACGAAGCTGAGGTTCAGAACGAAGACGATCTCGCTCTGCAGACCTATTTCAAGCCTGGTATTACTCCCGAAGACGTTTCCGCTGTATTCCCCCTGAAGCGTGGCCAGCCTGTATTGCAGGCTTTCACGGCTTTGTTCCATGGCGGTTTCAACGGCGTATTGCTGCGCCTGCTGGTTTTGCGGGAATTGACAGCGGATGTGGAAACACCGTCGCTGAGCCGGGCGGATATCAATGCCAAACTGGGATATCTCGAAGCAGATGCTTTGGAGACAGTATTGTCGCGCCTGCGCTCTACCGGCTTGCTGATCTGGGATGCAAGCCAGTCGGTCTACCGCATCGCACCGACAGCCCGCAATGTACTGGCAGCGATAGAGTCTTTGCTGCACGTCGAAGAAAACAATGACCAGGCTGAGATGAGTTATATGCTCACCCAGGTCGCTGGTGCCCAGGCAGTTGGTGGCGTCTCGGTGGAACAATTGCATCACTTGCTGGGTCGCCTGATTGAACTGACGGAAGAATTCTCGGATGCGATTGCCTCAGGTTCGGAGTTCCAGCTGCGTACTGCACAGCAAAAATGGCATACCGCCTGCGACTGGGTAGAAAAAGGCTCGGAGATCATTCACGCCATCACCAATGACAGCCGTGCCGATGCGGCAACCCACAGGGCTGCACAGGCGATAGGCCGTGCACAGAGTGCCTTGTTGAATATGCAGGGTATGTTCTCGCGGGCACTGAACCAAATTGAACGCCAGCGTGTGCACCTGGGTCAGTCTGGCTTGTCGACTACCGATATCAAAACCTGGTTGCTGCAAAAAGATGATCTGGCTGCATTAGCAGATGATGCGCTGGCCAAACCGGTGACGCCTATGTTTATTACGCCATCGGAAATGATCGATGTAGCCGAGAGCGAATTACTGAGCCACCGCGTCTCTGCACTTGTCGGTGCTTTGCCTGCTGGTGAAAATGCACCGTCAATTGCCAATGATGATAGCGATGCCCTGCATGAGCTTGATCACTGGCTGGCCCTGCTGACTGAGGCTGATGCATCGGAAAAACCTATCTCGTTGCAGGATATTTTATTACCGTCGAATTTTTCGATCGCCTCATACCGCGCCTCCATGCTGCCTTTGCTGGGAGATGCCAATGAATCCGCCTTGCAGGGAGCGACCGGGATACTGGCACGCTTGCCACTGGTCTTCAATTCCAAAGACAAAATGCACAAGGTGCATGATGAACATGTTGCGGCAATGTCGATCGCCAGCCTGAGTGCCCCTCCTGCAGCCACTACCTCCGGTAAAGCAAAGCCATCTGCACCCGTCGAACCATCCGCACCATCAGCACCACCTGTACAGACTAGAGAAACACCATGATCGAAGATGCTCAAATCCTGATCGCCCGCTTGCTGGCGCACCAGACCCTGCGCCGTGAAGACAAGCTGGTCAAACGCGCCTTGTCGGATGAGTTATTTCGTACCGAGATCGACACGCGCCTGAAAGCCTGCGGCATGAAGTTTGTCGATAATGTGTATGCCGACTATGTCACTCTGGCCTTGACACGCGATAGCGAATCCAAGGTATTTGGCACCAAAGAGACCTGGCAGAATAATAATTTTGGCCTGGCCCGCGATGGCGTGGCTTTACTGGTGGTCTTGTGGTCCTTGATTATTTTGCCCAAACGCGAACGGCAGGAAGCCCATCAACTGGCAGAAGAAGACCAGAATGATATGTTCGGCAAGACAAACCCATGCCGCGTGCAGAAGACACTTCGATAGGCATCTCTTACCGCGCTCTGCTGGCAGACTTCGGTGAAAAGCTGGGCAAGAAAACCCGTATGGACATGAACTTGGGTCAGTTGGCACGTGTAGGATTTATCGAACGCAAGGCCGACCTGATCCTGGAAGGCCCGCTGCTGGATTTGCTAATGGATACCGACACCCTGAAAGACCGCATCATCAATGGTGCGTTGTCAGATATATTCCACATCCCGGCACCACGCACACCAGCCGTCATCGTACCTGTGGTTGAAACTCCAGCTGAAGTTGAAGCTGCTACAGAAACAAATGTAGCAAGCGTGGAAACACCTGTTGCCAACAACGATGCAAGTGCAAACACCGGCGCTGACTTCACCCCCAATACCGAAAAAGAATAAGCACCATGTTTCATATCAAATCGCTGGAACTTGTCCATTGGGATTATTGGCAACGTATCAAGAACATCCCGCTGGATGCCAAGATCATCACCATCGCCGGGCAAAATGGCTCGGGTAAAACCACGCTGCTGGATGCCTTGCGCACCCTGTTCGGCCTGGAATGTTCCATGGGGCGTTCCTACAAACATTATGCCCGCCACTCTGGCCAGCAAACGGCATGGATACGTGCGGTCGTCGATAACAGTGCAGTTGGGCCGCAGATTTCCAACCGCCCTTTCCGCATGTCGGGTTTGTATGAAGATGAAGTCACGCTGTTTTGCAAGATAGAGAAAAATGGTGGTGACTGGAAGCGTCAATACCTCATGCGCAGTGGCAAGACCGAAATAGAAGAGATACAGGAAGCCAACGACTGGCTGGGTGTGGAAAGCTATCGCAAACGTCTGTCACACGCAGGTCTGTCGAATGCCATGGGCAAGGTACTGGCGCTGGAACAGGGTGAGACTGACAAGCTGTGTGAATACGCGCCGCGCCAGTTGCTGGACTTGGTGTTTCAAGTCTTTGGCGACAAAGAAGTACTGGATGCCTATGATGATGCCAAGCGCCATCAACGTGATACCGAAACTGAATTGCAGCGCTTTGAAACCGAGCTTGAAGGTGCCAAGACCAATCTGGAAGGCTTGCGCCTGCGCGTTGCCAATTACCACCAGTATGAAAGCCTGAACAAGGAAAAGCGCGATCTGCAGGAAGAAATACTGCCTACCCTGCAATACCATGAAGCACTGGAAAAAGCGGGTACTACCAGTCAGACCCTACGGGCCAGCAAACGTTTTTTAAAGACGCAAGACCTGGCACTTTCTGATCGCCGCCAGCACCTGGCGCAACAGGCGCAGCAAGTCACGGATGCCAAGCAGGCAGAAGCTGCACTGGAAGCAGAAGAGTCATCTCTGCGCGAAAAACTGGGACAGATCAACAGCAAACTGAAACCGCAGGAAAGCTTGCTGGAACAAAAAGCCCGCTTGCAAAAACTGGCTGCAGAAGCAGATGCCGATGTCGCCAATATCGCTGACGATCTGGAGAAAAAAGAAGCCGAACTGTCGCGCCAGAAGCTGGAACGTGATGCCCTGACCCAGCGTATCGCTGGCGAGATGGAAACCATCGCCGCCCTGCAAGGCAAGTCTGCCCTGCCTGATCCTGAGAATGTACGCCAGATGCGTCGTGCACTGGCGGAGGCAAATATTCCGCATTGCATGTTGCCAGAGATTGTAGAAGTTACTGATCCCAAATGGCAGGCGGCAGTAGAAGGTGTATTGCGCGGTTATACCTCAGTGATTTTGCTGGACAAGGCAACTGACGCCTCTGCAGCTTACCGTATAGGTGAAAAGCAGCGCTACAGCCATTTCATCGTGCCAGACCGTATCAGCGCACCTGTGGTCAAGGACCAGAGCCTGCTGTCGGTCGTTAACTTCACCGGCCAGGCACCAGGCTGGTTGATAGAGCAGCTACAACGCATAGACACGGTAGGCTCAATTGAGTTGGGCATGAAGCTGCCCAAGAATCAGGAATGGATTACGCCTGACGCTTATCATTTCGAGCGCCGTGGTGGCCGTTCGCTGTTCGTCGAAGTATCGCGCTATCGCTTTGGTAATGCAGGCCGCACCCAGCGTCTTGAAGCCCTGCTGAAGTCTTTACCACGCCTGCAATCGCAAGAAGATGTGCTGACCATGCAGATCAGCAAGCTGGCTGGTGAAATCAGTGCCTACAAGGCGCGCCTGGCAGGTGTTGATGCAGCAAAAGAACTCAGTGCCCGCCATGCCGAATTTGAAGAAGCCAGCCGCAACACGCAACCGCTAAAACAGCAGCGCATGGAAGTCGGCGGCCGTCTGGGTGAAATAGCGCCGCTCCTGAAAGCCGCCACTGAACAGCGCTCGGTCGCTCATTTGAAATGGGAACAGGCCAAGGCTGCAATTGCCGATGCCGAAGCCCAATTGCGCACATCAGAAAAACGCCATGCCGATGAACGCAAGGCCCAGTTTGAAACTCTGCGCGCCATGCGCGACACCTGGCATACCCTGCCACACAACTGGAAGCGCGCTTCGCACCGCAAGGAGCTGGTGGCCGAACATGAAAACGTCCACCAGATAGAACTGCGCATACGCAGCCTGACAAATAACCTGGCGCGTGATGACTGGGAAACCGACTCCACCGTGGTCGATCAGTACACCCGCCTGAATGCGCTGCTGCAAGGTCGCCAGGCAGAAACTGATGAACGCCGCTATCAGAATAACCGGGCGATAGAAGCCACAGTGAATGCTCGTGCCGCCTATATGGACAGACTGCGCTTCACCATCAAGTCTTACAGCAAGAACATCAAGCAACTTGGTGAGTTGGCAGGTATAGAAGTGCACACCGACCCGGTCAAGCTGGAAAATGACGACATACAACTGGCGCAAGCTGGCTTGCATGTACGCTTCAAGTTTGATGGCAAAGGCCCGATAGGCATGAATGACGGTGAAGCATCCGGTGGTCAGCAAGTCATGAAGTCACTGATCTTGCTGATAGGCCTGCTGAAATCTGACGATGGTTCTGGCGGCTTTGTCTTCATCGATGAACCTTTCGCCCATCTGGACATACGCAACATCCAGCTGGTTGGCGAGTTCCTGAAAAATACGGATGCTCAGTATCTGATGACCACGCCGCTAACGCATAACACTGATGTCTACGATCCATCTGAACTGACACTGATCACCAGCAAGAAGAAAAAAGATACCGAGTGGGCGCAGCCTATTTTTGTCTTGCAAAGAAAAACCGAGAAGAACAAGACTGCCAAAGCATCATGAATATTCGCAAATTACTCTTACTGGCAGCCACAATTCTTTCCTTGTCAGTCGCTAACGCCGGAGAAATCCATAAGTGGCGCGATAAAGATGGCCGTCTGCATTTTGGCGATCAGCAAAATGCGCCCAAGGGCAGTCAGGTGATTCTCAATTCGACAAATGCGAACAATAACCAGGCAGCGCCTGCAGAAACTGGTAGCCAAGACAAAAGTTCTGCCCCCCAGTCCGGACCAGCTTCAATTTCGCCAGCAGCTCCCTACACCGGAAATGCTCCGTATGAAAAAGGAGCGCCAGCTGGCATCGCGCCAGAGAAATTGACACAATGCATTGCCATGGTGCGTGAGCATTTCAAGCAAGAAAATTCAGCGAGTGAAATTCGTGCCTTCTTTGTCAAACTTGAATCTGTATGTCCGAAAACCAGATTCATTTGCAGATCTTATAAGTGGAGTCCACAAAAAGACCACTGCGAACCTGTGCGATACAAGGATGGTCAAAATCAGGTCAACCACCAGGTATACAATTCATAGCCGGGGCCAGCTTGCACCTGTCTGCTCAATGAGAAAGAAAGACCTGATCTTTGCATGAGCGTCACTAGCCAGGGGTAGCTACTGGCTTGACTGCATTGATTTGAATATTACATAGTAAAGAGTCACAATCAGAATCGACACCACGATAAAAATAATCGGATACAGGCATGCGCAGCAAGAAAAAAAGCAAGGCGACACAGCAAGTCCATAAAAAACTGGCGGAAAGCCAAACGCGCTTTCCCATAGCAAAAGAAGCGGCTTCACCAGGCCATACTCAACTTTGCCAAAACTGTGGTGCGCCGCTGGCCGGAAATTATTGCCAGTCTTGCGGCCAGCCAGCCCATGTGCATCGATCGATGGCGCATATCTTTGAAGAAGTTCTGCATGGCATCCTGCATTTCGATCACAAGCTCTGGCGCACCCTGCCTGCGCTAATACTCAGGCCAGGCAAACTTACCCGTGAATATATTGCTGGCAAGCGCCATAGCTACGTGTCACCACTGGCGCTGTTGTTGTTTCTGATCGTTGCCATGTTTTTTGTCTTTTCATTGACGATGAAAGACCCGGTAACTGGACTAAAGGGTAGTTACAAATCCAGGGATGAACTGGTATTGGAAATCTACGAGACCAAAGAGACTCTGAACAAACTCACATTGCCGCAAGAAAAACAGGCGGCATCACTGCCAGACGAAGAGCTGGGCAGCACCCAGAAAAAACTGAGCCAGCTTGAAACTGCACTGGCAGAAGAAAACCAGCGACTCGCAAAAGAAGAAAAAGAGCAATTGAAAACAGGAGCGGAAAACAAAAACCCCAGTAGTGAATATGACATCACCCAAGTGAGATGGATAAAAAAAATCCTGGACCGTGCCGAAAAAAATCAGGACCTGACTTTCTACAAATTGAAAGCCAATGCGGCCAAACTGGCTTTCCTGCTGATGCCAATTTCCTTGCCTTTTCTTTGGCTATTATTTGTATTCAAACGGCGTTATAACCTGTTTGATCATGCAGTGTTCTCGCTGTACTCATTGTCTTTCATGAGTATTTTACTGATGTGTATGGCGCTACTGGCAAAACTCAATCTTACTGCCATCGCCGGTTTATTATTTGCCTTTGTCCCGCCTGTGCATATGTTTGTGCAACTGCGCGATGCTTATGAACTGGGTTTTTTTGCCAGCCTGTGGCGCACGGCAGCCTTGCTATGTATTGCGGCCCTGTCGCTGCTGATTTATACGGTGATTGTCGCCGGGATGAGCTTTTAGCAAAAACACTACATATCTGGTGAACGCAGCATATATTTGAGCACAGTGCTGCGACTTCTTCGTGCTCAAACAAAATCCGCTTTTTTTTAAACGTAAAACCCAGTAAGCTACTTTGACATTACAGCTGATACAAGCCTGTGGTAGACAAAAACAAGCTACTTCCAAGGCCATATGAAAAAACCAACCAAAGCTATCTGGTCTGAAAACCCAAAACAGAACAGCATATTAGCTGCGCTACCAAAGACAGATTTCGAGCGTATCTTGCCTGATCTGGAACTGGTATCCCTTCCTTTAAAGTGGACCATGCTGGAGTCTGGTGACCACGTGCGCTTCCTGTATTTCCCTATCTCTGGCATCGTCTCACTGATTTATGCGTTGGAAGATGGTTCTTCCAGTGAAGTGGCGCTGGTAGGTAACGAAGGCATGGTCGGTATTTCCATTTTCATGGGTGGCGATAGTATGCCATCCAGCACGGAAGTCCAAAGCACTGGCAAGGCATACAAGCTCAGCCGGAAGGTCATGAAAAGGGAGTTTGCCCTGGGAGGTAAGTTGCAGCAATACGCGCTGCTGTATACCCAGGCACTGATTTGCCAGACTTCACAAACTGCAGTTTGCAATCAACATCACTTATTGGATCAGCAACTATGTCGCTGGCTCTTGATGAGTATGGACAGATTGCACTCTGAAGACATTGTGATCACCCAGGAAATGATTTCCAATTTATTGGGGGTACGTCGCGAGAGCGTTACGCAAACAATAGGCCAATTGCAAAAAGATGGATTGATTGCTGTCAGGCGTGGTCATATCAAAGTGCTGGACAGGCACGCCATGGAAGCGCGCGCCTGCGAATGCTATGAGGTCGTCCGTAAAGAATACCTGCGTCTGTTACCGCCCGTTCCTGATGCGGACCCTGCTGCGTAACAGCAACAATTGTCCAGACTAAGCAATTTGTGTTAATCAAATGGGCCCCTTATCAGGACACTTTTGACCTGTCGGATAGCCGCTGGAATTATTTTTTTCCTCACTGCGGGACTGAAGAAATAAATCTTGCAGCTTCAATCTCAAGGAACGTGATTGTGCAGGCTTGCCATAGCCGATTCTTCCCATGAAGCTGGTATTTTTCAATATGGCAGGATGGCAAAATGCTGCCAGGCTTTGCTGTAATTCCAGCATCTGTTCTTGTATGCCAGCGGTATCACTACAAGAGCGCCCTGCCTTGACATACCAGCTAAAGATCAGCGGCGTCATTTCTGGCTGCAATTGTATGCCCAACTGTGTGGCCGTTAGCCAGAAGCCTTGCAGGCTACGGCCGGCAGCGACAAAGTCTTCTACCGTTTGTGGTTCTTGCTTTGCCACGATCATGAAATGGGTGGCGCAAAATAATGCCGGAATCAGATCGAGCTGCAAACGTGGCAGCCAGGTTCCTGCCATGTAGCGATTCATCCAGTTGACCCGTTGCCAGCTATGCATGGCCCAGCGCATCAGCAACAGTCCCAGCTTATCCATACCTATGGCCTGATCGGGAATACGGTCTTCACTGAACTGTTTGCCCCAGTCTATGACTTTCTTATGGGTAGGGAAAGCCTCAGGCATGGTCAGGCGTATTTTTGCATTCCGCCATAATAACTGCGCCATCGCCCAGCGTTGCTGCCAGCCGCCAAACCAGCATATGCTGAAGTTCTCACCCACTGCCTGCTCCAGCGCACGTTGATGTTCTTCACTCAAGCCCGAGGTGGATAGTGCACGTCTTTGCACGCTTCTTTTTTCTATCATGTCCACCAATGGGTTGGGAACACAAAGATCAACAGGCAAGAGCCTGACCTGATACGCAATCGCCCTGCTATTGTCTCTATCTTCCTGACTGTCCATGCGTAAAAACTCTGCACGTCGCCGTTGATGGCTGGCGGCCAGACTAATGTTTTCCAGTAGCGCACCGAGGGCGATCTGGCTGGGACGTCCATCAAAATCATAGACGACGGTGTCGCGGGTATCAAAGGCGCGGATGATGAAAGCATCTTCTGAAATTATTTCAAAACGCCAGTTTTGCACATTGTCGCCACTGGGTGCCCAGCGTGCTTTATCCAGTATGTATTCAAGCGGGCTCATGTTGCCTTCCTGCCGTCGCGAATTTTTGGCCCAGCATGCGTCTGGCGATGGCCAGCTTGATTTTTTGCAGGGGATTGCGGTTACCACCAGGTAACCAGGTTTTCTTCAACTCTTGCCGGTAGGCGTCATAATGCATGCCACGTGGCGCACAAACCACTTTGCCGCGTCCCAACAGGATTTTTGCAGCTTCTGTTGCTGCAACACCTGCACATAACTGGCAAGCCATCACCGTCGATGGTCCTTTCTTTAAATCCAGCCTGACGCGGCTGGGGTCAACCAGGTAGGGCATATGCAAACGGCCTGGTGCCAGGCCAAGTAAAAAACGCAAGCCTTGCTCAAACTCTGATTGTCCCTGCATTTGAAAATATGCATCAAAACTCATCTTGCCGGGCATGAAAGCCAGCACTGCAGTCCCCATACCCAGAGGAGCGGCGGTGACTGCCGGTATGCCCTTGCGATAGCAAGCAGCGAAGACTGCACGACGGGCATCAAAGGCAAAAAAATCCAGGCTATCAATATAAATATCCACGCCATCAAGAAAGCTATCCATATTGCCAGTCCCCACACCTTGTGGAAATACTTCTATCCGCAAATCAGGATTGATATCTTTTGCCATGGCCTGCATGACTTGTGTCTTGTCCTGTCCCAGTGTGGATAGCATGGCACCTGCCTGCCGGTTCATGTTTGGCAAATCAAATTGATCGAAATCAGCAATATGAAAAGCACCGATACCCAATCTGGCCAGCGTCAGCAAATGCGCGCCACCGACGCCTCCCATGCCCGCAATCGCCGCCTTCTTGCCGCGCAGTTGCGCCTGCTCTGCTTCCGTGAACCAGCCCAGGTTGCGTGAAAATGCCTGGTCATAATTAAAAGCAGGAGTGCTGCCAGCTTGTTTGTCTAGCGATTGTTCCATATTAGTTCTCACTCATGCTACGCAAGCGCCCTGCCAGACTGAACTCTTCTTCGGGAGAAAAGAAATAAGGGTAGAAAGAGCGCTCCCTGTCTGCCAACTCTGGTTTTCCACCAAACTGTTTCACCAATGTGTCGAGATAATTCAAGTCTATACCCAGCAAGACTGATGGTGCCTGAATTTGCTGATTTTCACGAACCTCGCTCAAAATTGTGAAGCTCAACATGCGCTGATAAAACGCCACATGTCTGGGATTTACTTCTATGCAGATATAGTTGTAGTGACGGACCTGGAAAGCCCAAATCTCTGCAATATGGAACAGGGATGCCAGCACACTCTTGGATTTGACTTCCTTCTCGACAGCCAGTTTGGTGAATTGGCATAGTTTTGCACCCTTGCGCCGCAAGCTGTCGAGTTCAAACTTATACAGACTGTCAAGAGGCAATCCTTCTTCAGAGTCGAATTGCACACTAAGGGTACCAACTGTACGGTTTTCGATCGTGGCTTGCAGGCTCAAGACATTCATCGTCTTGCGCAACTCATGGCTAGCAGGTTTGGTAGGGTTGCTATAGCCACGTGAAGAATAGCGCTGATTCACCAGCATGCTGATGGATTCAAGATCATTGCTGGAATTCACCAGCTTGACCTTGAAGCTAGAGCTTTGTTTGTCTGGCCATGGATATACCGGGGTTTGCTGGGTAAAGGCAGCCCCGTTATTTTTGCGTGGAACATCGAGCGGCATACCGATGATGGTATTTGTCTGAGCGAGCGAGTGCATGATCTTATCCAAAGTAGTAAGCGGTTTTAAGAACCTGTTTAGGATCTGTAGCGAGCGTCAGCGGGGTGAAGTGCAGCGCAAAAAGCGGAATGTACTCTCGTACATGAGCATTTTGAGCAGCACATGATCCCCGATCACGCACGCGCAGTCAGATTGCAAACAGGTTCCAAGGGAAAAAAGACCTTTCCTGTGGCGTGTGCACCCACTTTCTGGAAGCAGAAATATCGTTTCTGCGCAGTAAGTATATTCATGCCCTGACTAAAGTTATAAGCTAGAATAGACAAGAGCTATGCCAATCCAGCCATGACTTGTAAGCAAATTTATGTAATCAAATGTTACCAATTCGTTTTGACCTGCTTTATTTGGAGGGTTGTATGCCGGGTGCCATGCTGACCAGCCTGGATGCCATTACGGCAGCTAACACCTTTTGGAGTTTGCGACATCCAGAAAAACTAAGCAGCATAGGTAGCCGTGCACAGCCATTTCGCTGGCGCATCATCAATGTACATGGAAAGACCCTGCACCTGCCCTGGCTGGAAAGCGTGATGGCACCAGGTTTCGATAGCGCCGATGAGTATCTGCCCGCCAGGCAAACCGTGCTGGTTATGCCTGGCCTGCAAATAGTCACTATTTATGATCTGGACAGGCGCGTTAAAACCGGGGCTGCAGAAAAAGCCTTGCTGCAGTCCCGCCATCAATCTGGTGCCATCATCGCTGCCAGCTATAACGCCACAGGTTTTTTGGCAGAAGCAGGCTTGCTTGAGCACAAGCAAGCTGCCATGAGCTGGATGATGAGTGGATGGCTGGCAGATAATTATCCAAATGTTTTATTGAATCTGCGTCATGAGGTTGTGGTCGATGGGAACATCTTTACCACTGGCGCCCCAGCCAGCAATTACCGTTTAATCTATGAAATTATACGTTTGCACTCTGGAGATGCCCTGGCCAATAGCGCCATTGATGCCACCTATTACAGGGAAGAGCGCAATAAGATCAGTGCCGACATGAATCTGGTGTTGTCCGCCAAAGCCCGTGATGGCGTTGTCTTCAAGGCACGCGCATGGTTGGAGGCAGATCTCAGACGTCCCTATGATTTACAGGAAGTTGCACATGCCGCTGCCGTCAGCCCGCGCACGATCAATCGTTATTTCAATGAGGTGCTGGGTATGTCGCCGCTCTCTTATCTGCAGAAATTGCGCATACAAAGAGCCAAGCATTTGCTGGAAATCAGTATGCTGGATATCAGCACCATCGTTGAGCAATGCGGCTACCGCGACAATAGCTCATTTTGCCGTCTGTTCAAAAGAGAAACCCAAATTAGCCCCTTGCAATTCCGGCGTCGCTTCAATTTCCGGGTAGACAAACGCTGGTGGCGCGCCAGCGACACTACCTCTTACGACACAAAATGAACCATGCCAAACCAGGGTTTACATCGTGCTTATACTGGATCAGACTAGAACAACTGGTATCTTCTCCAAACAAAAAATGGAAAACTGAAACATGTTAATCAACTGCGTTACTTATCAGGAAGGTCGCAAACTGTCCGACATCTCAGTGGCAGCAATCAGCGACTATGTACAACATAAGGACCAGTTTGTCTGGGTAGCCTTGCGCGATGCTTCGGATGAAGAATTACAGGAAATGCAGGTGGAATTTGAGTTGCATGAACTGGCTGTCGAAGATGCGCGTCATGGTTATCAAAGGCCAAAGATAGAGGAATATGGCGACTCCTTGTTTGCCGTCATCCACACGGTAGAAATGATAAACGGTGAACTGAATATAGGAGAACTTAATATCTTCGTCGGTGATAACTATGTCCTGTCGGTACGCAACCGATGCCAGCAAAATTTCCTCGGCGTGCGCCAGCGCTGTGAGCGGGAGCCGCATTTGCTCAAGCATGGTTCTTCATTTGTTTTTTATGCCCTGATTGATGCCGTCGTTGACCGCTATTTCCCTGTTGTGGAAGCACTGGAAGAAGAGCTGGAACTCATCGAAGAACAGATTTTCACCAAGGGTAGTGAGCGGGCGAATATCCAGCGCCTGTACCAGCTTAAGCGCAAGATCATGGTGATCAAACATGCAGTCACGCCTTTGATGGAAGCCAGCGGTAAATTATTCGGCGGCCGCGTACCTGCCTTGTGTGTCAATACCCAGGAATATTTCCGCGATGTATATGATCATCTATATCGTGTGAACACGTCAATCGACACCATACGCGACACCATCAGCACAGCAATACAGGTGAACTTGTCCATGGTTGCCATAGACGAAAGTGAAGTCAACAAACGCCTGGCAGCAGGTGCAGCAATTTTTGCGGTACCGACCGCTTTTGCTGGAATATGGGGAATGAACTTCAAGAACATGCCCGAGCTGGAATGGGCATATGGTTACCCGCTGGCTGTAGGCATAATACTTACAACCTGCGCTTATTTATACTACCGTTTTCGCAAGAGTGGGTGGCTGTAAGCCGCGCTTGATACTGTTTCAAACACATCGCAATTCAGCATGGCGATGCGTTTATTCCCCTTCCAGCACTTACGCAAAATTGTCCCAGCCAGGCTCAGCGACGAAATTTGCACCTTTGTAATCAAGAACTAAACGATTTCAATTGCAACAGAAAAAGCACGACACTGATCAAAGCAGATATTGAACTGGCAGATCAAATAAGCAGCACAGCACCAGGCATGTAAACGACGTGAGTAAATAAGTAAACAGAGTTCAATTACAGCCTGATTTAGCGATTCGTCACGTCCTTCACGCTTTGCAGGTGAGCGATGCGCTGTTCGTTCATTTCCAGTATGCATAAGTAGCGTCTGTGAGATGTGCCAGTACCACCTGATGCCAGGTTTGCTTGTAGCTCACATTGCTCTGTCCGGTAAAGCAGGTATTGCCTGCCTGAAGATAGCAATTTGCTCTTAACGCGCGTGCGGTTTGCGGCGGTATCATCCCATTCGCTCACAGATGCCAGAGTATCGGCTTCCACTTGCCTGAGTGTGAAATCACTTTGCGTGACACGTTTTCCCAGACACTCCCGCGCATCGGCCTGCCCGCCAAGTGAGAAACAGTCTTCACCAGACGCTGCACGCTGGGCCTGTGTACCTGCACTCAACATAAGTGGGGGTAAAAATAAAAGGTATTTTAATACGTGCATTCCATCATCGCTCTGCTCAGATAATTCGAAAACAGGCTTAAGTAGTTAGAACTCATTTCATAAATAGGGTGAGATGCGTTTGCCTCATAACGTGGGCTGGCAAGGCAGACGAGGTAGTCAATAGCAGTGCTATTGACTACGAGCCCACCGCCGTCCAGCGCGCGTTATTAGGCAAACCCTTCGGGAACTGACGATTTTGGCGCATTGCAGCGGGGCACGCCTTGCACTGCATCCAAAATCGTCTTGTTCGCACTCATCCTATTTATGAAATGAGTTCTAAATAGCCCGGCTCACATTCAGCTTTATATTATAAAATCTACACCTTGCCCAAACTATTTTTCTTTGCACAGGAGTTAGTGCAACGACCAGAAACCTTCATCAAAAAGAGAGCGCATTTATGAGCCCGGACATAGGGACTGCCGCAGAAGTGGCGACAGAAATAATACTGGTGAATGAAGCAGAGAAAACCAGTCATCATGCGACAGGGCCAGAAGCTCATGGTCATACCTGTGCTAATTGCAACACAGCGTTGCAAGGCAGCTATTGCCATGCTTGCGGCCAGGCTGCACACATCCATCGCTCGCTATTGCATTTAATCGAAGAACTCTTGCATGGCCTGCTTCATTTTGAAACCAAGGCATGGAGAACGATCCCAGCATTGATATTCTCACCAGGAAAATTAACCCGCAATTACATTGCTGGTCAGCGTACCCGCTATGTCTCGCCGCTGGCTTTATTTTTGTTTTTGATTTTTCTGATGTTTTTTGTGTTTTCTCTCACAAGCAACAACCCGCTTAACAGCATCTCGGATCAGCCAAATACCAAAGAAGGCATAAGCAAGGTCTTGCAAGAAAACAAGCTTAAACTGGCATCAATGCAAGATCAGCGTGCAAAACTCCCTGCCGGAGATCCCAAGCTGGAAGACCTGAAAGAAAACATCACTGACCTTGAACTGGAAATCACTGCTTTGCAGAGTTCGCTGAGTTTATTGACAGCTCCTGACACAAAAAAAGCAAGTGAGAAATCAGAGCCTGAGAGCAATCGCCTGGCCGACATCGCACGAACAATAGAAAAGAAACTGGATGGAAAAAATGTGAGCTTCTCATCCCCCCAGGTAGAGAAGAAAGTCAGGCATGCACTCAAGACACCAGAGCTAACCTTGTACAAGATAAAAAGCAATGCCTCAAAACTATCATTCCTGCTGATGCCGATTTCATTGCCGTTCTTATGGCTGATGTTTATCTTCAAACGTCGTTATGGCATGTTCGATCATGCCGTATTTTCACTTTACTCCCTGTCTTTCATGGCTTTGCTCTTGATAGTGGCAGCAATATTGAACACCTTCAGCTTTTCGATGACGGCATTGCTGCTATTTATTTTTGTACCGCCTATCCATATATTCCGGCAATTGCGTGGCGCTTATGAACTTGGTACTTTCGCCAGTTTGTGGCGCACATTTGCCTTGCTACTGATAGCAGCCTGCTCATTAATCATTTATTTGTTGCTGATCATCGTTCTCAGCGCATGATCTTCAATAACCGGGAAGTGCCTGCTGCATCAGCAGGCTTCCCAAATTACCTGATTGCGGCCATGGCTCTTGGCTTGATATAGTGCCTTGTCTGAGCGTTCCAACAGGCGACCCAGGCGGTCATCTTCTGGCCTGTAGGTGGCGATGCCTATACTCACCGTCAGGGAAAAGGTTTCGCCACTTGCTGCGCTCAAAGGCAGGGATTGGATGTGGGCACGGATGCGCTCAGCCACCAACATGGCTTCTGGCTGACTTGCCTGTTGCAGTAATACACAAAACTCTTCACCACCCAGACGGCCAAACAAATCAGATTCACGCAATTCCAGTTTGACAGTTTCGGCAAAATGGATAAGTGCCTGGTCGCCACATTGATGACCGTACTTATCGTTAATGGATTTAAAAAAATCCAGATCCAGCATCATCAAAGTCATTTGGGTTTGATAGCGCTGGCAACTTTTGAATATATGCTCGGCATGCTCAAGAAAAGCCCGGCGGTTGGCAATGCCGGTCAAGGAGTCCGTTGTTGCCAATCTTTGCAACTCCCTTTCCAGCATCTTGCGCTGGGTCACATCACGACATATTCCTTCTACGCCAGCAAAATTGCCGTCATCGTCAAACAAGGCCTGGCTGTTCACCGAGATATCGATGACACGCCCATCCTTGCTGACCATCTGCCCAGGAAAATCATTCACCATGCCATTCAGCATGATTTCTTTTTTGAAGGCATCCCTGTCAGAAGCCTTGGGATATAGTGCTTCGGCGGGCCTTCCTTCTATCTCTTCCGGTGAATAACCTAAAATCTTGCTGACAGCCGGGCTGACTTTTTGCACTATACCGTTGACATCGGTACGGTAATACACGTCTTGCATGTTCTCAAACAACCGCCGGAAATTGAACTCACTGAGACGTAACTGCTCTTCCATTTCATTATGCTCAGTCATGTCCATGCCGCTGATCATGACGGCATCCCGTTCTTCAAAGCGGATAGCGCGGCTAATCACCAGCAACATGCGAAAATTGCCTTGACTGGTGCGCACACGGAATTTGCTATTCGCATTCGCCCAGTTATCGCCCTGCTTTTTCAACCGCCCCTGCGAGCGTGGCTGATCCAGAGGATGAACAAATTCATCAACAGGCCTGCCTAGCACTAGCTGCTCATCGCTGACTTCCAGTAACTGAAGCGCAGCTGGATTGAGCTTTGCCAATTTGCCATCGACCAGAATCGCAATTGCAACTGGCAAGATATCAAACAGGTAAGCGTAATAATTTTCTTTGCTCAAGAGTATTCCTATCGCTTGGACCGGGCCTGACTAAATAGGCCCATCACTATATTTTACTGCTGAGCATAGGGGAGTAAAGTAATAAAATGCAATACCTTGCAGAATGTTTTTGACTGAAGGCAGTGATTTCAACAAATTCATTTGTTTGTAGATAAAAACATATGCCAGCAAATACACGCTTTTTACCCTATCATTTCAAGCTGCGCTTCAAATACACCTTGTAGTGCTTGTTATTGCCGAGCAAGGCTTTGATCTGCTTATTTTTGAAATCCATTCAGGACAAACCATGAAGAAACGAATGCCCAACACCCTCGTCCCAATGCGCCGATTTTTTGTACTGACTTGCCTCACTGTGGCTACTGCCCTGCCAGTGTTACCGACCCTGGCCGCTGAAAAACCAGTGCAAGCCAAGCTGGTCGTGGTGTTGGTGGTCGATGGTTTGCCACAAGAGCAAGTAGTGCGTTATCGCGATCAATTTGGCCAGGGAGGCTTTCGTCGTCTGCTGGACCAGGGAGCCTGGTTTTCTGACGGACATCAGGCGCATGGCATTACCGTGACTGCAGTCGGCCATTCGGCTGTACTGACCGGCGCTTACCCCTACCAGCATGGCGTCGTCGGCAATAACTGGATAGACCCGGTCACGCTGGCATCGGTCTATTGTACGGAAGATAAAGAGCACACTTATATAGGCGAAGATACCAAGTCCAGTGATGGCACTTCACCTGCCAATCTGCGCGTCAGCACTCTGGGGGATGAGTTGCGTTATTAGAATGGCGAGCGCAGCAAGGTCGTCACTGTCTCTGGCAAGGACAGAGGGGCGATCCTGCTGGCAGGCAAGACTGGTACCGCCTATATGTATATGAGCAAGACGGGCAATTTTGCCAGTTCCACTTATTACATGAAATCCCACCCGCAATGGGTACAGCAATTTCAGGCAGCAAAACCGCAAGACCGTTTTTATGGCAAGGAATGGCGACCATTGTTACCTGACGCCGCCTATGCAGCCGATGCTGATGATGAACTGGTGATCAATCAAAAGGAAAAAGACAAGCGTTTCCCCTTTGTCTACACCAGTAAGTCCGGCAAACCAGATGCAGACTACTATAAGCAACTGTACACTGGACCCTATCTGGATGAAATGACGCTGGACTTTGCCCGCGCCGCCATCGAAGGAGAAAAGCTGGGACAAAACCCGTCGGGCGTGCCGGATGTGCTGGGGGTCAGTCTGTCCAGTCACGACTATGTCAATCACAGTTTTGGGCCAGAAAGCCGCATGTCACATGACCATCTGCAAAGGCTGGACAGAATGCTGGCAAATTTCTTCACCTATCTCGACAAGCGTGTTGGACTGGACAATACCATCGTTGTACTGACAGCTGACCATGGTTTTCCTAACGTACCTGAATTTTCACAATCCATCAAACGCGATGCGCAGCGGCTGGACAGCAAGAAAATGATGGCCGACCTGAATCAGCATCTGACTGAAAAGTTTGGACAAAAGGACTTGGTCCGCAAATGGTCTGCGCCCAACTTTTTGCTCGACTACAAGCTGATAGAACAAAAAGCCCTGAAACGCGACGAAGTCGAAACTTCTGCAGCGAGATATCTGCTGGGCTTGCCAGGTGTGGCTGATAGTTTTACCCGCACTCAGTTTGAAAACGGCAGCCTGCCACGCACCCGCATGGGAACCCTGATGCAACGCGCATGGCATAAACAGCGCTCAGGCGATGTCTTGGTGGTTGCCAAGCCTTACTGGTATTTTGGCAGTGAAGCACACGGCACTTCCCATGGTTCTCCCTATATCTACGACACTAATGTACCGCTGATACTCATGGGCAAACCCTTCAAAGCGGGTGTTTATGGAGAGTATGCTGAAGTCATGGATATAGCGCCAACGCTGGCCCACCTGTTACGCTTACGCCCGCCTTCTGGTTCTGAAGGGCGAGTGTTGACTGAGATACTGCGCTGATCAATATCTGAATGAAAAAAAACCGCATGAATACAAATCATGCGGTTTTTTTTTGGTTTTCTTTTACCAACGCGGTCAGTCTATTTCGCCTGACGATAATTGTTTTGCATCGTATAGCCTCGCGCATAGAGCGCAAACAGGAAGGCAGCAAACAGGGCAAAACCGGCAAAGAAGAACATCTGGAAAGCAGTGACGCTCATACCAGTTGCCTTGATTTGCTCTGTTACAGCTGCGCTCTTGACGCTGGAGTTTGCCAGCAATACCCACAGATTGCCTATCGTGACGGACAAATTCCAGAAACTCATGATCACGCCCTTCATCGCCAAAGGTGCCTGGCTGTAGGCGAATTCCAGGCCTGTGGTGGACACCAGCACTTCACCAAATGTCAGCAAGGCATACGGCAAGATTTGCCAGGTGATTTCCAGGGCATTGCCACCATCAATTGCCAACTGCATGAAGCCAACCACGATCCAGGCAAGGCCAGAGAAGGCAATGCCAGCCCCCATGCGGCGCAAGGCTGTCAATTCAACGCCATTGCGTTTCAACAAAGGATACAAGACAATATTATTGAAAGGGATCAGCAACATCACCAGCAACGGGTTCAATGCCTGCATTTGGGCAGACTGGAACCAGGAAGGTTTAGTCATCTGATCAGCCTGCAATACCCAAGTCGAAGCCTTTTGATCGAACAAAGACCAGAAAGGTGTCACTAGCGCAAACACCACCAGGATGCGCAAGACTGAGCGTACGCCATCAACCGCGGCGTCAGGATGGATACCACGGGCACGTTCCAACTGCATCCAGGCACCCATGCCGCCAAAGCCCAGGACCAGTACCAGCGCCAGACACAGGGCAGCGACGATACCGACTTTAGGGATCAGGAACATGGAACCTATCGCCAGCAAGACACCTGCCACTGCCATGAAATAACCGCTCCTGGCCTGACCAGGCACATTGGTCGTCAAGGCTGTACGCACCACATTCAAGAAGGAATGCGGGTCACGCGGGGCTGGTGGTACATGGATGTATTTGGTACGACCAGACCAGAAAATGATGGTCGCAATCAACATCAGCACACCCGGAATACCAAAAGCGATACTGGCACCGAATTCTTTGAGGAAGAAAGGCATCAGCAAAGAGGCGAAGAAAGAACCGAAGTTGATGATCCAGTAAAAGCCATCAAATACCTTCTGTGCGAGAGAGCGATTCGACTGGTCAAACTGGTCACCGACAAAAGAAGTCACCAGCGGTTTGATACCCCCTGATCCCAAGGCAATCAGGAAAAGCCCGGTATAAAATCCGTTGCGGTTATTCTCAAAAATAGCCAGGCAGGCATGGCCGCAGCAATATACCAGGCTGAGCCACAACACAGTATTGTACTTACCAAAGAATCTGTCAGCCAGCCAACCACCGAGCAAAGGGAAGAAATACACACCGATGACGAAAGTATGAAACACTTCTTTCGCCATGCCCTTGCGCAATTCTTCCGGCATGGACAACAGCAGGCTGGTAATCAGGAAAGGCGTGAGGATATTACGCATCCCATAAAAGCTGAAGCGCTCACAGCCCTCATTGGCGATGATATAGGGTATTTGCTTTGGCATCTGCGCTTTTTCAGCGCCATCCATAGCCGCGGATTGAGTCATTCATCTCTCCTGTTCAATTGTTTTTATCACTGCATCAGCAAAAATCTCTTTTGAAGACGGGATTGCTATTTGGGATTATGGATTTGTTTTGTCCGGTATATAAATTGGATATATCTGGAAAAACAGTGGGCGAAGTATCCAGATTTGTGAAGGGGTAGTCAAGCCTGAAAACGTACCTGATGACCAGAGAAAAGCGGCACATGCGAGCTCATCTGGAACAGGGTTTGAAAATGATGCCAGACAGCTATCAGAATATCGCCTTTAACAAATTGCCAGCCGGGCTGCAAGCCTCGTAAATGCTAGCTTTGTGCAGTGCAGAAAGAAAAAACTTATGGATGCATGACTATACGGTTATGAATACAATTTCAGCATAATATTTTTATCCGTTTCAAAGAATATCTCACCCGCAAAATGAAAATGCCCACTGGTCAGGTGGGCATTTCTTGCATCAGCTTACAGCAGGTTTGCCGCTGATTTTGCGCCACACCTTAAATGGCAGGCGGTAGATAAAGCGCAACATGATCAGTGTCAGCAAGGCTTCAACAAATGTCGCAATGAAGGCAAAGAAAGTATTCCAGCGCGATTCACGGCTACGGAACTTGGCCAGCATGCGGTCACGGCTGATTTCTATGCTGTCATAGAAAGTCGGTACCACGAGTAAAGTCAGGAAGGTAGAAGTGATGGTGCCGCCAATAATTGCAATCGCCAGTGGGCGATAGAACTCCCCCCCCTCACCCAGACCGATAGCCACGGGTAGCATACCGGCAATCAAGGCAAAGGTCGTCATCAGAATAGGACGCAGACGCTTGCGGCCAGCATACATGAGTGACTCTTCGCGGTCATAGCCTTCTTCTTCGCGCTTCCTGGCACAGTCAAGCAAGAGAATCGCGTTCTTTGCGACAAGCCCCATGAGCATGATGATACCGATGAAACTCATCAGGTTCAGTGTACCCCCCTTGGTCATCAACAAGGCAACGACTACGCCGATCAAACTCAAAGGCAAGGACAGCATGACGGCGATGGGGGCAGTGAAAGAACCAAACTGCATGACCAGGATCAGGTACATCAGGCCTATGCCGGATACCAGAGCGATGGTCATTTCAGTAAACAATTCTTTTTGCGAACGTGCCGCACCACCCAGCTCTATGCCAAAGCCAGCTGGGTAGTTCATGGCCTTGGCGAGCTTCAGCGCCTCTGTCGTGACTTCTCCAGAAGACTTCCCTTGTGCATTGGCAGATACTTCTATCATGCGTTTGCCATCGGTATGCTGGATCTTGGCTGGTCCCTTGCCCATGGTGATTTTGGCAATTTGTTCCAGCGGCACCATTTTGTCACTACCCGCCACAGCGATCGGCAGACGCTCTATGTTTTCTGCACTGATCCTGTCATCAGGATGCAGGCGCACTGCCACATCACGCGCTTCACCGGTAGGATCAACCCAATCACCAATCTCGACCCCGGCAAACGCCACGCGCAAAGCCTGGGCTGCATCATTGACCGAAATGCCAAGAGAGTTGGCCAGACCACGATCCAGTTCTATCTGCAATTCATCTTTGGGATCTTGCTCGGATAAGCCAACATCTACTGCACCCGGCACTTTACTTAACTGCCCCATGAAATCAGTTGCAATCTCAGTCAGCTTTCTAGAATCAGGGCCAGAGAATCTGATTTGCACAGGCTTTCTGGCACCATTACTGAGGTCGTCCTGCACCACATATTCAGCACCGATAATGGTGGCTACCAGTTTGCGCAACTCGACGCCAACCTCAGTCGCCGAGCGTTTGCGTTCGGTACTCTTGCCGATGTCGACATACACACGCCCACCGCCGCTGTTGATGACGCTGTTGGTCGCCTTGGTCTCTTTCAGGGTACGTGCCAACTCAGCAGCTTTCTCTACTTTCATGCGACCATAATCGAGACTGGAACTCGATGGTGTGCGCACATCTATCACCAAAGTACCATTGTCTGAGACTGGCAAGAAACTAGTGCCACCCTTGGCTGCATGCAAGGCGATGGCACCGCCAAAACTGAGTGCTGCGATCAGCGCCATCCAGATACGGTGATGCAAGGCCCAGGCAATCACATTGCCATAACGGTCTGCCTGATGATCAAACCAGGTATTGAATTTAGCCAGCACCAGACTGATGCCACGTTTTTTCTCCAGGTGATGGCCTATCGGGTCACCCCAGTAAGCAGACAACATGGGATCAAGCGTGAACGAGATAAACAGACTGACAAGGACAGAACTGGCAACCGTTAGCGCAAACGGTCTGAACCATTCACCTGAAACACCGGGCATGAAGGCCACTGGAATAAACACGGCAATAATAGAAAAAGTAGTCGCAGCAACTGCCAGACCAATTTCCTTGGTGCCGTTGCTGGCAGCTGTACGGCGGTCTGATCCCATCTCCATATGGCGCACGATATTTTCGCGCACCACAATCGCATCATCAATCAGCACGCCTATCGCCAGCGACAAGCCCAGCAGGGTCATGAAGTTGAGGGTAAAACCACATAACCAGACGGCGATAAAGGCGGCAATCACCGAGGTCGGCAAACTCAAGGCAGTGATCAGCGTGGAGCGCCAGGAATTGAGGAATACATACACCACGAAAATCGTCAGTACTGCACCAAACATCAGGGACTCAATGACATTATTCAGGCTGGATTGCGCATCCTTGCCGCCATCCTGCTTGACTTCCAGCTTACTGCCTTTTGGTAGAGTCTTGTTGATTTCTTCGATCAGGACACGTACTTTATTGGCTACCGTCACAGTACTGGCATCACGTGAACGGGTAACAGAAATACCGACATTGGGATTACCATTACGTATACTGAAACCACCGATTTCAGCAAAGCTGTCAGCAATTTCGGCCACTTGCGCCAGCCTCACCAGATCAGTACCACGGCGCTTGATGACGATGTTCTGGAATTCTGCCGGGGACTCTATGCGACCAATAAGACGTATGCTTTGCTCATCGAGCTTGCCACGCACTTTGCCTACTGGTGCCGTAGTATTTTGATTGCGCAATGCAGTGACCACTTCACCAACTGAGACATTGTATTCACGCAATTTCTGCGCATGCAGCAAAACTGTCAGTTCGCGTCGCAATGCCCCGTTCACACTGACCGTGGCAACACCATCAATGCCACGAAACTTATCGGACAAGTCATCTTCGGCGAGGCGTGAAATCTCGGCATGACTGAGGGTGCTGGAAGACAATGCCATCTGCATGATGGGCTGCGCCGAGGGGTCGCTACGCTCTAGTATGGGCTCGCGCATTTCCGTCGGCAATTTATACCGAACTGATGCTATCGCATTGCGCACTTCATCCGAGGCTTCGATGAGGTTCTTATTGAAATTGAAAACGATTACGACTTGCGCACGGCCTTCAAATGCTGTCGAACGCACTTGGTATACGCCGGTAATGCTTTGCAGTGATTTTTCCAGGCGATTGACGATCTCGCGCTCCACCGTTTCTGGTGATGCACCTGGATAAGGGATACTGACCACCAGCACTGGCTCTTCCACATCGGGAATCTGGTTGACCTTGAGTTTCTTCAGCGCTAGCAGGCCCATGCACATGAGGGCGATGATGATCACGATCATCGCGACCGGACGCTTAATACTGAAATCGGAAAGGAACATGATTTATTTCCCTTGTGGATTGGCAGGTGCAGTGCTCGAAGCTGCAATTGCTGCACTTGCCGAAGCCGCTGGCAACACGGCACCGGCAGTCGCCACCATCTTCACTTTTTGTCCATCCACCAAAGTGGAAACCGGGTTGCGTATCACCTTGTCACCATCGACCAGTCCGCTACGAATTTCAAAATCACCACGACGCGGGTCACGCTCACCAACCACAATACTGATTTTGTTGACAACACCATCCTTGATGCGCCAGACATAAGCCTTGTCGCCGTCACGCACCAATGCCGTACTCTTGATCATCAGGGTCTGGGTCGAACCTGTTTCTATACGGCCCTCTGCGTACAAGCCAGATACTCTTGGTGGGCTTGCATCGGCAAAGGCCACCAGCACTTCCACCTGCCGGGTGGTGGCATTTGCTGCCATATCTACACGCTTCACCTTGCCCGCAAAAACCTGGTCACCGTAACCATTGACACGGAAACTAACTGCCTGGCCTATTTTAACCTTATTGACCTTGTCAGCAGCCAGCAAGCCTTCAAAACGCATGCTGGTCGGGTCGATGACCTTGACCAGTTCTTTGCCTATCTGCGCGGTATCGCCGGCGGACACCTTGCGTTCGCTGACTACGCCATCGAAGGGGGCACGCACTTCCGTACGTTGCATTTGCTGGCGTGCCTGCGCTGCCCGTGCCTTGGCGGCCACCAAATCACTCTGGGCATTATTGCGGCGGATTTCCGCATCTTCCAGTTGCTGGGTTGAAGTCATTCCCGATGCACGCAAAGTCTTCAGGCGCTGGAACTGGCGCTCAGCCTGCTCCAGCGACTGGGCAGATGCCCTCGCAGCTTCTTCTGCCGAATTGCGGCTGTCGCGTATCGAGGTATCATCCAGGCGCACCAGCAAATCACCACGTTTCACTGTCTCGCCGTTTTCTTTCAATACTTGCAAAACCACCGTGGACAGTTCAGAACGCAGGTCAGCCTTGCGTTCAGGCTGTATTGAGCCGGTAATCACGGGGCCTGACGAGAGTGCGCTATTCTGGATAAGCTGCAAATCTTCTTGCGTCACCAGCAAAGGGCTGTCCGGTATCTTGCCACTGGCCGACTTTGAACTCGCTGAACCTGCACTGGACTTGGCCTGGTCCGATTCCTTACCCTCTTTCCCTCCCTTGCTGCATGCCGTCAATACCAGGGCAAGGGAAAGGAAAATCAGACTGGGTCGCAACATGGTGAATCTCCGTATATTTATAATAAATGTTTGTCTAAGAAGCTGATTTGTAACAAAAAGTTCTAATTCTTGCCAAGTATCCATGAGCATGTGTGCAAGTGTCAATCATGCATTACCTGCTTGCAACACTGACCCCGAGCGCCTTTTTTATGGGCGATTTTCTTGCATTCCCTGCACAAGTCCGGTAGGCTCCCGCCTCCTGCGTGTTTACCAAGTCCCTTATTGTGTCTGTTACTGTGTCGCCACCTGTCTTACTGATCGTTACTGATGTTTTCGGCAATACTCCTGCGATTGCCAGCTTTGCCCGACAGTTTCCTGTGCCTTGCCTGATTGCATCGCCTTTTAGCGGTGAGAAAACACAATATCCGGCAGAAACTCTGGCTTATCATGCCTTTATTGCTGAGGGTGGAGTCGGAGCCTATGCCGAACATGTTGCCCAATTAATAGAGGCAAATCAGTCCAGCCTGCGTTATGCATTCGGTTTTAGCGCGGGTGCCAGCGCCCTGTGGCTTAATAGTGCCAATCCAGCAATGGCAAAGCTGCAGCAAGCCGTATTGTTTTACGGCTCGCGCATTCGTGACTATCGCGACGTGCAACCTGTGTGTCCCACGCGCCTGATATTTGCAGAGCAAGAAGCAGCATTTGAACCAGCAAAACTGGTGGCCGATTTGAGGCAGCGCAACCAGGATGCAGAGCTGGTCAAGGGCAGTAAACATGGTTTCATGAACCCCTATTCTGCCGGTTTTTGCCTGAAAACCCAGGAGCTTTTTTTGAAAGAGTTGCTCAATCTGACACAAATCAGCGCGGCGGCCTGAGCCGTTTTGATACCTATAGCTACCAGGCAAGATTGAGTTTCGCCCCCTCTTACCCTATACTTCGCACGCGTGACACAATCACCGCCTTGTGTTTTTGATTACCAACCAGTGATCAGGGACCGTTTTACTTGCATGACAACGCCACCACTTATTTAATAACTTTTTTGCGGCACCAGTGCATCTGCCTGATCTGGCAGCTCGTCTGGTTGATCCGCGCGGAGCCATAAGCATGACCGCCTTTGTATTTAATGAAATCAATTTCGACGACCACGAACAAGTCGTGTTCGCATCCGAAGCCAAATCCGGCTTGAAAGCCATCATCGCAGTCCATAACACCAATCTTGGCCCGGCCATGGGTGGTTGCCGCATGTGGAATTATGCAGATGAAGCCGAAGCTGTACGTGATGTATTGCGCCTGTCGCGCGGCATGACGTACAAGAATGCAGTTGCTGGCCTGCCTATTGGCGGTGGCAAAAGCGTTATCATTGGCAACCCGAAAACTGACAAGACCCCTGCCCTGTTTGAAGCCCTGGGTGAAGCACTGGAGCGCCTGGGTGGCCGTTATGTCACAGCTGAAGATGTAGGCACCAGCCCGGCTGACATGGCCAATGTCGCCAGCAAGACCAAATATGTTGCTGGTCTGGGCGACCGTGGTGACCCATCCCCCTATACCGCACTGGGCTGCTTCGTGGGTGCCCAGGCAGCAGTCAAGCACCATTTCAAACGCGACAGCTTTGACGGCCTGACAGTGGCCCTGCAAGGTCTGGGTCATGTAGGCTATGACTATGCGCGCCAGTTGAAAGAAGCCGGTGCCAAACTCATCGTCACCGACATCGACCAGGCCGCACTGAAGCGTGCGCAAGAAGAGCTGGGTGCAGAAGTCGTCGCCATTGATGCAATCTACGATGTACAAGCAGATATCTACGCACCATGCGCCCTGGGTGCTACCCTGAACCCGGACACCTTGTCACGCCTGAAAGCCAAAATCGTCGCCGGTGGTGCCAACAACCAGCTGGCGACACCAGAGATGGGCGAAATCTGCCGTCAAAAAGGCATCCTGTATGCACCTGACTTTGTCATCAATGCCGGTGGCATCATCAAGGTTTGCTACGAATACCTGAACACCCCAGAAGACGGCATGGTTGCCCATGTGCGTCGTATCGGTGAAACACTGGCAGAAGTATTTGCACGCGCTGATGCAGAAGGCTTGCCGACCAGTGTCATCGCTGACCGCATTGCTGAAGCCAAGTTCAAGAAGTAAAATTCCTTGCTGATGCAAGTTCAAAAGCCACCAGATTGATACTCTGGTGGCTTTTTTTATTTCGTACTTTTGCATCTGCCGCCATCACAAACATCTGCATTTACTGGCCCAATCTCGGCAAGCATATTCTATTTTAAGGCTGGTCTTCTTATCCAACCGGAGAATATGAATGACAATGATTTCGAATTTTCCCATGCTGACCCACTAAAAATCGGGCGGACGACAAGATGTATTCCATGCTGAGTGCATTGCCAGAAGAAGAGCTATTGCGCCCCGCCTGACACGTTTTGCCAATATGCTGTACACCCTGAATCATGTGTATGTCATCGACGATATTTTTCGTGCCCATTTGCTGGCTCAGTCGCATGACTTTCAAGGCCGCAATACTGCCACTACACCGTCAGGGATGTGTTGAGAGCATGAGTTACGCAGCGCCTTGAATCAACTCGATTTCAGGCTTACACTCACATGTTCATTCATTAACGACCCGACTGATCATGACCACACTCACTACTGCACGCCTGCGCCTGGAACCAATGAACGACAGCCATTTTGATGGCCTGTTCCACATGAACAGCCAGGTCGAAGTCATGCAATACATCACCGGCAAGCCAGACACGCCAGAAGACACGCAGGCGATGATAGAACGTGTCAAGTCGCGCTGGATAGAATATGGTTTTTCCTGGTGGAGTTTCATAGAAACCGAGAGTAACGAAGTCATCGGTGCCGGCTGTATACAGCACCTGGGCCGCGACCCGGCCAATCCACTCGAGACAGGCTGGCGTCTGCGCAAGGAGAGCTGGAACAAGGGTTATGCCTCAGAAGCCGCGCAAGCCATGGCTGCATTTGCCTTTGAAAATCTCAAGGCTGAATCCCTGTGCGCCGTCTGTCACCAGGATAACCATGGGTCAGCCCATGTCATGAAAAAACTGGGCATGCGATATCGTGGCATAGAACGCTGGTATGACATGGATACCGCTGTCTATAGCATGGACCGGGCAGACTGGCTAGCCAATCAAGCGTAGCGTTTACTCGGTCGCCACGACGATGCGGTTGCGGCCACCCTCCTTGGCACGATACAAGGCCATGTCGCTGGATGATAGTGAGACATCGGCATTCAGATCACTGGCCTGCATCACGGCTATCCCTATGCTGACCGTCACCGGGATGATATGGGTGTGCGCATTGACTGGTGTATCCAGCAATTGCTTTTGTACCCGCTGCGCAAAAATGGTGGCATCAGTAATGCTGGTGCCTGCCAATACCACGGCAAATTCTTCGCCACCCACCCGGCCGGCATAATCACTCTTGCGCAATTCATCGTGCAAGATATGAGCAAAATGTCTGAGCACCAGATCGCCTACCGCATGCCCGTAGGTGTCATTGATGAGCTTGAAATTATCCAGGTCACACATGAGTACCGCAGCAGCTTTGCTGGCACCACGCTGTATGCGTGCCAGCTCTTCTTCAATGCGACCCATGAAGCTGCGCCGGTTGGGGATTTGCGTTAAAAAATCTATGGTCGCCAGTTCCTGCAACTCTTGCTCTATACGCTTATGTTCCGTGACATCGGTAATAAAGCCATGCCACAGAGTAGATCCATCCGGCAAACGACGCGGCCTGGCATCCTTTTGACGCCAGCGTATGCCCTGCTGTGGCAGGTTGACGCGGTACTCAAGATGCAAGTGCTCCAGCCTGCTGGCTGACTTCAACACAGCATTGCGGTAAGCGGGGAAATCATCGTGATGTATACGTGCATGCACCAAATCCACGGCTTCCTGGATTTGTGCCGGGCTTAACTCATAGATATCGCGTATTCCTTCACTAAGGTAGGTAAAGCCTTCTTCACCATTGGCATGCAAGCAGTATTGATAAGCCAGCCCTGGTACTTCATTGGTCAGGCAGGTCACCAGGTCGGCACTTTCTTGCAGGCGTTGCGACAAGGTGCGCATGGCTGTAATGTCGGTGGTAGTACCTATCATGCGCAAGGGGCTGCCATCTTCCGCGCGGCTGACTACCTTGCCGCGGCTGGATATCCATTTATAGCTGCCATCCTTGCAGCGCACCCTGTGCTCAACGACATATTGTTCGGTCTGGCCTTCGAAGTGCGCTTTGATCGTGGCTTGCACATAAGGCAAGTCTTCAGGATGAAGCCTGGTAAAACTGTCTTCTATACTATTCGAGATTTCTTCATCGGCATAACCGAGTATGGCTTTCCATCCGGGCGAGTAGTGTATCTGGCCAGACTGTATATCTCTGTCCCAAATGCCAGTGGCACTCCCCTCTATCGCCAGTGCCATCCGCAGCATGCTGGCCTGACTTTGCTGAGCATGGGCTTGTGCTTGCTGGATTTGCAACTGCTCTTGCTTGTGCTGCAGCAGATTGGCAACCAGGCTGGCAAGCTCTTGCAGCATGTGCGCACTGGGCTTATCAAATGGAAGTTCAGCTTTGTTTAAGCAGCAGATGCGACCGAGAGGAACCTGACTGGCATTGAAGACTGGTGCACTTTCTATGATGGTCAAACCATGTCCTTGCACGACTTTCTGCCAGGCTGCATGCAAATCAGTGTCACTTCCAGCGAGTCGCAAACATTCATGCATGCTTTTCATGCAAGACTCAAGCAAACCCGCAGGCAAGCCAGAAGCGATCAACAAACTGTCCTCGATTGCGACTGTATTGTTCACCGCGATCACCGTCAATAAAGCGGGATAGTGCGCATCCATACTACGAACTATTTGCCGCAGGCTTTCATCGAGCGCCGAATTTTCAGCAATAGCACTCATGCATAGCTTGTACAAGCTCAATAGATGTTGAACTTCATCATTACTTTTAGGCAAAGTATCCGAACTCATCTCTGCTCGATATCCCTGCCGGGAAATTGCTTGCACATGCCTGGACTCATTTCTCGCGATAGATCATCATATACTAAAGAGCCTACGCCTGAAGATGAGCGAGATTTTTTTCATGTTGGCGCTTTTTACAACAAGCCGGCATGTATTACTGATCACAAACCTTCCAGATAAAAGGCTTCAGGCTGTCCTTTATTATGCATGAATGCCGACACTTCATCTTGCCAAAATTGTGGCTGCAAATTTGCTGTACTGCGGGTGATAAAGCGGCGCATGGGTCTATGGTCAAAAGCCTGAGCCAATAGTTTCTGCATGCCAGCAAAGCTGTCCGGATTGATATGTATGCCCTGGTCAATGCGCTCTGCAACCAGATTCACTTGATGCAGTATCGCTTGTTCACGTCTGGTATCGCCCTGCACTGCCACTTCATAAAAAGAGGTAAGTACGGCAAAGCCTGGTCGCACGCCTTCCAGTAAGCTGGCTTGCAATCTGTCATGTCCATCCAGTATCAGATACGCATTCAGGCTATGTATATACCAGACCAGTAATGGCGGCAATTGGCCAGCACGAGCCAGCTTGCGCCACCATTTGACGCGCCCGCTATCCTTGTGCTGCGGAGCAAACAGATTCAAGACTTGCCCGTTACCAGACATACACCAATCAAGATAGACAACAGGTGCCTGCAATAGCTGAAAATCTTCCTCTCCACCACCGAGATGCCATGCACGCAAGCCGCGCTTACTACGCCAGTGTGGGTGATAGATCTGGCTGCCATCGCAATACTCCAGCGCCCATAATCCGTCAGACAAACAACTGATGTCGACATCGCACAATGCCTGAGCGAAGCGTTTCAGCCATAATCTTTTTTGCTGCTCGCTGGAGGCCGCAGCAATATGCTGAACCTCAGTTGAGCTAAGGGCGGGCAGGCAATGCCGTCGCTGCGGCAAATTGCGGTAGATGGTCACACCGTTATAGCCTTCTTCGATTTCTGCCCACAGCAGAGGTAAATCACCAGCATCCAGACGCATACGTTTGCCAGCAGCTGTACGCAAACGCATAGCGGGCTTTGGTGCATTGCTAACAGTGAGCAATAGTCCTCTCCATTGCTCATATTCGCGTTCATGGTCGCCGGTATCGTCCTGATAATGGATGTTGATCGCCATAATGATGTTCTTTTATCAGTAATTTCACAGTTCCTGCTTCTTCAACGCCTCAATCTCAAAGTCACCATCATCAACCAAACGCTCCCATCCTGCAAATTTGTCCAGCCCCAGTGATCTGGCCATGGACAGCAATAAACTTTGACCTGGCGCTGTACGTTCAGGCACCAACTGATAAACAGGATCGCTGAAAGCTGCCGCTGGCGTCGTGAACTTCCAGCCCATCTCCTTGAACTGGGCCAGCACATCATCGAGCCACAAGGCATTGATCAAATTGTGATGCATGAGCAAGACTTGCGGAATAGCGCGACCCTGTAATTGCCAGGACAAGGCTCGATAAGCTTCTGCACGCTGGCGTACATGGGCCAGGTAAGCCAGCTTGATGGGTGTCACATCTGCCTCTGGATTATTCTTGAGTACCCCTATCAATTTTTCATTCAAACGCCAGTCGCTGGTATCCAGGCTGACATAGGCGTTGCGATAGTTTTGCTGTTTCAAAAAATTGCGCATGCCATCGCGTTTTTCTGGCGTATTACCTTCACGCAGATAAGTATAGCGATACCATTTCTGATAACCGGGCAAAGTGCTGATGATCTGGTCGCAATCCAAGATTTCTTGCTGGTATTGCGCCAGGCTGACTTTGTCACTGTGCAAATTTGGGTGGCTCATGGTATGGTTGCCGACAGCATGACCAGCATCCCCCCAAGCCTTGGCGAGTAAATAACCAGCGGGTTGTTTTGCCGCATAGTCTGCGGTGACAAACAAGGCGGCAGATACACCATGTTTTGCCAGGGCACTTAACATAGCTTGATTGCGCTGCTCTGGGCTCAGCTTTGGCGTCTGCTCCAGATTGGGGCCATCGTCTATGGTGATGGCGACTGTTTGTGCACCTGAATTTGCAGCAAGCGCCATGCATGCCATCAAGATGAAAAAGCGAGTTACGCCAGTTAAATTAAGGAAGAGTTTCAATTCAATTTCATTTTCTGAGTAAGTTTAATCAATCACATAGTCAGCAGATTCTTTAGCTGGTTCAGCAGCATCAACCGCTTGAATGAGCATGAACCGCTGACCATTCCACTGATAAAATTCGGCTTGTTCCCCATGGCTTGCCGGTATGGCTAACAGAGATTTCTTATTCCCTGCCTTGTCGTATGTCCATTCAAATGCTTGAGCAATCAATGTTTGTAGAAGTTTGTATTCACTTTGTACCATGCCATATACCAGTAGCTCTTCATAAGCAACGCGCTGCTGGATTTTCAGGATAACGACAGGTTTTCCTGCCAACGTAAATTCTGTATGCAGTTGCAAGCGTGGATTATAGCCATGCGCAAACTGTTCTTGAGAAACCACTCGCCAATTCTGTTTTTCTTTTTTCAGTATACTGACTATGCTTGAAATTCCAGCTTTGTTTGCATTTCCAGACTGGCTTGACGCTCTGCTGGACCAAGTGACAATCTTCCAGTCATCCTGCATGCTAAGCATGCTGTAATTGTCAAAGTCACTCAAATTGGCCCTATTCCATACAGGGATGGCCTCTTCTTGCACAGGCACACTGGCTGTAGATTGATCGTCTTGCTGACAAGCTGTGAGCATCATCAGGGCAAGAAGGTAAAACAGTGCTTTTTTATATGGCATGAGCTGTGTCAGAAAGATTTTCTTTTGATGTCAGTAAAAATTACCGAGAAGCAATAAAACAATCGCCCGTAGCATATCATCAAGTTTTATCAGGCGCATGGAGTGCATTTAACATTACAGGTGTTCATTTCATTTCATCCCCTGCGACTTATAATTCTGTTGCTAAGCCCTTGTTTCTGCACTCGTACCTGCATTTGTCACACCACTTTCAAACCTGGATAAAATTGAAGGAGATATCAGCATGAGTATCGTTAGCTCGCACGAACCTGGCGCATTTTGCTGGGTAGAACTTGCCACCAATGATCAACAGGCAGCCAAAGCATTTTATGCTCAGCTGTTTGACTGGACTGCCAATGACAATGAAATGGGGCCTGGGAGTTTCTACACCATATTCCAGCTCCATGGAAATGATGCTGCAGCGGCATACACCCTGGATGCAGAACGGCAGGCGGGCATACCACCACATTGGGCGATTTATGTGTGCAGCAATGATGCTGAAGCAACAGCAAAACGCTGTGCAGAACTGGGGGGTGAAATTGTCCTCCCGGCATTTGATGTCTATGACCTCGGGCGCATGGCGGTATTAAAAGATCCTGCCGGTGCTTTCCATAACATCTGGCAACCGGGGGGAAATACCGGTATAGGCGTACAAAATGAGCCGGGTTCCTTTTGCTGGGGCCAACTCAATAGCAGCGATACGATCAAGGCTGAAGCCTATTACACTGCCTTGTTTGGCTGGAAAGCCAACACAGGTAGCGATGGTGGCATGACATATACTGAATGGCAGTTAAACGGCACTGCCATCGGTGGCATGATGGCCTTGCCTGATGGTGCCATGGCTCCCTCACACTGGCTGGCATATTTCAGTGTTGTAGATTGCAATGCAAGCGCGGCCAAAGCACAGTCCCTCGGAGCAGCCACTTATGTGCCACCGACCGACATTCCCAATACCGGCCGCTTCGCCGTCATGGCCGACCCGCAAGGCGCGGTGTTTGCCATTTTCCAGCAAGCCTGAAGACATCAAGCTCAACATTAAGCACAGCCTCACGCTCAGACTCAGGCCGCAGGCGTTGCCGCTAATTTCTGCAAATGATCAAGCGCATGCACTACGCCTAGTCTGGGGCTGGACAACACCTCCTTGTCCAGATCCCTCAGTTCCAGCACTGCTGTTGCCATGGATGCCTGCGCCAGCACGACGACGTCAATGGCAGCATCATTTTGCAAAGCTTGCCTGATCGCATTAGCTATCGCAAGCCGGTAGGCACCACTGTCTCCTTGCAGGAAAAATTCCCAAGCACCATCGATCAGTAAATTGCTGATTGAAACTGGTGTACTCAATGCAGTGGCGGATTCCTGCAATAGTTCTGTCGTCGGGATCAGCGTGCTTTCCAGCGCAGCCGCCAGCAAGATACGCGGCCCCAGGGCCACAGCACGATCAGCCATCGCACGATCAATTCTGGCAGTTTGCAAGCTTGCCTTTCCACTCATGCGTTCAGCCACACCCCCTATACTGGAACAGGTGCAGACCACCAGGCGCGCACCACTTGCCGCAGCATCTTGCATGGCAGCGTGTACGCTATCGACCACTGTCGCATCCGCTACGCCCAGTTGTTGTGCTGCGCTGAGCAGGGATGCGTCAACATGGTGATGTACCTTGACGCCAGGAGCCAGTTCTTGCATCAAGGTCTCAAAAGTGGCTATGTGGACTGCTGATGTATGCAAAAAAGCGAGTTCGTGCTGCATAAAGCCTTCTATTCAATTGAGTTTCTTCATATGCGCTACCAACTGATCCAAAGCGGCACCCCACCCCTGGTGGAATCCCATATCCATATGTTTTTGCATGTCTTCTGCATTTTTATGCATGACCACTGCCTTGTATCTGGTGCCCGCTTCATGTGCTTCAAATGTGATGGTGGCGGTCATGAAGGAGTTGCCTGTAGGACGGAAACCTGGCCCCAGTGCATCGGTAAACACCAGTTTCTTGCCTGGTATCACTTCAAGATAGCAGCCCACATTATCGTGATCAACACCTTCTGGTGAACGCATGACCGTACGAAAGATACCTCCAGGACGCAAGTCAATTTCACAATCAACGGTTTTCCAGGGGGCGGGCGTAAACCATTCCAGCAAATGCGCTGGCGTCGTCCATGCAGCCCACACCAGCGAGGGTGGGATATCGACGATACGTTCAAGCTCCAGATCGAGTTTGTTTGTTTCTGCTGCCACTTCAGACATCACAGGTCTCCTTGATTTTATACTCTGCCGGAATAAGTAAACGACAGCAAAGATGGTTTGAATGCCTGCTCCATTTGCAGACGGCTACCAGCAACTGAAAATACATGCCAATACCGCACGCCACGAATTGGCAAACACGCAAACAAATATAGCGCAAGCGTATGCTTAGATAAACACTTTTATTATGAAATTTGCTCTACTGCGCGATTTTCTCTGTCCCGGTGGATAAGCTGTCAGCTTGCATATCAAGCCATTTCTTTGACATAGTTTGTCGAGCAAATTCTTGCTGTCGCCAAAAGCTTCACCTGACTCACTGAGGGAGGACGTAAAACGCAACACTTCCCGTTGCAATACCTGCTCACGAGCATTCACATTGGCGCAAATGGAAAAAAAAGCAGTAAAAGACATGCACGGACAAACACAGCTTTCTCTTCAGGATTGACACTTCATTCAGAAAATAAACAGTGAAAGCAAATGCAAGTCACTGGGAATACACAAGCAGCACCATCTTAGTATTCAACAATAATCAACGACTTACAAGCGAGAATTAGGGGACTGTTGCGGCGCAGATGCAGCTTGTTATTTTCTTTCAACAATCTTATGGCTCTGACATATCAAATCCATCATAAGCAGCAACTGCACGTTATTTCGCTTTAATCTCGACTCCAATAACATCAGTCCCGTGTCACCTGATGCGACAACATCAATCTGCGACCACTTCTGCCTCCAGCGCCTTAGCTGTACGTTTTGCGTTGTACAGCTCCATATCCAGCAACCCCAGTCGCTTGGCAACGATGGTGGGTACCAGTGCCTGTCCTGCGACATTGACTGCAGTACGCCCCATGTCGATGATGGGTTCAACTGCCAGCAACAGGCCCACGCCTTCCAGCGGCAAACCCACAGTAGACAAGGTCAGCGTCAGCATGACCGTGGCACCAGTAGTGCCCGCGGTTGCAGTAGAGCCAAGCACAGAAACCAGGGCTATCAAACCAAGTTGGGTTACATCCAGATGCAAGCCATAAAACTGCGCAATAAAAATCGCGGCGATTGCCGGGTAAATGGAAGCACAGCCATCCATCTTGGTAGTCGCCCCCAGCGGCACAGCAAAGGCAGCATACTCACGCGGCACGCCCAGATAACGCTCGGTAACACGCTCCGTCAAAGGCATCGTACCCATCGACGAACGCGAAACAAAACCCAGTTGCACAGCAGGCCAGACACCAGTGAAATACTGGCGCACTGACAGGCCATGCAACTTGATCAGCAAGGGATAGACCACGAACAAGACCAGCAGCAAACCCACATAAACTGAGACACTGAAACTGGCAAGCGAACCCAATGCATCCCAGCCATAACTGGCAACAGCATCACCCAGCAGGGCCAGTGTACCTATTGGTGCCAGGCGTATGATCCACCACAATATTTTTTGCACCACCGCACCGACCGCATCGGTAAAGCGCAGCAGCGGCTCCGCACGCTCACCAACCTTGAGTGCTGCAATACCTACAGCGATCGAAATAACCAGCAATTGCAGAACATTGAAACCCAACTGAGTAGAGGCGACAGCTTTCTCCCCCACCAGCTTGACTGAGCTGCTGGCTGTCATGCCCAGGATATTGCCTGGCAACAGTTGATTCAGGAAAGCCCACCAGGAACCTGTCTTCGATGGTGCATTCGCCTTGGCTGCATCGACGACCGCACCTGCACTTGGATTGGCCAGCAGACCTATTGTCAGGCCTATGGCAACGGCGATAAAGGCCGTAATCGCAAACCAGATCAAGGTCTGCGTCGCCAGTTGTGCTGCATTTTGCAAACGACGCAGGTTGGCAATGCTGCTGACCACCGCTGTCAATATCAGGGGCGGTATCATGAGTTTCAACAAGCCCACATAGGCATTGCCGATTGCACCAAGTGCAACCTGCAACCAGTTGGCCTCGCTACCTTGCGTGCCCATGTTACGCGCTATCAGCCCCACCACTACCCCGGCCAATAGACCTATGACTATCTGCGGCCCGAAAGACTTCCACCAGCGTGCGCCATGCCCGCTGGGCAATGCTGATACAGCCACCTTGTTATTTGAAGTTTGCATATCCAGATTCCCTGTGCTTCTGACATGATGATAAATGCCTGCCATCATGCACCAAAGACCGAGCTATTTGCAAATACAGAAATTCATTCCAGCAATGAGCTCAGCGCATAAGGGGAAACAGGCCCACAATTCATTAAGAAATCCCTTGGATGACCGAGCCTTAGTCAGCATGCATTTTTCTCACGCCGCCATTCAGGAAGCGCTCTATCAATCCGCGGCGCACCAGCAAATGGTAGCTCAGCAGGCAAAATATGCTAGTCAACAGGATATTGCATATCATTCTTCCTGCAGCGCCAAAAGGGCTGTGATATAGCAAGATACCAAATCCCATCGTCCCCAGCATGTGCACCAGATAAACCCAGTAAGAGCTGTCTGCAAGATAAGACAGTAAAAAGTTTTGGCCCGGCAGGTAACGCAGGAACAAGCCTATGAGGGCAAAACTCCATAGCCAGCTCACACTATTGTACAAATACGCCATGACTGCCTGCATGCCATAGCTGGCTGGCTCTGCACTACCCCCACTTTTGACCAGCGCCAGGAACACGATGAAGACTGGCAAGCCAGTGCAAAGGTATAACCAGCACTTGCATTCAAAACGGGACAACAAATCTGTCTGAAAGCGATATAGAAAAATTCCGCAGGTAAAAAACATGCCGCTATGGATGAATTCTGCCAGATGCGGCATAAAAGAACCAAGGGGTGTCACCATGCCATTGCGGTAAAAACTCCCGGCCACAGCCAAAGGAAGGGTCAACAGGAATATCCCCCACCAGCTATTGCACAGTATTCTCCAAGTGCTGGCAAAACCATCCTGTAGTATCGATGGAATAAATGCGGACCAGCGTAACAACAGCGCATACACGAGGCAATACATAAACAGGTAATAGATGAACCACAGGTGCAGCAACGATATCTGTGGCCTGTCCGGTACTTTTGGAATCAGCTCAAATTCGAGGCCTATCGTCCCAAAAGCATTCAGATGTGCATACACTGCCACCAGCAAACTCATGCAAACCAGCAGCAAAGGCCAGAACACCATGAAAGGCCAGACCAGTTTGCGCAAGCGCTGACGCAGCATGGCATTTACTCCCCGTCTGTTGGCCAGCAGGGCAACAAAAAATCCAGCCAGGATGAAAAACACAGGCATGCGAAAAGCATGGATGAAGACAATCAGTAAATCCGCCAGCATACTGGTCTGGCTATCGCGCCAGGGGGTAGGTGCAGGATTGACCATGTAGTTGACCGAAACATGCACAACTATACCCAGCCACATCATGATGGCCCTGAGATTATCAAGAGAATGAAGGCGTTGATCAGTATTCATCGTGCATGCTCAAAGTTAGCGTGGGACAGATCTTGCTGGCATCTTGCTTACAGACGGTAAATCCAGTCGCTTTCATTTTTTTCGCATCGTTGAGCAATTGCTGAGGACTGCGCCCGGATACTTCCTTGCAGTCGCGGATCAGATGAGATTGATCTGCATAACCCATTGCGCTGGCGTGCTCAGTCCAATTCGGTATGTGTCCCTGCTCCAGATCAAGCAGCACCTGGCTATGACTGCGCTTGGCGCGCCATAATCTTGATAAGCCCAGCAAAGGCAGGCCAGCTTCCTTCCTGACCCGCCTTTGTAACTGACGGGCACCCACACCAAGCAAGCTGCAACTCAGCCGCAGGCTCAGGTTCTGGCCCATCTTGCGCAAACGTGACCAGGGACTGTTAAGCAGGTAGCTGCTGTTTTGTGCAACATAGCTTTCAATCAGCAAGCATCTGTCTGCAGGCGAGTCAGCCTGGGCAACAGCTTGCAGCAATCCACGTCCTGACGGATTCAGTACACCCATTGCATCGACAAATCTGTCCTGCACTGTCGTCAGATCCAGCTCAAACAAGGCATGAAAGGCATCCGAGTAAAACACCGCCATGAAACTATGTCGGTTACCGAGGTTCATGGACACCCCATACTGGCTCTGGCAACCAGCCACAAAGATCTGCGGCAAGCGCTGCTCACGCTTGGTTTTTCCCTGTTGCAGCAGACTCACCTCACCTTCCAGCATCCAGGTGATGCAACAGAATGGCGTAGCAGGGTAACGATTCAGTTGGTCCGGCCCATCCAGATGACATCCACGGGTATCGCGCACGAGATACATCAACACATGCTCAGCCGCCTGACCACTGGCTGGGCAGATATGCGTTTGCGCTTTGGGGGTAATGTCAGTCCTGTGCATGTAGTGGATGCTATCTGCTTACATGGTGTATGTATTGGACGTTTACGACATTTTTGAAGTTTTATGAGGGCCAGTGTTTGGTTTTTTTGGCCATTGTTACTAATTTGCTCAGATCATCTGGATTGCTGCCGAATGGGTACTGTTGCTGTTGCTGTTGCTGTTGCTGTTGCCGTTGCCGTTGCCGTTGCTTTTGACTTTCCGCAGTTCCCATATGTCGACGCCGTTTGTGCATTTCAGAAAATGGATTAAGAAGGACCGTTGTCTGAGCGAAGCGAGTTTCGGGCCTTCCCATTTTTTGTACTGCACAAACGGGAACCCCCTTCAGGGGGCGGCGACGCCTGGGTCGCCTTTCTTTGAATTCTTTCTTTGGCGACGCAAAGAAAGAATTTCGGCTGCCGGGCCGAGACCCGGCTTGTATCCACGAAGGGCAATCGCTTTAATAACGACTCAAGTACACGACGAACGCCACTGGAGCGCCAGCCCGGTAGCCTCCAGCCTTCGCTGGAGCGACGATAATTTGAATACGGTTTATCGAATGAACCCCATCCTCACCCTTACCTCTCCCGCTGCGGTGCTTGCAAATGGCTTGGAGATGAAGCTAAAACATTCCAGCACGGGCCAATCTGTCAACCAGCAAAGAGCCACGAATGGACTCTGTTGCCTTAATCAGCCTTCGCCCCCACAGGCTTGAACTGCCCCATCACATCGCGCTTGCCCCGTTCCAGATAGGGCACGGGCTTGTCCATCCACTCCGGACGTGGGCTGCCCAGCAGGTAATGATCAAAGAACTCAGCCATGTGTACCGTGAAATACTTCATATTGTCACGCTCTTTCAAGCCATGTTTTTCACCGTTGAAATTGAACCAGTAAGCCTCCTTGCCCAACTGGCGCAAGGCGGTGAAAAATTCTATGGCCTGATACCATGGCACGGCATCATCATCGTCATTATGGATAGTCAGGTAAGGCGTCTGAACTTTATCGACATGGAATATCGGTGAATTTTCTATGTATTCTGCCGTCTTGTTCCAGGGTGCGCCACCTATACGGCTTTGCTGCTTTTCATACTGGAAGGCGCGACTCATACCTGTGCCCCAGCGTATACCGCCATAACCGCTGATCATGTTTGCCATCGACGCACCGGCTTCGACAGCACGGAACATATTGGTTTGCGTGATCAGGTAATTGATCTGGTAAGCGCCCCAGCTATGGCCTTGTATGCCCACGCGCTTGGCATCAACATAGCCTTGCGCCAGTACTTTTTGTACTGCTGGCACAACAGCGTTGTACGCGCTCTTACCCGGATGCCCGGTTTTATAGACGATGTCCGGGCGCAATACGATATAGCCATTACTCAGGTAACGGGTGACATTGATGTTCTGGGCAGGTGCAGGTGCGACATAGCGGTGCAGATTGTCTGACATGTTTTCATAGATGTACACCATCATCGGATATTTTTTTGCCGGATCAAAATTCTCAGGCTTGGCCAGCAAGGCTTTGAGTTTCTTGCCATCCAGGCTGGTGTATTCAATCATTTCCTGCTTGCCCCAGTTGAATTGGGCTTGCTGGGGATTGGCGTTACTGATTTTTTGCGGGCTTTGCAAAGCCAGGTTACTGCTCCACAAGTCCGGAAATTCCGTGAAGCTTTGTTGAGTGAACAAGACCGTATCTGCCTTCTTGGCCTTGATCAGCCCAGCAAACATTTTATCGCCATGTATCAATTTTACGGGTTCACCAGATTTTGGATTTTGCTGGTAATAACCAGTGGAGCGATTACCTTCATTGGTAGCTGCCAATATCCAGGATTCCTTCGGCAAAGCCTTGGCTTCGGCCACTGCGGAAGGTTCGTCAACAGGCGGTTTTTTCTCCATATCCAAAGGAACATAACGCAATTCCAGATTGTGCTTGCGGCCATAGCCTGCAGTCAGGTTACGGCTGCTTTGATTCTGCGGATTGACTTCCCACAAATCAAACTGATCATACAATACTACGCTTGCATCATCTTCGGTCCAGCCTGCGAAGCCATAGGCGTCCTTGACCTCTGGCGTATCGCGCTTGGTATCTTCAAAACGTGCCTTAATTTTGCCAGTCAGGTTGATTTTGCTGCCATCGACGGTTGACCAGCAATACCAGATACTGCTGTTGGCATCAAAGGCCATGACGTATTTTCCACCTGGCGACAGGCTGGGCACATAGCGCAGTTTTTGCACCAGCAAACGCGCCTGGCCGGTTTGCAAATCTACGGCATAAGCATCGTGATACAGAGCATCCCATGATTGCTGCATTTTGTATGGCACATCGCTGGCACCCATGGCAAAACGCGGATTATCATTGATCAGCACATTTGGAATACTCTTGTTGGCAAGCTGAACCAAGCGTTGCTCAGCGATATGGAAAACCGCTTTATAACTGCGCTGTTTTTCCTTCTCTGCCCTGACCTTTTGCATGGATTGCAGCTCAGGATCTTTCCAGTGCCAGAGGTCAACCTTGAAAGGTTCTGGTGCATCCTTGGGATCAGCCTTGGCCAGTTCTGCAGTACCAAAAAACAGGCGCTGTCCATCCTTGCTAAAACTCAGACTGGCGTGTTCACTTGGCAGCCAGCCTGCTGGTAAGCCTGCAGTGTCAGTATTAACGATGGCTTTGGCTTCACTGTCACCAGCACGCCAGTAATACAGGTTGAAAGCAGTAATTTCTTTTTCAGCCTTGTCAGTCTTTTCTGAGTCAGCGTTTTTCTTGCCAGACTTTTCTGCCTCGGCGTGTTTCTTTGCGAGGTCATCACGGTTGCTGACGAAAGCCAGTTGGCGACCCGCTTCATCGAAATTCATGTGCTTGTAACTACCAGCCCCTGCCATGACTGCACGTGGAGTCAGGTCTTGCGGACTGATCAGGTAGACTCCTTCACGCGCGCCGTCTTTTTGTGCATCTTTGGTGATGACATTAAAGGCCAGCAATTCACCATTTTTTGCCCAGGTAAAATCAGCGACGTCCTTGAAACTAGTACGTTTGGCATTGGCAACATCGATCAACAAGAATTCTGTGCCCGTGTCTTTTTTCTTCGCTGCGGCTGAGGCGGCAGCAGCTTGCTGATCTTCATCGTCCTTGGCTGCTGGCTCGGCGTCTTTCTTGGCATCTTTCTTTGCGTCCTTGGGCGCATCGAACAAGACTGCCAGGAAATTGCCACCCTCTTCTGGCCAGGCAAAACGTTTTACCCGGTCCAAGTTTTCAACTTTACCATTCGCCAGGTTCATGACACCCAGGCCAGACTTGGGCAAGTCATCGCCCTTCTTCTTTTCTTTCTTGGCCTTGTCCAGCTCTATCCTGGTTGGCGCAATCGCAAAAGCCAGGTAGCGACCATCTGCACTGAAAGCTGGCATCGTGCCACGGGGTGCACGAAATTCGCGGCCATCTTTCAAATTTCTGACGACAACTTCGCCATCCGACTCTTGCCCTACCAGGGCATAGGCGGCCCAGTTGCCGTCGCGGCTCAGGACATTGCCCTGTATGCTGCGCCAGTTTGCATAAACATCATGGCTGATCACTTTCTTGGCACTCACGGGAATGACTGCGGCTGCAGCACCATCTGCCGGTACAGGCGCAGCATGTATGGCGGGAATATATGCGCCATAAGCCAGGCACACCAGTAAAGCGGTAGTGCTTAGCCTGCGGAATTTGGAGCTACGGGAGGGGGAAAGTGAAGCGTGAGAGGAATAATGCTTATTAAACACTGGGAAGACCTTTCTGGAATACATTCGGCTTTACATCACCACATTGTAATGTCAAACCTTTTTTAATCGACAAAACAATTATGATTTATCGATATTGCGTTGCAGCAAGATCAGACCTATCAGGATTGCACTTGCAAGGTTTTGATGACGCGCATCTCACCTTTTTCGCCGGCACCTGAACCGCTGTTTTTGCTTTCTTTTTTAGTCACGACGAGCCTGTCACCGCTGATGCCATACACCAGCTCTTCTTCATTTTTTGTTTCAAAGCTGATCACAACGAAAGCACGCCCTGAGATAGCCTGATGCATGCGGCTGGCAAGCGGGATGCCATCCTGGCCTATCCAGACTTCCAGGCTGCCGTCGAATTTCTTGACGTATTTGCGGTCTTTTTCACTGAGCTTTTCAACAGGTATCTCGAAACTCAGCAAGCGTGCTGGCTTGCCATTGTAGCTAGCGTCGGCTTTTTCACTTTTAAATATGGCTTTCTCAAGCACCCGCGAAAGATTGCCGACGGCAGAAACCATGGGGCGCAATTCGGATGAATTGACTTCCTTGATAGCAGCAATGGTGGGGGTTTTGGCTTTGGAGTCTTTTTCCTTGGCGCGCTCTTCGGTTTCGAGGCGTGTCAATAAATCTTTGCTGTACAAAATTTGCAAGCCGCGCGGGCTGTCATCAAGGCTGATACTGGCCTGACCATTTTGTTCATCGGCGTCTTTACCTTCACCCTGGCGACCCCATGTTTTGGCTTCAACGACAGCTTTCACAGGTGTTTGCCCTGGCAAGCGAGCCAGCGCGGCTTTTAAATCTGCCAGACCATCTGCCTGTGCCGACTGGTTAAAAAAACTGAACCATGTGCCCGCGAGCAGTAAAAGCATTTTCTTTTTGGCCAGCATACATCCCCTGTCAATATAGCTATCGTGAGCCATCTGACCTCTGGGATGTCTTAAAGTTCAGCCTTGCTTAATCCCTGCTTTATCCTTGCTCTATCCTTGCTTTATTGCCAGCCACCTTCTATAGACCAGCAATGCCACTTGCGCATCATTGGCGGCATACATGATTTGTCTGTCATTCAGAGCAGGGGTAGCCCAGTTGGAGGTCGAGGTTTTCTTGGATTTTTGCAATTGCATGCCAAAATATTTGGCCACCGCTGCTTTCGCCCCCATGTCACGCTGCTTGCTCTCACGCATGGCACGTGCGAGGTCAAGCACATGCTGCGGCGAGATAGCGAGTTTGATTTTCAGGCGTTTCATGTCATCGCTGAGTCCAAAGCCAACCTTGAGTATCTCTTTGGATTCCAGCAAGGCTTTCACGGCATCGGTATTTTGCACCTTGACTGTGGGAAAGAGGTAAGCCTTAGTGTCGGTAGCGAGTTGTATCAGATGCGGACCATCGGATTGCTGCCCCTTAAAGAATACCGGCTTGGATTCGGTATCAAAACCCAAAATATCGGCTGCCTGCATCTCTGCATAGGCTTGCTCTGCGTCTGCTGGCGTTTGTACCAGTAGTATGTCTTTTTCCTGGACACCAGGATAAGGGGGGAGGAAAACTTCCTGATCTTCTGTCATGACAGCATGATAAGGGAAACAAGGTGGATATGTCAGGTGTTGACTTGCTACTATGGCTTGTGCGAGGACAAAAATAGTGGAAATAAGCCACAAACTATAAGCCAGCCAGATAAATAATACATTTTTAATATTGTTCAAGCCCTGAATTTGTCTGCATGCGCTTCCATCAATTCCGTCAGCCATTCGACAAACACCCTGACTCTGGGCGATAACTGCCGATGATGGGGATACAGTATGGATACCGGCATGGGCAGTGGCCGCATCCCTGGCAAGACTTCCTGCATGCTGCCTGCTACCAGTTGGGCAGCCACATGGAAGCGCGGCAGTTGTATCAGGCCATAACCCGCTTCTGCGCTTGCGACATAGGCATCAACATCATTGACTGCCAGTTGTCCTTTCAAGGCCATGGTCTGTACTTTACCGTCGATGACAAATTCGAAATCCATATTCCGGCCCGTCTGTGACGAGAAATAATTCACTGCCAGATGTGCAGGCAAATCATTCAGCGTCTCCGGTACGCCATGCTTTTGTAGGTAACTGCAGCTGGCGCAGGTAATTTGCGCCATCAGCGCCACCCTTCTGGCTATCATACTGGAGTCGCGTAGCTCACCGCCACGCAAGACGCAATCGACGCCTTCCCGTACCAGATCGACCAGGCGGTCACTCATGCCGACTTCGAGTTCTATCAAAGGGTATTTGGCACTGAAGCCTGGCAGGGCCGGAACCACGAAAGATTTGCCCAGTGAGCCTTGTAAATTGATCCTGAGCTTGCCACGCGGATTGAGCAGGCTGTGGCTGAATGCCGATTCAGTTTCTTCCAGGTCAGCCAACAGGCGCATACAACGCTGGTAATAGGCATCGCCATCTGCCGTGGTATTGACCTGGCGCGTGGTTCTTTGCAAGAGACGCGTACCCAGATGGGTTTCTAACTGCTTGATGCTCAGGGTCACGCTGGCCCTGGGCATTTGCAATTGCTCGGCAGCGCGGGTGAAGCTGCTTTGCTCGACCACGGCGATAAAGACCTGCATAGCCTGGAATTTGTCCATGATTCGCTCATTGTTTAGCTTTTTTGCACAGTAATGGCAATTGTAACTTATTTATCTATAAATTCTGACTAACTACAATGACTACATCTTCAGCAACCCCGCTGAGGCAATGACAAAGGAGTTTCAGCATGACACAGAACAAAATGACAACACGTCAATTGGGTAAACAAGGCCCGGCAGTTTCAGCACTGGGCCTGGGTTGCATGGGCATGTCGGATTTATATGGCCCGGCTGATCGCGGCGAAAGCATCGCCACTATCCATTCGGCGCTGGATGCAGGGATAGACTTGCTCGACACGGGTGATTTTTATGGCATGGGCCATAATGAATTACTGATACAAGAAGCACTGCAAAGCCTGCCGCGTGAAAAGGTGAAGATCAGCGTCAAGTTTGGCGCATTGCGAGACCCGACAGGCAGCTGGATAGGTATGGATGGCAGGCCCGCAGCCGTCAAGAACGCCCTGGCGTATAGCCTGAAACGCCTGGGTACTGATCACATAGATGTCTATCGCCTGGCACGCATAGACCCGCAAGTGCCGGTGGAAGACACCATAGGTGCCATCGCCGATATGGTAAAAGCTGGTTATGCGCGCCACATCGGTATGTCGGAAGCCGGTGCTGTCAGCCTGCGCCGTGCGGCGGCTGTCCACGCCATCAGTGATTTGCAGATAGAGTACTCGCTGTTTTCACGCGGCATAGAAGCTGAGATTTTGCCAGTCTGCCGCGAATTGGGCATAGGCATCACGGCCTACGGCGTATTGTCGCGTGGTTTGCTCAGTGGTCACTGGAGCCCGGAACGCAATGCTGGCACCAGGGATTTTCGCAGCATCAGCCCACGTTTCCAGGATGGCAATCTGGAGCGTAACCTGGCTCTGGTCGAAGCATTGCGCGGCATCGCCAACAGCAAGGGCATCAGCGTGGCGCAAGCGGCAATCGCCTGGGTACTGGCACAAGGCGAAGACATCATTCCCCTCGTAGGTGCACGACGTCGCGACCGTTTGACAGAGGCACTGGGTGCGCTTGATGTCGAACTGGATGCAGCAGATTTGCAGGCAATCTCTGCCGCAGTTCCAACAGATGCAGTAGCAGGTAATCGCTACAACGATCATGCCATGGCTTTGCTCGATAGTGAACATCCGTGAAACAATTCAGCTTTTATCAGCAGCATCTGAAAGCTGATCAAGTTGCGCAGTTTTAGGAGGATCGACACGCCGCCTGCGTGGCCTGCCGCTGGGTAGAGGCTCTATGATCAGGGCTTGACCATCGGGCAGGGAAATCGCCAGTTTTTCCTGCCCATCATGCTTGAAATGATACACAGTCGCCGCGCCGACAGCGGCTGATTTTTCCAGCGTTGCTGCCATCAGCAATTCCGGGATTTCGCTTACTTTACCAGTGCGCCAGATCAGCTTATTCATGAGTTTACTCATTGATATGCTCACGATAGCGAGCGGCAAAACCTGCTGCATCCATGGGGCGGCCAAAATAATATCCCTGCACCTGGCTGCAACCCATTTTGCGCAAGAGTTCGGCTTGCTCTTTCTTTTCTACACCTTCGGCCACGACACTCAAACTCAGGCTTAAGGCCATGGCAATGATGGCGCTGGCAATCGCCGCATCGTCAGGATTTTCATGGATGTCATTAATGAAGGACTTATCTATTTTTAGTTCATCGATGGGGAAACGCCGTAAATACGAGAGACTGGAATAACCGGTGCCAAAATCATCCAGGGATATCGACACCCCCAATTTTTTCAATGCGCGCAGCGCCACCAAAGTACTGTTGACATCCTGCATGACCATGCTCTCGGTCAGCTCCAGCGTGACATGGGATGGGTCGGCACCGGTTTCGGCAAAAATGGCAGCAACTCGATCGGATAAATCCTCTTGCCGGAACTGGCGCGGTGACATATTGATGGCAATCTTCAAATCAGCCATGCCGGATTTTTTCCAGCTGACTTGCTGGCGGCATGCCTCTGCCAGCACCCATTCGCCCAGAGGTAGGATGAGCCCGGTTTCTTCTGCCAGCGGGATGAATTCTATGGGGTGTATCAAACCTATCTGTGGGTGATGCCAGCGTACCAGTGCTTCTGCGCCGACTATAGTACCTGTAGCAAGTTCTATCTTGGGCTGGTAGTGCAGAGTGAGTTCATGCCGTTCCAGGGCACGACGCAATGCGCCCTCCATATTCAGGCGACTGATGGCGGTGACACCCATCTCGGGAATAAACTGGCGCACGCTATTACGACCATGTTCCTTGACGCGGTACATGGCAATGTCGGCATACCGCAATAATATCTCGCCATGATCACCATCTCTGGGGTAAAGCGAAATACCTATGCTGGCGGTGACAAACACATCATGCCCGTTGATTTCGAAAGGGCGCGCCAGGGCCGCCAGGATTTTTTCAGCGACGATATCAACATCACCAGTCTCTGGTAAATCGGTGAGGATGATGACGAATTCATCACCGCCCAGACGGGCCACCGTATCAGTTTCGCGCACGCAATGGCTGAGCCGGTTGGCTACCTGCTTCAACATTTCATCCCCGGCACCGTGGCCGGAGGCATCATTGATGAGTTTGAAATGATCAAGGTCGAGCAGCATCAAACCCACCGATAAATCCTGGCGCTTGGCCCAGGCGATGGCCTGAGTGATACGATCGTTGAGTAAATTACGGTTCGCCAGGCCAGTCAGGCTATCATGGGTGGCCTGGTATTCCAGCTCTTTCTGGTAATTGACACGCTCACTAACATCATTGATGACACTGACAAAATGCGTAGTAGCGGCGCCCGTCGCATCCTTGACGGGAGAGATATGCAATTCATTCCAGAACTGGGTTCCGTCCTTGCGGTAATTGCGAAGCAAGGCGCAGCCTGATCTTTTCTCGCGTAGAGCTGAGCGTATCTCTTGCAAATCTGGTTGCGCCAGGTCCTCCCTGACCAGGAAACGCCCTTCCCTGCCTATGACTTCCTGCGCTGTATAGCCAGTGATACGCTCAAAAGCAGGATTCACATAGACGATGGAGTGGTCGCTGTCATCACTGCGGGTAATCATGATGCCATTGCTGCTCGATACCAGAGCTTGCTCACGCAAGAGCAAGGCTTGTTCGACTTCCTTCAACTGGAATTTGCTATCGGTAATATCTTGTTTGACCGCGACCAGATGGGTAATATGCCCTTTCATATTGCATAAGGGGCTGATAATCTGCCGCTCCCAATAAGTAGTACCATCCTTGCGGTGACTGAGTACATCGCCTTGCCAATGCTCACCGACCTTGAGCGCCTTGATGTTGCGCATGACTTTTTCATCAGCAGGGTCACCAGAATTCCAGAACACGTGCGTGCCAGCACTTCGCTCAACGCATAGCCAGAAATACGACAATAACTGTCATTGCCATATTCGAGTTCACCATCTGCATTGGTAATGACAACCGCAAACGGGCTTTGCTGTACTGAGAGCGCCAGCATTTCCATATTGTCTTGCAGGTCATGGCGTTCGTGGGTGCTGCTGAGGGAATGGATAGCTTGTGCCAATTCATTGGCGAAACGGCGAAGGATATTGTATGCATCACTATTTTCGCTAAGGTCAAAGTCAGCGCCAACACGCAACTGCGCCAGTACATCACCATAATGGTGCAGGGACAAAACCAGGTATTTTGTCTCTTTCCCAGCCTCTCTATCGGCACGAAAACGATAAACTTCCGACTTATCCCCTAAGTCCAGCTCCACCTCAGCACAAATATAAGCAGCACGCTGCACCAATATGCGACAGAAGCCACGCAACATCTCTGGCAATTCTGTCGTGTACCACAAACAATGGGAAAGCTCCCCCAACAAGAGATACCACTCTTCCAGCCGATGTGACTCGGCATCCAAAGTAAGGGGCTGGTCAGCTATAGCCATGTCGTTGAGGTCTCCCATTCAGCACGCTGTTTTTATTGGCAAGTGGATTTTTATACCGCGTAGCCAAGCGAATTGCAACAAAAACCACCGGAGGCAAGCTGCCTATTTATGCTGCAATTGCGTTACACAACACAAAACAAATATTTGCAAAACAATAAATAATCTATTGCTTCCCTTCTGATTTTCTCTGTAATTTCTCTGTATGTCATTGTCTCTGTGGTTAAAGGTCTTAAGATTTTCCTCATTTACGCCCTCAAAATTAACAAAACAACATCAAGCAAATTCGCCTATCCAGCGCAAAAGCCGTTAAAATCTAAGGTTTGGCAAACTTTATTCATCGCTTCTTCAAGAAGTGACAAAGGCAGATAGCACGATGCTCACATTTCAACAAATTATCCTGACATTACAAGATTACTGGGACAAGCAAGGCTGCGCCCTGTTGCAACCCTACGATATGGAAGTGGGCGCGGGTACTTCGCATACCGGCACTTTCTTGCGTGCCATCGGGCCTGAACCTTGGCGTGCGGCGTATGTACAACCATCACGCCGCCCCAAGGATGGCCGTTATGGTGAAAACCCTAACCGTCTGCAACACTACTACCAATATCAGGTGGTATTGAAGCCTGCACCGGAAAATATCCTCGACCTCTATTTGGGCTCCTTGAAAGCCCTGGGCCTGGATTTGCAGCAAAACGACATACGCTTTGTTGAAGATGACTGGGAAAACCCTACTCTCGGAGCCTGGGGCCTGGGCTGGGAAGTCTGGCTGAATGGCATGGAAGTCACTCAATTCACTTACTTCCAGCAAGTCGGCGGTCTGGATTGCAAACCTATCCTCGGTGAAATCACCTATGGCCTGGAGCGTCTGGCCATGTATTTGCAAGGTGTAGACAATATCTATGACCTGGTCTGGACTGAGCGTGAAGAAAACGGCAAGACCGTGCGCCTGTCTTATGGCGATGTATTCCATCAAAATGAAGTTGAGCAATCAACCTTCAGCTTTGAATACTCGAACACAGATTTTCTGTTCTCTTTGTTCACCAATTACGAAGCAGAAGCCAAGCGCTTGCTGGAAGTGACAGAAAAATCCCTGGCCTTGCCTGCTTATGAAATGATTTTGAAAGCTGCGCATACTTTCAACTTACTGGATGCACGTGGTGCGATTTCGGTGACTGAGCGTGCTGCCTACATAGGCCGCATACGCAATCTGTCGCGTGCAGTGGCTGCGGCTTACTATGCATCGCGTGAGGCACTAGGTTTCCCTATGTGCGCTGCGGACGACAAGCATAAGCCAGCCCCTGCTGCTGTTACTGCTGCATAAGCTTTACGCCTAACCCACAAGAACATCATTAAACAGATTCTGGCACAGCGCCAGAACGTAGGATAAGAAACATGAGCCAAACACTGTTAGTAGAATTATTTACCGAAGAGCTGCCACCCAAGGCACTGGCCAAACTGGGTGAAGCATTTAGCGCCGGTATCGTCGCTGGTTTGAAGTCACGCGATTTTTTGGAAGCTGAGTCTGTCGCGACCAGCTATGCATCACCACGCCGTCTGGCTGTCAGCATCACTGGTGTACGCTCCGTCTCGCCAGACAAAATGTTACGCGATAAAGTTTTGCCAGTATCGGTAGCGTTAGATGCCAATGGAAATGCCACTCAACCACTATTGAAGAAATTAGCATCAATGAATTGCTCATTTCTTAAAATCAGTGACCTTGAGCGAGCATCTGATGGTAAAGCTGAAAGTTTTTTTTACAGCTATGTTGCAAAAGGTTCAGACTTGTCTATTGGATTATTGTCATCAATGTTAGAGACAATCTCTAAACTGCCTATTCCTAAAGTCATGAGCTATCAACGCCCTGATGGCGAGACAGTGCATTTTGTGCGCCCTGTGCACAAAATCATCGCTTTGCACGGTGAAAATATCGTACAACTGCACTTACTTGGTCTCGATAGCAACCGCATCACCAGGGGTCACCGCTTCCTGTCAAGCGGCGAAATCAGCATTGCCAAAGCTGAAGACTATGCAGCCAGCCTGAAAACAGAAGGCAAAGTCATTGCCAGCTTCAATGAGCGCAAAGAACAGATCCGTGCCGCCTTGCTGGGCAAAGCAGGTGCAGACCAGGTGCTGATGCCTGAATCCCTGCTTGATGAAGTCACCGCCCTGGTGGAATGGCCAGTGGTATATGAATGCAATTTCGAACAAGAGTTTTTGGCTGTACCGCAAGAATGCCTGATCCTGACCATGCAGACCAATCAGAAATATTTTGCCCTGACAGATGCCACAGGCAAATTGCGTTCACGCTTTTTAATCGTCTCCAACCTGGAAACCAGCGACCCGCAATACATCATCCAGGGTAATGAGCGCGTCGTACGCCCTCGCTTGTCGGATGCCAAGTTCTTCTTTGAGCAAGACAAGAAAAAAACCCTGGAATCACGCCTGCCTTTGCTGGCGAATGTGGTCTATCACAATAAACTGGGTAGCCAGGCTGAACGCACACAACGCGTCAAAAACCTGGCAGGCCAGATTGCTGCCAGCCTCAATGGCGATGTCGCCCTGACTGAACGCGCCGCCCTGCTGGCCAAGACTGACTTGCTGACCGACATGGTGGGTGAATTCCCTGAGCTGCAAGGCATCATGGGGACTTACTATGCACGGCATGATGGTGAGCACCCTGATGTTGCCGCTGCTGCGTCTGAACATTATCAGCCACGTTTCGCTGGCGATGCACTGCCAGCGACACTGACTGGCACCGCCGTGGCACTGGCAGACAAACTGGAAACCTTGGTTGGTATCTGGGGCATAGGCTTGCAGCCTACCGGTGACCGTGACCCGTTTGCGCTGCGCCGCCATGCTCTGGGTATCTTGCGCATGCTGGTAGAAAAACGCTTGCCGCTGTCGCTGAATACCTTGCTGGCACAAGCAGTAGCACTGTTTGCTGGCAATGCCAATTTCACTGATCCAACAGCCGATGTGTTGAACTTCCTGTTTGACCGTCTGCGCGGCCAGTTGCGCGACAAGGGCTTTTCTCAAAATGAAGTCGAAGCTGTGGTTGCTCAACAACCTGACACGCTGGATAACATCGTTGAACGTCTGCAAGCTGTACAAGCCTTTGCCGCGCTGCCAGAATCAGAAGCACTGGCTGCTGCCAACAAGCGTATTACCAATATCCTCAAAAAAGCCGAGGGTACGCCAGGTGCAGTCCAGCCAGCCCTGTTGCAGGAATCTGCCGAGCAGGCTTTGGCCAAGGCTATGGCCGACGTCAAACCAGAAGTGGATGCAGCATTTGCCAAAGGTGATTTCGCCAGCGCCTTGAAAACCCTGGCAGCCCTGCGTGCAGCGGTGGACAGCTTCTTCAATGATGTCATGGTGAATGCAGAAGACCTTGCTCTGCGTAACAACCGCCTGGCTTTGCTGGCAAGCCTGCATGGCATGATGAACCAGGTTGCCGACATTTCCAAGCTGGCGGCTTGAGACAGTATTAAAACACCAGAAATGCAATGGCAAGACGTGAGCAACATTAACCAGGATTGCAGATGAAACTCATCATCCTTGATCGCGATGGCGTTATCAACCAGGACTCGGACGACTTTATCAAGTCGCCTGAAGAATGGAAGCCGATACCGGGTTCACTGCAAGCCATAGCCCGCCTTAACCAGGCAGGCTACACGGTAGTGGTTGCCACCAATCAGTCTGGTATAGGTCGCAGGCTATTTGATATGGCGACGCTGAATGCCATTCATCAAAAAATGCATACCAGCGCCCAGCAGGTCGGTGCCACTATTGATGCGATTTTCTTTTGTCGCATATGGCGGATGATAATTGCGATTGCCGCAAACCCAAGCCAGGCATGCTGCAAGAGATCGCCAGTCGCTATGACACCAGTCTCAAGGGTGTGCATTGCGTTGGCGATTCCCTGCGTGACTTGCAGGCTGGCTTCGTTCTCGGTTGCAAACCGCATCTGGTGCTGACCGGCAAAGGCAGCAAGACCCAGGAAAAAGGTGGCTTGCCACCAGGTACGCAGGTCTTTGCTGACCTCGCCGCCATGGTCGACAAACTGGTGGAAAACTCGCCATCTGAATTTAATATCGCGATCTGAACGAATTCAGCATCGCTACAATGGAGACTACATGCTTAGCTTTACCCGTTTTATTCGTTCGCTGATTTTCTTGCTGGTGATGGCGGTAGTCACCATCGTCTGGGCCCCCATCAGCATGCTGTTTGCCTTCTTGCCGTATAACCAGCGCTATTACATTACTGCCCGCTGGAATGTCACGATCATCTGGGCAGCAAAAGTCATTTGCGGCATACGTTACCAGACTAAGGGATTTGAAAACTTTCCCGATGGCCCGGCCATCCTGCTGTGCAAACATCAGTCCGCATGGGAAACCATCTTCCTGCTGATGGCAACACCGCGCCCACTGGTTTTCGTCTTCAAAAAAGAAATCACCTATATCCCTTTCTTTGGTTGGGCCATCTCCATGCTGCGCATGATCCCTATCGACCGCAGCAAGGGCAAGGATGCGTTCGCCCACGTCGTGACCCAAGGCCGCAAACGCCTGGCTGATGGACAATGGATCATCATGTTCCCTGAAGGCACCCGTATCGCTGTTGGCAAAAAAGGCCAGTACAAAGGCGGCGGAGCCCGCCTGGCGGTAGAAACCAATACCCCAGTCGTGCCTATCGCACTGAATTCTGGTGAATGCTGGCCAAAAAACTCTTTTACCAAATTGCCGGGTACAGTGACAGTCTCGGTAGGCAAGCCCATCGCGCCCGATGGCATGAATGCGGTTGAACTGATGCAGGAAGTCGAAAAATGGATAGAAGCTGAAATGCGCGTGATTTCACCGCAGGTGTATCAGTCTGAATCCAAATAGGCCTGATAAGCTGAAATTAAGACCAGCTGCAATTAAGACTCGCTGCGATTTTCCAGTATTTGCTCGCACTTGTCGGGATGTTTAAGGTAATCACTAAGCCAGTCGAAAACTCGACTGGCTTTGTTTTTTATGTCGTCACCAAAACCGTAAGTACCCAGCAAACGTATGCCATTTGGGTCAGCCAGGACACCTTCATTCAACTGCAAACTGGATAGCTCACCCTGCTCTGCGGTGACACACAATGGTGTTAGATAAGTTATCAATATAGGTGCCAGCACCAGATTGTGGGATGAAACGATGACCATGTTTGCATTGGCCAGGCTTTGCAAAACTGCGGCGGCAGCCGAGATGGATTCCTGATGGTTAGTGCCACGAAAAATTTCATCAATAATGAACACAGCCTGCGTATCGCACTTTGCGATATCCAATAATTCTTTGGCACGTCTGAGTTCAGCTTGATACAGGCTTTCATTTGCGATCAGAGAGTCTTCACTCTGCATGCTGGAAAACACTGCTGCCACTGGAACGCTGGCAGTAGCAGCATAACAAAAACCAAAAGCGCGGGCGACGATGAGATTCAGACCCAGGGTACGCAACAAGGTGCTCTTGCCTATGCCATTTTGCCCTGAAATAAAAGCACCCTTGCCTTCCAGCGCTATATTCAGGCCAGTAGCCTGTGACAACAAGGGATGCACGACTTGCTGCATGCGCAGTTGCTTCCTGTCTGCTACTGAGGACCAGCAATATTGAGGAAGCGATTGCAAGTGGCTGGCCAGTGCCAGATCAGCCTCCAGATTTGCCACGTACATGTACACTCTGCGCAAAGAATCCTGATTTTTACGGACAAGAATGCTGGTCTTGAAAAAATGCCTGACATTATCGAGCAAGAACCAGTCAGCATATTCGCGCATGCCGGGCAGAGTCACCAATTTACGCCTGCTCAATTCGACAAGCATTGTTTTCGCCGTCTGGCGATCTTCAGCAGATGTTTGCGCATCACCTTGATGATGCTCAGCGAGCAGACCAAAGCTCCAGAGCAAGGCTTGTAATGCCTGCACTTTCTTTGTCCATTGCGTCACCGCTTCATGAAAATGCGTCTGCACTCCCAGCAAGATCAGCCATATCACCAGAACAGCTATCCAGGCAGAGGCCAATGATGTCATGGCAACGATGAATAGCAGACTCATACTGACAGGCAGCAGCCCCATGAATTTATACCAGGCTGGCGGAACCGGGATTGCGTCTGTAAAAAGCTGTTCACTGACTTCTGTTTCCACGCTGCGTAATGGCAAACATTGCTGCAGCAATGCATCAAGCAATGCAGTATCAGTCGTCAACTTTTGTAAGCGCTGCTTGCCTTGTTCATCCTGAGCGCCTTCACGCAGTCGTTTATGCACGATCTGCTGAGCGAAAATACTGCTCTCTGCTGTCAGTTGATCTGCATAAACATCAAGCAGCATATCGCTGGCAGTATGCTCATCAATAAGCTTCACCGTTTTATCTCGGGTAAGGCGATAAAACATCGCTATATCGCTACGGGCGAATGGAAAATCGACAGGACTTTTATCAGGGACATTCAAGAAAAATCGGATTTTTCCAGCAATACTATTCCAGTGGTTTTGCAGCAATGTCAGCTTGTTCATCAGGTCCTGTTGAGTAGGTGGCGATATGTGCTATCGCTTGTTCAGGCAAGTTGAGCTAGTTGCAGAAAATTCAAGTCAACGACGATGAATAAAAGGGGTGACAAGAAATGGTGATATCGAAAAAACCAGTTTTTTGAGGCAAAAACACGAACTGCAAAAAATAGGTCAAACTAGTGGGATTGCAGTTTGTAAAACGCCCTTCCATGCGAGGAATGCTTGATACAAACTGAGCACAAATCTCATTAGCTATTGAATCAGGATTCCCCAAGCATAAATGAAGCCCCGCATTCCCTCGATAGGCAAGGCCATACAAATGGCTTTGCAACTGGATTTATTCAGTGATTTTCTGGTGCCGGACAAACTGCGTCCTGCGCCAGTCAAGACTCCAGTACCAGCACCAAGCCCGCTCAAAGATATCGTTCAACGTGATGAGCAGCGGCCTGCTGCGCCGCCACCGTCTACCTTTGTCAACACCAGTAACAAGCGCCGGATCCTGATACAGGATTATTTGCTCGAATATGATTTGCAACGCTCGAAACGACGCAGTATAGGCTTTCTGATCAATGAAGATGGCTTGCGCATTACCGCGCCACGCTGGGTGACTATTGCAGATATAGAAACAGCGATACAGGAAAAGCAAGCCTGGATTTTGCGCAAACTGACCGAGAGGCGCGAACGCACCCAGCGCAAACTGGAACCCAAAATGCAATGGCAGGATGGGGCAAAACTGCCTTATCTGGGTGGTGAAATCACTTTACGGATAGCTCCTGCGTCTGTCAGCGGCACCTATTTCCAGAGTGAACAGGCCGAATTGATCATCAACCTGCCACCTGATGCTGGTGAACAGCAATTGAAAGACAGGGTGCAAGCCTGGTTGCAGCAGGAAGCAAAACGCATATTCAATGAACGCCTGCCGGTATTCGCTGAAAAACTGAATGTACGCTATCAGAGCATGGCTTTGTCGGCGGCAGCAACGCGCTGGGGTTCTTGCACCTCACAGGGCAAGATAAGGCTGAACTGGCGGCTCATCCATTTCTCGCCCATGATTATTGACTATGTGATTGCGCATGAACTTGCGCATTTGCGTGAGATGAATCACAGCCCGCGTTTTTGGGCAACGGTGCAATCCGTCTTCCCTGACTTTGAAATTGCACGTAATAACCTGCGTCAGCATGCCAGTGCTGATCTGCCGGTATTCTGAAGTAAACCAACGCTGGATTTACCTGCCTGGCACATCCAGCGCTCCAAACTCAATTAGCTCACCTCATCTAACTTCACCTCATCTAACCTCGCAAATCAGGCTGCCTGACTTGCTTTCATTACTGACATTATCCTGAGTCAGATTGACCGGGAAACTGCCTGGTAGCGTGAATTGCATGCCAGGGTTATTTGGCAAAATAACAGGTGGCCTGTTGAAGCTGATGGCAAAGCCAAACTGCCCTGTTGTCACATCGAGGATGCCGGCGCTGTTGCGCAGGAAGATAGTGCCATCCAATACCTGCACATACAATCCCGGCACGCGTCCTGAGCCTGAGCCAGGCACTTCGTTGGCTGCGACGCTGCCATCTTGACTAACGTATTCAGCGATGAAGGTAGTGCCGCGTATGCCTATGGATGCGGTAGGTGTGTTCAGGCCAAACCTTTCTTTATTACGCTTGCCCAATAAACCAGTGACTGCACGCAAGCCACCTTTGATGAGTGTCATGGTGAAACCATCATTATTGGGTTTGTCTTCTTCAAAAGAAAACTGATCTATCTTGAGCTGGGTATTCGGGCGCATGACGATTTCACTACTGTCGGCAAACTTGATACGCGCATAAGTATCTTTCTCGGCAATCAGGGTATCGCCCTGCTCTATGGCAGATTGCAGGGACAGGACCTTGACCGCACCATCAGCTTTCTTGGCGATCAGAGGCCCACTCAAATGCGTCACCGTGCCAGCGACCTGCGCAGCAAAACTCAGCGCGCAGCTCAGGCACAGTGCTGCAAGAAAGAAAAACTTAATTGCAGTAGAGTTTTTTATCTGTAGCATTTTTTAATACTCCGTTGTCCCTGGTACCGGCAAAACTGCTTCTTTGCTCGAATCTGGTTTCACGGCCAGAATCACTACTACCACTGTCAAAGAAATTAGAAGAATTGGAAATCGAATTCGACATCGCCAAAGTAGAACTGATGAAACTGTTCAAGGCAAAATTAATCGTGTTATTGAGGATATTGCCAGTCCTGAGATCGCCTATAGGCAAGACCAGTGTGCAACCCAGCAGACCAGGATTGGCTGCGCACTGTGCCTGACTCGGCAAAACAACTGAACAACCATTCAAAGCCGGATTGGCCGCACAACTCGCCAGTGCTGGTAAGACTGCACTGCAACCGGCAGTGGCTGGGCTGGCAACGCAAGTCGCCAGACTAGGCAAGACCACGCTACAGCCAGATGCAAACGGCGTAGCAATGCAAGTTGCAAGGGTAGGCAAGATCAGGTTACAGCCAGGCAGACTAGGATTGGCGACGCAACTTGCCAAACTGGGCAACACGGCGCTGCAACCAGCAATAGCCGGATTGGCCGTGCAAGCCGCCAGGCCAGGTAAAACCGCGCTACAACCAGCCAGGGCAGGATTAGCGGTACAGGCAGCCAGACTAGGTAAGACCGCAGAGCAACCCGCTGTAGTTGGCGCAGCAGTACAAGTAGCCACGCCAGGCAACACAACATTGCAACCTGCCAGGCCAGGGTTAGCGACGCAACTGGCCAAACTAGGCAACACTGCGCTGCATCCTGGCAATGCAGGGTTAGCGGTACAGCTGGCCAGACCAGGCAAGACACTGGAACAACCCGCCAGCGTGGGTGCTGCTATACAAGCTGTCAGCGTAGGCAAGACAGCGCTGCAACCAGGCAACGCAGGATTGGCACTGCAAGCTGCCAGTGTAGGCAGGACAGCCGAGCAACCAGACAAGGCAGGATTGGCGACACAGGCGCTCAATGCTGGCAACACTGCAGAGCAACCTGCCAGACTTGGGCTGATAGTGCAGGCAGCCAGCGTAGGCAAGACGGACGAGCAGCCAGACAATGCCGGATTGGCGGTACAGGCAGCAAGAGTAGGCAAGACTACACTGCAACCAGCTTGCAAAGGATTCGCCAAACAAGCTGTCAAGGTCGGCAAGACATTGTTACAGCCAGACAGCGTCGGTGTTGCGATACAGGCAGTCAAGCTAGGCAAGACGGCGCTGCAACCCGGCAAGCTGGGGCTGGCTGTACAAGCGGCCAGGGTAGGCAAAACAGCGCTACAACCTGGCAGGCTATTATTGCTGATACAGGCGCTCAGGCTAGGCAGCACTGCGCTGCAACCGGGCACACTGGGGCTGACTGTACAGGTAGCCAGCGTGGGCAAGACCGCACTGCAGCCGGGCAAACTGCTATTGCTGACACAGGCACTCAAACTAGGTAACACAGCACTACAACCCGGCACACTTGGGCTGGCCAGACAAGCTGCCAAAGTAGGCAAAACGGCGCTGCAACCAGCCAGGCTGCTATTACTGATGCAGGCGCTCAAAGTTGGCAGCACAGAGCTACACCCTGGCAAGCTTGGGCTGGCCGTACAGGCTGCAACAGATGGCAGGACGGCTGAGCAACCAGGAATATTTGGCGACACCAGGCAAGCTGCCAGAGCTGGCAGGATCACGCTGCAACCCGGCGTGCTGGGGCTGGAAGTACAAGTTGCCAAAGATGGCAGAACAGCACTACAGCCAGTCTGGCTCGGATTGCTGATGCATGAAGTCAGGCTAGGTAAAATCGAGCTGCAACCGCTGATGGAAGGATTCGCCAGACAAGCCGACAAACTGGGCAAGACTGCGCTGCAGCCAGCAATATTCGGATTAGCCAAGCAACTACTGAGACTAGGCAAAACATTCGAGCAACCAAACTGAGAAGGGTTGGCGATGCAGGAACTCAGGCTAGGCAATACAACACTGCAACCCGCCAGTGTAGGGTTGGCCTGACAGGCAGCCACACTGGGCAAGACGACGCTGCAACCAGCCAGACTGGGGTTGCTGATACAGGCACTGAGACTAGGCAAGACTGAGCTGCAGCCGGGTGTAGTCGGACTGGCAATACATTGTTCCAGGGTAGGCAGTGGCGCATTCTGGAAAGCTTGCTGGGTCACTGTGCCACCGCTGACATTACCAGAAATCAAAATGGCATCACCTGCCTTGAGCAAGATATTGCCACTGGTCGTGACCGAACCTGTGCTGCCTACGGTCAGCTTGTCAGCAGTGCTGCCGCTGGCCCCGGCTTCCAGGGTGATATTGCCGCCATTTGCACTGGCAACCGTACCATTCACAGTCAACGGGCTATGTGCCACCAGGCTAATATTACCGGCCTTGGTGCGTACTGCATCTGCGCTCTCCAGGTTGATTGCACCTATATTATCGATAAGCACACTGCCAGTACTGCCAGCCGTGCTTTGCTGAACATTGCGGATATTCAGGGCACCGGTATTCTTGATATTGATATCGGTGTTTGCGCCCGTATTATTTGCCAGCAGGATAGGCACGCTGGTTTTCAAACCTGTGCTATGCCCTATACCACCATTGGCAGTTGCATCAAGCGCTCCGCCACTGAGTAGATAGCCAGCAGCCTGGGTAATTGCACCGTTGGCTGCGGCCAGTGTGGCAGTAGCCGTGCCGGTATTGACGTTTGCGCCCAGTGCGATATTGCCGGAGTTGGCGGTCAGATATAAATTGCCAAACGTATTGATGCCACCAAGGCTGTATGCACTGGAACCACTCCCCCCACTTAAGGTTGTGACATTGATGCCCTGGGTATTCACCAGGCTCAGGCTGGCATTGCTTTTTGCCGCCAGGTTGGTGATCGTATTTGAACTATTCAGTGCAATGCTATTGCCGGCAACCAGACCCAGATCCTGCACGGTAATCGAGTTGGTCTGCGAAATATCACCACCGCTCAACAAGCCTACGCGTGTCGTCGTCAGATTTTTGATATCCGTAATGGCGCTGGTATTGGTATCGGTAATGCCAACCACAGAAATAGGGCCGGAGGCATTGCCAGCATCGCCACTGCCTATCGCGATACTGGCAGCCGAGACCTTGAACAGATTGGTCACACTCAGGCATGGGGCCACGGTGCATGTGCCAGAGCCAACCGTAATGGCGCGCCCCGCTGTGTAAGGGCGAATGCCAAAATCACCCGCAGTCACACCACCAGGGCCACCCAGTGTCAGCAAATCAGCTACTAAACCCACCTTGCCCGTACCGGCATTGACATTATCGGAAACTGTGATCGACGAACCACTCCCTGTGCTTAACTGTATGGGCTTGTTATTGGTAGTGATGCCCACAATGCTGGATGCAGTGCCTATGCTCAGATTGCCAGAGTTAAACAAGTCGATGCCACCAACGCCCAAGCCACTGACATTCAGGTCTGCCCCCAGTGTTGCAAAATTATTTGAGGTATTCATCAGATTCACTGGTCCCTTGCTTTGCAAGCCAAGGGAGGTGGCGGTAATTGCATTACCTGCTGCCTGACTGATGCCAGAAGTGGAATCCGTCGTCAGTTTGGCTGCTGCATTCACATTTATACCGCTATAGCCATCGACTGTGGTGATATTGAGGTGATTGATGGAGCGATAAGTAAAACCACCCAGGTCTCCTGAACCGGATATCACGCCTATGGTATTTGCTTCTGGCAGACTGACTCCATAACCACGCACCTGCAAGGAACTGGCACCGTCAATAATGGCACCAGTTTGCTGGGAAATCGTGTTGCCGGAATGTAAAGTCAGGGATGTATTGACATTTTGCAGTGCACCGCCAGCACCTGAATTCATGGGGCCTTTGATATCTATGCTGGCACCAGAGGTATTACCTATTTTTAAACGTGCAGCCGTTATCCGGTTCAATTCATCGGTTGACAATTCCAATGTATTTCCAATGACATCGGTGGTGCCAGTAGCAAGGTGTATGGTGGCGACAGCATTCCTGTCCAGGCTCACCGAATTGCTACCGGCATTGATGTTGCCGAGCAAGTTCATTTTGTCGGATTTGAGCGAGATCGTGCCACCGCTGCTATTGATCTGTGTGCCAGACGCGGTACTGGTCATGATATTCAAGTCACTGGCCAGCAAACTGACGTTGCCGCCACCGCTATTGATATTGCTACCTGAGAGCAAGCTGATGCCACCCAGGCCGCTAACCGATATCAGGCCATTAGTGGCAATGAGTGGCGCGTTCATTGATATGCTATGCGTGGTCGGCGAGCTTAGATGAATCGCCGCACCTGAGGCTTGTTGCTTGACCCCGTAACCAGTTGCGCCGATATCGCCAATGACCAGGTTTGTACCTGAACTGGCGATGCGTATATCGCCACTTGCGGTATTGATGGCATTCAGTTTGCTGGCTTGCACACTCATACTGTCAGAGGAAGTCGTACCATGCAGGCCGCTGGCAGCCGATAGTTTTAAATCATTGGCATAGATTACCGTACCATTTTGCTGGGCGATATTGGCAGCGGAAGTGATGGTGACATTTCCATCTGTAGAAGAATTACCGAGTGCATCTATGCCGCCAGAACCTATATTCACCAGGCCGCTGCTATTGATGATGACATTGCCACCTGCACCTACTGTGCCAGGCGTAGTCCGCAAGGTCTTAAAAGTTGTGCTACCGCTGCCGCTCAGGTTAATTTGCCCGCCATCGGTCGTCAATTTGGCGACGACGATATTGGCAGTTTGCGGCGACGTACCAGTACCGGTTTGCAATGTGATGCTGCCAGTACCAAAAGTCTTGATTTCAAGATTGGGATCTGCCCCTGTCAGATTAATGCCCCGTGTGCCACTGATATCAGTAGATGCGTTGCGGGTTCGCAAGGTCAGGCTGGAATTGCTCGGCAAAGATATTAGGCTACCGAAGAAAGTACCGCTGGTATTAATATAATTTGTCGCCTCCAGCACGATATTTGTGCCAGGTGTCACCCCTTGTAGTTCCGACTGATAGACCGTTGTTGGGCTACCATCGGCGAAATTGATCGTGCCTATTGCAGAACCTTGAAATGTAGCAGTACCGTCAGAACCGCCGTCACCATTCCCACCTGCAATGGTGATGGAAGCTGGATCAAGCAACAAGGTACCATTCTTGCCTTTTGGCGAACTGACATCGACTTTGGCATGAAAGTCCAGGTTTTGTTTACCCGACGTTTCGACAAAGCCGCCATTTCCGCCTTGCGCGCCGCCGCGGGCAGAAATACTGCCATTCACTCTGGTGACTTCATCTGACCAGACGATGACTTTGCCGCCGTCACCAGTCTTGACAGCATCAACACTGATCCTGGCATCGCTGGCAATAAAGGCACGTTTGGCATTCATGATGGCTGGATTATCGCCGTGGTAATCACCGCCAAGCAATACCTGGCCACCACCTGCGTCACCACTAGCATCAACCTGGGCATTGCCAGCCAGCGCCACACGCTGTCCCAGTATTTGTATATCACCGCCCTTGCCCTTGCCAGTGGCCGTGGTTGTGCTGCCAGTATCAAGTATCGTATCCTGGCGGGCCTTGAAATAAATTTTGCCGTTTTCACCTACCACTGCACTATTGGCACTGACCAGGCCACGTTGAGTGATCAAACCACCATAGATACCAACCTTGCCGCCCTGGGCAACAACCTGTCCAAGATTCAGTGCCTGATTATTGTCCGCGCTGACGACGACGTGCACGTCAGGATTGGCTGAATCCACCAGCTTGACTGAGCGCCCTGCCGCCAGAAAAATTTCACCCTGAGGTGATGTAATGATGCCGCTGTTTTCTACATCAGGCGCAATCAAATAGACATGGCCGCCTGTTGGTGTTGTGATCGCCCCTTGATTGATGACCTTGCCAGCCTGCGTGCCAGCATTAAAATTGAATTTGCCAGCCTTGAAATCAGCGTCCGTCATGCCCAGGCTGGAGACTGTCAAGCCATTGACATCGACTTGTGCGCCCTTGCCAAACAGTACGCCGTTCGGGTTGATCAAAAACACCCGTCCATTTGACTGCAAAGTCCCAAGAATCTGGCTAGGGTTTTGACCTATCACGCGGTTCAATACCGTACTGCTGGCACTCTCTTGTATAAAGCGGGTGGTTTCTCCGGCATTGATGAAAAAATCCTGCCAGTTAATGATTGCACCCGGCGTATTGGTGATCGTGAAGATCTTGCCATCCTGATTGAAGATGACCTTGCCATTGACGATCTGCGGCCCGACAGGATTGGCGTGAGCCACACTGGAAACAAGTCCTGACCCAAAGCAGGCTGCCAGCAACACTGGCACAAGCTTGGGTAGCAACTTACCTGACCAGCCCAGCTTCAGGTTCGAGCTCAATGCAGATTCAGATTGAGTGAACATAACAATTTCTTTTCTCATGCTCTTCCTCATCCATCATTAATAGTTGACGCCCAGTCTGACATGCAAGCGCTTGTCATCCTTGCTCAATTCATCCGGCGCACGTAGTGTCTTGCCATAATCCATCTGCAAGGACATCATGCGTGAAATCGCCAGCCTGATACCGATACCGACACTGGCAATCGAGCCAGAGCTTTGCTCGCCCGGCAATGCCTTGTTGCGTGACACATGGGCAGCGTCATAAAAACCCAGTAACTGACATTGGGTAAAACTGGCGGTGAAGCCTGTGCATAAGTTGGGGGTATAGATCTCTGCACTGACCAGGGTACCGTAATCATTTGCCAGCGCCCTTTCGGTAAAGCCGCGCACGCTACTGGCACCGCCTGCACCAAATTGTTCACCGGGAACCAGGCTGTCTCTGGTGTACTGACCGCTGAGCATGAGTTTCAATTGCCATGCCGCAGATAAGACACGGCTATAGCCAAGGCCATAGCGCAGTATGCTATATCCCGCAGTAGCACCACTGCGCACTTTCAGAAAGTCCTCGGTCTTGCCCTTTTCACCACCGGGCAAATTATGCACAGCCGTCAGATAGGCATTTGCTTCACCTGATGCAGAACTCATGGTGGCGGCATAACTGAGACTCAGCGGATGCACTGTGACATCATTGCCCAGTTGTATGCCTTGCAGGGCGACATTATTTTTGAAAGCCTTGTAATCCCAGCCCAGGATCAGGCGCGAATCAAAATCCTCTGTGCGTCCCAGATTGTAATTGTAGCGGCCACCAATGACAGATCCGCGGCCACTGACATTCAGGTCAAAGATGCCTGCTGCAATTGAACCAGAATCGACATTTGAATAGCTGGCATACAAATCCACGCTATCGCCAAACTGATACAAGGGCAAATGATAGCCAACACCGAAAACCGCATACTTGCTGGGCTTTTGCAGTGTGGTTGTGTATTGCAGGCTGAGGACATCATCACGTCCACTGATATTGGCATGCTGGAACAACAAACCCAGATGAGATTTTCCGGTATTGCTGTCTCCAGCATTGTCGAGATTGGCGCCAACGGTCCAGGGCTTGTTGTCATTGACATTTAGTATGGCATTGACTTCACCCTCTTTGGTCGTGGTCTCAAACTGCAAATTGGTTTTCTTGGCGGGGTTTTCGTTGGCTGTCTTCAGGCTCTCGGACAGCTTTTTGATATTCGGTGTATCGCCCTCGCGTAATTGTGGCAGGCTGCGCCTGACATTGTCACTGTCAAAATGGCGATTACCCTTGACGCTGACACTGGCAATACGGGCTTGCACGACGACGAATTTAACGATCCCCTGATTCAATTCCTGCTCAGGCAAGACGACCTGCACCAGACTATAGCCTTTCTGGTGATAGGCTTTTTCCAGAGATTCAAGTGCTTTTTGCACATCGGCAAAACTGCGGCTCTTTCCTGTATAGGGAGACAACAGGCTTTCAAGGGCTGCAGCTGTCAGTAAATCATTTCCCTTGACCTCATAACGACTGATGTCAAAGCGCCCGATGACACTTTCAGTATCCTGAGCCGCCAATGGCTGGGTGAACCCAATTGCCAGGGCAAACGCCAGGCTAAGGCTAAAACGAGATTGGGCTTGCTTGTTCTTCAACGGTCTCATACTAAGATTTCCCAGTTCCTGAGGCGTGCTATACCAAGTTCTTCTGTGTGCAGAGCCTTGCCAGCCTCCGCTGATCGTATCGATAATGCCTATCGACTTACTTTTTTTGTATCGAATTCTTTTCTGAAGATATGCGCAAAAGAAAATTGCGACTGAGATGCGTACTAGAAGTATCCTGCAATCCAATTCCGACCACAAGCACTATGTTGTTAATTCAAACATGACAGCCAGAATTTTCATTTTAACAACATTACTCAGCATTCATCGCTTGCCTGTGCGACGTTTATTAACTCCGCCTTTTGTTTCAAGGATGTGATCAACCTCATCAATCCAAAATGTACGGATAATCTCTATTGAAGGGCAACACAAGGCATCTCCCGACCCCATTTGCACACCTTTTAGCGTAACTGCATGCTGTTTGATGCTCGCACTGGCAAAGTCAAAAGTGCGCCAGCCACGTTCACCGAGTTTGCTGGCTGCTACCAGGCGATAACGCCGGCTTTGTTTCCCGGCAATTTCAACTGGCTTCTGTTCCTCAAAGAAGGCAATAAATTCGGCATGGTGATTGCTACCACCGAAACCTTCCAGATTGAACAAGACTACGGCATCATTTTTATTGTCTTCAAATAATTGCCCGTACTTGATGACGGAGGGATTGCCGCTAAAAGTCTCAGCAATGCCATCACCAAACTGCGTGATCAACCTGGCCAGTTCAGCCTTTATCGCAGCCTGTTGCGCTGGTGTAGCGGAGCGTGAAGATGCTGCATCAGCAGTCTTGCAGGTCGTCAAAATCAAACCATACAGAAACAAACTCAATAAAAATTTCATGCCAGTTGCCTATTTAACTTAAGGTATCCGGCTTAAAGTCTTGCCACGACGGCAGCCCGTGCTTGCGTTTTCCATAGGCATAGTAGCAAGCCAGCGTCAGCCCAAACAAGAAGCCGGCAATGATGGATGACTTCAGCATAAGAATTGGGGCGATGCTCACTTTTGACCAGACAAAGAAATACATCAGCAAGCCCCAGCCTACCGTGTAAAAGCTGCCAGAGAACAAGGCGTTTTGCCAAAACTGGGCAAAATGTGGTGGCGCCACATCAAAACCCATACGCCATATCAAGCGTAAGTAGGGTGGAGCATAGTTGCTGCGCATAATGCCTGTCTTTTCCAGAAGCATCAAAGCTGCCTGGCGCTTCTGGTCACGCTGCTTGTTTGTATCAGTGGTATTCATCAATCCGCTTTTTTAAAAATACTCTTAGGAAACTTTGGCGCAAATACAGTTGCAAATACAGTTGCAAATAGCTGAATGCAAATCTTGTATGAAGGCGCCGTGGATTATATGCAACTTAGTCCCTCATTTGGATTTTCTATCTTCAGAGATAAGACCTACCTAGCAATTTTTTTTGGAAATATTGATTTGCAGAAAGAAGACAAATCTTTAGATCAGAGAGAATAACCCAGACTTATATCTGATGAATAAAAAGTCAATCGCAGTAAACTGGTATTACTGCCTATCATATAAGTAATCCTTCAACATTTGATGGATTACTCTCAGGACTCCCCCAAGACGATAGAGATTTTCAAGGGCGCGCAAGCGCCCTTTTTTTTACTCATGCCATTAATTTCATGCTACCCCAACATTTAGGTAGCCCGCCCCCCAACACAGAGTCTGACGCCTCGTTGTTACTGATTACCTGGCAAAAGTGGAAGAAACGCTGGTTAGTCAAAGTGTAATGCAGTAGCATCTCAGGTCTTTCGCTTTTTAACAGTTTTAGCTTACGCATGTCATCGTTTCTATCATCGTCGCGACTCGTTTTTACTTGGAAAACTTATCTGCAGCAGTATAAGTTGTCTGCGCTGGCCGCCGCCACTTGTGCCATGCTGCTAGCCTGTACTACGCCGCCAGAGAAGTCCAGCGCTACCAGCAAACCAGGCAAAACCAATCTGACTATCGCCCCGCAAAATGCACCCGCCAATTATCCACCGCAGGTACGCGAAGCACCACCCTTGCCGCGTGAGTTCCGGGCCGCGTGGGTTTCCACCGTAGCCAATATAGACTGGCCCTCGCGGCGTGATTTGAGTACGGAAAAGCAAAAGAATGAAATCATCGCCATCCTCGACAATGCAGTGCAGCTAAGACTGAATGCCATCGTCTTGCAAGTACGCCCTGCTGCTGATGCGATTTACCCTTCTGCGATCGAACCCTGGTCAGAATTCCTGACAGGAGAGCAAGGCCGTCCGCCTTCACCTTATTATGATCCGCTACAATTCTGGATAGACCAGGCGCATGCGCGTGGCCTGGAGTTGCATGCCTGGTTCAATCCTTCCGTGCCCGCACTGCGCAATCCAAAACTACCGTGGCTGCAAACCATATCAGCAAGCTGGCACCACAAGTTGTAAAAACTTATGGCGACCTGCAATGGATGGATCCAGGTGAACCCATCGCCATGCAACAGACGCTGAACGTCATCAGCGATGTGGCGCGCCGCTATGATGTCGATGGCATACACATGGATGATTATTTTTATCCCTACCCCATCAAGGCTGGCAATGGCAACGAATTGGATTTCCCTGATGATCCTGCCTGGATAGCCTATCTGCAATCCGGCGGCAAACTGGCACGCTTCGACTGGCGCAGGGACAATGTGAACCGCCTGGTGGAAGCAATCAACCAGCGCGTGCATCTGGAAAAGCCATGGATGAAATTTGGCATCAGCCCCTTTGGAATAGGCAGGCCAGACAGATTGCCACCCGGCATTGCCGGTTTCAGTCAGTATGACAAGCTATATGCGGATGTGGAACTGTGGCTGAGCAAGGGCTGGATGGATTATCTGGCCCCGCAATTGTACTGGCCCATCAATCAGGGGCCACAAGCCTTCAAGGTCTTGCATGATTACTGGCTGGCGCAAAACACCACAGGCAAGCATATCTGGCCTGGCCTATACACCAGCCGCATAGACAATAGTGATAAGTCCTGGCCTGCCGATGAAATCCTGAATCAGGTAGATGCCATGCGTGAAAGAGGCGGAAATGGTCATCTGCATTTCAGCATGGCCGCGCTGAACCAGAACCGCAAAGGCATACGTCAGCGTCTGGCGACTGAAAAATACACCTCACAAGCGGTGATCCCGGCCAGCCCCTGGCTGGACATCAGCCTGCCAGCCAGCCCTGTACTGGAAGTTGCGGCAGACAAGAAATCAGTGCGTGTGCAATTGGCAGGCACGGTCAACACCCGACTGCTGGCGATCTGGAAGCGTACCGACCAGCAATGGCTATTTTCCGTCGTACCTGCACAGAACATGAGCATAGACTTGGCTGATGATGCCCAATACGGGGCTATCCGCCAGCTTACTGTATCCGCCATCAGCCGCACTGGCCAGGAAAGCGCGCGGACAAATTACAGCTTACCCTGATAATACCAGTCAGCACACCGGACAAGCAGAGGCAAATAAGGGATAACAAGTGTGGTTTTTAGATACGTATGGAGCGGCCCATCCATATGTATTTTCCATGCGCTATCGCCAGCTTTGCTTCTGCAATCCGCGTCCTCACTGGCTATCAGGACAGTCCTGGCAAACCCCATATCTTTTGGTTATCGCCCGCCATGATATTTTCATTTGTCACTCTTCGGCGTGTAACCCTAGTCTGGAACACACATAAAATTTATATCAATTCTGATCAACGACGGGATTGAATGCGATTGAACACGAAAAACCGCCTACATCAATGTTGTACGACACAAGGAGAGACCAGTGAAGTTAAAGACCATAGCCAGGTGTATCGCCCTGATAGGCATTTCTGCCGGCAGTAGCGGATGGGTACTGGCGCAGGAAAAACCTGCTCCGGCACCGCAAAGGGTAGAAATTACCGGCAGCAGCATCAAGCGCATCGCCAGCGAGGGTGCCTTGCCCATCGAGGTCATTACCCGCAAGCAATTGGAAGCCTCTGGCATCGTCACGGCTGAGCAATTCATTGCCAACCTGAATATCAATGGTAATGGCTCTGACAATCTGGCCAGTAATGCCGATGTCACTTCAGGTGCGCAGCGTGGCAATAATGGCGCATCCTCAGCCAACCTGCGCGGTCAGGGTGCGGACAATACACTGGTGCTGCTGAATGGCCGCCGCGTCGCCACCCATGGCATGAAGGGCTCGGCAGTTGACTTGAATTCTATCCCCATGGCAGCTGTGGAAAGGATAGAAGTCTTGAAAGATGGCGCATCTGCCATCTATGGTACAGATGCAATTGGTGGCGTCATCAACTTCATCTTGCGCAAGAATTACAATGGTGTAGAAGCCCAGGCTTTTACCGACATTACCCAGCAGGGTGGCGGCAATATCAAGCGGGTTTCCGTGGTGGGTGGTTTTGGTGATCTGGAACAGGACAATTACAATGTCCTCATCACTGCCACGCATAGCGAAAACGATGCATTGCGCGGTGATCAGCGTGATTTCGTGAATACTTTCCAGCCCAATCGCGGTTTGTCAGTCGACACCCGCGGCACCCCGCATGCCACGGTATTTGCCACTTCGCTGGCCAATACCATACTCAGCAACAAGAGCAATAATGGCCCGGTCTTTCCTGGCACCAGCCAGGTCATGAATGCCATCAATGTATTGAACCTGCCGGGCGGCGCAGGCTGCAATGCTGTCGATGGCATGTCTGCTTATGATGCCAAACTGTGGGATGTGGCTTCTTCCAAATATGCTTGCGCATGGGATACTGGCCGTGCGGCGGTATTGCAACAGCCTGTGAAGAACGATAACTTTGTTTCACGGGCCACTTTTAAAATTGGCACGCATCAATTGTTTGCCGAATTAGTAGGCTCTCAGGTTGAAGTATCCAAGCGTTTTTCGCCAAATCAGGTATCTCCTGGCACAGCCTTTCCGGCCTCCTCTTTTTATCCAAGTACAGGCTCAGCATATAACGATGTGTTCAATGCGATTGTTGCGGTATTCCCCAGCATAGAGGCAAACCGTGGTGCGCCTATCGCTTACCGCTGGCGCTGCATGGATTGCGGCAATCGCGAAATCACTACCAAGTCTGAAGCAGGACGCTTGCAACTGGGTGCTGATGGCCAGATCGGCAATTGGGATTACCGTGTAGGTCTGTCTCGCGCCTATAGTGAATCCGAATCCAGGCTGGGCAGTGGCTATAACTATACCGTCGCACTGGCGAATGCGCTGGGCACGGGTATCATCAACCCTTTCCTGAAACCAGGTGAAAAGCAAACGCAGGCAGCACTGGATCTGATCAACAGCACCTCGGCCTCTGGCGTAACGCTGTATGGTGGTAAAACCACCTTGACACAAGTCGATGCGGCCCTGTCTGGCGAAGTCTGGAAATTGCCTGCCGGCGCTGTCATGGCTGCGGTAGGCATGGATGTACGCAAGGAAGAATATGCTTTCAATGGCGACGCCAGGGCCGCCAGTGCGCGCCCCGTCATCCTGAATGCACCTTTTGATGATAGCAATGCGCTGCCTAAAGTCAGCAGGGATATACGCGCTGTGTATGCAGAAGTATTGGTGCCCGTCTTCAAATCACTGGAAGTCACAGTCGCTGGCCGCCAGGATCATTACTCAGGCTTTGGCAACACCTTTAATCCAAAAGTGAGTTTCCGTTACACGCCGACCGATGCCCTGTTGTTCCGTGGTTCCTATAACACGGGCTTCCGTGCACCATCGTTTAACCAGCTATTCAATGGCATCACCGAATCACCCTATCTCGGCAAAGATCTGGTCGATCCAGCCAGTTGCCCGACCTTGAAAGTCGATAGCAGCAAAGCGGGTTGCGCGTCCATCACACCAAACATTTTCACTGGTGGCAAAACCACGCTGGGGCCAGAAACTGCAAAACAGGGGACCGTTGGTGTCGTATGGGCACCCAGCACGCACTTCAGTGCCAATGCCGACATTTGGGAAATCCGCAAGGAAAACTCTATCACCTCGGTATCCCTGGCCACCATGTTGCAAAATTATGGATTATTCAGGGAGCAATTCTTGCGTGACAGTGCTGGCAATCTGGTTTTCATTGACCAGCGCTGGGTCAATGCCGGTTCCAGCATCACTCGTGGTGTGGAGCTTGGTGCCAAAGCGAATGGCGAAATCTTGAATGGGAAGTGGGCAGCTGGCCTGGATGGCTCTTATCTGCTGGAGAAAAAATCACGCCCCATGGCGAATGCACCTTATAGTGACAGTGAAGTCGGCAAATTCAGCTACACCGGCGACCTGGGTTTAAAGTGGAAGCATGTTGCCTATGTCAACTACACCCAGGGTGACTGGACAGGGACTTTCACCCAGATTTATCGTGCTGGCTATAAAGATCAGGTCTTGCCCGGCGTGCAAAGCGGCCTGGTCATGCCATCCAACTACAACCCCAATGTCATGGCCTATACAATTTACAATCTCAGCGCGACATATAGCGGCATCAAAAACCTGACACTGACTGCTGGCGTCAAAAATGTCTTCAACACTGACCCGCCGTTTGCCGTCACTTATGACAGCAATACCGGTGCAGGCAGCTCCTGGGAACCTAGAGTAGCTGATCCGCGTGGACGTTCGTTCACTTTGCTGGCGAATTACAAATTCAAGTAAATGAGTAAAGTGTAAAGCAAATAAAAAATCCCCCGGTTTAGAAACCGGGGGATTTTTTTAAGGCTAAAGCTTACTGAACAACGCTATTAACTTGCTGCAGGATTCATCAACTTGCCCATGAAGATAATCAAGCCAGTCTGCCTGTCCCTGATCATGAACAAAAAGGGGCGATCCAGCGCCAGTTTCAGCGGTTGATTGACATTGATACTGGTGACGCCAACCACCACGCCTGTCGCTGCTGCAGCCTCCGTCCCTTTTTCATCGACATTGATATATGCCTTGTGCACGACACCAGAAATCGACAGATCACGGTTGCCTGTCATGCCAGAGAAATCTGCCTTGCCTGCATCAAAAGCGGCACTCATACCCAAACTGCTGAGGCTGGAATTCATCGCCGGGTTGGCACTGAAGTTAAACTTGGGCATGCTCAATGCCAGGTATTGATCCTTCAAGCCTGCAGCAATATCACTGACGGCCGCGCTATTCAAACCTTGTACAAAACTGTCAAATTTGCCAGCATCTGGCATCACCACCAGCATCGCCAGTTTGTTATCCATATATGGCAACTCCACCGCCTGATAGCCCTTGCCTTGCAGATAGGGGAAAGTCGCTGTCTGATTCATGAATGGAAGGCTGCTCACACTACCCTTGCGGTTGGTGAAATCCTGGTTTCGCGTGCTTTCCTTGGTAAATTGTTGCGCCCAATCTGACTTGAACCAGATGGCATTCGTCAACACCACCCGGGTCGATGAAGAAACCGAGTCTGGAGGCAGCAGATCCTTGATCTTCTTTTGGGTCTGCTCTTCGACCCAGTTATTGATGCTCAGACGTGAAGGCTCCGTTGCCTTGACAAAATCCAGTAAATTCACCGCCGCGCCAAAATTGACACTTAGCGCATCGAGATAAGTACCCTGCAAGTTGTAACCCTGTTGTGCCCACAGCGCGTTGGAGATATTCAAATTGGGTAACTGGGCATTTGGCTTGGCCGTAGTCGAAGTCTTACCCGCCAATACCAGATCCAGACGATTCAGCGCCGCCTGCAAACGGCTTTGCGGCAACTGGAAAGACAGGGCTTTTTCCATGCCACTCAGCGTATCTCCCTTGGCACCAGCGGCTGTCATCTCCAGCGCCAGCGTCAGACTGAATGGTGAATACACCAGGTTATTGTCGCCTTGTGCATCCAGCAATGGCAAGACTTTTAAGGCAAATTCGGTATTCCCTGCCACTACCGCCGCCAGGTCGACATCACTGGCCTGGGGTGATGGATTGCGCGCCTGCGAAGATTTGGCAGTGCCGATAGCCTGGGCTTTGCCAGTATCTGATGTCGTGGTAGTGGCTGTATTGCCCGCCCCACCGCAGGCAGAAACCAGGGCGAGCAGCAAACATGAGCATAGTATCGTAGGACGCATTTTTGAGCTTTCAAAATAGGAGGCATGGCGATCATACGCCAGACAAACTGCCGAATCAGCTCAAAAATGTACTCAAATTGTCATTAAATTGTAAATCCTAAAAGATATCAGGTGGCAGGCTTCAGCGTCTCCACTGCCTGGTCGACCACATCAACTACAGCGCCAACCCCTACCCGTTCAAACAACTCGGCAATATCAACGGAACGCATGCGTATGCAACCATAGCTGGCAGGCGTGCCCAGCAAGCTTTCTTGCGGCGTACCATGGATATAGATAAAACGCGGATAGGCATTGCGATTGCGAAGTTCTGTCCCGCGAAGCCAGAGTATGCGTGTCACCACCGGGTCACGCCCCGGCGCATCCGCCGCCACGATTTCACCGGTTGCCAGCCTGTCTTTGAAGACCGCCCCCAGTGGTGCACCCGCTCCGATTTTCTCGGCAATCTGCATGCGGCCTCCGGGTGTCATATAACTGTCTGGCATATCCCCTATGCCACGTTTGGCCGTGGAAATCGCATAGGTCGCAACAGGTTTGCCATCTTCCAATAGCAGCATTTTTTGGTCCGGCACAGAGATGAGCAGTCGATGACGGCTGTCGCCCCCTTGTAGCCAACCCCACTGGCAAGCGGACACCAGCAGGCAGGCGGCCAGTATCAGAAGCAGCTTCATTTTCAAATGAGGGCGAAGAATTTGCATTGTTTATCTGTGCTTTAACGATAAGCCAGCATAAGCTGATCAACAGGTATCTGCAAATAATTCCTTCAGTCGCATGCATTACCTGAAGTTATGGGCCGGGTATCAGCTTTCATTTGTGCTCTGCCTGCACAGAGCTTAAGTTATGCAATAAAAGGATAGCGCCATGTTGAATACCGAAGCACCAAGCATCAGCCACACCGAGCTCGATTTATACCCAACCACGCAACTGGTCGGTGTACTCATTGATGACCAGTTGAATGCCATACGCGCAGTCAGCCTGGCTGCCGCACAAATCGCCGCTGCTGTGGATGCGGCAACACCCCGCATATTGGCCGGGGGTCGTCTGGTGTATGTGGGCGCGGGTACTTCTGGCCGCCTGGGTGTGCTGGATGGAGTGGAATTGCTACCAACATTTTCATGGCCAAATGAACGCGCCCTGTCCTTGCTGGCAGGTGGCAAACAAGCCATGTTTGTTGCCGTCGAAGGTGCTGAAGATGATGCGGAACAAGGTGCCAAAGAAATCATGCAACTTGCCCTGACATCCAATGACGTGGTGTTGCTGATTGCAGCATCCGGTGCAACACCCTATGTACTTGGGGCCTTGCAGGCGGCACGCGCAGCAGGAGCCTTGACCATAGGCTTTGCCAACAACCCCTGCGCGCCTGTGACTTTGCAGGCTGAGATTGGCATCACTCTTGATACCGGTAGTGAAGTCATCTCAGGAAGCACCCGCCTGAAGGCAGGTACTTCACAAAAAGTCGCACTGAACAGTTTTTCCAGCGCCCTCATGGTGCGCTTGCATAAGGTTTATGGCAACCTCATGGTGGATGTCAAACCAACCAACGTCAAATTGCTCAGGCGCACCGTCAGCCTGACCATGCATGCAACTGGTCGCGATGAAGTGCACTGCCGCCGCATACTGGAAGAATGCAATTTCCATGTCAAGATCGCGATACTCGCCATCCTGAATAACGTCAGTGTCAGTACGGCAAGCGAGAAACTGCTGGCTTGTGGAGATGACTTGAGGCTGGCCTTGAAGACCAACTCTTAGCTTTCAAAGCGACGAAGCCTTACAGGCGTTACAATCAAGCTCGTTATTTGCTGAAGGTATTTACACCATGCGTTTGCGTCATATAGAAGTTTTTCATGCCATCATGCAGGCGGGCACGATCAGTGGGGCAGCGCAATTGCTGAATATTTCTCAACCAGCTGCCACCAAGGTCTTGCAGCATTGTGAAATACAGCTGGGCCTGAAACTGTTTGAACGCATCAAGGGCAAGCTGCATCCCACGCCAGAAGCGCACAAATTATTTGCCGAAGTTGACAAGCTCAACCGTGACTTGCAATCAGTCCGCAGGCTGGCCAGCAACTTGAAGAACCATCCAGATGAAGCAGTCCGACTGGCATCGACGCCGACCTTATCGATTACGGTAGTTCCTACCGCGCTGGCCGCCTGGCGCAAGAAATTCCCTCATGTACATTGCACGCTGGCGACGCACCACACTAGCGAGATTGTCAATGCCCTGCTATTGGGTGACGTGGATTTTGCCCTGTCCCTGTATGATCCCTGCCACCCGAATATAGCCTCCGAGCCCCTGATACGCGGTAGCATGACTGCCATCGCCCCACTAGGCAGCTGGTCTAAAGCGCTGGACAATACTGCCCTGCCGGTTGCCGACCTTCCCAAGAATTTGATCGCGCTGGACCTGGATGACCATCTCGTCAGCCGCGTCATGGATGCCTGCGAAGAACAGGGCTTGAGTTTTACCTCTTACACTGTGGTGCAAACCTACTTGCTGGCGAGGACGCTTGTGGAACTGGGCGCAGGCGCGGCAGTCATCGACCCCTTCACTGCCGCCACCTCCGACCATGACAAAGTGCAATGCCGCCCCTTATCGCCGAATGTGCCTGTTGATTTGTATTTACTGACGGTGAAATCAACGCCCCTGTCACGCTCTGCGCGCGCTTTTGTAGAATGCATCAAGGAGGCAGGTGCAGAGTTTATTGCCCGTACCAGCTAAAACAATTTGTAAATCGCAGTGAGTATCTGCTCTTCCCAGATACTCATGCTGGAATAAGCGCCTGGATTTTTATCGGGGTCAGCGGCCACACCGCCTATGACATAGATAATGCCATTGCGCGTGGTCGGATCAAACAGGAAGGCCGATTGCAGACCATAGGCAAAACCCAGATGACCGACAGGCTTGAAGGCAGGCTGAGCCTGTACCAACCTGTCGCCATAATGCGCGGCACTCGTGTCCGTGAAACGCTGGAAACCCAGTCCCCAGGATAAAAACAGGCCTCGGTAATCGTCGCCATTGTGAGTACTCGCGTCGTAGCGCCATTGCTCTGCAGTCAAAGCCCTGACACTGGCTGGCTTTAGCAGGCGAACGCCATCAAGCTCACCTTCGTTCATCAGCATCAGCATGATGCGGCTCAAGCCTTGCATGCTGATGCGCAAGCCACCTTGCGGGCTGAACAAAGTCGCGTTCGTACCAGGCCGATAGTTTTGCAGTTCCCGCCTGATCAAAGGCTTGCTGCGAAAATCATCTGTTTGTGCCACCCATGGGCCTTGCGAATTCCAGACTTCATTGGCCTGTTTGCGGTACAAAACAGATAGCCGCGACAAGGCATCTGTCGACAAGAGTTCCGGGTGATATGCTCCCTCTATCTGCAAGGGTTGCAACACCAGTTCGTGCATCAGTAAATCAAAACGCTGGCCGCTGACGGCTTCCATGACAGTGCCAAGCACTCCCCAATTGAGATTCACATAATGGAAAAAAGCACCAGGAGCAAAGTTTCCTCCTGGTTTGGCCTTTGCCGGATCAGCCCATTGCAAACCTTGCGAATAATTTTTCCCGCCGGGCCGCAAAAAACTCTGCATGCTGACATCTGCCGGGAAATTATAACCACCATCATCCCGCAGGGATGAAGTATGACTGAGCAGCATGCGGGTAGTGATGACTGCATCTGGATAATGCGGGTTCCTCAGCTTGAAGCCCAGGTAGCTGCTGATATCGGCATCCAGATCAAGCTTACCTTGCTCTACCAGACACATGGCAGCAATGGCAGCCACCATCTTGGAAACTGAGGCAACCCGATACAGGGTATGCGTATCAGCAGGCAGGTTATTGGCCGGGTTTTTCTGGTCGAAATAGCGCTGACCAAACTGTTGTTGGTAAACGACTTTGCCAGACTTGATTGCCAGCACAGACAGGCTGGCGAGTGTTTTATCAGGTCGTGCAGCAATAGCAGCCAGTTGCTGAGTCACCTGCCGTTCATTTGCTGCCTTGCCTTGCGCCATAGTCGGGTTTGCCATTAAGGACATAAGCATAAGCAGGTAACTGGCAGGAAAGTACTTCATCCCTAGTCAATGCGCAAATAGGTTTCCCGCACGACGACCGGGTCGCCACAATTGAAATGCCACCATTCGCTATTGATGCCACGAAAACCGCCATGTGCCATTGCTGCCCGCAAAATTCGACGCTGATCAAGCTGGTGCTGGGTCAATTGGCCTTCGGACAGCATTCTTTGTTCCAGCGCAGGATGGGATTTTTCTTCCAGGGCGTCAAAGCCACTGCCCATGTCCAGTTCTTTACCATCGGCATCAATCAATGTGACATCCACCGCCATGCCAAAGGAGTGGATGGAACCGCGTGCTGGATCGGCGACATACATGCGCAAGGGTGTGCCATCCAGATGCTGCCACAGCATTTCCTGCACCCTGTGCGGGCGCAGCGCATCCAGTACCAGAATGCGTAAACCGGGGTGATGCTCATGCAACCAGTTAACGGCAGCTTGCAGCGCGTCAACAGCTTCTCTGTGCAACCAGCTACAGTCCAGCTCACCATATAATTCACGGCCGACAAAATTGTCAGCACCGACATAACGTAAATCGATAACAATGCCGCTGACGGTATCCAGCCGGCAAAAATCAGGATGATCTGCAATCAATTCACAACGCACAAAGTCTCCACGCAACAGAGTTTTTCATACAGGCAGCATAGGGGCAGTCACCAGTGCCTGCCAATGAATACTTGCCGATCACATATAACCGCAAGGAATGCTCAAAATCGGCACTGCTCTCGCAATCCGGCAGTGTTTATTTTAGTACTTTATTGCGCGCCGCTACATCAACATCCAGATAACGCCAACTGGTAAAGTCTACAGGGTGGCGATAATAATTTTGCAGCCAAGGCTGTAATAAATCTGCCGTCACAGGGTGTATACGCGGCACCCAAGGTGTGTAACCGTGCATGAGTTGGGCCATTTGCCGGTATATCGCCGTTCTTTCTGGGCTGTCACCGAGGCGCATCGCCTGTTCATACAATGTATTAAAGGCAGGCAGGTTAAAGCGGGAGTAATTGGCACGACCAGCGTTTGGTCCATACAAGAGCTGGTAAAAATTCTCGGCATCAGGGAAGTCGGCTATCCAGTTGGCTTCTGTCATCTGTACCTTGCCCAGACGGGCTGCACGCAAGACTTCAGAGTGCTTGTCGGTCTTGAAGCTGACATGTATGCCCAGGGCATCAAGATTCTTGCGCCAGACTTCATCACGCAAACGACCTGTGGTACTGGCCAGGCTATGCATTTGCAAATGCAGCGGCTGACCATCCGGCAAGTTACGATAGTGATCCGCCCCACGCTTGTAGCCAAATTTATCCAGCAGGGCATTTGCCAGTTTCAAGTCATATTGCACTGGTGTTTTGTAGTTGGGATCGTAGCCCAGTACATTCGGTGGCAAAGGTGATTGCGCCTGTATCGCCAGACCTTTTTCCATCAGGGCGATGTCTTCCTTGCTGTCATAGCTGAGAGCAATGGCACGACGCAGCGCGATTTTCTCAGGGGTATAACCACCTATCACCGGGTCCTCCATATTCATCCACATGTAATAGGTTTGCAGGGGGGTAAACAGGGACAGACGTATGCCCCGCTGCTGCAAGCCAGGTTTTAATTTACCATCATCGAGAACCATATTCGACAGTGGCGGCGGCACCTGTTCCAGATAATCGAATTCATTATTAAGGAAGCCTAGCACACGTGACTGCTGTTCTTCCATGATTTTGATCTCGACCTTACTGACACGCGGTAAAGTTTGCCCGGCCAGACTGGCGGCGATTTTCTTTGTAGCGTCATCCGTGCCCTGGTCATTGAACAGCGTCTTGCGGTACTGTGGGTTAGCGAGCAGCTCTATACGAAAACTGCGTTGCCAAGTCCCCAAAATAAAGGGACCAGTGCCTATGGGATGATTACCTACCTGATTCCCATAGGCATCGACCACCTCTTTTGCCATGGCCCCTGTTGCTGTGGTCGCCAGAATGAACAGGAAATTGCTATCCGGTGCGTTCAAGCGTATGCGCAGCGTGTATTTATCCACAGCTTGCAAGCCAGGTATATTGGTTTGCAGATCAAACTCCTGCTTTTTGCCATCTTTCGCAGTACTGGGCCGGAGTTTTTCATCGCCGAGCAATTTGCCTTCAAACATGAACAGCCAGGGTGATTTGACCGCCGGATCATATATACGCTTGATGCTGTAGATATAATCTTCTGCCGTCAATTCCCTGGGCTTGCCTTTGAATGCCGGGTCAGGTGTGAACATGATGCCCGGTTGCAGGCGCAAGACATAGGTCTTGCCCTGATCCAGAATTTCTGGCATGGCTTTCAGGGTATTCGGCTTGAGCTTGACCGGACGCGCCAGATAGTCGTAGCGCAGCATGGGCTCGAAAATATTTTCATTGATACTGACAGATGGTACGTCCGATGCCACAGCCGGGTCCAGACTACTTTCGGGTGTACTCACCAATACCCGCAAGACTTTTTCTGTACTGGCTGCCGCCTTCGCAGGCAAAAGCTGTATCAAACTACACAAACCCAGCGATACTGCAAACAACACTCGCAAACTCATGCTTTCACTCCAGCCATTTCAGCCAGACGCGGATTAGCCTTGGTCAGGTAAAACCATTCCTCGCCAGCTTTGGCACCCATATCTGGGAAAATGATGCGACCAGCCTGGTCGGCCCTGACTTCACGACCGTCGGCCCGTATGCCTATCAGTTCACCCTTTGTCAATTCATCAAAGCTGCGCCACTCGCGCACAAAACTATCGTCATCATGCAATTTATCGATGACGTCATAAATGCGCAAGGCTTCCATTTCCGTAACTGGCTCTGGTGCTGCACCAGCAATCAAACCCAGGTGACGCAGGCTATTGACAATGGCGGTATACGCTACTTGTGGCGCTTGCGGGTCCTGATGCTGGCCGCATTCCAGTGTCATGGCATAGCCACCAACTGAGCGCATATATTCTGTCGTGCCGACGCCAAACTGGGTATTGGCATTGGCAATCGTCTTGGCGTCAGCATCATGAGCCAAGCGCTGCTGGCGGCGCTGTACGCCACGCGCATAAGTACTGAGCCAGCCATCAACCAGCCGGTGCACGCCCAGGCGCATGGCCATCGCCAGTTCATGTTTTTCATGACTGAATGATTCTATGGCGCCACGGTTATTCTCAGGCCCTATCAAGACAAAGGGCTCCCCCTCACTACGGAAGGAATGCAGGTCCAGCAAGACATCATGCTGCGCCAGCAAGGGGCAAAGCCAGTTTGCCACATGGTCTTCAAACTCTTGCACATCCTTTGTCGGTATCAGGCGGCGATTCAGGTTACGTTCGCCCTCCCTTTGCCCAAGTTGGTAGGCCAGCGGATTGCATACTGGTACCAGCGTCAGCCGTCCGGCCAGCAATTGCAAACTGCCCGCCTCCAGTTCAGCAATGACGCGACGTATGGCCAAGGTTCCGCAAGTTTCATTGCCATGCACAGCACCCGTGACAATGACACTGGTACCAGGCTGTGGCGAACTATAGCTGGAGCTTTGAAAATGATAGGGATAAATATTTGTATTCATGCTTTATTCAGCTTTTTTACCAAAGGCCGGTTCCACGTTAATCAAGGCGGTGACGACGAAGGTAGGCACGGCAGCAATGCATATCCAGACAAAGAAATTGGCGTAACCCAGGTACTCTTGCAAACGGCCACTGATCATGCCGGGCAACATCATGCTTAAGGCCATGAAGCCGGTGCAAATTGCATAATGCGCAGTCTTGTGCTCGCCATCGGCGATCATGATCATGTACAGCACATAGGCGGTAAAGCCAAAGCCATACCCCATTTGCTCTATGGCGACGGCGGCACCGATCAGATAGATATTCTGTGGCTGCACAAAAGCCAGATAAACATACACCAGATGCGGCACATTAATGGCCAGCGCCATGGGCCAGAGCATGCGTTTCAAACCAAAACGCGAGATCAGTGCGCCGCCAGCCAGTCCACCTATGGTCAGGGCAATCATGCCCATAGTGCCATATACAATACCGACTGCCTGCGTGGACAGGCCCAGGCCGCCTTTATCCACACTATCAAGCAAGAATGGAGGAGCCATTTTGACCAGTTGCGCTTCGCCAAAGCGATACAGCAAGAGGAAGGCAATAGTCAGCAGAATGTTTTTCTTTTTGATGAACTTGCCAAAAATCGTGAAGAAAGTCGCCACTACCTGATTTGGGTCACCATGCGCCGTATCGCTGGCGGGCCGTGGCAGGGCCCATTTATGATAAACAGCCAGACTGATAAACTTCATCGCCAGCACGCCAAAAACCACGATCCAGGCAAACTTGACATCCCCCGTCAAATCACGCAGCGAACCTGCCAGATAGACCAGAGCCCCCTGCCCGTACAGCATTGCCATGCGAAAAAACATACTGCGCACACCAACAAAAGCGGCCTGCTGATGCTGTTCCAGTCCCAGCATGTAAAAACCGTCAGAACTAATGTCATGGGTAGCGGCACTGAATGCCAATAGCCAGAAAACCAGCAGCGTCGCCTGGAAAAACCCAGGCATGGGTATGGTCAGGGCCACCAGGCCAAACAGCGCACCGATCACCAGTTCCAGCGTAATGATCCAGAAACGCTTGGTCTTGAACATGTCCACAAAAGGTGACCAGAAGGGCTTGATCACAAAGGGCAGGTATAACCAGCTTGTATATAAGGCAATATCTGAATTGGAAATATCCAGGTTTTTGTACATAATGACGGAAAGTGTCATTACCACGACGTAAGGAATCCCCTGACTGAAATACAATGAAGGTATCCAGCGCCATACACCACTGGGAGCGCTGGGTGACACTTCAGATTTTTTGACTGCAGCAGCTGTCTCGCTTGTCATCTTGATCTTTTTCTTAAGTAGTAGAGCATCTTCCCAGTAAAATACCGGGATTGCGATTGAAATTTTGCCGCTGCTTCATAGCAAAAAGTTATAAGCCGGACGCATCTTTTCATTCGCTGCCAGTAACAGAAGCGCCCTATGATAAACGAACAACTGCCAGTTATTACAATTCAGCGCCACGATGCCGTATCAATTTCTCCAGAAACCTGCACAAAGCCTGCACAACAAACCCGTTCATGCCATCTGACCAGCACATATCCGCTCACCAAAGCACAGCTATTGCGCTAGGGATAGATGCGGGCGGCACGCAAACCCGCTGGGCGCTGGCAAGCAAGGACGAGCAAATACTCGCCAGTGGAACTGCCGCGGGGCTGACTGCGCTGCAAACCGACACGCACGAAGGCATACAAGCCCTGGAACAAGTGTTTGCCGGGCTGGCTGCCGCGACCAGCAGCCATGGCCAGGTTGGCAGCATACGTGCAGGTATTACCGGTTTTGGCGGTGATGCGCGCACCTTGCCAGATATGCTGGCGGATTGCTTTGGCCTGCATCAAGCTCATGTCTCTGTCAGCAATGACATAGAAATTGCCTATCTGGATATTTTCAAACCGGGAACCGGTTACCTGATCTATGCAGGCACCGGCTCGATTGCTGCCTATATCGATGGCAATAGTGAATTTCACCGTGCCGGTGGCCGTGGTTATTTGCTGGACGATGCTGGTGGCGGTTTTTGGATAGCCCGCGAAGCCATGCGCCAGCTATGGCGTGCAGAAGATGAACATCCCGATCACTGGAAAGAGTCCGAAATGGCCAAGCGCCTGTTCAAACTCATAGGCGGCAATGACTGGAATATATCTCGCGATTTTATCTACCACCGCAGCCGCGGCGACATAGGTAAGCTGGCGCTGGCCGTGGCAGCATCCGCCAATAGTGACCCGTTAGCCATGGCCATACTCAAGAACGCTGGCAAAGAACTGGCGCGCCTGGGCACGGCCATGTGCACCCGCTTTGGCAACAAACCCATCGCACTCGCTGGCAGGGTACAAGAACTGCACCCTGCCATCGTAGAATCCCTGCGTCTGCATCTGCCGCCAGAAATCAGCCTGCGCCAGAGCACTTGCGAAGCCCATTTTTCCGCAGCACGACTCGCTGCCCGACAACTCAAAAAACAATCATGAATAAAGTCAGCCTATATAGCCTATTAGCCGCCATCAGCATCTTCATCAGTGGCTGTGCCACGGTTGGCCCCATGGGCAAGCTTGATACCACTATCTCTGCCAAGAGCCAGGAAGAGCGCGTGCAATTCATCATCCTGCACTACACGGCACTTGATCAAGCCACTTCATTGCGGGTGCTCAGCCAGCAGGCAGTCAGCGCAAATTATCTGGTGGGCGATGAAGCCCCCATCAAGGTCTGGCAGTTGGTGCCAGAAAACCGCATGGCTTATCACGCCGGGCTCAGCGAATGGAAAGGCTATAGCCGCATGAATGCCAGCTCCATAGGCATAGAAATCGTCAATCTCGGTTTCAAGGATACGCCGGAAGGCAGGATTTACTTCCCTTACCCGCAAGCACAGATAGACCGCGTGATAGCCCTGGTCAAGGATATCTCTCTCCGTTATCAGATACGCCCAGAATACATACTCGGCCATTCTGACATTGCCCCTATGCGCAAATCCGACCCTGGCCCGCTGTTCCCCTGGAAGCAACTGGCCGACGCTGGGCTTATCCCCTGGCCCAAGGCAGAAGAAGTCGCGCAACGCATGACAGCCTATGAATTGCAATTACCAGAGATCAAATGGTTCCAGCAAAAACTCGCTCAATTTGGATATGCTATTCCGCAAACCGGCTTGTTTGATGAAGCCACCCGTAGCGTGCTGGTGGCCTTCCAGACCAAGTACAGGCCAGCAAAATTTGACGGCATGCCAGATGCAGAAACCGCCGCCATGCTCGACACACTGGTTGCTAATCTGAAAGCGAAATGAGCATGGCAGGGGCTACGCCGCCAAACCTCATCATCCCGCCGCAATTGCTGGAACAGCGCAATTTGCTGATCCAGCAAGAAGCCAGCGAACTGGTATTGGCAGAAACAGGCGAAGATGGCTGGCAATACCTGTTGACACCAGAGGCCAATCTAGCCTGGCAGGCAATGAAGCAAGCTGCTGGCCAGGATGGCATCGCACTACTGATGATCTCCGCCTACCGCAGCATCGCCAGACAATCCGAGATTATCTGTAACAAACTGGCAGAAGGTAAAACGCTGGAAGATATCTTGCTGGTCTGCGCCCCGCCCGGTTACAGCGAACACCACACCGGCCGCGCGATCGACATAGCCACGCCAGAAGACCCGGAACTGGAAATCTCTTTCGACACCACGACGGCCTTTGCCTGGCTGCAAAACAATGCCAGGCGCTTTGGTTTTCACATGTCTTACCCGCCAGGAAATAGCAGCGGGTTTCAATATGAGCCTTGGCATTGGTGTTTTCGGCCATAATAAAATAATTGGCCGATCATGAACCTTACTCTTATTGAAGATAAATTATTCGTTGTCAGCGAACGGCTAGGCCTTGCTGTCTATGATTTCGATTTTGATTTGCATTTCGAATGCACTCATCCCTATCTGATTGAAGGGCAACGCCCCTGTATCATGCGGGTAGGTGCCATCGCCAATTATGCCCAAGAGTATGAAGAGAAAATGGAGATGGGCTTACAACTCATCAATTCACCAGACCAGTATGTATTGGCAAGCGAGCTGGAAGCCTGGTATCCACTGGTCACGGAATTAACACCACGCACCGTCGTTTATGAAGCTTTACCGACGGTGCTTGAAATTGAGTCCAACTTTGACTGGCCGGTTTTTCTGAAGGGCTCCAGGCAAACCAGCAAACACAATCCCGATCTCGCCGTCATACAAAACCGTGCTCACTATGAAAGAGCAGTTCAGCTTTATCAAAACGATGCAATATTGCACTGGCAAAAACCAGTCATACGCGAGTTCATTCCCCTCGCAAAAGTAGATGGCATAGTTCCTGGTAAAGTGCAGGTATCCATTGAGTACCGTTCATTCTGGTGGCATGGAGTCTGCGTTGGCTGGGGGCGCTATTGGTATCAGGTGCAGCCATATGATTGCCCCGATACAGATATTGGGCTTGCCATTGCAGCTAGTGCTGCTGCAAAACTGTCAGTTCCATTCTTGGTCATAGACTTTGCAAAAACTGCAGATGGTCGCTGGATCATCATAGAATGCAACGATGCGCAAGAGTCAGGTTATGTTGGAGTACAGTCCCTGCGGTTATGGCAGAGACTGCTGGCGGAAATAGATTCACATCCCAACACCTAGTTTTTTACAAATTAATCCAAAGTCTGCCTATACCGCTTCAAAGCCACAAACCCCGCCAACAACAAAAACACCAGCATGGGCCACAGCTCTGGCACGAGTTGGTCTGCCGTGTTTCCCTTCAATAAAATACCCCGCACGATGAGCAGGAAGTGCGTCAGGGGCAAGGCTTCTCCTATGACTTGCGCCCATTCCGGCATGGCGCGGAACGGGAACATGAAACCGGACAAGAGCATGGATGGCAGGAAGAAAAAGAAAGTCATCTGCATGGCTTGCAACTGGTTTTTCGCTATCGTGGAAAAAGTGAAGCCCACCGCCAGGTTGGCCAGGATGAAGACGCCTATCATGCTCATCAGCAGGCCGAAGCTACCCTCCATTGGCACGTCAAATAGCAGGAAGGCAGCACTGATGATGACGCCCAGTTGTATATAGCCCATCAGTACATAGGGCAGGATTTTACCGACCATGACTTCTGCCGGGCGCACTGGCGTTGCCAGCAAGTTTTCCATGGTGCCGCGCTCGCGTTCGCGAGTCATGGCCAGTGAAGTCAGCATGACCATGGTCATGGTGAGTATGGTGCCTATCAGGCCGGGGACGATGTTATAGCGTGACAGGCCCTCGGGATTGTAACGGCGGTGCACACGCACTTCATAAGCTCGTGAGTCGGTTTGCAGATATTGCAAAGGGCCTTTCAAGTCATGATGCAGGGCCTGAGTGGCAATGGCATTCAATGCAGCAATCGCATTGCCCGATGCCGATGGATCGGTCGCATCGACGGATATCAGTAAAGCCGGCTTGTCACCGCGTACCAGTTGCTGAGTGAAGTGTGGAGGTATCACCAGCATGAATTGTACTTTGCCGTTTTCCAGCAAGGCTTCGGCCTCTCGCTCACTCTGGCCTACCGAGTCGATACGGAAGTAACCCGTGTTTTGCATGGCAACCACAAAGCTGCGCGCCATGGGGCTATTGTCTGTGCTGACCACGGCAGTTGGCAAACCTTTTGGGTCCGTATTGATGGCATAGCCAAACAGGATGAGCTGCAAAATGGGGATGCCTACCGCCATGGCAAAGGTCAGGCGATCACGCATCATTTGCTGGAATTCTTTGATGAAGATGGCGAACATCCGGGCCAGAGAAAAACGCTTCATGCTGTCACCTTTTGCCGTATTTTCTGTATTTTCTGTGCATCATCCTTGGAAAAATTATCCGGCGCACTGGCGATCAGGCTGATGAAGACATCTTCCAGATTGGCGGCACTGGGCGTGATTTGGATATTAGCCTGATACCTGACAGTGTCCAGAGCCTGCAAGACCAATGTTTCATCCAGCCCGGCCACATGAACAGCATTGCCGAAAGCAGCGACACTTAATACGCCTGGTGCTGATTTCAATGGTTCCAGCAATGCCCCAAGTTGCTCACCTTGCAGCGTCCAGACCTTGAGTTTGGAGTCACGTATGATTTCGGCCTCGGTACCACGCGCCAGTATTTTCCCATAGGCGATATAGCAGAGTTCATGGCAGCGGTCTGCTTCATCCATATAGTGGGTGGACACCAGCACGGTAATGCCCTGGCCAGCCAGCAAATGAATCTGGTCCCAAAAATCACGACGGGCTTTGGGATCTACCCCGGCAGTGGGTTCATCCAGCAAGAGCAGGCGTGGTTCATGGATGAGGCAGGCAGCCAATGCCAGCCTCTGCTTCCAGCCGCCCGACAGAGAGCCAGCCAGTTGATGCTGGCGTGCGGCCAGGCCCAGTCTTTCCAGCGATTGATCAACCGCATTTTTTCTCGATGGCAGTTCAAACAGGCGTGCCACGAAATCCAGGTTCTGGCGTATCGACAAATCGTCGTACAGCCCGAATTTTTGCGTCATATAACCTACCTGGCGCTTGATCTGTTCTGCCTGTTTGATGATATCCAGACCCAAACATGAACCAGTGCCAGCATCGGGTGTAAGCAAACCACACAGCATGCGTATGGTGGTGGTTTTGCCGCTGCCATTCGGTCCCAAAAAACCACAAATACGGCCTTTGGCGACTTGCAGCTCGACTTTGTCGACCACGGCGCGGCCACCATAGGATTTGCTCAGACCATGCACGTCTATGGCAAGATTACCCCTATCGACGCTGGTATTCACCGTGCTTTTCCTGAGCTTGTTGCAGCAGCCAGCATTGATACGTCCAAAGGCTGGCCGGGGTGCAGCAAGAGTTTGCCAGGCTGGTCAGGTTTGGCCTCGACCATGAATACCAGTTTGGCTCTCTGTGCATTTGAATAAATCACTGGCGGCGTGTATTCAGCCTGGCTGGCGATGCGGGAAATGTGGGCAGGGATAGCTGCCGCGCAACCATCACAATGCAGACTGACTGCCTGGCCGACAGCGATCTTGCCCAGCTCACCTTCCGGTACAAAGAACCTGGCTTTGCGGTTTTCTGGTGGCAGCAAAGACAGCACTGGCTGGCCCGGTTGCACATATTCACCCTGACGAAAAAATACTTCGGCTACCAGGGCATCCGCGGGTGAATTTTGTGATTTCTGTCCTGAGCGCCAGGCGGTCTGGCGCAATGCTTCTTTTGCCGCATCTGCACTGGACTGGGCGGCGGCACGTTCATCTGCGCGGGCTGGCAGTTTAGCGACACTCAGCGTGGCATTCAATTCTGCCACGCGTGCTTCACTGAGTTTGACATTGGTTTGTGCATCGTCCACACGGGATTTGGAGACGAAGCCCTGCCCCACCAATTGCTGCTGGCGTGCCAGTTCCTGCCTTGCCAGCGCCGCCTGTGCCTGGGCACTGCTCAGTTGCGCCTGGGTGATGGCGATCTCTTCATTGCGCCTGCCTTTTTCTGTATTGCTGGCTTGTGCCCTGGCACTCATGAGACGGGCGCTGGCTTCGTCATGGGCAGCATTTTCAGCTTCCGCATCAAGTGCAAACAGCAAGCTGTCCTTGGCTACTTGTTGCCCTGCCTGCACTTTGATGCTGTCCAGCTTGCCGCCCAGCGGAGCAGAAATATAGATGTATTCCCCTTCGGCGTAGCCTGACCAGTTGGCGGATGGTTTTTCGTTGCAGCCAGCCAGTATGGCAAACGTAGCGAGAGCCAAACTCATTGTGGTAGCCAATTTGAATTTTCTATGCACGGTGTAACTCCTCATTCGTTGCAGCCAGGGCATACAGGGCACGGTTGACGCGGTCGGCAATGGCGGCATCGCTTAACACCTGGCTCAAGGGTTCTTGCAATATGGCCGGGACAAAGCCCATGTCCAGTGCTCGCGGAACGATGACCATGGGGGCAGCGATACTCCCCATCAAGAACGCCAAAGCATGGGTAGGCTGTGCCACGGCTATCCCACCGGCCTGCATGGCTTGCATCAGCAAGCCAGTGATCAGTATTACGTGGCGTGCGCCATTCTTTTCGAGAAACTGCCTGGCAACTTTTTCACCCTGGGCAGCATCTGCCCAGACCCGTCCTATCCAGCTACCATGCTCACGCAATAAACGCCCCAACAAACAGAGAGCTTCGCGCAGACGCTGCACAGGCGAGCCTTCGTGATTAACTTCCGCCTGCAGTTGTGCAAACACTTCCTCATACATGGTCTGCAGCAACTGGGTCAGGAAATTGTCTTTGTTTTTGAAGTGGTAATGGAACATGCCCACATTCACACCAGCATGCTCGGCCAGCATGCGCAGTGACAAACCACCGCAGCCATGTTGTGCAAACAAGGCACGGCCGCTTTGCAATAAAACTTCATCGAGTTGCTGGGAAGGACGTGCCATTTTTTCTATATCTAACAGTTATTATTCAGTTGACTAATAATTGAAGTGTGCGGGCGTGCCAGAGCTAAGTCAAGCGTTTTTTGAAATCTTGGCAAATGCTTTTTTTTTTAAAAATGAAGCAATGCAGCGCCTGCGAAGCATAGTCTGCTGCAATAAATATCGCCCTCATTTCATCCGCTGCAAACGCATTCCGATACTAGGAAATTGCACTTCGTCGCTTGCGGCTGGCGGCCTGCATGGCTGCAGTCTACAGTGCAATCACTCCCACCCGAATTGAAAGGAAATATCATGAACATCACAGCAAACATGGACGGTGTTGTCCTCGCTACCATCGCACTGGTCATCCTGAGCAGCCTGGTGCGCGTCATCATCGCTTAAGGACAACCCATGCTAGGCTTTCTGATCTGGATTATCTTGTTTGTGCTCTGCTGGCCTTTAGCCATACTGGCCCTGGTGCTGTATCCACTGGTATGGCTATTGCTCCTGCCCTTCCGCCTACTGGGAATAGCGGTGAGTGGTGTGTTTGAATTTTTGCGGGCCATCTTGATGTTGCCTGCCAATTTGTTAAAAAGCCGTCCATGAATCTGGACGGCTCTTTAGAAGTTAGCGGCCAAACGCACAATCTGGTCAATGCGCGTGATTGAATAACTCATGCAACTCTTCAAATCTGTCGTCCACTTCATCGGCAGACAAACCCAAAAACTCACAGGCGGCTTCGCCACCCTTTTCCCATTCGCAAGAAAACTCTTGCCCATGGTATTTTTGTATTCCATATTCAGCTATTAATGCAAGGGCGATCAGGCTTTTGACTGATTCGTCGGTATTTGGGTCATTGAGCACACTGTAGTCGTGATGCAAGAGTATGGCCAGCGACACACTCTCAGGCAAACCCCAGGTGCGCGCCATCAGTGAACCTATAGCAGTATGCGAAGTGGCATGACGATGGTCTTCTACTGCTGTAAAAGTATCCTGCGCTTCCTGGTTGGCCAACTCCAGCGTCTCTGCATAATCAGGGAAGCGTTCCAGCAACAAAGGTATGCCTATATCGCAAAACAGGCCAAAAGTATGGGCTTGATCAGGCGGACATACGCGCAAGCGTCTCGCCAGTTGCGTCATGGCCTGGGCGCGCTTGGTAGAAAAGTCCCAGAATTTGACCAGGGAGATTTTCTCAATCTGTATGCTTTGCCTGGCAATTATTCCTGTCATCAGATTACCGCACTGGGTAATCCCCAATAAATTCACTGCGTGCTCAACCGATTTGGCCTTCAGCCGCAGGCCAAAGAAAGATGAATTCGCAAGTTTCAATAAGGAAGCTGACATGGCCACATCATTAGCAATGATATTGGTCAGCCTGCGGGGATCTGGGTCATCTGCCGCCAACTCCGCCTGTACGTCAGCCAACAAGCTGGGGCGTGGCGGGATGCGTATCGTCTTGATAAGTGCATCTACGGATTGCTCAGTGGTCAGCTTGGGAGCTGCGGCGGTGCTTGTCATAATGGTACGCTAGGGGAAATTACGCTTATAAATCACATTGTAAGCGTAATTGATTGCTGTATAGAAAAACCTGCGCATAATTCCCGTCCCAGCATCGCCAGTTATTTGATGGGTATAGGGGTACTGCGATCAACTGGAACAGCGGTCACGCTATTCTTAGGTGACCCTTCTATCAATTTGTCAGAATATGTTAAATACACTAAAGCGTTGCGTTTTTGATCCACCATACGGACGATGCGCAGTTTTTTGAACAGGATGGACAGACTCTGGTTGAATACTTCGTCCTGCTGTTTCAGAGGCCCGGTGAAACTAATAGGGCCAACCTGGCGGCAGGCGATTGAGGCGTCAGACTTGTCTTCTGCCAGACCCAGGCCACCTGAGATGCCGCCCGTTTTTGCTCGTGATATGTAACAGGTTACACCATTCACTTTGGGATCATCATAGGCTTCTATCACGACCTTATGGTCGGGGCCTATGAGTTTAAATACAGTATCTACACTACCTATATTTTCTGCTTGTGCCGTTAGACTGCATGCAGAAATGCGCTGAAGACAGCGACGGCGGCAAATTTCAGTGATAACAGTTTCATAATCTCGCTCTTTTACTGGAGGCGCCCAAGCCGGGCGCCTCAGGAAGATCAGGCTTATTGTTGTTTATTCAAGTGTGAATGGGCTTTGCTATACAGAAAATATATTGCAATTGCGACTGCCATCCAAATAAAGAATACATGGTAAGTCGTGGCCGACAAGTCCTTCAGGATATACAAGCAAGCCAATATGCTCAAGCCCGGTATCAGGTAAGGACCAAAAGGTACACGGAAACCACCTGCACCCTCGCCCAGTTTTTGCCTGCGGATGACAGGCACGGCAACCGATACCACCATGAACGCGACCAGGGTGCCCATGCTGACCATATCCCACAGGAAGGTCGAGTCAACCAGACCAGCGACTATGCCCACCAGCACGCACACCATGATGGTATTGCTGACAGGTGTACGGGTACGGGCATGCACACGCTGGAAAGAACTGGGGATCAAACCATCTTTGCTGATGGCAAACAAAATCCGGCTTTGGCCGTAGATGGTTACCAGGGTCACGCTGAATACCGAGATCACTGCACCGGCAGACAAGATCAATGCGGGCCAGGCTTTGCCTGTGACATTTTGCAAGATCACTGCCAGGCCAGCCTCCTGACCTTGAAACATCTTGGCTGGCTGAGCACCAACAGCCGCAACCGCTACCAGCAAATAAAACACGGTCACAACGATCAGTGCCGCCATGATACCCAGCGGCACATTACGCTTGGGGTCTTTGACTTCTGCACCCGCCGTTGCCACGGTATCAAGACCGATAAAGGAAAAGAATACCGTACCGGCAGCCGCAGTTACACCCGCCATACCAGCCAGACCCTTGCTGTTGTCAGTATTAAAGAAGGGCGTGAAATGCTCGGCATTAAAACCGGAAAACGCGACGATGGCAAAGAAAGTCAAGATAAGCAGCTTGATGATCACCATGACTGCATTCACTGCGGCCGACTCCTTGGCGCCACGCAACAGCAGTATGCAGCATATGGCAACCAGGATCATGGGTGGCAAATTGAATTGTCCAGCATGGAATTCGACCCCATTGACACCTGCGACTATCATGGGCGAACGTAACATCTCCGGTATTTGCCAGCCCAAGGCATTGGTCAGGAAATTATTCAGATATGCCGACCAGCCTATCGCCGTAGCACTTGCTGCAAGACCATATTCAAGCAACAGACAAGCAGCAACGATGAAGGCGCCAAATTCACCGACTGTTGCATAGGCATAGGAATAAGACGAACCGGATGCCGGGATACGGGAAGACAACTCGGAATAACACAAGGCAGTCAAACCAGCTGTAATTGCAGCTATGATGAAAGACAAAATAACCGAAGGGCCAGCCTTGGGCACGGCTTCTACCATGGTGAAAAAAATACCGGTACCGATGGTAGAACCGACGCCTATCATGGTCAGGGAAAACAATCCCAGCGATCGATGCAGGCTATGGCCCTGATCATCTGTCACCTGTTCGCTATGGTCTATGGGCTTGGTACGGGTCATTTGTTGACCCAGGCTAACTTGTCTCAAGATCTATCCTTCTGCTTATGGCCGTCTAGGGCGTGTTGACCTACTAGCTGTTAATAGCTGTTAACTAAGGGGGCTGATGCCAGAAATCATCCTGACTCTGAAGTCTGGATTTTGCTGTCTGCCATTCTGTGGCCCAGCTCAGGCTCGCCCCGAAAATCGCCATGATAGCCCCAAATATGCCGAATTAGATGTCAGTTCGCTTATTTTTCCTGACTTCCAACAGCGAATTTGTAGCAGAACAGAAGGGTGATACAATGCCGCCCCATGTCCGCCCACCGCATTTCCCTGTCGTGTTTTCGCCACCTGGTGCGCGCAGTACTGCTCATGTATGTACTGACGCTGGGTGTCGCCATGGCATCTTCCGTGGTGAAATCCGGTGAACAGGGCATGAATTTGATTTGTACCAGCACCGGCTATAAGTTCATCAAAGCTGACGTAGATGGTGTCAAAGAGACTGGCAAGAGCATGATGCATTTGCTGGATTGCTCCATGTGCCTGGCTACCAGTTTACCTGCCGACTTCCCGCAAACGACTGTTTTTGCAGCACCACACGCCCTGTCCTACGCTACGCGTTCCATCCCAGCGGCACGCCTGGCGTCTATTGTAGCTGCCCCACTCCCCGCACGCGGGCCTCCTTCTATCTAAAAAACCGATTTTATTTAAGCTTGCCATGCCTGTGACATATCTGTGTTCAGTGCTATCAGGCATGCATCGCGCATTTGCATGCGCTCCATTTTTTTAGATTATCTTTATGTCGAATTCTTTACGCTCAGTGCGTTTGCGCGCACTGGTGGCTGCCATGGCAGCCGCCTTCCCATTCCTGCCTGCTTACGCGCAGGCCAGCGAAACCACAGAAAACACTAGCCCGGCTGAACGCGTCATCATCAATGGCAACCGACCGTCCTCCCTGCCCAAGGAAATACCGACGACCATAGAGGGCATCAACGCCAGGACCATGGAGCAGACCATCAATGCCATTGATGCAGAAGATGCGCTGAAATACCTGCCCAGCCTGCTGGTACGCAAACGTTATGTCGGTGATTACAATCATGCGGTGCTGGCAACACGTGCGTCTGGCACAGGTAACAGCGCACGCTCCATGGTGTATGCCGATGGCATCTTGCTGTCCAACCTGCTGGGTAATGGAGCAAGCTTCACACCGCGCTGGGGCCTGGTGACGCCAGAAGAAATCGACAGGGTAGATGTATTGTATGGCCCGTTCTCGGCTGCCTATGCAGGTAATTCCGTCGGTGCAGTAGTCGACTATGTGACACGCATGCCGAAGCAGTTTGAAGCTCATGCCAAACTGGTAGGCTTTGGCGAAAACTTCCAGCAATATGGCACAGACAAAAGCTATAGCGGCAAGCAACTCAGCGCCAGCCTGGGCAACAAACAAGGTGCGTTCTCATGGTGGTTGAATGTGAACCAGCTCGATAGCGATGGCCACCCTATTGCCTTTGCCAACAAACTGGCCTCAGCAGGTGTCAGTAGCAATACGGGCAAAGCTGTGACGGGTGCGATTGCCGACAAAAATCCACAAGGTCTGGACTGGTGGATACTGGGTGCCACTGGCCAATACCATACCACGCAAGATCACGCGAAAATCAAGCTGGCCTATGACATCAGCCCGACCTTGCGCGCCAGTTACACCTTGGGTTATTGGCGCAACAACATGAATAGTGGAGTCGAAAGCTATCTGCGCGATGCAGCGGGCAATGCGGTCTATAGCGGCGATATCAATATCGCAGGTAAAAAATATACCTTGGCCCCGACCGATATGGCTAACAGCAAAAACCAACTCGAACATATCACCCACGGCCTTAACCTGAAAAGCAATACCAAGGGCGTATTTGACTGGGAAGTGGCGGCCAGTCTGTATGACTACAGCAAGGATATCGCCCGCGCCCCTACGGTTGCGATTCCGCAGGCAGATACCGGTGGCGCTGGCCGCATTACTGACGGTGCAGGCACGGGCTGGAACACTCTGGCTTTGAAAGGCATCTGGCGTCCAAATACTGAGCACACGGCAGAATTTGGTTATCAGCGCGAAGCCTATCAAATGCGGACTCTGGTATCCGATACTAATGACTGGATGAATGGCTCAGCACTGAAGCGCGTCTCCGGCTTCCAGGGCAATACCCAGTTGCAAAGCCTGTATGCACAGGATGCCTGGCGTATCAGCCCTGCATGGAAAGCCATCATCGGCGGCCGTTTTGAACAATGGCAAGCGGATCAGGGGGCGATTTCAAACGCCACCTCCACCCTGCCCTTTGCCACACGCGAGGAAAACTATTTCTCGCCAAAAGCAGCAATTGCCTACAAGGCCAGTGAAGACTGGACGTTGAAAGCATCGGCCGGGCGTGCGGTGCGTATGCCTACAGTGTCAGAACTGTATCAAGGCAGCATTTCCACTACGGCCATCGTCAACAATGATCCCAACCTGAAGCCAGAAAAATCCTGGACCATGGAATGGACGGCTGAAAGGGTATTGAATGAAGGCAAGGGCTTTCTACGTACTACCCTGTTCCACGAGAGGACCAGAGACGCCCTGTATTCACAAGTAAATACCCTGGTCACGCCGAATGTGACCAACATCCAGAATGTGGATGAAATCCATACAACAGGGCTGGAACTTGCCTATCAGGCCAGCGATGTCTACTCCCGAGGCCTGGATCTGGCGGCTAGCCTGACCTATGCCAACTCCGAAATTACCCGGAATGACAAGTACCCGATCAGTGTAGGTAAATGGCAACCACGCGTACCCGCCTGGCGCGCCAATTTTGTCATTAGCTATCGAGCAGATGAAAAGCTGAGCACCACCCTGGGTCTGCGCTATAGCGGCAAGCAATACGGTTCACTCGACAATAGTGACAGCAATGCCTTTACTTACCAGGGTTTTTCCAATTTTGTGGTGGCCGATGTACGTGTGCGCTATCAACTGGCCAGGCAATGGGCAGCCTCTATAGGGATAGACAATCTGAACAACAAAAAATACTGGGCCTTCCACCCCTATACGCAACGCACCGTAGTCGGTGAATTAAAGTTTGATTTTTAAACTCGCAAGAAATTGAAGGTGCGTTTCGGCAATCGGCGTCTAATTGCCTAAATGCGCCTTCGCATAAGTTTCCTTATCGATCTCAAGTATCTCGACACAAAGCTGCACATCCAGCCCCTGCGGCCAGACATGTGCAGCTTGAATGACGGCCAGTACGCGCTCTGACAATTCGCGTTTCACCTCAGTGCTGCGTCCTTTCAATATCGCCAGTTTGGCATGCAAAAAAGCGCGCTCAGCAGGCGCAGTACCGACGACTACATCATCAAAGCGGATCGCCCTGCTCTTGATATCGACCTCCTTAAAATGACGCGTTTCTACTAGGGACGTATTGATTTGCAAGAGTAATTCCTTGGCTTGCAGGGGGAGATTACTCGAATATTCGACGGTCAGATGAGGCATGTTTTTCTTTCTTTTTCAACTATGTTTATAACTTGACCTGCATGAGCAGATAAGAATTTCTGATTCCGGTTTGCACAAAACCGCAAGAGGAATACATTCCTGCTGCCGGATTTTGTGGATGCACGGTTAATGAAACTTGCTTAACGCCCCGTTGACGCGCCGCATCCAGCGCCGCCAGCATCATGACTTTACCAAAACCCATGTGCTGATAAGCAGGCAAGAGCGCGATACCCAATTGCGGTGTGTGCTCATCAATATAAGCCAGGCCCATGCCATCCGGCAACAGACGCATCCAGCAAGCGCCTATGGGATTTTCTTCTCGCTCAATGTGTGCAATGACACCAAGATCACTGGCACGGCCCCAGTTTTCAGCATAGATGCGGATCGGTGGCAGTTGCAAAGTTTCCAGCGGGCGCAAACCTGCGGGTGGTGGATCCCACAAGGCGATATGCAAGAAATTCCAGAGCAAATCCTGATGCTGGGGAAGTAAGGGAGAAAAACGTAAACTCATTGCGCATTAAAAACATGTGATGGCTGTTGTCACATTCTAAGCAAATACTGGGACAAATGCATGGCACGGCTTTTTATGCGCGGGAAAGCAAAAAGAGAAACCTGAGCCACACCGCCGTTTCTCGGCAAGCTGGCCCAAAAACGTGTACGACTCAGGATAGAAGTGCAGGTTTTATGATCTGGAGGCAACCACCACACTGGAACTACGTGCTTTCTTAAGTTCATCTTCCACATTGCAACCACCGACATTTTCAGAGTCGAATACTTTAGGCTCCCATTTACTCTCCATGATGGAGTCTTTTTTTGCTGTAATGTAGTAGCGAGTGCATGGCATCACATCCAGGACCAGAGTTTTCTGTGATGGTGCACGGGACTGGGAAGAGCTAAGCTGGACAGTGATGACATGTTTACCTGGCGCAACTTGAACTGGTCCTGTCAGATACGATGTCTGATCCACAGAGACTATGTGCACTGGATATTCATGGTTGGGTAAAGGCCGATCAGGATTGCCATTCAGGTAAGATAAAGGCGCCATTTGGCAAGCACCAAGTAAAGTCACACCAAGTGTGGAAAGTGCAGCGACTCTGAACAAAGACTTCATACTTTCTCCTGTATTTTAATTAATATGTTTCCTAAAAAGCTAATCAAGTGTACACCGTCTATATAAAATTGAATACCCACGAAAAGTATCGATTTGTATGTGGAACTCATGTCAGGTAGTCGCCGCTGCTGAATTTCTGATGCATAATCATTAGCCCATATTCAAGGAGCAAGCATGAGCATCACAGTGATCATTTTTTTCAAGGCCCTGATCGTAGTACCGATCACCTTGCTACCCATTCTGAACCCCATTGCCATCGCCCCTATCTTTTTATCCATGACCGGGCCGCTAGAACCACCTCTGGCCAACCGCCTGGCAAAACGTATAGCCTTGAATTGCTTTTTCCTGCTTATCGGTGCCATTTTCGTCGGTTCGTACGTGCTGGATTTTTTTGGCATTTCCCTGCCCATTGTCAGGGTTGCTGGCGGTGTCGTGGTCGCCATGGCGGGCTGGAAATTATTGAATGACCAGGGGCAGGACAATTTGCGCAATTCTGTTGCAGCCTCGCACGGTGGCACCTGGAGCAGGGAAGAACTGCGCAAGCGCAGCTTTTACCCATTCAGTTTCCCGCTGACTGTGGGGCCAGGCACCATTGCTGCCTCGGTCACCCTGGGCACGCAGATGCCACACAAACCCGTAGACTGGATCATTACCGGAGTTGCTTCTTTGTTAGGCGTCTTGTTGACCAGCCTGGTGATTTATCTCTGCTATCGCTTTGCCCGCAATATGGAAAGAATGCTGGGCGATGTCGGCGCCATCGTGCTGCTGCGCCTGTCCGCCTTTATTTTGTTATGCATAGGTATAGAAATTGGCTGGGCCGGTGTTTCCGATTTGCTGGGAGATTTGAAACTCCGCTAAAACCACTCATTTACCCGGCGCATGGCAGGCACAAGCTTCGCCATGTGCTGCGGCCACCAGTTCATGCAAAATGCCGCATTCCTGCCCTTGATGCTGCTCATCACAACGGGCACGCAGTTGTGTTAATTGTTTCTCCAAAGCGCGCATGCTTTTCAGCCTGGCCTTGACACGGCTGATTTGCTGGTCAATCAAGTGGTTAATATCACCGCAGTCTTCCAATGGGCTGGAAATAAAAGTGACCAGCCGTTTGATATCAGCCAAAGGAATATCCAAAGCGCGGCAATGACGTATGAAAGACAGTCGCTCCAAATGGGCCGGAGTATAGCAGCGATAGCCGTTCTCCTGACGTGCCGGCTCCGGCAGCAAGCCCTGTTTTTCATAAAACCGTATCGTTTCTATCTCAACGCCAGTTGCGTTAGCCAGTTCACTGATGCGCATGCTTACTCCGTTTAAAATGGGCGATGATACTGGTTTCATCCAGCTTACTTGCTACTAGCTTGCTACTTACCTGCGGTTGAATAGATGCTGAAAATTATTCTTGACCCTGTAGTGACTCCACAGTTTACACTCATTGTAAACTATCGCAGAGAGATGCAAATGTCTGAAAAAAATACCTGTTGCAGCCATCAAGATCATGAAAAAACTCCCGTCAAAGCAAGTGCTATGGCACCAGTGTTGCCGGCAAATGCCAGCAAACTAAGGCTGAAAATCGAGCAAATGGATTGCCCCACAGAAGAAGCCCTGATACGCAAGGCCCTGACTTCTCTGCCTGGTGTGCTGGAGCTGGAATTTGACCTGATCAACCGGGTATTGACTGTACACCATGAAGCAGCTGAGCTTGTCGCCATTCAGCAGCGCCTGGCAGGTACAGGCATGCAAGGCATCGTTCTCAATGGCGAACAACCCGCCATAATACAAGGTGCAGGCTCACCCGCACATACCTGGCTGGATTACTGGCCAGTTGCCCTGGGCGGTGTAGCGGCCATCGCAGCAGAAATGCTGGGCTGGTATAGCGGCGACGAAAACTCCCTCATCATTGCCTTGCTGGCCTTGTGCACCATCTTCAGTTGCGGCATCCCCACCCTGAAAAAAGGCTGGATAGCCTTGCGTCACTTTAGCCTGAATATCCATTTATTAATGACGGCAGCGGTCCTGGGTGCAACCGCCATAGGACAATGGCCAGAAGCTGCCATGGTGATCTGGTTATTCGCCATCGCCGAACTGATAGAAGCCGCCAGCCTGAGCCGCGCCCGCAATATTATCCAGGGCTTGCATTCGCAAGCGCCAGAAACCAGTTTGCTGCAACAGCAAGATGGTAGCTGGCTCAGTGTGGCAACTGATACCGTCGCGCTGGGGCAAAGCATACAAATACGCCCTGGTGACAGAGTGCCTCTCGATGGCACCATAGAAACTGGCCAGTCCAGTATCGATGAAGCTGCCATCACTGGCGAAAGCATGCCAGTTGAAAAAAAACTGGGTGATCTGGTATATGCAGGCAGCCTGAATCAGAGCGGCTTGCTGCAAATCAAGGTCACAGCCGTCCAGGCATCCACCATGCTGGCCAGGATTGCACAATCGGTGCAAGAGGCGCAGGGCCAACGCGCCCCCACCCAGCGCTTTGTCGACCGCTTTGCAACAATTTATACGCCGGTGGTATTTGTCATTGCCTTGCTGGTCGCGGTAGTGCCGCCATTGCTGCTGCAACATGGCTGGCATGACAGCTTGTACCGCGCCCTGGTTTTACTAGTCATTGCCTGTCCTTGCGCTCTGGTGATTTCTACCCCGGTCACCGTGGTCAGTGGCCTGGCACTGGCTGCCAGACGTGGCATTGTCATCAAAGGTGGTGTGTACCTGGAGCAGGCAAGGCATTTAAAAACCATCGCTTTTGATAAAACCGGCACCCTGACTGCTGGCAAGCCGCAACTTACCGAAACGATCAGCCTGAGCGCGCAAACAGCTGAAGACATACTGACCCTGGCCGCCAGCCTGGACGCCCATTCCAGCCATCCGCTGGCAACTGCCTTGTTGAAAGCCTGCAAGAGGCCAATGCTGGCAGCTTCGGATATCAAACTGTTCGAAGAGGGGCGTGGTCGTGGTGTCAGCGGACAGATCAATGGAAGCACCTATCATCTGGGCAACCAGGCCATGTGGCAAGCCCTGCAATCGAAAGAGACGAACAGCAAACCACCGCAAGAACTAAGCAGACTGGAAGCGGCAGCAAACACTGTGCTGTTTCTTTGCCAGGGTAGTCAATTGCTGGGCTTGCTGGCGCTGGCAGATCAAATACGCGAACATAGCCGTGCCGCGCTGGCAGAGTTGCAAGCTATGGGCATAAAAACTGTCATGTTGACAGGGGACAATGCAAAAACTGCAGCCGCCATTGCCACCCAGGCGGGCATCAGCGAGTTCCAGAGCCAGATGCTGCCCACGGAAAAACTGGCCGCCATACACAAATATGGCGAAAATGGTTTGACTGCCATGTGTGGCGATGGCATCAATGATGCCCCTGCCCTGGCGCGTGCCGACATAGGCTTTGCCATGGCGGCAGGTAGCGATACGGCGCTGGAAACGGCAGATGTCGCCTTCATGCAGGACGATTTGCGCAAACTGTCAGAAATGATCCGTATCTCACAACGAACCGCAAGCATTCTGACGCAAAACATCAGCTTTGCCTTGCTCGTCAAGTTTGTGTTTTTTGGATTGGCACTGACAGGGCATGCCAGCCTGTGGATGGCTGTATTTGCTGATGCCGGCACCAGTGTACTCGTGGTATTGAATGGCTTGCGCTTGCTGAATAGCAAAAAAATAGCCTGAAGACGATTTTGGGCAAAATGCGGGAATGATGAAAATCATTCCCGGCAGCTCATTTACTCTGCATTGGAGATGGGTTCATTCAGCATCAGCGCATGCTCGACGATTTCAGTCTCGTCACCGATGCGGCTATTCCAGGCACGCACGAAATAAGCCTTTTCTGTCTGGGTCGGAGCTTCATACCAAATCACCATCAATGTGCCTTTGTGGTCGTGAATCTTGGCCAACTTGGTGATGCATGCAGTATTACCATCAATATCGGCCAATCCCATTGCATATCCATAAACACGGCTCAGACGCTCTATGCGGTCTGGCTCGGTCTCGCTATTGGTGGCAGAAATTTTTGGGTGGTCCAGATACATGGTGCATCTCCGTCTTCTGATGGGTGTTTTTCATTCTAACCGATAGACCACGCTGTCGCTATCGGGATTTGGGGGCATTGCCCTGCGAGCCTTAAAAACTCAGGGTCTGTTGCGTTTTTCCCATTTACATTCTTGCCTGGCAAGCACCTTGGACTCAGGATCGACCGTTTCCAGATAAACATCAAAACCCCATAATCTGGCTACATGCTTGAGCATTTCACCTGTTTGTGGATTCAGAGGGCGGCGCAAATACTGGGTATGGCGCAAAGTCAACGCCCTGTCCCCCTGCATATCTACCGACCACACCTGTATATTCGGTTCCCGGTTGCCGAGATTGTATTGCCCTGCCAATTGTTCACGCAAGTAACGATAGCCATGCTCATCATGGATGGCCGAAATTAGCAACTTGTCTTTGCTGTCATCATCCAGTATGGAAAAGAAATGAAAGTCACGCATCAGTTTCGGTGATAAATACTGTGCAATAAAGCTCTCATCCTTGAAATTGCGCATGGCAAATTGCAAGGTTTTTTGCCAGTCAGCACCAGCAAAGTCAGGGAACCATTCGCGGTCTTCCGGCGTCGGGTCTTCGCAAATGCGGCGGATATCCCGCATCATGGCAAAGCCCAGGGCATAGGGATTGATACCATTGAAATAACGGCTACCCACAGGTGGCTGATACACCACATTGGTATGGCTTTGCAAAAATTCCATCATAAAACCATCGCCAACCACACCTTCTTCATATAGCTGTTGCAGTATGGTGTAATGCCAGAAAGTGGCCCAGCCTTCATTCATGACCTGGGTCTGACGCTGCGGATAAAAATACTGTGAAACCTTGCGTATGATGCGCACGATCTCGCGTTGCCAAGGTTCCAGCAGTGGTGAATATTTTTCTATGAAGTACAAGAGGTTTTCTTGCGGTTCTGGCGGAAACCGTTGCTTGGCCAGGCTCTCAGGCGCTTCATTACGGCGCGGTATGGTACGCCACAAGTCATTGACTTGCGACTGTATATATTTCTCCCTGTCTTCCTGCCGCTCCCTTTCTTCCGCCAGAGAAATGCGGGCGGGACGTTTATATCTGTCCACGCCATAATTTTGCAGGGCATGGCAAGAATCGATGATCAGCTCTACTGCCTCCATGCCATAACGCTGTTCGCAATCGGCAACATAATTTTTGGCAAACAACATGTAATCGATGATGGCGTCGGCATCAGTCCAGGTACGGAACAAGTAATTGCCCTTAAAAAAAGAATTATGTCCGTAAGCTGCATGCGCGATCACCAGTGCCTGCATGGTCAGGCTGTTCTCTTCCATAAGGTAAGAAATACAGGGGTTGGAATTGATGACGATCTCATAGGCCAGCCCCATTTGCCCACGCTTGTAACTTTTTTCGGTTGACAGGAAATGCTTGCCGAAAGACCAGTGGTTATAAGACACTGGCATGCCGACCGAAGCATAGGCATCCATCATTTGTTCAGCAGTAATGATCTCTAGCTGATTTGGATAAGTGTCGAGACCGAATTGTTCGGCCACCCGTCGTATTTCTTCATGCGCTTGCTCGATGAGTTCAAAAGTCCATTCTGATTGTTCGGGCAAGGCGCGTGCATGCTTTTTTCTGGTGCTGACATGGTCGTTTTCCATGGAGGACCTCATTTTGGCTGCTTCTTGAACAGTTCCCGAAAAACCGGATAAATATCTGCCGGTGTTTCTATTTTTTGCATTGCAAAGTGAGCACTTTGCGCGGCAACTTTTTCATACTCCAGCCACAGGTTTTGTGGCTGGCCATCAGTTATTTCTACATAGGCATAATATTGCACCAGCGGCATGATGCTGTTGATGAGCAATTGCTTGCAAGTTGTAGAATCATTGTCCCAGTTATCGCCGTCCGACGCCTGCGCCACATACACATTCCAGTCGGATGCTGCGTAGCGCTCACGAACAATCTGTGCAAGCAGATTCAGGGCAGAGGAAACGATGGTGCCGCCCGATTCACGCGAATGGAAAAAAGCCTCTTCATCAACTTCCAGCGCCGTCGTATGATGGCGGATGAAGACGACTTCTATCTTTTCATAGGCCCGCGTCAAAAACAGGTATAACAAGATAAAGAAACGTTTCGCAGTATCTTTCTTTTGTTCATCCATAGAACCGGACACATCAAGCAGACAGAACATCACGCACTGACTGGCAGGCTTGGGGACTTTGACACGATTGCTATAACGCAGATCAAAAGGATCAAGAAAAGGAATCGCCAGCAAACGGGTACGCAGATGATGTATTTCCTGCTTCAGTGCGACGAAGTGCGGGTCTTTGGGATCCACGCCGACTTCCAGCAAGACTGTCATTTCTGCTTCTGCATCTTTCAATCTACGCGCAGACTTACCGCCGACCGCTATCCGCCTGCCCATGGCCCCCCGCAGAGAACGCAGTACATGCAGGCTCGATGCAGTACCCGAGGTTTTGTACCCGGCACGCTGGCTCTTGAAATCTGTCGTCGAGGTCAATTGCGTCTTGACCATATTCGGCAATTCCAGGTCTTCGAAGAAGTAATTCATGAATTCTTCACGCGACAACTGGAATACGAAATCGTCTTCACTGGGGTCTTCGCTATTGCCGCCCTGCCCTTTACCCGAGCCACCACCACCGCCCTTGGGTCGCGCAACCTGATCACCGCGCTGGTATTGTTCATTACCTGGCTGTACACCTTCCCAGACTCCGCCATGGGCATGACCAAAAGTCGGTTCGCTGACATCCTTGACAGGTATGGATATGCGCTCGCCGCTTTCTATATCGGTAATCGAACGCCCCTTTACCGCTCTGGCAACAGCTTCTTTGATCTGCCCCTTATAGCGACGCAAAAAGCGTTCGCGATTCGGGGCAGATTTATTTTTACCCTGGACACGCCGGTCAATCAGATGAACCAAAATGCTCTCCCGTTTGCCCTGAAAATACCTGCACCACTCTGCTACCCACGCATCAGTTATGAAGATTTCCTGACACGCAGATACCATTCACATAGCAGGCGTACCTGTTTGGCTGTGTATCCTTTGGCAACCATGCGTTCAACAAATTCCTGATGCTTGTTAGAGTCGTCTGCACTGGCCTTGGCATTGAAGGAAATGACAGGCAATAACTCTTCCGTATTCGAGAACATTTTTTTCTCGATGACCGTACGCAGTTTTTCATAACTTGTCCAGGCTGGATTCTTGCCTGCATTCTGCGCCCTTGCCCTCAGTACGAAATTGACGATCTCGTTACGGAAGTCTTTAGGGTTGGAAATACCTGCTGGTTTTTCTATTTTCTCCAGCTCATTATTCAGGGCATCGCGATCAAAACTTTCACCTGTGTCCGGGTCACGGAATTCCTGATCCTGTATCCAAAAATCGGCAAAAGTCACGTAGCGATCGAAAATATTCTGACCATATTCTGAATAACTCTCCAGATAGGCCGTCTGAATTTCCTTGCCTATGAATTCGGCATAGCGTTGCGCCATGTATTCCTTAATGAAGGAAACATATTTTTGCTCAATTTCTGGAGCAAATTGCTCACGCTCTATCTGCTGCTCCAGCACGTACAACAAATGCACGGGATTGGCAGCCACTTCAGTATTATCGAAGTTAAATACCTTGGACAAAATCTTGAAGGCAAAGCGGGTAGACAGGCCATTCATGCCCTCGTCGACACCAGCATAGTCGGCATATTCCTGGCGAGATTTTGCCTTGGGATCGGTATCCTTGAGGTTTTCGCCGTCATACACCTGCATCTTGCTGAAGATGCTGGAATTTTCTGGTTCTTTCAGGCGTGACAGCACAGCAAATTGCGCCATCATTTTCAATGTGCCAGGGGCACATGGTGCAGCTGCCAGTGAAGAAGTACGCACCAGTTTTTCGTAAATTTTTATTTCATCGTTGACGCGCAGGCAATACGGTACTTTGACGATATAAATACGGTCAAGGAAGGCTTCGTTGTTTTTATTGTTTTTAAAGGTTTTCCATTCAGACTCATTGGAGTGAGCCAGGATGATGCCTTCAAAAGGTATCGCACCAAAACCTTCAGTACCCTTGAAATTACCTTCCTGTGTGGCTGTCAATAAGGGGTGCAAGACCTTGATGGGGGCCTTGAACATTTCGACGAATTCCATCAGCCCCTGATTTGCCAGGCACAAGCCACCTGAGTAGCTGTAGGCGTCAGGATCGTCCTGCGCATATTCTTCGAGCTTGCGGATATCAACCTTACCCACCAGTGAAGAAATATCCTGATTATTCTCGTCACCTGGTTCAGTTTTGGAAACCGCAACCTGTTTTAAGACTGAGGGATAACGCCGCACGACGCGGAACTGGTTGATGTCACCATTAAATTCATGCAGGCGCTTGACGGCCCAGGGGCTGGGTATGTTTTTAAGATAACGACGCGGAATACCGAAATCTTCTTCCAGTAAAACGCCGTCCTCATCTTCGTTGAACAAACCCAGAGGCGATTCATTGATGGGGGAACCCTTGATGCAATAAAAGGGATTTTTTCCATCAAAAATTTCAACCTTTCGGCGATGGAAGATTTACCACCACCGACAGGGCCTAGCAAATACAGGATTTGTTTGCGTTCTTCCAGACCTTGCGCTGCATGGCGGAAGTAGGAAACGACCTGTTCTATCACTTCCTCCATGCCATAGAACTCACGGAAGGCAGGATAAATCTTGATGACCTTGTTTGAAAAAATACGTGATAGTCGCGAGTCATGCCGGGTATCAACCAGCTCTGGCTCACCGATGGCTGCCAGCATGCGTTCAGATGCACTGGCATAGACGAGACGGTCTCTTTTGCAAAGATCAAGGTATTCCTGCATGGAATACTCTTCTTCGCGAGTCCGTTCATACCGTGCGGTGTAGTTGTCAAAGATATTCATCCCGACCTCCATGGATAAGCAGAAAACATGCAAATACCGAACCGGTCTGGCGACAATTGAAAATCGATTCGAATCAACTCAAATCAATTACCCGCCAGCACACTACGACTTTAGTGTAGTTGAAATTATCAAAACGTGCAGACGAAATTGTTACTCTGTGCAAAATGTTGGAAATAAGCAAAAACGAAATCAGAGAAACAAAATACATAAGACGAATTAAGCCTGGCCCAACTACACATAAATAGACAACCTACACTATCCAACGCGATTGCGTAGAAGACGTTGACAGGGATTGTTAATTACTGTGATGAGAATTCCCGCAAGTGCACAATTTTTTCCTGCACATAGTATCTACGCATATGTGGGAAATGTTGGGGAAAAATACTCAGGCAAGCTTGAACTGGTAGGAAGCTTGAGCTTCTTTGGCAGGCATTTCAGTGAGTAATAATTCCAGTGCTGAAACTTCCAGCGGCCTGTAATAATAATATCCCTGAAAATAATCGCAGCCTATCTCTTTGAGGAAGCTTTCTTGCGCCTCGTTTTCAACACCTTCGGCAACAGTGTGACAAGACAAGATGTTAGCCAGTGAGATAATGGCCTTGATGATCATTTCGCTCTTTTTGTTGTAACCTATCTGTGCCACAAAAGAGCGATCGATTTTGACGCTCTGCGCCGGAAAGTGGCTGAGCTTGGACAGGGATGAATATCCAGTACCAAAATCGTCAATCGCAATATTGAAGCCACGCGCCTTGAGTTCATCCAGATGATGTATGGTCAGGGCCTCATTGGCGATCAAGCCAGTCTCTGTAATTTCAAATTCTATATACGATGCCGCAACATCATAACGATTGCAGCAATTTTCTATGAGTTGCAACAAGTCATTACGGGCGATATCAGTAGCTGACAAATTCAAGGCAATGACAGGACAATCGGCAAAACGGTTCAACCAGTCACGTACCTGAAAGCACACCTGCGTCATGACGTAGTTACTGATCAGGCGTATCAAACCAGCACGTTCTGCAATCGGAATAAATTCAGCCGGCGCAACACTGCCCAGGCTCGGTGACTCCCAGCGCAACAAGGCTTCCAGGCCAGCAATCTTGCCCTCCCTGTCAACCTTGGGCTGGTACACCAGACGGAACTCATTTTGCTTGAGACCATTGACGATGCCAACTTCAATTTCTACGCTGCGGCGTATTTGCAAGGCATCTTCTTCATCAAACAAGGTCACGCTTTGATCGCTGGAGCGGCGTGCTGTATCCAGCGCCACTTCGCTACGGCGTATCAGATCATCTGCTTCCTGATCTTCTGGCCTGACCAGCGCAATGCCGGCAGAGAACTGTATCAACAGATTTTCACCATTGATTTCCAATTCCTTGGGTAAATTGTTCCTGACTTTTTCCACCAGCTTGATAATTTCACCTGGCGTGCGGGAATTCTCGACAACAAAAGAAAAGACGATGCTGCGCAAGCGGGCACAGAAACAATTCTTGGGCAAAGCGTGCGACAATTCTTCGGCAAAACGGCGCAACAAAATATCGCCGGTATGCGCACCAAATTGTTGATTCGCATGACGTATGCTATTGAGTCGGAAAGACACCAAAGCAGTGACTTTAGTCTCGTCACTATTGGCAAGTACCGCTTGCAAATGACTGCGCAACATGTCGCGGTTGGGTAAATTGGTCAGTGCATCATGGCGGCTCAGATAATCTTCACGCTGCAAGCTCAGTTGCAAGGCATGATGTATGGAATGCAGGCCAGAAACATCGCGCAAGGCGACAATGTAGTGGTCAGTAGATGTCTGTGAAATATTTTCCAGTGCAACCAGTTTGCCATCACGCGTTCGATAAGCCGACATGCGCATGTTTTCCGATTCCTCAGCGTTTGGACTTTTCATGCGCACACTATTATCCAGCGACAACCAGCCAAACAAGGCACGGTCGTCGTCGTCATCCGCCTCGCGCCCCAGCAAGCTATTGGCTAACTGATTCGCCTGCAAAATCTGCCCGCTGGCGTCAGTCAACAACAAGGCTGTTCCCGCGTTCTGGAAAACCTCTTCGTACTGCGCATGGCTGACTTCCAGTGCTGCACTGGCCTGGCGATAACGTAGTGCTGAAACGTCCAGCTCATGCAAAACCCGAAAAACAGCCAGGGGCACGCAGGCATTGAAGAACAGGAATAGCAGGGATTGTATATAAGTATTGCTGGCTGGCAGAGTGATATCAAATCCGGGTATGTTCAGCAACGGCCGGTTCAGCAAAAGCAAGAGAAAAGGCAGGACATTGAAAGCCATCAGCCCCAGGGCCAACCGGGTGCCAAAGAACAAGCGGGCAATAATTGGCGTGGTATAGATAAAGATATAGCCAAACTTGGCAATCTCGTAGTGATTGATCAGGCAAACGATGGCAAATGCAGACGCGTACACCGTACCGATGAGTATGGCGGCGCCAGCACGTAAATGACGGGATGAATAGTACAAACCCAATGCCAGCACAACATAGAAAAATCCGACCACCCACAGCACCTGATAAGCACCAACTGCGATTGCGTCCAGAGAACTGTGAATCGCTACTGCCGCCTCCAGCACAAAGCCAGACATCAAAATGATACGTAGTGCACTTAATTTCCATGCAGCGTGCTCAGCAGGCGTTAATGCACTTTCATTAAAAAAAAGCCAGCGAAACATGTCATGTAGTCAAAAAAAGAAACCAGAAGCTGTTGCCACAAAACGGTCGAATACATGAACAATTATGCAACTATATTAAGCAGAAGCAATGAATTCACGATCAGGTATTTCTTGCCAATTTTACATCAACAGATTACCGTGAATCTGTAAAAAAATGTTTCCAAAAGGATTATGCATTCTCTCATAGATTTAGTTTAATTCTGCACATATTGTCACAATTAGCCGCATAAAAAATGAAAACTAATTTTCTTTTGGCAAATTGATTAGATATTTATATTTCATATTGCTGAAATTTTGGGTACGACAAAACCTGTGCGCATTTACCTGTAGAAACATGGCTTACCAATGCCGTGTAAATGAGAAAACAAAAGCATACTCTTGAGAAAGAGTAAGCTTTTGTTCTTGCCTATGACTCAAGCCGCATCATGCGCAGGATGGGATTGACGGTGATATAAAAATTCCAATACTTCAGTACGGTAGGCTGCATATTTTGGATTTTGCGCCAGTGCCACCCGGTCGCGCGGCCTTTCCAGATCCACGTCCAAAATTTCACCTATGGTCGCCGCAGGACCATTGGTCAACATGACGATTCGGTCAGAAAGCAAGACTGCCTCATCCACATCATGCGTGACCATGACCACGGTTGATTGAGTCTTTGCGACAATCTTCAGCAATTCATCTTGCAAGTGCGCACGCGTCAGTGCATCGAGAGCGCCGAATGGTTCATCCATCAATAAAACTTTTGGCTCTATCGCCAGTGCGCGGGCGATGCCCACACGTTGCTTCATGCCTCCAGAAATTTCATTCGGACGTTTTTTTTCTGCATGCGTCAAACCCACCAGTGACAATGCTTGCATGGTACGCTTTTGCAGTTTCGTGCCATTCTCCGTCGTGCCAAACACCCGTTCCACTGCCAGGAAGACATTTTCATAACAGGTCAGCCAGGGCAATAAAGAATGGTTCTGGAACACCACGCCACGTTCTGGTGATGGACCAGAAATTTCCCTGTTGGCACACAACAAGGTTCCAGAACTGGCCGTCGTCAAGCCAGCAAGCAAATTCAACAGCGTCGATTTACCGCAACCAGAATGACCTATCAAGGTAATGAACTCGCCCTTTTTGACATTCAAATTGATATCGCGCAGCGCATGAAAACTACCCTTCTTGGTATTGAAGATCATTTCAACCTGATTGATCTGCAGGTACTTGTTGTCGCTTTCATTCATGATCATGTCCCCACATCTTCGTAAGTAAAGGCGCGTGCTATTGCCACCAGTATTTGTTCTAGTATCAGCCCCACCATGCCGATGACGACAATGGCGATGATAATGTGCGGTACGTTCAGATTATTCCATTCATCCCACACCCAGAAACCTATACCCACGCCACCCGTCAGCATTTCAGCAGCAACAATGACCAACCATGCCGTACCTATCGCCAGCCGGACACCGGTCAACATATATGGCAGCACTGAAGGTAGTAAGATGCGGGTGATGATTTTCCATTCAGACAAATTCAACACACGGGCGACATTCATATAATCTTGCGGCACACGCTGTACACCGATGGCTGTATTGATGATCATGGGCCAGATCGAACAAATGAAGATAGACCAGATTGCCGCCGGGTGGGCCGACTTGAATACCAGCAAACCGATAGGCAGCCATGCCAGTGGTGAGACTGGTTTCAAGAGGCTGATGATGGGATTGAACATGCCGGATAAAAACTTGAAACGGCCTATCAAAAACCCCAGCGGTATGCCCACTGCCGCGGCCAGACCAAAGCCGACCGCTACACGTTTCAGTGAAGCGTAAATATTCCAGCCTATGCCCTGGTCATTTGGTCCTTTTTGGTAAAAGGGATCAGAAAATACCTTGATGGCTTCCTGTAAAGTCACCCATGGTGAAGGGAAAGTCGCATTCTTTAGCGCAATGATTTCCCATATCAGTATCAGCATGCCTATGCCAAACAAAGGCGGCAACACACTCAGAAAAAAAGGCCGGAAAGAGCGTGGTTTTTTTTCGGCTTTGGGTTTGATTGCCTTTATCACTTTTACTTCCGTCCCTGTTGCTGTTGCGCTGGCGGTATCGTCTTTTGCAGATATTGCTCCATGTACCAAGGTATTCATCACGACTCCTTATGCCTTGATTTTGAAAGAAGCTGCATAGGCAGCCGGATTCTTGCCATCCCAGACCGTACCGTCCATGAACTTGCTGCTGCGCATGGGATCTTTTGGTACCGATACTTTGGCCATGGTCGCTGCATCCTTGTAAACGTCGATACGGTTGACTGCTTTTGCCACCGCCAGATAATCCGGATCGGCCTTCAGCAGACCCCAGCGTCTGTGCTGGGTCAGGAACCACATGCCGTCCGACAGATAAGGGAAATTCACAGCACCATCGTTAAAGAACTTCATGTAGTTCGGATCGTCCCAGGTCTTGCCCATGCCATTTTGATAGCGTCCCAAAATACGCTGATTGATGACATCGACAGAGGTATTCACATAGGATTTATCCGCAATGGTTTCTGCCATCTTGGTCTTGTTGGACAAGGACGCATCTATCCAGCGGCTGGCATCGAGTATCGCTGCCACAACTGCGCGTGCAGTATTCGGATACTTCTGTACGAATTCCGAAGTGGTACCCAATACTTTTTCAGGATGGTCTTTCCAGATATCTTGTGTCGTCGCTGCAGTAATGCCTATGCCATCAGCGATCGCCCTGTGATTCCAGGGTTCACCCACGCAATAGCCATCCATATTCCCGACCCGCATATTCGCCACCATTTGTGGTGGCGGCACAGTAATAACCTTGGCGTCTTTCATGGGATTAATGCCATGTGCAGCCAGCCAATAATAAAGCCACATGGCATGAGTGCCTGTGGGGAAGGTCTGCGCAAAAGTATATTCACGTTTATCGGTTTGCATGAGCTTGGCCAAGCCTGCGCCATCAACCGCACCTTTGTCGGCCAGTTTTTTAGACAGGGTAATGGCCTGGCCGTTATTATTCAGCGTCATTAACACAGCCATGTCTTTTTTATTCCCGCCTACACCCAGTTGCACACCATAGATCAGGCCATACAGCACATGGGCGGCATCCAGCTCACCATTGACCAGTTTGTCACGCACACTTGCCCATGAAGATTCTTTACTGGGAATAATCTTGATACCGTATTTTTTATCAAAGCCGAGTACCGATGCCATCACCACGGATGCGCAATCAGTAAGCGGAATAAAGCCGATATGTACTTCTTCTTTTTCTGGTTTATCTGAACCTGCTGCCCATACTCCACCTGTACTCAAGCCCATGATGCCCGCCCCACTTGCCAGTGCAGCAGTTTGCAAGAAACTGCGACGTTTGAAATTCGGTTCATTTTCTTCCTGCGTCTTGCTGAGATTGATAGAAGTTTCCTGATTCGACATGTCTGCACTCCAGCGTAAGTGGTATCCATAATGAAAAAAGGTATCGTCCCACAACGGTAAAACCGTATGGAAAGACACCTTTGTCTGATGAGGTGACCGCCGTTAGTCAGACTCACTTTGTTCGTTAGCACCAGCTTTGGCACTGCTTTTGGTTTAGCAATTGCCGTGCCAACTAAATCAACTAGATTTGTATCCCTTGGCCAGCCCCGAGGAACAAAGTTCCTCGAAATCTCGCACCCAAATGACGCAATGCACCATTAACACGCACAAGTCTGGCTCAGCCGCCCAGCAAATCAGCCACATCAAGCATGCGCTGCGCAAGATCAACCAGCTTGAGGTTTTTTTCCATGGCTTGCTTGCGCATTTTTTGATATGCCTCATTCTCCGACAAATGATGACGCTCCATCAACAAACCCTTGGCGCGCTCTATCGTCTTGCGCTCTTGCAGCTTGGCCTTGGTATCAGATAATTCGCTGCGCAGCTTTTGATCGGCATTGAAGCGTGCCATCGCAACATCCAGCACAGGCTTGATACGTTCCGACTGCAAGCCAGCAACCACATAGGCAGAAACCCCGGCTTCCATGGCGGCCGCCATATTGGTTTGGCTATCGTCTTCAGTAAACAAGACGATGGGGCGTGGGGCATCGCGGGTCAGCATGACCATGTGTTCGAGTACATCCCGCGAATCAGATTCGGCGTCAATGATGATCATGTCGGGCTGCAACTGGGCGATGCGCTCACTCATATACATGTCACCGGGAATGACGGCGATGATGTTATAACCCGCTTGCAACAAGCCTATACGCAAGGCGCGCGAACGCGCCAATTGCGCCTGAGCGTCCTCATGCAATTCATCCTCGCTCTGGATAACAGTATTCACTACCACGATCCGCAGACTGGGCGAAGTTGATGTTGTCGCGTTGTCATTATTTGCTTTGCTGCGCATTGATGGCCCATGCCAGATATAATTACGTTATACGAGTCTTAGCAAGAATCGCTCCAATCTTCGGTCCTGGCATGTAAAGAAACCACGTATTGCGTTCTTGCCCGCAGGTGCAATGACTTACCCCCTCTATGTAGAAACAAACATGATAGTTCTCGGCGTTGAATCCTCCTGTGACGAAACCGGTCTTGCCCTGTACGACACAGAGCGTGGCCTGCTTGCACATGCCCTTCACTCACAAATCGCCATGCATCAGGAATATGGCGGCGTCGTGCCAGAACTGGCCTCACGCGATCACATACGCCGCGCTCTGCCCTTGCTCACCGAAGTTCTGAGCAAGGCAAACCTCAATAAGCAAGCAATAGATGCGATTGCCTATACCCAGGGGCCAGGCCTGGCGGGTGCACTCCTGGTCGGTGCTTCAGTGGCATGTGGTCTGGGAATGGCGCTGGATAAACCCGTGCTGGGCGTCCACCATCTGGAAGGTCATCTGCTGTCCCCCTTATTGGCCAGCCAGCCACCTGAATTCCCTTTCATCGCCCTGCTGGTATCCGGCGGACATACCCAATTGATGCGTGTTGATGGCGTTGGTCGCTATCAACTGCTGGGCGAAACCCTGGACGATGCTGCCGGTGAAGCTTTTGACAAATCAGCCAAATTGCTGGGCCTTTCTTACCCTGGCGGCCCGGCGATTTCACGCATGGCAGAATTTGGTGATCCGGCAGCCTACCAATTCCCGCGCCCCATGCTGCATTCAAAAGACTTGAACTTCAGCTTCTCTGGCTTGAAGACAGCGGTACTGACGGTCGTCAAAAATCACCCCGCGAATATCTGTGAGCAGGATAAAGCCAATATTGCGCGTGGCTTTGTCGATGCCATCGTCGCCGTGCTGACGGCCAAGTGCACGACTGCGATGAAGGAAAGTGGCCTGAAGCGTCTGGTCATTGCTGGCGGTGTAGGTGCCAACCTGCAATTGCGCGCGTCTTTGAATGCAGCGGCAGCGAAGAAGCGTTTTAAGGTGTACTACCCTGAGCTGGAATTTTGTACCGACAATGGCGCGATGATTGCCTTTGCGGGTGCCATGCGTTTAAAAAACAATCCCGATCTTGCAACGCGGGATTATGGTTTCAATGTCAGGCCGCGCTGGCCGCTTCAGGAGTTGGTCGCAGCCTGATCAGGACTCAGGCTGCCCGTCTATTTATAAATACCGCAGCCAACAATCACATTCTCGAATTTTTCCACATACATGGATTTAGGCTCGATCTGTTTGCTGACAGGGTTAACGAATTTATAATCCTGCCAGGCCTTGCCCTTGGCTTTCACTAATTCTATGCGCTCGCGTATAAAGAATTTGCCATCGACATCAGTCAGATCTAGCATCTCCTTGCCTACCATTTTGGGATTCAGGTGGGCGAGATTTTTGCCATTCATGTCATACACGACGACATACAAGTCGCGGTCCATATATTGACCATCGCGCTTGTTGATTTCAGTGATGGTCGCGTCAATACCGTTTTTTTTCATGGCATCAAGGGCTTTTTGCACCATGGCTTTGGCTTCAATGGCACTACCATGATCTGCAGCCCAGCTTGAAAGGCTTAAGGAAGCCAGTAACAAAAAACTGGCTATCCACAGTTTGACAAATCGCTTCAACATATGCCCTCCCAATAATTGATGAAACAATGATATTTTCATCATAATTGGGAGTTGCAAAATAATCTAGATTTATTTTTTCTTTTCGTCTTTTGCTGCAGCCTTTTTGCTGCCCAAACGGCTTTCCTTGCCTGCGATGAGGTTGGCTATGTTTTGGCTATGTCGGTACACCAATAAGCCACTCATGATAGCTACAGCCAGCATTTTTACATCCGGACCAAACAGCAAACCATAGTAAAAAGGCGCAAAAATCGATGCGATCAAAGCGGCAAGTGAAGAATAGCGAAAAGCAAATGCAACGATCATCCAGGTCGCCAGAGTCGCCACGCCCAGCCAGATATCGATACCGATCAGGACACCCGCAGCAGTCGCAACCCCTTTGCCACCGACAAATTTGAAAAACACGGGCCACAAATGGCCGATAAATACGGCCAGTGCAACAATGGCGACACCACTGTCGCCGAGTTGAAACTGGTCCTCAAACCTCATCGCCAGCCATACCGCCAGCCAGCCTTTGAATGCATCACCCAGCAAGGTCAACACGGCTGCGGCCTTGTTCCCGCTGCGCAGCACATTGGTAGCACCGGGATTTTTTGAGCCATACGTACGCGGATCAGCCAATCCAAACAATTTGCTGACGACGACAGCAAATGACAAAGAACCGATCAGATAAGCTGCGACTGCAGCCAGAATTGTATTCATCTTATTCCTTCATTCATAAATGCCCGGCAAGTATACGCCAGGCGAGTACCAGAAATGACTAGCCGGACAAAATTCTTGGAACCGAGGCCAAGCGATATGCTATTCATCCAGCGCGCATTCCACAGCACGCGCCCGTAGCAGACTTTCCAGCAAACCTGGGGCAATGCCAATCAGGTAACCACGCTGACCACCATTGATATAAATTTTTGGCAGCGCCAGGATGCTGCTTTCCACATAGACGGGCATGGTCTTCTTCGTGCCAAATGGTGAAGTACCACCAATCAGATAACCCGAATGCTTTTGCGCGACTTCTGGCTTGCAGGGTTCTACTGACTTGCAGCCAATCTGTCTGGCCAGGTTCTTGGTGGATACTTTTTTGTCGCCGTGCATGAGCACGATCATGGGCTTGGCGGCTTCGTCCTGCATCACCAGGGTCTTGACCACATGATGCTCTTCCACACCCAACTCACGCGCCGACACTGAGGTGCCGCCATGTTCTTCATAGGCGTAGGGATGTTCAGTAAACTCTGCCTTGTACTTGCGCAGCAATTGGGTCGCCTGGGTGACCGATACATGTTCTTTCTTAGCCAAATTACACTCTCAAAAACAGGATTTGCGAAAAGATACGACTGAAATGCCGCTGCAAATTATAGCCTTCGATGACGAACTTGCATAATTGGCGCATCAAGGCCCGAAAAAAAACCGACAAGCGAACTTGTCGGTTAAAGATTTGCTGCAAATTTACTTTAGTCTGTGGCCATTATTTTTTGGCTGCTGGAGAATTATCGCCAATATATTTGTCGATGAAGCTCAGGACAGATTCACCCCATTTGATACGATTGCTTTCTTTTGCCCAGCCATGACCTTCACCGGCAAAGACCATCCATTCCACGGTATTGCCTTGCGCTTTCAATTTGTCGCGCATTTTTTCACCGTGGATCAAAGGTACACGTATGTCTTCACTACCATAAGCCATCAGGACAGGTGCCTTGATCTTGCTGGCATTTTCTATCGCTGACACTTTTTGGAAATAGGCATCATCTGTTTTAGGATCGCCATGCATTTTCGCGCCGAGATTATCCATGACAGGGCCAGACATATCCGACCAGTTCACTGTAAACAACATCTTGACGTCCGTCACACCTACCCAATTGATACCGCATTTATACAGATCCGGGTCTTTTACCAGACCATACATAGTCGCGTATCCACCATAGCTGGCACCAATGATGCATACACGATTCTTATCTACGATGCCTTGCTTGACGAGGTTTTCAATCCCATCGGTAATATCATCCTGCATAGCGAGGCCCCATTGCTTCCAGCCAGCCGTATGATGCTTCCAGCCAAAACCGGTAGACATACGGAACTGAGGTTGAAACACCGCATATCCACGAGAAGCCAGCATCTGAGTCATTGGATCATAACCATACCCATCGCGCGCATGCGGACCACCATGGATATAAGCAACCAATGGCAGGTTCTTAGCTGGCATGCCCTCAGGCAAAGTCAGGTAAGCTGGTATGTTCAGACCATCCCTGGCTGCATAGTTAATGACTTTCTGGGCAGACAATTTCTTGCCTTCAAGCTCAGGCTTGGCAACATAGACCAGTTCAAGCGCTTTCTTTTCAGTGTCATAGAAATAGGCAGAACCCACATTATTGTCGCCACGGACATAAACTATGACGTTTTTGCCTCTCCAGTCAAAAACCACCTTTTGACCTGGAAAGCTTGCACGCAAGCTGGCATCCAGCTTGGCGTAGTCTTCATCAAAATAGATGCTTTCTGGCATCATTGCTTCAACGTTGACACCGACCAGCTTCTTGCGTTGCAAATCCAGCGCAAGATCAGCAACATCTGCATCCGGGTGATCTGCGACCATTTCACCCACCGTCTGTTTGGCAAAATCCCAAATGAAAACAGCAGATTTGTCACGACCATTGAAACGTCCCGCTACCAGCATGGTCTTGTTATCGAAATCAAATCCCAAAGGATTCATTTCCTTGCCTTCATCCAGATAAGCTTGATGTATCGTTTTCCAAGGGCTAGTGTCACCGTCACGGTAATATACAGTCTGCCTGATGCGCTTATTGTCTGGATCAACATTATTCGAGACCGCAACTCGGATGACATTATTATGATCAAGTAACCAACCGCCCACCTTGCCTGGGTTATCAAAAGTCAGGAGCTTGGTTTTCCCGGTTGTCGTATCCAGGCGCAACACATCCGAGGCTCCCAATGTGGCATCACGGCCACGCTGATTATTAACCACAATCAGGTCGTTACTGTTCTCATCGACACGACTCAATACTGAATAAGGCTTGTAAGCGATATTCCCGCCTCTTGCCTCTTTCATGGTAGGTACAAGTTTTCTAAATGAAGACCCATCTGAATTGACGGCAAACAAACCACCGCCGTCATTGTCTTCCATGACCACATCGCTACCACGGCTCAGGCTGAACACCAGACGTTGATTATTAACCCAACGGGGGTTGACTATGTCCCAATCCACATCGGCTGCCACCACTTTCGGTTGACGGGAGCTCAGAGGAATTACCGCCAATGCAAAACGCCCATTGCGAGGTACAAGGACTGCCATACTTTGGCCGTCAGGTGACAACACAGGGCGACCGCTGAATTGCGCCTTCTTAAAAAAATCCGTTATGGATATGGATTTATCTGCATAAGCAGGCAAACTCACTGCACCCGCCGCACATAGCATGCTGGCGAGAACAGCCTTGAAAATTTGTTTTTTCACGATTTTGTCCCTCATTAGTATCTGTTTTTATCGCGCTATCTTTATTCCGCCGTGCTTAGTACGGCAGGCAGATAAAAAAATAAGTGCCGGAATCCAGGATTCCGGCACTTATCAGCTCACAAGATTACTTGAATTTGTAATCCACAGTGATCTGGAAGTAACGACCAATGACGTCATGCAAGCCAGTGACAGCTGCAATCGCCTGCGATGATGTAGCACTTGGCGCAAACGGCGGCATGCGGTCCAGTACGTTCCTGATCGCGAAGCTCAGCTTCAAGTCTTTCATCAGGCCAGTATAGCTACCACCGACGTTGAAGGTCGTGAAGGATGGGATATCCTTGCACAGGTTGGCATAACCCTGGGTTTCGAATACACATGGCTGTGTAAAGTCACCATTAGAAGACATGTGACCGATATGCACTGCATCGACAGAGGCTTTCCATGCTGCTTTTTCCCAGCCTATGCCAGCAGTAGCCTGAACACGGGGTTGATTACGTGTACCTGCATACTCGATTGCAGCTGTTTCAGGGGATGGTGCAGATTTATAAGAGTGGTTGTAAGTCACTTTCATATTCGGCGTGATACGGCCATATTCACCCAGGTTGAATTTGGTATTGATGTCCAGATCCAAACCACGTACCTGTGTCGTCGCCACGTTAGTCAGCAACAATCTGAGGTTGCTAATTTCACCAGCAGTCGCACCAGCGGCCCTGTCAGCGGCGGTCAAAGGATCACGTGTAATGACAGCAGCAGGGTTGCCTGCATAACGGCCAGGATTTGCCAGGACCGTCGTCAAATCAAATGTGGAAATTTCATCCTTGCGTTTGATTTGCCAGAAATCCAGGCTGGCATTCAACCATGATGTTGGCTCCCATACCAGACCCAGGGTAAAGCTGTCTGCAGTTTCAGGTTTCAGGTTGGGGTTGGAACCACTTTCATAAGCACTGCTCCACTGGCAACCGTTTTTGAATTTGTCATTGCAACGCTCAGGATCGCGATAAGACAGGAAAGCCTTCAAAATCTGGGTTGAGTTTTCTACCAGAGTCGGTGCGCGGAAACCGGTTGCATATGTACCACGTACCAGCAAAGTTGGATCAGCATTCCATTTCAAGCCGACTTTTGGTGTGGTTGAATTACCATAATCAGAGTAACGGTCATAACGTGCTGCAATCTGACCTTCCAGAGTCTTGAAGATAGGTATGGACAATTCAGCATAGGTAGACGCGATATTGCGGCCACGCTTATAGCCTGGTTCTGATTGCGCGGTATGATACAACTCGCCATCGATAGACAATTGGGAAGGGTTGACTTCCAGGGTTTCGCGACGTGCCTCAACACCGACAGCGATGGACATAGGGCCGGCTGGCAATTGCATCACTTCACCAGATACTTTTCCATCCCACATATACATGCCGGACTTGAAGTTATTTGAAGAACCTGTCACGATTTTTTTGTACAAATCAGCATTTTGTGCTGAGCTGCCAAACAGGAAAGTACCGTTATTGTAGGCTTCGATAAATGGCTTGGACAAGATACCGGCCGTGGCTTTGGATTCAACCTTGCTGGTGTTGAACATCAGCGCAGTTTCCCAATCCCAGTTCGCATACGTTCCTTTCAAACCAGCCAGGTAACGGCCAAAATCCGTGGTATTTTCCAAACCTTGGCCAGGAAAATCTTTCAGGGAAGCGCGTACACGCACAGAGCCATTACCGCCCGCCAGTGTCTTGCCAGTCACTGGATCGATCAACTCTTTAGGATACTGCGGGTGGGTAATAGGCAATGCTCCTGTAGGCTGACCATTCTGACCTGCAAACCAGTGTGGCAAACCTGTTACGGTCGCCTTATTCTGGTTGTACATGATTTCTGCAAATGCACTGGTGTCGGCATTGATTTGCCATGTACCACGGCTGGTCAAGCCGACACGGTCAGTTTTGCCGCCAGAGTTAACCGATGCATCTTTCAAGTCATCAAATACACAAGCATTACCTACTGTGCCGGCACCAAAGGAGATATCAGCAGGAACCAGGTTATTGGGAGCACAATTCTTGTCCAGAGTTTGTGAAACAAATTTACCTGTAGCTTTGTCTGTCCAGTAGATATTGCCCGGGAATGTGTACAGAGAGCGGTTATCTTTATAGCCATAAGGACGCAAGTCCAGTGTGCTCAGGTAATCATCGCGCTTGCTGATAAACATAGGCTTGCGCTGACGAATATCCAGGGTGGCATATACATTGTAGTGATCTTCCACCAGGCTACCGAAACCATAGCTCAGGCTGGTACGGACTTGTTCACCGTCATTTTTTTGTGATTGAGAAATGGAGCCACTGATCTCTGCGCCCACGAAACTGTCACGCAAGATGATGTTCACCACACCTGCCATCGCTTCTGAACCGTAAATCGCCGATGCGCCATCTTTCAAAACTTCGATACGCTCAACCGCACCAACCGGCACGGAATTCAAATCGACGAAAGTGGTTTGATATTCTGGTTGTGCGTAGGCGGCCAGACGGCGGCCATTGATCAGTACCAATGTTGCCTGGCTACCGATACCACGCAAATTCAGACCGGATGCGCCGGCGGTAAAACCATTGGTACGGTTTTCGTCAATACCACCCTGGTTGGCAGAAATGGTTTTCAATACTTCAGTCAGGGAAGTAGCGCCACCACGTACCAGCTCATCACGGGTAATAACTTGTACCGGAGATGCTGTTTCGTAGTTGATACGTTTAATTTTTGAACCAGTCACTTCCACTTTCTGGATTTTTTCTGATTTCTTTTCATCCTCTTTAGTGGTGGTTACCTGTGCCAATACGCCTGTGGCGATAGAGAACAGACCTATGCTGGACAATGCAAATGCGAGACGACTCAGCTTCATGAATTACCTTTCTATTTTAATTTTTCAATGCAAGCGCGAACTTCCAGGAACGATTGCGCTTCATTTTTGCTCAAATTTTATTCGGCATAGTTGTCATTTTCATCCCTTGAAAATGACAATCTCCCTTACTTCACCGGATATATCTGCTTGCAAAAACATAAGGTTCTTTGGAAGAACAGTGATTATGAACTGTGACATTATGTAACATGTTTAGTTTTTCTTAATGAGTCCCGGTTTTCATCCTCGACATTTTTAACAATTGGGAATATTGTTTTTGATTAGCCCTAAAAATATGTGTTTTTTATGGAATTTTCTGCGTAACCAGAATTATGTTTTTAAAAATTGCATATTGAGCAAGCATTAAAATATATTTAGCACTGTTGTTTTTTCGTACCTAAGCTGGAACTTTTCGCTGAGGAAAAAAAATAGTGCAAACTATTTAAGGCCAATTCGTAACACCTGCGCCCATAAAAAAGCCCGTGCAATGCACGGGCTTTTAACGTTTAAATAATTTACTCAATAAATTATATAAATAGCAGATATTATTTACATCATTAAACGCCAGTCCTGACCAGTGAAGCCTTCAGCACTTCATTCAAGGTTGCCAGGCTCTCCGACAAGTGAGCACGCGCTTCTGCACTCATAGGCTTGCCGACCGCAGCACGGATAGCCACCAGCAACTGATTCGCCTGTTCTCTTTGCAGGCTGCGGGCATCGGCAGGAGTTGTTGCTGCTGGTTTCAACAAGGCATTTGACAAACGCTTCAGATGCTCGCGTTGCAGATTACGACGTGCAGAAACGATGTCGGCACCACTGGACAATTCACTCCAGATACTGGTTTGCAGAGTGCCGTACAGCTCATGCAGGGAAAGCATTTTCTTGGGATCGCGCAGTTTTTCTGCTGCGTTGAGCATACGTTGGGCAACAACATCCGACATCAACTGATCCAAAGCTGCTGTCTGCAAACCCAGCAAACGGGCAGAAATGGAAATGTCGTTACGGTTGGCGCGCTGAAAATGATCCACCCCCATACGACTCAATAGTTCAGGTGAGAAGACAAAGCTCTTCGCGGTGAACAAACTGTCAGAAACCAGCTTCAAGGCCTGACGCTGGCGCTCTGCGGCGATCGGTGTGTACGTTGCACGACCTGTACCAGCATGATCACGCAAGAAGGTAGTGCCGCCAACGAATTTGGTCGCTACTGGCATGGTACGGGCAAATTGACCGAAACCATACTCAAAACTGCGGCGCAGGGTTTCATAGCTATCGCCAGTCTTGAGCTGTCGAGTTTGCAGCCTGTCCCATAATTCACGCGAAATTGTCAGGCGCTTTTGGATATAAGCCAGCGGATCTGAACCCAGATCAAAGACGTTGACATCGGGGTCGGATACCAGCGTTCCCATGGAATCCTCGTCTGTGCCATAGGCCAGCAAAGGTTCCGTAGAGCGCGATGCGATACGGGCCAGTTCTTCTTTTTCTTTGTCCGCGTCGACAGGCTTGTAAGCATACTCAATCGCCCAATAATCATAAGGTCCCAGGGACGACATCACATACTCCCCCTGAGGCTCTCCCTTGGTCGCCAGGTTGAAAGGGACATAATCCATGATGGAGCCAGCCATGCCATTGACTTTGGTAAAGGCCGGATCTTGCAATTGCTTCAAGGTATAAATCGTGGAAGAGCGGAAGTTGTGGCGCAAACCCAAAGTGTGACCGACTTCATGCATGATCACATCTTTTACATAGGCTTGTGCCAGCGCTTCAGCCTTGGGGCTATCCATGTCGACTTCACCACGGGCGTCCAGCAAATCCATGGCGAAACCCATTTCCATCGATGCCTCATGAGCAAAATTGCATTCACCGTGGGCGTGGCCTGACATGGCATGTGCCTGCGCATCCTCACCTATCATACGGCGTGCGCCACGGGCGAACACATCTGACATGCCAATATCTGCATCCAAGATTTCACCACTGCGCTCATCGACACGCGAAGGGCCAATGGCGAAACCGACATCCGCACCGACAAACCAGCGTATCGAGGCATGACGCGCATCCATGGTGTCGAAATTGTCTTTTTCGGTTTGCTGTTTCGCCACAACAGCGTTTTTGAAACCTATCTTTTCAAATGCCTTGTTCCACTCCAGTACACCTTCGGTAATGGACTTGCGATATTTTTCTGGTACGTTTTTATCCAGCCAGTAAACAATAGGCTGTTTGGGTTCAGATAAGGCCGCTGCCGGGTCTTGCTTTTCCAGACGCCAGCGATTGACGAAATGGCGTGAAGTCTTGGGCTTGATATCTTCGGTGAAATCGTAGCTGGTCGTGACAAAGTGCCCTAAGCGGTCATCTGCAAGACGTGGGCGCATCACTTCTGCAGGTAAGGCTGCGAAATTAAAATAAAAGCCTACAAAGAAACTACGTGGATCAGGCGTCGTTTGTGGTGGCGTAGGCATAGGAACTGGTGGCGGCACCAGCGGCGCAGCAGCAATGCGTGGCGTGGCAAAGTGCGCATTGACGAAGAAACCAGCCAAAGACTCATCTGCAGTCAATTTACCGAAACTGGTATTCGGCTTATCCAGTACATACATAGTACGGTAGGCAAATTCCAACCTGGTTGAGTAAGCAGGGATATCGTTAAACAGCAAGGTGCTGGCGTCTACCAGGATACCTTTAGAATCACCATTTGGAGAACTCAAGACCGGTGCACTGGCCAGCAAACTGTCTGAAAAAGCCTGGGCGACGGCCAGAGCCTGAGGAGTGCCTGGGGTGGCATAAAATTCTGTATTCCTGGCCAGCAATTGCACCTGATTGCCGATTCTTTTGAATACCGCCTGATAACCACGGCCCATTTGGCTACCATACAAACCACGCTCACCTATGCTATTGGGAATATTGTAAGTAAACAGGAAGGGCTTATCAAATTGCTCAGGACGGATTTCCATCCATACCTTGTCGTCTTTCTGATACAGATTAAAAAAGCCCTTGAGCTCTTTTGCATCCTTAATGATATCTTTGAACGGACGCAAACCCGGCGCTGGTGCTGGTGCAGCAACTGGCGCAATTGCAGGTGTTGCAGCGGCGTTGCCATTCGTTGCAGGGCTTGTTGCAGGAGGTGTCTGAGCAAATGCAAGCTCACTCATGGCACACAACAAAAGGAGTAGGGTCTTTTTCTTGAAATGTACTTCTTTTGGCAATTTCATATTTTTTCCTGGTTATTTGTTTAGACAGTAGTACATGTATTTATCAGAAGCACATGCACGACTAAGCTCATAGGCCTGCTTTTACGTTACAAGCTGTTACAAGTTGCAGGAACTTATCAGCAGCTGCGATTTTTGCAGAAATCTTTAAATTTGAAAATTTTTTCGCATTTTTGAAAATCCATGCGAATCAGAAAATTTCCATGATTTGGTTGCATTTTCTTTTAAATAGTTCATTTTCTCTTCATTTTATAAGCTTATTCATGAAAATTATATGGAAATGCATGCATTTACAAAACGATCACATAATTTCAAATTCATGAAAAATTAGAAATTATATTTTCATTTCATGTCGCCGTCAAACAACAGCTTGTCAGAAATTGGTAACAAATGCTTTCCCCCGAAGGTATTTTATTTACATAATAAAGTTCTGTTTGATTCATTGCCTTTCATTTCCTCCGCGCAAATATAGAGAAGAAAGATTTGGTGAAAACTCATCAGACAGCAGTACAGAAAAGTTTGGAAATTCACAAAATTTTTGTAACTTTGACCTGGCTGCTTAAACGGATCCGGCACCCGATTGCATCTGGTCTATCAACAAAGAGGGAACAATAATGATATTTAAAGAAAAAATAGGCGTGCAGTCAGTGCGCCTGGCGCTCAGCGTATTTGCTGGCTCCATGCTGATCGGGGGCTACGCCCACGCTCAAACTGAAGCACCACAACGTATTGAGATTACCGGCTCGAACATCAAGCGTGCTGATAAAGAAGGTACTTCACCTATACAAACCATCACTGCTAAAGAAATCAAGCAAAGTGGTGCAACTACGGTGCTGGAGTTGTTGAAAAATGTCCCATCCATGGGTACAGGCGGTTATAACGATACGCCAGATCAAAATGGTTTCTCCCGCGGCGTTGCAACAGCATCCCTGCGTGGCCTGGGTTCTACCTCGACACTGATCCTGTTGAATGGCCGTCGTATGACGCCATCTGCGTATGCAAACCCAAACAATGGTCAGTCCACGCTGTATGATCTGAACAGCATCCCGATTTCAGCAATCGAAAAAGTAGAAATATTCAAGGATGGCGCCTCTGCAATTTACGGTTCTGATGCGGTTGCTGGCGTTATCAACTTCATTACCAAACGCGATTATCAGGGCGGTGAAGTTTCAGCCAATATCAGCGCCAATGACGACCGTGAGTTTGGTCGTCAAAACGTCAATGGCACGATAGGTTTCGGTGACTATTCCAGCCAGGGTTACAATGTCCTGTTTGCTGTTGATTACAGAAAACAAAATGCGACAACAGTCCAAAATGGCTCCAATGATATCGAAGCGCAACTGTATTCTGACATCAACTTCCGTCTGAATCCTTACAGTAGCAGCATCTCCAATCAGGCATTCTTTTATAAAGAACGCACACCTGGTGCCCTGTCGTTCTTTACAACTGGCGCGACTGTCATCAACCAAACTAATTGCGATGCATCACGTAAGCTGGTAGGTGGCCCTGAGCATAACATTGCTGCCACTAGCGTACTTCGTTGCCGCACTTTCTGTAACTACGATCTGGAAGCCTTCACCGACGTACAAAGCAAAGGTGATGACGTCAACTTCATGACCGTGGGTAACCTGAAGATCAATGACAAGCTGTCGGCTTTTGGTGAATTTGCTTACACAGACTCCAAGCGCGTCTATCGTTCTCCGGCACGTAGCATTAGCGGCACCTCACCTACCACGAACTTCCTGGTTGGTGGTTTGGCGACACCTTTCCAGGCAATTTTGCCGGTGGGCCACCCTGACAATCCAAACAAGGACGCCCGTTCAGCAGTTTCCTATCGCTTCGAGAACTTAAAAACTGGTACTGATTTGCAAAATGAAAGTGCACGCCTGGTCGCTGGCTTGAAGGGCAGTATCTCTACTTGGGACTGGGAAAGCGCCGTACTGTGGAATCGCTCCAAACGCAACGAAGTAGCTCATGGCTTCCTTTACCTGCCTACACTGCGCAAGCTAATTACCGACAACCGCTCTTTGGCTTCATTGGCTGCTGATCCAACCATCAGTCCTGATTTAACCAATATCGGAACTGCTGAGATTACCCAATGGGATGGCAAGGCAACAACTGAATTTGGCTCTCTCGGCGGCGGTGCAATTGGCTTCGCGGCTGGTTTCGAGTTACGCCAGGAAAAACTGAAGATCGATCCAGATCCTATCAATGCGCGTGGTGACATACTTGGCTTGTCCACGACAGCAATCAACGCACAACGCAATGTGTCATCTGCTTTCGTTGAGTTCCGCACACCATTCCTCAAAAACTTTGAAATGGATTTTGCAGGCCGCTACGATAAATATCCAAGTTTCAAAGGTAATTTCGTACCTAAGGTTGGCGCAAAATGGACAGTCACAGATGGCTTGGCTTTCCGTGGTACTTATGCCGAAGGTTTCCGCGCTCCAGCGTTGTCACAAGTTGCTGCCGGTGGTGCCCAGTTCTTCCTGAACGGTACAGTTGACCCTATCCGTTGCCCAAATGGTGCAAATCCAGTTGCAGGTGCAGAACAGGCTGATTGCTCCAAGAGCGTTTCCGGTGTAGGCGGTGCCAATCCAGAACTGAAGCCAGAAAAGTCCAAGAGCTATGCTTTAGGCATGATTTACTCTCCCTCATCCAATTTTGACGTGGTTATTGATGCCTATAAACTGCGTCAAGAAGGTGAAGTTGCTCTGAGTAGCTCAACTTTCCTGTTGGAACATCCTGCCGATTTCCCAGCGGACTATATAGTACGTGATACTAATCCACTGAATCAGTTGAAAGATGCCAACGGTAACCCTATTCCGGGTACTGGCCCATTGCTGGCTGTCAAAACTCCTTGGGTAAATCAAGGTAGTACTGAAGTGAGTGGCGTAGACGTTGAGCTGAAATTGCGCAACAATCTCGGTGAAAATGGCAAGTTGACGACTTCTTTGAAATCCACTTACCTGATTTCATATCGTCGCGCAGAAGCACCTGGTGATACGGAAAGAAATGCTGTTGGTACCAATGGTGGCCTGAATGACTGGGCGACTTCCGTTGGTTCCATTCCACGTTTGCGCGCCTCCCTGACTAGCGTTTGGGAAAAAGGCCCACATACTGTTTATGGTACATTGCGTTTCACAGACAGCATTGCACAATATCGTCGTTACGATAATGAAACGACCTATCCTGTGCCGTACTGCCACTACGGCTCTGGTCAGCCAGCAAGTGCAACTTCGATCCAGCTCCAGCCCAACTATAACAAGTACTTCCCAGACTGCCAAATGGCGAGCTGGACTACTTTGGATTTAGGTTATAGCTACACTGGTATCAAGAATCTGACACTGGGCCTGAATATCAGGAACATTACAGATTCAAAAGCACCGTATGCTCCTGGTTCCAACACCAGTACAACAGTACAGCAAGGTTACAACACAACTTTGCATAACAACTTCGGTCGTTATTTCACATTGTCAGCAAGATACGTTTTCCGTTGATTTGGTGACGTAGTGTAATGAATAAGCGCCTCGAACTCCGGGGCGTTTATTTTTAGTGCCACTTCATTTTCATTTTAAATTTTATGGGAAAACAAATGAATCACATGCTCACCTCCGTGCTCCGATGCATTTCAGTCGGGGCAATTATCGTAAGCAGCCTGACTTTGCCAGCATATGCTGATAGCACGTCAGAGCGCATCCCGGTAGAAAAGTTTTTCAAGAGCCCACAAATCAATGGGATCCGCTTTTCGCCGGATGGAAAATATTTAGCAATGATTTCCGCTGGTGCCAATGAGAGATTAAATCTTGCTGTCATGGATCTCACTAGCCGCACTCCCAAGATCCTGGCACAGTATGAAAAAAGTGACGTCACTTTCTTTTCCTGGGTGAACAATAATCGGTTGGTATTCGGTATTGGCGATAGAAAGCTGGGGGATGGTGAAGTCTATAAAGGTAGCGGTCTATTCGCTGTCAATAAGGATGGCTCAGAATTTCGTCAACTGATAGAAACAATGGGGAGTTCTGGCAAATTTCGCGTACTGACTGCGCGTCATTACTTTGTCAGTTCGACAGGTGTGGAAAATTCAGACGATGTATTCGTCGCTCATGGTAGTGGAACCAGGCAAAATCCAACGGCCAGCATCTTGAAATTAAATACGCTGACTGGCTATAACGAAATCATACAGACGCCGCCCAACTCCACTGGAGTTCTGGCAGATATGTCAGGCGAAGTGCGTATTGCCATGACAAATCTGGATGAAATAAGTGGTGTCCAGTACAAAGATCCGAACACCAAGCAATGGCGCAAGCTCATAGAATATAACGGCAGAACAGAAGATGGTTTCTCTCCAGCATTTATCGCACCTGATGGCCAGCTCTACGTGACTGCGAATCAGGGGCAGGATACGAAATCTGTGTATCGCTACGATCTGGAAAAAAATAAGATTGATGCCAACCCCATTATCTCCGCCAAAGGCTTTGATTTTTCAGGCGGTTTTATTTTTAACAAAAAACAGAACAAGCTTTTGGGCGTGCGCTATGAAACGGATGCGCCAGGCGTGACGTGGCTTGATGAAAAATACAAGGCGATACAAAAGAAAATCGACGAAAAATTGCCTAACACTGTCAACATGCTGACCATCGCCGAAGGCGATGAAAGTAGCGTCGTTCTGGTCAGCTCATTTTCAGACATTCACCCTGGATCAACGTTCTTGTTCGACACCAAGACAGAGCAATTCACCGCGATTGGTGACAGCTTGCCTGAAGTCGATTCCAAAAAAATGTCTTACCAGGATTTCTTCCGCATCAAGGCACGTGATGGCATGGAAATCCCGGTTTACCTGACCTTGCCGCGTAATAGCACAGGTAAAAACCTGCCCATGGTGGTCATGGTGCATGGCGGTCCGTATGTGCGTGGTGGTCGCTGGGGCTGGAATCCACAGACCCAATTCCTGGCCTCGCGCGGCTATGCGGTCCTGGAACCAGACTTCCGTGGCAGTACAGGCTATGGCAATAATCTGTTCAAGTCTGGCTGGAAGCAATGGGGACTGGCCATGCAGGATGACATCACCGATGCCACCAAATGGGCGATAGAAAAAGGCTATGCCGATGCCAACCGCGTTTGCATCGCCGGTGCCAGTTACGGTGGTTATGCAGTACTGATGGGATTGATCAAAGACCCGGACCTGTATCGTTGCGGTATCAGTTGGGTCGGCGTATCTGATATCAATTTGCTGTACGACGTCACCTGGAGTGATCAGGATGGCAGCGCATGGCAGCGTTTTGGTATGCCTATCCTGATTGGTGACCAGCAGAAGGATGCGGCACAATTGAAAGCCACTTCCCCTGCAGAGCAAGCTCACAGGCTGACCAAGCCCTTGATACTTGCCTACGGTATTGCTGACAGGCGTGTACCTCTGATACATGGTGAGAAATTCAAAAAGGCAGCACCTGCAAATGCCAAAATTGAATGGATCACATATAAGGAAGAAGGCCATGGCTGGCGTCTGCTGAGAAACAACGTTGACTTCTGGACCAAGGTAGAAAAATTCCTGGATGAGAATACAGCGGTCAAATAAGCTCACATGATGCAATTAAAAATCCACGCTCATCAGCGTGGATTTTTTTTACGTAGGGCAAAAGCATTCAACCTCGCGGATGATGTTCTGCATGCAGTTTCTTCAAGCGTTCGCGCGCCACATGTGTATAAATTTGCGTCGTTGAAATATCTGCGTGGCCGAGTAATAGTTGCACTACTCGCAAATCAGCGCCATGATTCAAGAGGTGGGTAGCAAACGCATGGCGCAGGGTGTGTGGTGATAAATGCGTAGTGATATTTGCCTGCAAGGCGTATTTTTTGATGAGTATCCAAAACATCTGCCTGGTCATCGCCCCACCGCGTGCTGTCACGAACAAGGCGTCATCAATCTGGCCGTTCAGGATGGCGGGCCTGCCCTCGCGCAGATAACGCTCCATCCAGGCCCTTGCCACTTCACCAAATGGCACCAGCCTGGTTTTGTCACCCTTGCCGGTAATGCGCAAGACACCTTCATTGAGCCCGACTTCTATCGAACGCAAACTAACCAGTTCGCTGACGCGCAAGCCGCAGGCATATAGTAATTCCAGCATGGTTTTGTCACGCAAGCCATGCGGATTGCTGTCATCCGGGGCTTGCAACAAGGCGACAACCTGCGCTTCGCTGAGGGTCTTGGGCAAACGGTGTGCCTGCTTGGCGGATCGCAATTTACTACAGGGGTTCTGGCTGACCAGATTCTGGCGGAAGGCGAGCAAGTAAAAACGCTTGAGCACACTCATGCGTCGGTTGGCCGAGCTGGCCTTGGAAGTCTCGTGTTTTGTCGCAATATAGGTATTGATATCGGCGTGGCTGACTTCATACAAATGCTTGCCCTGCTCTACATGCAGATATTCGGCAAACAGGCGCATGTCGCGGCGATAAGCCTCTATGGTGTTTTTTGCAAGCCCATCTTCCAGCCATAAGGCATCACAAAACTGGTCGATTTGCCCTGTCAATTGTTCAGGCAGAATGACAGGTAAAGGCTTTATTTCCACAATGCTTCCTGGGTGAACCCTGCGACACCTTCATGCGTCAGCAACCAGCGCTTCACACCAAGGTGAAATCCTGTCTCATCATCATGATGGGCAAAACCACCCAAACCGCCAGCGGCAGTGACCCGATGGCAGGGTATCACCAAGGGATACCAGTTAGCACCACAAGCCTGGCCAACTGCACGTGGTGCTGAGCGGATGTGCTTGGCAATCTGCCCATAAGTCAGCACCTGACCACGCGGTATGGAAGAAATCGCTTGCCAGACTCTGGTTTGAAAGGCTGTACCAGCCACTTTCAAGGGCAGCTTGAATTGAAAGTCGGGGTCTTGTAAATAACTTGCCACTTGTTTTGCAGCTTTTTCAGCCACCTTGTCAGCAGGCGCTTTTTCCTGGAAGCGTGGCGGCAGATACACCAGTTCACTGACGTGCTGGCCTTCACAGCGTATGCCTACGGCACCAAAAGGAGCTTCAACGATAGCAGAGAAAAAGCCTGATTCTTTGGATTCTTTATCCAGCATGGATTTCCTTTTTGACAAAGAAAAAAAGGCGCATCATCCGATGCGCCTTTAAAACGTCTTTCGCGTTTTCGGCTGTTTAGTGTATGCGATTTTTAACATCTTCACATTCACTCAGCTTGTAGTAAAAACGCGCGTCTCCTCAGTGTGTACGGTATTGTTACCGTTATTTTGCACTACCGCCTTTTAAACCTGTGTGCTTTTTACTATTGTTTTTGTCTTGCAGAAATCTGAACTGCCGTGAATATAGCATGACAAGTTTTGGCTTTCAAAATAAAAATGACACAAAACGGTGCACTGTTGCAGATATGTGAAAATTGATCATAACCCTAAAAAATGTGCTAGGCAACACCAATTTAAATTCTGCCAAAATAAAAATTGCCGTATTTCCTTGCGGAAAACACGGCAATTTCTTTCAAACTTTTGCTAGTTTACGTTGTTTAACTCATTTGTAAATCAAATTTGGCAACCACATCGTGATTTGCGGTACATAGGTAATCAATACCAGGAAGCCTATCATCGTCATCAGCCACGGCAAAACAGCGATGGTCAGCTCGGTAATCCCCATTTTGGTGATTCCTGAAGCGACATACAAATTCAGCCCTACTGGTGGATGACACATGCCTACTTCCATGTTCACCACCATGATGATGCCAAAGTGAACAGGATCGATACCCAGCTTCATGGCGACCGGGAACAGGATAGGTGCCATGATCAGGACGATGGAGGATGGCTCCATGACATTGCCAGCCAGCAGCAACAGTATGTTCACCACCAGCAGGAAGCCGATCACACCAAAGCCCTTATCCATGATCCAGCCAGCCATGGCTTGCGGGATATTTTCACTGGTCATCAGGAAAGAGAACAATACCGCATTCGTGATGATGTACAACAACATCGCCGACATGGCTGCAGAATCCAGCAAGACCTTGGGTACTTTCTTGATGGTCATGTCCTTGTACACAAACACGGCAACAACAAAGGCATACACGGCAGACACTGCAGCGGCTTCAGTCGGGGTGAACATGCCGGAATAAATACCGCCCATGACGATCACGATCAGCAGCAAGCCCCAGGCACTCTTCCGGAAAGCGGCCCAGCGTTCTGCCCAGCTTGCCTTGGGCATGCGTGGATAATTATGCTTTTTCGCCAAGAACCAGGTCGTCAGACCGAGCAGGAAGGCCAGCATCAAGCCAGGTATCACACCTGCCATGAACAGCTGGCCAACTGAGGTATTGGTAGAGACCGAATACATCACCACGACAATAGAAGGCGGTATCAAAATGCCCAGCGCACCAGAGGTAGTGATCACACCTGCGCCGAAGCCTTTTGGATAGCCCTGTTTCACCATCGCTGGCAAAATGATGGAGCCAATCGCTACCACCGTTGCTGGTGACGAACCGGATACCGCTGCAAACAGTGCGCAAGCCATAACGCCAGCCAGCGCTAACCCACCGTGCCAGTGGCCAACCATGGAAGCGGCAAAATTGATCATGCGCCGCGCCACCCCGCCATGGGTCAGGAAATTGCCTGCCAGGATAAAGAAGGGGATCGCCATGATCTCAAACTTCTCTATACCCGTGAACAACTTCAATGCCACCGATGCGATTGGCACGTCGGTCATGGCGAACAGAAAGGTCAATACCGTCAGACCCAGCGATATCGAAATCGGCATGCCTGTCAGCATCAAGACAAACAAGAGGATGAATATAATTGCGGCGTTCATGCTTTCACCTCTTCATCCAGGCCTTCAACGTGGGCATGATCATGCTTGGGTAATTCACCAGTCTTAATGAAAGTCCAGGCAACTTGCAAGAAACGGAAACACATCAGGTAAGAACCCAGCGGTATCGCCAGATAGACCCACCACATCGGGATTTCCATATCGGCTGAAGTCTGTTCAGTATGCGACATTTCCCAGACAAAACTTGCACCCAGGGTACCAACGATACCAGTGAACAAGGCACCAGACAGCAAACCCAGAACAACAAACTTGTTGTGCCATTGCGGATTCATTTTATTGATCAGTACGTCAACACCTACGTGAATGCCGGTACGTACACCATAAGCTGCGCCAAACTTGGCCATCCACACAAACATGTAGATAGTCAGTTCCTGCGCCCAACTGGTATTAAGCTTCAGCAACGCATCTTGCAAACCAGGTATGGCAAAACCCGAGAGATAGCGATGTACTACCGCAACAAAAATGACTAGTGTGGCCGCCCCCATAAGGGTAGCGATCAGCCATTCTTCAAGGTGATCGAGAAATTTCATAAAAGCTCCTGAACTGGGAAGCAGAACGCCGACCCGGAACCATGCGCGAATGCGCAGACTGTAGAGGATGCCACCATGAACAGGCCATGGTGGCAGGCAGGATATTATTTATAGCCGAGTTTGACGGCTTCTTTATTCACATTGGCAATCAAATCTTTGCCTATGCGACCTTCCATATCTTTTTGCACTGGCAACAAGGTCTTGCGCCATTCGGCTTTTTCCTTGTCGGTCAAAGTGTAAACCGTCGTTTTGCCAGATTTCTTGACCGCTTCCAGAGAATTATCATTCTCTTGCTGGGCGATGGCGTTGGCATACTTGGTTGACGACTTCATTGCCTCATCCAGTTGTGCACGCACATCGGCTGGCAAGCCATCCCAGAATTTTTTGTTGACGATCACCGCATATCCCAGATAACCGTGGTTGGTGACGGTCACATGCTTTTGCACCTCATGCATTTTCTGGGTGTAGAGGTTGGATGGCGGATTCTCTGTGCCATCAACCACACCGGTTTGCAATGCCTGATACACCTCTGAAAATGCCAGCACCTGAGGATTGGCGCTCAAGGCACGCATTTGCGCATCCAGCACTTTGGATGATTGTATGCGCAGCTTTTGGCCCTTCATGTCTGCTGGCAAATGCATGGGCTTGTTGGAAGACATGACCTTGAATCCATTGTCCCAAAATGCCAGGCCAGTGATTCCCTTGGATTCGAGTTTTTTCATCAAATCCTTGCCGATAGGGCCTTCAGTCACTGCATACAGCACATCTTTGGACGGAAAAATGTAAGGCAGATCGAAGACTTCAAATTCCTTGACGCCCAAGGGGCCAAACTTGGCCAGCGAAGGAGCCAGCATCTGCACGGCACCCAATTGCAGGGCTTCCAGTTCTTCCTTGTCTTTGTACAAAGTGCTGTTAGGATACAGTTCAACCTTGACGCGTCCCTTGGTGGCTTTTTCGGCCAGCTCCTTGAAACGTTCGGCAGCCTTGCCTTTTGGCGTATCGTTTGCCACTACATGACTGAATTTGATGACGATGGGTGCCTGTGCAAACGCAGCACCACTCACCAAAGAGGCAGCCACCAGAGAAAACAACAGGGATTTCAGTTTCATCTTTGTCTCCGATCTTTATAAGGGTTATTACACTGATTATTTCAACCAAAGCATTATCTTGCAACTGTGGAAAACCACAAGGCTTAATTGTTTTTCTGTGCATCTGTTGATAAACCCCACGCTGAAGTAAACTATCAAGATGAAAAGTTCGCACCGCTCCCAATCCTGGCCCAACCAAAAATGGCGCTGGATTATCCCCATCTTGCTGTTGTTGTTGTTTTTATCCACGCTGATCTGGTTACCGTGGCAGGCGCAACGCATGGAAGCCAATGAGCGTCAGGAACAATTGATTGCTGATTCGCTGTGGGTAGAGCAAGCCATACAGTTCCAACTCACCCGCAATGATGAAGTCTTGCGCCAGATAGGCAGCGACATCAAGGCAGCAAAACTCCAAAAAGAAGCTGTGCTTGAGCGTTTCAACACCATACTCAAGAACAATCGTGAAATCCAGCGCATCGCCTGGTATGACGTCAGCAACAAGGTCCTGGTTGATACCAGGGAATCCCTGCAAGCCAGCGCCGAACGCCTGCCCTTGCCCCATTTTGAATTTGGCTCGCTGGATATCAGTGAAGAAACGGCATGTCTGAAACCCGTGCTTGAGATCAATGCCAGGAATGCCTACCTCATGCATTGCCAGATCCCGCTGGTCAGGGATGAGCGCCGGATAGGCAGCATGATGATCAGCTACCGCATGAATGCCTTACTGGAAGAGCTGGTGCCCTGGTGGTTTGCCCAGGATAATCAAATAACCATCACCGATATCGATGACCGCATCCTTGCCGAACGCAGTGCCGGTGGCAGCGGCAAAAACGTCTATACCCACAGCCGCGCCCTTGAGTTACCTAGCCTGACCCTGGTATTGCGCACCAATAGCATCAAGACTGAACCAAAGTTACTGTCCAACTTGCTGGTGCTGTCAGTCATTCTGTTATCAATAGGCCTGATCTGGAGCTTACTGGCGCTGTGGCGGGATATCAACCGGCGACTGGCCGCAGAAGGTGCATTGCGCCAGCAAGTCACTTTTCGCACTGCGATGGAAAATTCACTGGTCACAGGCTTGCGGGCACGCGACATGAGCGGCCGCCTGACCTATGTCAACCCGGCATTTTGCCGCATGGTAGGTTTCCCGGCTGAAGAAATCATAGGACGCATCCCCCCCATGCCTTATTGGGCACCCGAGGCCATAGAAGAATACCAGCAACGCTTTACCCAGTTACTGGCAGGCACTGTTCCTTCAGAAGGTTTTGAAACTATCTACCAGCATGCCAGTGGTGAACGCATTCCTGTGCTGATTTATGAATCGGCTCTGATTGATGAGCATGGCAAGCAAACGGGTTGGATGAGTTCCATTCTCGATATTTCTGAACTCAGGCGGGCGCAGGAATTGAGCCGTCAGCAAGAAGAAAAACTGCATACCAGCGCCAAGCTTGCCACCATGGGCGAAATTGCTTCCATGCTGGCGCATGAACTGAATCAGCCACTGGCGGCCATTTCCAGTTATACCACTGGTGCAGTCAACCTCTTGCAGGCTGGTGTGATGGACCGCAGTCTTTTCCAGAGTGCGCTGGAAAAAGTCAACGCCCAGGCGCAGCGCGCTGGCCAGATTATACGTAGCGTGCATGAATTCGTGAAAAAACGCGAAGCCGCCCGCGAGCCTCTGCAAATTGCCGACCTGATACAGAGTGCCATGCCACTGGTAGAGCTACAGGCGCAGGCCAGCCATGTCGCCCTGCAATGGAAAATCAAGCCCCAGTTGCCCTTGGTACTGGCAGACCGCGTCCTGCTTGAGCAAGTGCTGCTGAACCTGACCCGGAATGGCATCGAGGCCATGCAAACCACAGCACCAGAAAAACGCATACTGCGAGTGGAAGCGGTGCTGGATGAGGCCAGCCAGCAAATCATCGTCAGCGTGACCGACCGAGGCCATGGCATACCGACTGAAGTGGCAGAAAAGCTGTTTTCACCGTTTTTCACCACCAAGTCTGCGGGCATGGGCATGGGTTTAAATATCTGCCGCACTGCGATCGAATTCCATGGCGGCAGGCTCTCACATCATGAAAATCCAGCCGGTGGTACTATTTTCCAATTTGCCTTACCAATACAAGACTAGCGCAACAAAAGCAGTGCGCCAGATAATATACAGGAGACAACATGCTACATATCATTGACGATGAAGAGGTCATACGCGACTCTTTATCCTGGCTGGCCAGGTCCAGGCAAATTGCCGCACACAGCTATGAAAGCGCAGAAAAATTCCTGCATGCGCTCGACAAGCCCCTGATCTTTGATAGCCAGGGTGATTGCATCTTGCTGGACGTTCGCATGCCCGGCCTGACCGGCATCAATCTGTTTGAAATGCTGGCGGCCAGACAATTGACCAAACGCCTGCCCGTGATCTTCCTGACTGGCCATAGGGATGTGCCGATGGCGGTAGATACCTTAAAACGCGGTGCTTTTGATTTTTTTGAAAAACCCTTCAATGACAACAAGCTCATGGACAGGGTGCAGGAAGCCCTGGCAATCTCCCGCCAGGCAAGTTCTGCGGCACTGGTACACGACCGCCTGGCCAGCCTGTCTGCCAGGGAAAAAGAAGTGCTGGATCTGATCTTGCTGGGCAAAATGAACAAGGTCATCGCCGATCAACTGGGCATCAGCATGCGTACCGTCGAAGTGCACCGCGCCCATATCTTTGACAAAATGCAGGTCAAGACTGCAGTAGAACTGGCGGGATTGCTGAAGTAAAGAACGATGTCGATTTTCACCCTGCTATTCCCCGACTTTAGCCTGATACTCATCGGTTTTCTGCTGGCACGTCATGCACACTGGGGCGGGCATTTCTGGGCCGGGGTGGAAAAGATCGTTTACTTCATCATGTTCCCCGCCCTGCTGTTTTACACCACATCGCGCACCCGTTTTGACTTTCACTCGACGGGGCATTTACTGCAGGTCGCTGTCATCACTACCGCTTGTGGCATGTTGCTGGGCTGGATGGCAAAATTCATGTTCAAGACAGCACCCAGGATATTTGAATCAGGCGTGCAAACTGCATTTCGCTTCAACTCCTATATCGCCCTGGCCATTGCCTCGCGCATGGCTGGTGAACAGGGCACCGCGCTGATGGCCTTGCTGATAGGTTTTCTGGTCCCCATGTGCAATATGGGTGCCGTGTATGCCCTGGCACACAATAGCGGCAGGCTCATGAAAGAAATCGCCAGCAACCCGCTGGTCATCGGCACCGCCAGCGGCGTCTTGTTCAGTGTGCTTGAAATCCCCATACCTGAAGGTATTAGCGCCACTCTGTCACGCCTGGGCAATGCCTCGATTGCACTGGGTCTGCTGGCCGTCGGCGCTGGCATGCGCCTGTCTGGCTTGCGTGAAGCTAAGGGCATTGCTGCCTACTTTTTATCGGTGAAGTTGTTGGCCCTGCCATTGATCGCCTTGTTCCTGGGTCGCTGGCTGGAATTGCCGCCACTGCAACTGCAAATCGCCGTCGTCTTCTGCGCCCTGCCTACCGCATCCAGTGCCTATGTACTGGCAGCGCGCATGGGTGGTAACGGGCCTTTTGTAGCATTTCTGATTTCTGCCAGCACGGTGTTGTCGGTGCTGACTTTGCCAGTGTGGCTGAGTTTGGTGCGGTGATCGTCAAGGAATAAGTGGAATCAGCAATATAACAAAAGGTCGCATTGAAGTTGCTTTTGACTCTGCTGCTGTTTTTGACTTTCGCCTCTCCGATGTGTCTATGTCTTTGATGCAAGGCGGAAAATGGAAATAGAAAGGCCGATGTTTGAGCGTAGCGAGTTTTCGGACTTTCCCATTTTTTGACTTGCAGCAAAGGGAACCCCGAAGGGGCAGCGACGCCTCGGTCGCCTTTTCTTTGGATACTTTATTTTGGCGAAGCAAAAGAAAGTATCTCGGCCGCCGGGCCGAGACCCGGCTTGGCTCTACGAAGTCCAATCGATTTAATCAAAGTACGGCAATGCGACCAACGCCACTGCCCCCGGTAGCCTTCTGCCTGCGCAGAAGCGACGAAATTAAGAATACGGTCAACAACCAGTGCCAGATAAACTACACCGCCCCGACACCATGTTGCTCCAATGCCCACTGCACATGCTCCCTCACCATCTCCGCAGGATGCACCAATCGCGCCTGTAAAGCCGCAACGATTTCAGCATCCCCCTTCATCACAGAAGCCGCATTCCCCAGCCCAACCGCAATATTACGCAACCAGCGCTCATGCCCTATGCGCCGTATCGGACTACCCTCCAGCATGCGCAGGAACTGTTCTTCAGTCCAGGCAAACAGATGCACCATGCGGGCATTATCGAGGCCATTGCGTACAGAAAAATCATCAACAGCGGCGGCCTGGGCAAACTTGTTCCAGGGGCACACCAGCTGGCAATCATCACAGCCATACACCCGATTGCCAATCAAAGAACGCAACTCTACCGGTATGCTGCCATGCAATTCTATCGTCAGGTAAGACACGCACAAACGCGCATCGACGGTATAAGGTGCGACTATCGCCTTGGTGGGGCAGACATCCATGCAGGCGCTGCACTGGCCGCAGTGCTGGCCGACTGGTTCATCGACTGGCAAGGGAATGTCAATCAGGATTTCACCGAGAAAGAACATCGAGCCAGCCTCGCGGCTGAGCAACAGACTATGTTTTCCGCGCCAGCCCAGGCCCGCCTTTGCTGCCAGCGCTACTTCCATGACGGGGGCAGAATCGGTAAAGACCCGGTAGCCGAAGGGGCCTATGGCTTTTTCTATGCGCTCAGCCAGTTGC
>Ga0187843_10000015_pt1 | contig 154049 bp, 146 predicted proteins | sample SpaLakP09_SKY_43_FD_134516 | JGI IMG/M metagenome (GOLD analysis project Ga0187843, IMG submission 134516) | Oligotrophic lake water microbial communities from Sparkling Lake, Wisconsin, USA - SP09_SKY_43 | ecosystem: Environmental > Aquatic > Freshwater > Lake | place: USA: Sparkling Lake...
CCTGGCAATCACCGGCCTGGCCATCCTGAATGCGCAAGGCGCCCCGGTCACCTCGGGCATCGTGATTCAGACGGAAAACCGTACCGGCACCGCAGCGGCAAGCTACAACGGCATCGATGCCGTCGGCGTTGGCAGCGGCAACATTTTCAGCACCACCATCGGTGGCACCGTTGACGTCAAATACCGTTGCGCAGGTCCTGCCTGCGGTCCTGCCCATGCAGGCGCCAACTACGCTGGCGGCTCCTACGAAAACGACTTCACGACGCACATCGCTGCCCCAACCGGCAACTATTCGCTGAGCGACATGTACATCGCCGGCAGCGCCCTGGGCTTCACCGGCGCCAACGGCCTGACCCGCGCCAATTCGTCGACCATGGGTTCGGACAATGCCGGCAGCTCGAACGCCACCATCGCCAACTCGGTGACCTCGATCACCACCTTCACCGCCTCGAGCACCATGCAGGCACGTTTCGCGCTGGGCTACAACGCTTACATCGCTGCCTTCGTCAATGTCGGCGCCGGTGTTGCCGGTCAAGCCTTCGGCACGATCAGCTGGTCGCTGTCCCTGCAGGAAGTTGTCGGCAACGTCTCGACCACGATCATGAACTGGACCCCGGACGCGATCAACAACGGCCTGACCTCGAGCGACATGTCGCAAAACGATGTCTACACCGCGATCGGCGCTGCATTCTCCGACTTCGTCACCCTCACTTCCGGCCTGAAGTACAAGCTGACCATCAGCCAGGCGTCGAACTCGCTGGCATCGGAAATTCCTGAGCCAGGCAGCATGGTTCTGGTTGCGCTCGGTCTGTTCGCCCTGGGTGCGGCATCGCGCCGCAAGGCAGGCAAGTAATTCCTGATGCAAGAGGGCGCCCCCGGCTCCCTGCTTGCATTCGAAGGCCCGATCACTTAAGGTGGTCGGGCCTTTTCCATTTCGGTAACAGAAAACACCATGGCGCCCATCCTGACCGGACATCCGTGCGACAACATCACCGGCTACGTCAAGCGGGTCGATGGCGTGCGCAGGCCGGGCACCATCCATGACGTGCTGCGCCTGGTGCGCCAGGCGCGCAAGGACAAGACCGCGCTCTACCCCTTTTCCACGGGCCTCAATTTCGGTTACGGCGGCAAGTCGCCGGCCCGCTCCGGCGGCTTGCTGGTCGACCTGTCCGCGCTCGACAGCATTGCCATCAGCACCGATACGGCCGGCGGGCGCATCCATCCGGTGGCCGTGATCGGGCCCGGCGTGACCCAGGGCATGCTGTACGATTACCTGCAGCAGCACCATCCCCAGCTGACCTTCAATGTCACCGGCTCGGCGCGCGCCACCAGCATCATCGGCAATGCCCTGGACCGCGGGGTCGGCTATTTCGGTCCGCGCAAGGAAGACCTGTTCGGGCTGGTGGTCGTGTGCGGCAACGGCCGCATCCTGCGCACGGGCTTCCGGCGCCTGCGCCATTCGCCGCTGGCCACCAGCCACCCCTACGGCCTGGGCCCCATGCTGGACGGGCTCTTCTTCCAGGGCAATTTCGGCATCGTGGTCAGCGCCTGTTTCCGCCTGGTGCAGAAGCGCCCCAGGCAGGTGGCGGTGTCGCTCTCGCTGCGGCGCGAGCAGGACTTGCCGGCCTTTATCGATACCCTGGCCGACTGCAAGCGCGACGGCCTGATCGAGTCGGTGACCCATATCGCCAACCGCGCGCGCACCCACGCCACCATGTCGTATGGCGTGACGACCTATCTCGAAAAGGAATGCGGCTATGCGCCGGCGAAAGCGGCCGCCGAGGCCCAGGAAGCGATCAACCTGGTCTCGCCGGGGGAATGGGCCAGCCTGGGCGCGGTGACCGGCAGCCCGGCCCAGGTCAAGGCCAACCTGGCCGAACTGCGCCTGCGCATGAAAAAGATCGCCGGCGTGCGCGTCATCACCCACCAGCTGCTCGACTTCGGCTATGCCGTCTGCCACCGCCTGCGCTTCCTGAAGCTGGCGCGCGCCAATGCGGCCGCCATCGCCGCCATCCGCCCCCTGCACACGCTGGCGCTGGGCGTGCCCACCGATGCGGCCATCGACAATTTGCTGTGGAAATACGGGCGCACCGACCTGAAGGCCGAACAGCTCGACCTGTCCGAATGCGGCCTGCTGTTCATCAACCCGGCGCTACCGCTGGACGGCGCCTTCGTGGCGCGCTTCATCGACGAGATCAAGAATACCGCCAGGCGCTACGGCCACCCGACCCTGTACATGACGATCAATATCGAAACCTCGACCTCGCTGGTGGCGGTGATCAACCTGCTGTTCAACCGCAAGGATGAGGAAGAACTCAAGGTGGCGCAGCGCTGCGCCGCGGCCATGCTCAAGAAGATCCACGACATGGGACTGGAAGTGTACCGCGCGCGCACCGACATGATGGGCAAGCTGGCCAAGCGCGACAAACGCTACTGGGGCACGGTGCACAAGCTCATGCTCACGCTCGATCCGGACGACATCATCGCGCCAGGGCGCTACGACTTCGATCCTAGCCAAGCTTGATCAGGCGGCCGGCCAGGCCTTCCTCTTCGCGTTGCGAAAAGAAATAGGGATAGAGCGAGCGTTCATCGCCGGGTTGGCTGTTGTGGCCGCCGAAGCGCGCGATCTGCTCGCCCATATAGGCCACGCTGAGCCACATCAGGTGGGCCGGCGCGTCGACCCGGGTATTGTGGCGCAGCTCGGCCACTTCGGAAAAACCGAGCATGGTTTCATAGAAGCGGCGGTGGCGCGGGTTCACTTCGATCAGCACATCGGTGCGCTTGTGCATGTAGTGGGCGTAAATGTAGAGCACGTGGAACAGGGCCGCCATCGCCATTTTCGAGCGCACCAGGGGATCGAAGGCCAGCTTGGTGATTTCGCACAGGCGCGCATGCTTGGCGCGGTATTCATTGACCCGGTCGCCGAACACTTCGTCGGCCAGGATGCCCCGCTCGGGCGAATCGAGGCCCAGCGTGACGGTCCCGATGACGATGCCCTTGTCCGAGGCCGACAGGGTGATCCGGTTCGGATCCTTTTCCATCTTCGCCACATTGTAGCCGCGCGTGGCGTACATCTTGCTGATCAGGAGGCTGGCCGAGTTACGCCCTTCGTCGGTGTCGGCCAGGCGGATGCCGAAAGTGCGGTCCTTGTCCGTCACCTCGCCGATGAAGGTGCTGGCGCTGTCGTCGCGGGGAACGCCGGCGTCCCCGGAACGGGGCCCGGACCGCTTGTCTTGCATCGCTGCCCTTGCCTCTGGTGGTAAGCCCATGTGTTTTCCCACGGGCCCCGTGGGGTGGCGCCCTCTGCTATTTTTTGACCAGTTTCCGTGCCGCTTCGAGCTGGGGGAAATTCTTGTTGCGGGCTTCCAGCGCCTCGAATTGCTTGCCCGCCGCCGACAAATCTTGTGACTTTACCAACGCCTGAATCAGATGATAGCGTATATCGCCATCCCAAGGAACGGCCGCGCTCGCCTTTTGCAAAAGCACAACACCGCGCGGCACCTGACCATGTTCCACCAGCATCCAGCCCAGGGTGTCGAGGATAGCGGCGTTCTCCGGCGCCCCCTTGTGCGCCGCTTCGGCCGTGGGCAGCGCACGCGCATCCTTGACCCCGTCGTAGGCGATGGCAAGGTTGTTCAGCGAAGCGGGGTCAGCCGGTTTCTTCTTCAGTATCGCCTCGATCTCGGGAATCGCTAATTGGAAATTTTTATTGGCCAGGTGGCGTTCCGCCACATAGGCCGGCACCTTCAGGTCTTCCGGGTGCTGGAGCCGCCATTGCGCCACTTTCGCTTCGGCTTCCTTGCCGCGCCCGGTCGCGCCCAGCGCCTGGCCGTACTTGATCACCAGCTCGGCGTTCTTGCCCAGCGCATAGGCTTTCTCGTAGAGGGGCACCGCCGCCGCCGCCTTGTTCGTGATCATCAGCACATCGCCTTCGGCCACATAGCCGACCGCCTCGCCGGGACGCTGCTTCTGGATCGCGCGCGCGACCGCCATCGAGTCGTTGAACTGGCGCTGGCGCAGCAGGACGCCGGCCAGCACCATCTGGGCTTCCAGGTAGTCGGGCTGCAGGGTCAGCGCGCGCTTGAGCGAGGTGGCGGCCGACGGCAGGTTGTTCATGGCCATGTGCGCCGAGCCGAGCAGGAAATGGGCGTCGGCCGAGCGCGGCGTGACCACGGTCAGCTTGGTGAAGGTTTCCATGGCCCCGCCATTGTCGCCATTGGAAAACTGCAGGCGCGCCAGCTGTTCCAGCACTTGCGGATTTTCCGGATTGGCCACCTGCAGCTTGCGCACCATGGTCAGGGCCTTGGCCGCCTCGCCGATGGCGGCGTAGTGGGATGAGAGGAACAGCGCCGGCTTGACCGCGGCCTGGTCGACATTGTAGGCGCGCTCGAGCAGCGGCGTGGCCTCGGCGGCCTTGCCCTGGGCCACGGTGAACGCACCGAGCACGGTCAGCGCTTCGACATGCTTGGGATTGATCGCGAGGAAGGCTTCATAGCGTTTGCGCGCGGCCTCGGGCTTTTTGTCGAACACGTCCATGCGCGCCAGGCTGTCGAGCGCCGGGAAGTAGGCCGGCTGCAGGGCGAGCGCCTCCTCGAAGCTGGCGCGCGCGGCGGCGCGGTTTTCCTTGCCCAGGTGGGCCAGGCCGGCCAGGTTGCGCGCCAGGGGATCGGTGGGCAAGCGCTTGGCCAGCTCGGCGGCGGCCGCCAGCGCCTTGTCGTACTGCTGCAGGCGCAGGGCGGTGATGGCCAGGATGGTGCCGGCCTGGCCGGTGCTCAGGTCGAGCCGGGTGGCCACTTCCATTTCGGTGATGGCGCGCGCCTTCTCGCCCTCTTCCAGCACGGACAGGCCGAGCGAGGTGCGGAACGGCGCCTTTTTCGGGTCGAGCAGGCTGGCCCGTTCGAACACGGCGGTGGCCTTGGCGTAGTCGTGGCTATCCATGTAAGCCTGGCCGGCAATGCCCAGCAGCTGGGCATCGTCGCTCTTCTCGAGCACCGGTTCGAGCGCGGCGATGGCGCCCTTGGCGTCGCCCAGCTGGACCCGGGCCGAAGCGAGCAGCTTGCGGCCGTACACGCTGCCGGGGTTGGACTCGACGTATTTCTTCAGGTTCTTTTCCGCCTGCGGATAGGACTTGAGCTGGAACTGGACCGCGCCGGTCAGCAGGATGGAGGGCATGTGTTCGGGCGCCACCTTCATCACTTGCTGGAGCGATTCGAGCGCGGCCGGGTAATGGCCCTGGGTGAAATCGAGCATGCCCCGCACATACACCACATTGATGTTTTTCGGCGAGATGCGGCGCGCCGCTTCGAGCGCGGCCAGGGCTTCGACATACTTGCGCTCGGTCATGTAGACGAAGGATTTCTGCAGGTGCGCGGCCGAGCTGCCCGGGTCGAGCACCAGCACCTGGTCGTAGGCGGCCAGGGCGGCGGCGGCATTGCCCGCGGCGCGCTCGAAATCGCCCTTGAACAGCCAGCTGTCGGCATCCTTGGGGTTGCGCGTGACGGTTTCTTCGACGTATTTGGCGGCCCCGGCCCGGTCCTGCTTTTCCATGGCGATCTTGGCCAGTCCCATCAGGGCCACCGGGTAGGCCGGATCGGCCTTGAGCGCGCGCTCGAAGGCTTCCACCGCCTCGGCCTTCTTGCCCAGCTGGTACAGCGCGACCGCACGCTGGGTGGTCACGCGCGGGGTGGCCGTGTAGGCCGACTGTTCGGTCGCGTCGACCACTTTCTGGAACTGGTTCTGGAACAGCTGGGCCATCAGCAGTTCGGGCAGGGTGCGTTCGACCGGCACCCCCATCTCCATCGCCTTGCGCACTTCCTTTTCGGCCGACAGCGGGTCGCCGATGCGGTTGTAGGCGCTGCCCAGGGCCAGACGCGCTTCGGCGTTTTTCGGGTCCTTGGCCACCGCATTCTTGAACTGGATCAGGGCCGCCACATTGTCGCCGGCCTGCTCGTATTTATGGCCCTGGGCCATCAGCGCGACCGCGTCTTCGGCCTTGTTGCACCCTCCCAAAGCCAGCAGCAGCGCCGTAGTCAGCAAGGCAAGGCGGACGGGCGACTGATGTTGTTTATTTGACATGATTTTCCTGTTGTCAATGCCTGCTCGGGACGGGCATGGCGATGGGTTGCAAGGACTTGCTGGAAAAAATGCGGCGCCTAGCCGATCGACAGGAGCCGGTCGGCGATGCCGCGTTCCTCGCGCTTCGAGAAAAAATAGGGGTACAGCGAGCGCTCGGTACCGGGATGATCGCTGATGCCGCCCAAGCGGTCAATCTCCTTGCCCATGAAATCGAGGTTCAGCCACAGCAGGTGTGCGGGTGCGTTGACGCGGGGATTGATGCGCACCCCGCTCTGGGTGCGGAAACCGAGCATGTTTTCGTAATAGCGGCGATGGCGCGGGTTGATTTCGATGAAGGCATCGGTGCACTGGTAAATATGGTGCGCGTAGATGTACAGGATGTGGAACAGCGAGCCGAGCGCGAGCTTGGACTTGACGGTGGGATCGAAGGCCAGCTTGCTGATCTCGCACACGCGCGCGCCACGGGCCCGGAAACCGTCCACATGGTCCTTGAACACGGCGTCGGCCATGATGCCCACGGTGGGCGAATCGATGCCCAGCGTGACCGTGCCGATGACGTCGTCGCCGGTGTCGAAGGCCGACAGGGTGATCTGGTTGGGATTGTCTTCGAGCGTGTGGGTGCCGGCGTAGCCGCGCCAGGAATACATCTTCTTGATCAGCAGGCTGGCGCGGTTGCGACCTTCGTCGGTGTCGGCGACGCGGATGCCGAAGCTGCGTTCATTGATCCTCATCTCGGCGATGTTATCAGAGAACTCCGACACGAACGCTGGCGGACAATGCAGCAGCGGCTACTTCGGGAGCACGAATTTGCAAGCATTTGTTTCAACAATGTTCAGGGTTTCAGGCATCGACTAGACTCGCGCGCAAGCGAATTTTCAAGCGCTTAATCCTAACACCGTCGATGCCGAACTCATCATTAAATCGTGCCTGGCGTGTTGAAATTCACACACTATTATCAAAAAATAACATACCGCAACATTGCGTTACGGTATTTACGTGACTTTTTGTATATTTTTTGCCTATAACTGCTTGGCCAGGGCGCGCGAATCGTCGTTGTCGGCGAAATGCTTGCTCGCCTTCGCCTTGTCCAGTTCGCGCCTGGCGCCGCCCTTGTCGCCGGACTTGGCCAGCGCCATGGCCAGGTGCAGGCGGATGTCCGGCGCGTCCGGCGCCATGGTGACCGCTTTTTGCAGCATCGCCATGCCGCGCGTCATATTGCCCTGCTCCACCAGGATCCAGCCCAGGGTATCGATCACGGCCGGGCTGTCGGCGGCCAGGCTCAGGGCATGCTCGGCCGTTTTCAGCGCGCGCGGGTCCTTTTCCTGCTGGTAAGCCCATGCCAGGTTGTTCCAGCCCGCCGGATTGGCCGGCGCCAGCTTGGTCACGCCTTCGAGCGCGACGATGGCTTCCTTGTATTCCTTGCGCGCCAGGTGGTTTTCGGCGACGTACAGGGCCACCACCGGATCGGGCTTGTTATCCTTTTGCCACTGGGCCAGGCGGGCATCGGCGTCCTTGGCCTTGCCGGCGGCGCGCAGGGCGGCGTGCAGCTTGATCATGGCGCTCGGGTTGGGCGCCAGCGCGTACGCTTTTTCGTAAGGACCGGCGGCCTGGGCCAGCTTGTTCTGTCCCTGCAGCAAGCTGCCTTCGAGCGCATAGCCGGCCGCTTCCTTCGGACGCTGTTTCTGGATGGTGCGCGCGATCGCCATGGCATCGTCGAACTTGTTGGCGCGCACGGCCAGTTCGACCTGGGCCAGCTGGGCGTCCAGGAAGTCTTCCTGCAGCGCGACCGCCTTCTTCAAGCCTTCGACGGCCGAGCTGGTGTTCTTCATCTGCAAGTGGGTGAGCGCCAGGCGGAAGTGGGCAATGGCCGACTTCGGCGACTGGCCCACCAGCTTGCTGTAGGTTTCCAGCGCGCCGGCCGCGTCCTGGTTCACCAGCTGGGCCTGGCCCAGCAGGTCGAGCATGTCCAGGTCCTTCGGATGGGCGACCTGGAACTTGCGCGCCAGGGTCAGGGCCTTCTGTTTTTCGCCGGTCCGGATGTAATGGTTGCCCAGCGCACGGGCCGCGACCACGCTGTCCGGATTTTCGGTGCTGGCCTTTTCCAGCCAGCTGGCGACCTCGGCCGGCTTGCCTTCGATGGCCGACAACTGGGCCAGGCCATTCATGGCCTCGATATGTTTCTTGTCCTTTTCCAGGTACTTGAGCAAGTGCTGGCGCGCGATGTCGGGCTTCTTGTCGCGCACGGCCAGCTGGACCAGGTTGGCCACGGCCGGGAAGAAGTCCGGCTTGATGGACAGCGCCTTTTCGAAACTGGCGACCGCCTTCGCTTCCTCCTTCATGCCCAGGTAGACCCCGCCCTGCAGGTTGTAGACCGAAGGATCGTTCGGCTGGGCCGCTTCGAGCGCCTTGGCCGCGGCCAGGGCCTTGTCGAAGCGCTTCAGGCGCATTTCCGTCATCACCAGCAGGGTCGCCGCCTTGGGCGAGGTGGTATCGAGCTTGACCGACTGTTCCAGGTCGGCCACCGCATGTTCGTTGTCGCCCATGGCCAGCTTGGACAGCGCCAGCGAGGTGCGCAGCGCGGCGGCCTTCGGCGCCAGGACGGACGCCCTGGAGAAATAGTCGTTGGCCTTGGCGAAATCGCGGTTCTGCATATGGGCTTCGCCGGCCAGCGCCAGCAACTGCACATCCTTGTCGCCGCCTTCGGCCGCCAGCAGCGGCGCGAGCGTGGCCAGGGCCTCGGCATTCTGGTTGGTCTTCATCAGCACGCTCACCAGCAGCTTCTTGGCGTAGGTATTGTTGGGCACCGCGTTCAGGTATTTGCGCAGGTGCTGTTCCGCCTGGGAATGGGAACCGAGGGCATGTTCGGTCGCCCCGGCCAGCAGCACGCTGGGCATGTGGTCGGGCGCCACCTTCAGCACGGCCTGCAGCGCTTCCTTGGCCGGCACATACTTGCCCTGGGTGAAATCGAGCAAGCCCTGGGTGTAGCTGACCATGACCGCGTTCGGGGTGATCTTGCGCGCCGCATCGACGTCCAGCTTGGCGGCGTCGAACTTGCGTTCGGAAATTTCGACGAAGGCCTTTTCCAGGTTGGCCGAACGGTGGCCCGGCTTGGCTTTCAGGGCTTGTTCATAGGACGCGATCGCGGCCGGATTCTGGCCCTGGGCGCGCAGCATGTCGCCCTGGAACATGAAGACGTCGGCGTCGGCCGGATTGGCCGCCACCGCCTGCTTGACCAGTTCCGTGGCGCGCGCGATATCGCGCTCGCCCAGCGCCAGGCGGGCCAGGCCGATCATGGCGGCGCCGTGGCCGGCCTTGAGCTTGAGCGCCTGTTCGTAGCTTTCCCTGGCCTTGGCGGCGTCGCCCAGGCCGGCGTAGGCATCGGCGCGCACGGTCAGCATGGCGGGATTGGCCATATTGGCCGAGGCGGTCTGGTCCAGCACTTTCTGGAACTGGCGCTGGCGCAGCAGGGCCAGGGCCAGGGCCGGCAGCGCGACCTCCTTGTCGGCGCCCAGTTCCAGGGCCTTGCGCAATTCCTTGTCGGCCGACAGCGCGTCGCCCGTGTCGTTGTACAGCAAGCCCAAAGCCAGGCGCGCATCCTTGTCGGCGCCGTCCTTGACGATGGCATTCTTGAGCTGGATGATGGCGGCCTTGGTGTCGCCCTTCTGCTGGAACTGCTTCGCTTCGGCCACCAGCGAGGCCGAGGTTTCCGTCTTGCCGCATGCGCCCAGCACGCCCATCATGATGAAGGCGCTCAGCAGCGCGGAGCCGGCCTGGTATTTGTTTCTCGAAAATGCCATGACATCCCTATCGAATGAATCTGTCTGAAACGGCGGGCCGGCGGCGCGCACGGAAAACAACGGTTCCATATTCTATATTGATTTTAGTGCAGCAGAACAAGTAAAAGGCCGATGCAGAAAGACTATCTGCATGCCTTAGCCGATTCCGGCGCGCCAGTGCGCATCCTGCCCGCGCCAGGCGGCGCCGGCGGCGTCGGCCCGCATGGGCTTGAAGTAGAAATAGCCCTGCACGAAGTCGCTGCCCATGCCCTGCAGCAGGTCGACTTCGGCCGCCGTTTCCGCGCCTTCGGCCACCACGTCCAGGCCCAGGGTGCGCGCCAGCATCATGACCACTTCGGCGATCTGGCGCTTGTCGTCGTGGCGGTCCATCTGGCTGACGAAGGAACGGTCGATCTTCAGGGTATCGATGGGCAGGCGCCGCAAATGACTGAGCGACGAATAGCCGGTGCCGAAATCGTCGAGGGACAGCTTGACCCCCAGTTCCTTGAGCTGGCGGAAAACGCCCAGCGCCCGGTCGGGGTCGGCCATGACCGCGCTTTCGGTCAGTTCCAGCTTCAGGGTGCCGTGCAGGATGCCGCTCTCGGCCAGGGTCTTTTTCACCAGCGCGACCAGGCCGTCGTCGGACAGCTGCGCCGCCGACAGGTTCACGCTCATGGTCATGGGCCGCCCGCTGTCCTGCTGCCAGGTGCGCAGCTGGCGGCAAGCCTGGCCGAGGATCCAGCTGCCCATGGCGCCGATCAGGCCGATTTCTTCGGCGACCGGGATGAATTCGGCCGGGCCGACCGCCCCGTACAGCGGGTGGTCCCAGCGCAGCAGGGCCTCGAAGCCGCGGATCAGGCCGTCGTGGGGGGTGACGATGGGCTGGTAGGCCAGCCACAGTTCGCCGCGGCCCTGGGCCAGGCGCAATTCCGATTCCAGCTGCAGGCGGCGCAAGGCTTTTTCCTGCATCGCATGGTCGAACATGACCCAGCGCGCCCGCCCCTGCTGCTTGGCGTTGTACATGGCGATGTCGGCGTCGCGCAGCATGTCCTGGACGTCGGCATAGCCGCTGGCGGACAGGGCGATGCCGATGCTGGCCGTGACCACCACCTGGTGTTCGCCCAGCACGAAGGCGTCGGCCATCACGCTCATCAGCCTTTCGGCCACGCGCACCGGGACTTGCTCGTTGCTGATGTTGTCGAGCAGGATGGTGAATTCGTCGCCGCCCATGCGCGCCACGATATCGTCGCCGCCGTCGTCGCCGTCGCCGCGCGCCACCAGGTCGGTCTGGCGCAGCGCGGCCGAGAGGCGGTTGGCGGTGGCGATGATGAGCTGGTCGCCGGCCAGGTGGCCCAGGCCATCGTTGATGGCCTTGAAGCGGTCCAGGTCGACGAACAGCACGCTGAACTGGTAGCCGGGCACGCGCTGGGCGCGCAGCAGGGCTTGCTGCAAGCGGTCCAGGAACAGCTTGCGGTTGCCCAGCTGGGTGAGCGGATCGTGCAGCGCGTCGTGCAACAGGCGTGCCTTGGTGCGCTTGCGTTCGACCACGCGCCCGAGCTGGATGCCGATCTGCGCCATCAGGCGCAGCAGGGACTGGTCCGGGGTCTGGTGTTCATTGCTGAAAAATTCGAGGACCGCCACCACTTCGGCGCCGATCATGACCGGGAAAGCGAACACCGAGCGCAGGCCGGCCCGCTCCGCTTCCTGCAGGCGCGGATAGCCGGCGGCGTTGCCGCTGCCCGAATTGGACCAGGCGGGCGCGCTGCTGTCCCACACCTGGCCCGGCAGCCCGGTGCCGCGGCCAAAGACGATCGATTCGCTCAGCGCGCGCAAGCCATGGTAGCGGCCCCCGCTGTCGTCATGCCAGACGGCGGTCGAGGCCAGCGACTGCCCGCCGGGGCCGTCGGCCACCAGCAGCACATGGCCCAGCGGCCAGTAGGCGAACTTGCAGACGGCGGCGAGCGCATGGCGCATGGCGTCTTCGACATTGGCCGCCTCGTTGGCGGCCGCTGCAATGGTTTCGAGCAGGGCGATTTCCTGCTGGCGCTGGAACAGGTCGCGCAGGCCCCGTTCGGCGATGGCTTCGGCTTCCTGGCGGGCGGCGGTTTCGCGCCGCAGGCGGCGCGTCAGGCGCGCGATTTCGGCGTCGGCCGCCGCCGCGTCATTGGTGGAATCGGACATGGAACACGCACTTGGAAGCGCCGTCGTGCATGCATTGCGGCTGCGTGATGTCGGCCTGTTCATGGTAATGCGCGGCCGCGCCCCGCATGAAGCCTTCGGCCAGCGCGCACAGCTTGCGCGGCGAGCTGTAGCCGATCACCATGCCGCCATCGTCGCCGGCGCCGAAATCGAACACCGGCGTGATCGCGCCCGGGTACAGCTTTTGCACTTCGGGATGGATGATGTTGTTCAGGGTGAGCAGGAAGCTGCGCGTGTCGGCATGGCCGCTGAAAAAATCGGGATAGCGCGCGGCCAGCAGGGGCATGGCGCGCTGGCCGAACCAGCGCAGGATATCCTGGGGCGGCAGCTTGAGGGCCTTGGCCGCGGCGCCCACCAGGGCGACGATTTCACTGTCGGCGTAACTGCCCAGCGAGGTGTAAGCGCCGGACAGATTGGCCTCGTCCAGCAACTGGTCCCAGGTTTCCTCGCCAAATTCCTTGCTGACGGCTTCCTCGAGCAAATTGAAAACGATCCCTTTCACATTGGCTCCCTGAAGTGTCGACCAGAGTGCAATTCTACTGGAGAGCTGTCGCCGCCGCACTCGTGTTGTTGCCGCGCGTCGGCCCGGGCCACGGTGTCGAATTTCTTTACAGAACATCGCCACGCGCCAGCCCATTTTTTTAAAAGTTTATTAGAATCAAGTATTTACAAATGTGGCATGTATTGTGCTTGTAAGATTACGCCGATTACACTTCCCTAGTCAGAAAGAAACCATCATGAAACTGCGCACACAACTTCTTACCGGCATTGCCATCCTTGGCGCCGCCATGGCGTCGGCACAAGCCGATGTGGTATTCACCTTTACCCAGTCCGGCGGCAACGTCGTGATGCAATCGTCGGGCGTGCTGAACACGGCAAACCTGGTCGCAGGAACGGCATTCGGCTGGGGCGGAACCGGCGTGGAAACCAACGGCGGCGGCCAGTCCGACATCATGGGCGACACCAGCATGGGCGGCATCGACCGCGGCTTCGGTTTCAACACGGGCACCAATTACGCCCCCTGGATCGGCAACATGTTCATGTCCAGCAATTTTGCCTGGTCCTCGTCCGGCACCACGCAGTTCACGACCTATCAGATGCCTGGCGGCTTCCGCACCCCCGGTATCGGCATTTCGGCGGCCGACATGGTCGGCGCCCTGTGGACCCCGGACGTCAGCTGGAGCAAGGCGGGCACCCTGGCGGGCCTGGGCCTGACCATGGGCACGTACACCATCACGGACATCCAGACCCAGGAATCGATCACGATCCAGATCGGCGAATCGACCCGGATACCGGAGCCGGCATCGATCGGCCTGCTGGGCCTGGGACTGGCAGGGCTGGCGCTGGCGCGCCGCAGGCGCCAGGCCTGATCGGGCAGGGGTAGCAGCAAGAAGCGGAGCGCAGGCTCCGCTTTTTTTTCGCCTGTTTACTTCGCCTTGCGGCGGCGGGCCGTGGCGCCCATGCCGATCAGCGCCAGTCCCAGCAGCGCGATGCTGTCCGGTTCAGGGACGTTGACCGTGATGTCCGACGCCAGTACTTCGCGCCCATCGGCGTTGAGCATGCGCAGCGTGAAAGCCGTGCTGCTTTCGGTGAACGGGTCGAACGTAGTGCCGAACATGGCATCGATAAAGCTCATTTCCATGTTCCAGGAGTCGCCCCATACCGGACCGTAGATGCTGCTCAGGTTGAACGTGGCGCCGGGCATGGCGTCGTCCGGGTTGGTGTCGACTTCCAGCTGCATGGTGCAGCTGGTGCAGCTTCCCAGGTTCCACGCGAAGTCGAAGCTCCAGTTGGCGCGCAGGGGGCCATACAGGCCGCTGCGGCCGACGTAGGTGTCGACGCCGTCGTTCGGCAAGTACACGCCATTCCTGTATGCATGGGCGCCCATGGCGATCGTGCTGTCGCCGTTGGACTGGACGTTGAACAGTACGCCAGAGATGGTCGGATACTGTGCGTTCCATGGCGCGTATTCCACCAGGGCGGCCTGGGCGTTGAAAGACAAAGTTGCCAATACCGCTGCTGCGATGTGACTGAGCTTCATGTATTACCCCCGAATGTGAGTGTTGTTGTTTTTGAGATCCTGCAGGTGGGCAATCGCACGATTCATGCCAGATGGGTAAATTATTGGCAATGTTGAGCAAATACATGGAGTTACAAAAAGGCAGGGTTCAGGCGAACCTGGCCGATGTAAGAAATGCCGACAAAACACAGAAATTGCGGCGTAAATACTAGAAGATGCCAGCAGTAATTGAAAGTTGCGAGAAGATATGTGCGCTGGCGAACATAGAGGTCGCGACAAGAGCGCCTGTTTTTCTGGCGATGGCGCCGGTGCGACGCCGTGGTCACACCTGCACAGCAGTGCACGACTTGATTGATTGCTTTGCTTGGGTTCCTGCAGGAGTTCACAGACAGTGAAGGAACAGCGTTCCATGCCCAGCCAGATTTCCACCACCCGGCCACCGGGTTCTATGCGGAGTTCAAGGCCCACAGGATGAATGGCAAGGGCACTAAACGGGCCGCAGACGCATCCATGGCCAAGATTGACGCTGACATCCAATGTGGCTACATCCCAGCCTCCAAGCGGCCCTACAAGGCATTGCATCACGCATGGAACCACAGTATTCAAACGATGGCGTGCAAGACGTCGCAACTACCATCGGACACACCCCTTGTCCTCATCTACGAAACGGAACAGGACTTGAACGAGGGGGGGCGCTGCGCTCGCAACGGTGTCTTCATGCTGTCACTCGACAACCTGCAATCGTTCAACGGCTTTTTGCTTTTTTGCTGGCATGGGTCTTGATGTTGAGTATAGTCGGAACGGTTTCAAGTTTGGCGTGACTTGCGCGTAGTGCACTACTCTAAATATTGCGGTACTGTTGAGCTACACTTTCAACCCATTTCTGCCCACTCAAAGAGTCGTATGCAAACGTTTAGCCAGCGAAAAGGAATTAAGCCAGTCAGTTCCCATTTACAAGTGGAATCGATGGATGAGAATCTCCGGAATTCGATTTGGAATGTGCTTGACGTTGTCGCATGGGGCGCGCCAGGCTTCATGGGAGATGTAAACCGTTACGGCAGGATTGTAGTTTTCAGTCAGCAACTTTGGGCAAATTTTTATAAGCTTCCTATCGACAGGCGTCCGACCCATCCAGCAGTCCTTCTCGAGTATATTCGTGATACCTATTTCGGCTATTCTTGGAACGAAGTCTATGACTTCTTGCAGTTCATCATTCAACCGGAACTAGCATTGCCAAAGACACTTCCGAAGTACCTAAATGAAATCTTTGAACGAGAAAGTGCCGGTTACCGGATTGTTGCAAACGTCATTGTTGACGTGACGGCAGGGGAGGAAGTCGCAATGCTTGAAGAAGCAATTCGGGATACGGCATTCTCGCCGATTTCCAACCACTTACGTCGAGCCCTGGAATTACTTGCTGATCGGACGAATCCAGATTATCGCAACTCAATAAAGGAGTCAGTTTCTGCTGTCGAAAGCATTGCAAAAATTGCAGCCAACGATCCTACCGCAACACTTGGCTCTGCACTCCGGGCACTTGAGAAAAATGGCAAGATGCATCAAGCGCTACGTGATGGCTTCCTAAAGTTGTACGGCTACACGAACGATGCCGACGGGATTCGCCATGCAATGATGGAAGAATCCACCCTTACGTCAGCGGACGCTAAATACTTCTTGATGTCGTGCACGGCCTTCACGAACTACTTGAAAGCACAGTTAGCTACATCATCATAAATGTCTGCCGGGACGTTTCCGATATCCGCCTGCACCTCCAAACAAGTCAAACATTGTGAACATACTTAGCCAAGCTTCCCTTCACCCGAAACACACCAAAACCGGGTAAAACAGACACAACAACTACCCAGATTCGGGTGGACTTCATCACAGTTGTGATATTCTTCCCACGTGAGGCCAACTAATATCCACCTTCTCCCACTAGTACGGGCGAAAAAAAGCCCCAGCACGGTTGCAGCCGTACTGAGGCCCGGAGACTTAGCTTAACGTTGAGAACAGCATAATCACTACCGCTGTTGACAGGTTGAAACTTACCTCGCACTTGCTATGAAGCTTGATTGTGATAAACATCGTAGTGCCTACCTTTCTTGGGTAGGGCCAGAGCGCACGGTGAGCCGAGAGTCTTGTAACACTTTTAGTTCACCGTGTTGTTCTCTCGCCCAGTGCATATTGTCCCGGTAAAAATTCCGGAAGTCAAAGCAATGTAGTGTGAGCGAATGTAACCTGCCCAACTCGTTGATTGCAATGGTAAAAAAGGACTTTTTCACGGCGATCAGTATAAGAATTTCTATACAATGCCTTTCAAGCCTTAGTGGTTTCTTCAGAACTCCTTTTCCCCCTTCACATCGAATTTCGCACCCGGACTGATTACAGCTCTGCAGCACTAGACCGGCTCAAAAGCGCCTACCCCATGAGCCACATCGGCTACTAACCCGTGTCGTCTAACTCGCAGTCCATCGAAGCGCAGAAAGCAGCCTTACATGGTGCCAAGCTGATCGAGCGCGAGTTCATGGACGAAGGCGTGTCAGGCGCTATCCCTGCTGCTGATCGTCCGGGCTTCGCTGCGATGCTGGGCTATGTCCGCGAGGGAGACGCCATCCACGTCTACGCGGTTGACCGTCTGGGGCGTGATGCTATCGACGTACAGACCACCATCCGGGCCTTACTCCGCAAGGGCGTCACCGTCGAAGTCAACGGCCTTGGTAGCATCGGTCCCGGCGTAGGCGAACTGATCGTCGCCGTACTGGCTCAGGTAGCGGACATGGAACGTGCACGCATCAATGAGCGCACGGCGTCAGGCCGTACCCTTGCCAAGCAGTCGTTAGCTGCCACTGGCCTGACCCATCGGGGCAAAGCGAGCCTTGGCCGTCCAGCGAAGGAAGACGCTACCACCGTCAAGGCATGGCGTTCGGATAACGCGGCATCCATCAGCCAAGCCGCCGCACACTTCGGCCTGTCAGACTCCACGGTGAAGCGGTACTGTGCGGCCGGTGCAGCCACGGCCTTATAGAGCATCAACCAGTAGCAAACGGGAGCCTTAGCCTCCCCTCTTTTACGTCTGTACTCCCCGAACCACAAGCGGGGTCAGACATACCCGCGTAGTACGCCAGCGCCAACGACCCCGCAGAGATATTTTAGAACGGGCGTGCGGATATTCTCGCCCCCGGCCCCCGGCATTAAGCAGCCCGTTCGACCTTGCAGGTAGTTTTCGTTCCCAAGTCCTGGGACCGCAAGCACAAGCTAGTTGCGAAGAATTTTTTTGGTTTTTCTATGCCCGGTGGAACTCTCGCCGGTATGATCTTTAGCTCCGCCATTCAGTCGCCTTTGGGTACACAATGAGCAATAAGAAACAACATGCAGCAAAGAAGCTCAAAGAGATTCCTGCTAAAGAAATCGGACTCGTAGGCGGACATTTTCGACTGCTGGGCTATCTTGACTACGTGGCGGCACGTTCGCTTCTCCGCAACGGACTGGAAATACAAGGGTTGATCCTTGCTTCGACCTCAATCGAAAAATACCTAAAGGCCATACTTGCCACTACCGGCAGGGCAACAGCGACCCATCTAGATAGCGATGGATTCGTAGAAATCCTTCGGCAGCGCGGGTGCGATGTATTGCCTTACATCAGCAGCAGCTTTCTTCAATACTTAGGGAGGGCATACGCCTTCAGGTATTTAGAAACTGATTCCGGCCCTGCCTCGATTGCTGTAGAGCAGCGAAAATTGTTAGCAGAGTTGGATTATTCTGTGAGCCAGTTTGAATCGGCGATCACCATGGCAGTTGATGGCGTGATACAGAAGTCGAGCTATACGCGCGCCGTGGAGGCTCATGATCGCCGGGTATGGGACGACAATCACATTTTGGCAGGAACTTCGAAGTCTGATTTCGTGGAAGTTCATTGTCCTTTGTACTGCATGGCAATCAGGCCGATGCACGAAGCGATGGAACTCCGTCATGAGAACTTCAAGTCTGTGAACGACGCCAACTTCGACTTCCCAAAGGCGACCTACGGGGGTTACACGATCGATATCGAGTTTAGCGCACCAGTCAAGGCCGATGCTTTCAGCCCACCAATCCCTTACGTGGCTCCGTCGAAGTGAATCCGCTTACTTATCGCTTACTTGAAAAGTATTGGGCCAAGTACCGCCCAAGGAAGCGGCATCATTATCGATGCAACTCATTGATAAATAAGGGGAATTTTGGTGCGGCTGGCGGGGATCGAACCCACGACCCTTGGCTTCGGAGGCCAATACTCTATCCACTGAGCTACAGCCGCGTAGGGGGAATGCTTGAAGAGATGCGAAGGATACCGTTTTTCACGCACTCCGTCCATGGAAAGTGTCGTCCAAAGGGCAATATGCGTTCCAAAACAGGTGCTTTGGGTCTATAATCGCGGGTTTGGCGAGTATTTGCAGAATTTATGCGAATGCGATCAGCCCGCAGCTTTCTGAAAATTGTACTAAGGACATCATGAGCGACGCACACAACGAACACGAATCGGCCATCCGGACCCCAAAGCAGCTGGTAGCAGCGATTGCCGCCTTCTTCCTGGTCACCGTATTGGGCATCATCCTGCTGGTGAAATTTGTCACCACCACGCCGCTGGAAGGCGCAGGTACCGACAGCCAGTCGGCCGAAGCCGTTGCCGCCCGCCTGAAACCGGTAGCCGACGAAGGTTTCACGCTCAAGGATGCCAACGCACCGAAAGTGCTGCTCGCCGCCGAAGCCGTGTACACCGCCAATTGCGCAGCATGCCACGCATCGGGCGCCGCCGGCGCACCCAAGCTGGGCGACAACAGCGCCTGGTCCGCACGTATCGGCCAGGGCTACGATACCCTGGTCAAGCACGCTGTCGAAGGTATCCGCGCCATGCCTGCCAAGGGCGGCAATCCGGACCTGGACAATGTTGAAATCGCACGCGCCGTGGTCTATATGGCCAACCAGTCCGGCGCCAAGTTCGCCGAACCATCGGTTCCTGCCATGGTCATCGCCACCGAAGGCGCTGCTGCTCCTGCGGCGGAACCTGCAAAAGCCCAGTAATTCGGGCCTACCGGAAATGTGCTCCCTGCGGGGAGCATTTTTTTTGCCTGTCACTCCTGAGTCAAATCTGTACTCGGCGGACATCCATGCACGATCTTTCATGAGTGCTATGGTTCCCCGCCTGCGCGGGGACGACGGAAAGGAAAAAGCCGCCCGAGGGCGGCTTTGCTGTTTGACGGAACGGCTTACCAGATGGTGACGCGGTCCTTCGGGGCCAGGTACATCTTGTCGCCTTCCTTCACGCCGAAGGCTTCATAAAAGCCCGGCTGGTTCATCATGGTGCCGTTGGCGCGGAACTGGCCCGGCGAATGCGGATCGGTCTTGACCTGCACGATCTGCTGCGCTTCGCGCATCTTCATGCGCCACACCTGGCCGAAGCCCATGAAGAAGCGCTGGTCGCCGCTCAGGCCATCGATCACCGGCGCCGGCTTGCCGCCCAGGGACAGCTTGTAGGCCTTGTAGGCGATGGCCACGCCCGAGTTGTCGCCGATATTCTCGCCCAGGGTCAGGGCACCGTTGACATTGTAGCCCGGCAGTGGCGAATAGCTGCTGTACTGCCTGACTAGCATGTCGGCCTTGGCCTTGAACTTGGCGCGGTCGTCGACCGTCCACCAGTCGCGCAGGTTGCCGTCGCCGTCGTACTGGCTGCCCGAGTCGTCGAAGCCGTGGCTGATTTCATGGCCGATCACCGCGCCAATGGCGCCGTAGTTGACCGCGTCGTCGGCACGCATGTCGAAGAACGGCGGCTGCAGGATCGACGCCGGGAACACGATCTCGTTCATCACCGGGCTGTAATAGGCGTTCACGGTCTGCGGCGTCATGCCCCACTCTTCGCGGTCGACCGGCTTGCCCAGCTTGGCCAGGTTGCGGTTGTACGCGAAAGTCCGCGCGCGCATCATGTTGCCAACCAGGTCGTCCGGCTTGACGGTCAGCGCCGTGTAGTCGCGCCATTTGTTCGGGTAGCCCACTTTCGGCACGAACTTGGCCAGCTTGGCCTGCGCTTCCTTCTTCGTTTCGGGTCCCATCCAGTCGAGCGTGTCGATGCTCAGGCGGTAGGCTTCGAGCAGGTTCTTGACCAGCACTTCCATGCGCGCCTTGCGCTCGGCCGGGAAGTGCTGCTGCACGTACTGCTTGCCCACGGCCTCGCCCAGCGCACCTTCGACGGCGGACACGCCGATCTTCCAGCGCGGACGGTTTTCGGTCACGCCGGTCAGGGCGGTGCCGTTGAATGCGAAGTCGGCATCGACGAAAGGCTTGGACAGGTAGCTCGCATAAGCGCGCAGCACCTGCCATTCGAAGTAGGACTTCCAGGTCGCCAGGTCGGTGCTGCCCAGCGCCTCGTTAAAGCCGGTCAGGTAGCTTGGCTGGGCCACGATCACGAAGTCGGTCTTGTTGGCGATGCCGGCGGCGGCCAGGGCGGCCTTCCAGTCGTAGCCCGGCGTCAGCGCATCGAGCTTGGCGATCTCCACCTTGTTGTAGCGCTTGACCGGATTGCGGTTGTCCACCTTGGTCCACTGTACCTGCGCCAGCGCCGTTTCGAGGCCGACGATGGCCTTCGCGGCTTCAGCGCCATCCTTGCGCCCGACCATGCCGAGCATGGTCGCGATGTGCTTCTCGTACTTGGCCAGCGCCTCGGCCAGTTTGGCGTCGTCCTTTTTCAGGTAGTAGTCGCGGTCCGGCAAGCCCAGGCCACTCTGGCCGATGTAGGCCGCGTACCGGGTCGAATTGCGCGCGTCCAGGTTCACCGAAACGCTGTACGGGCCGGCCACGCCGATCTTCGACAGGTGGGCGATCTGGGCGGGAATGGCCTTCTTGTCGCGCATGGCGCGGATGCGGGCGATTTCGCCGGCCAGCGGCTTGTAGCCCAGTTTTTCGAGGGCCGCTTCGTTCATGAAGCTGGCGTACATGTCGCCGATCTTCTGGGCCTCGGAACCGGCTTTCCTGTTCTTGTCGGCCTGCGCCGCTTCGATCATGGCGCGCACCTGCGGCGTGATGTCGTCGCGCAGCTTGGCGAACGTGCCCCAGCTCGATTTGTCGGCCGGGATCTCGGTAGTCTTGAGCCACTTGCCGTTCAGGTGCGCGAAGAAGTCATCCTGCACGCGTACGCCCTGGTCGATGAACTGGGTGTCGATGCCGGACAAGGGAGCCGGTGCGTCGGCCGCGCCGGCGAAAGCGGTCATCAGGCTCAGGGCCATGGTGGTCAGTACATATCGTTTCACGTTGCGGTCCTTTATGAGGGCGGGGTTGCTTGGCTTGTGGCCGGGGTGATTGCTTACAGCTTCATCTCCCACCTGACGCTCCAGGTGGTGTAGGTGCGGGTGGCGGTGCGCGCAGTTTCAATGTTGTTGGTATTGACCACACGGCCGGACAGGTAGTCGTCGCCCATCAAGTTGTTGGCGCCGATGCGCAGCTGGTTGTTGGCGCTGAATTTCCACAGGCCGTACACGTCGAACTGGCGCTTCACGCCCGTGCTCACGCGTTCGTCCACGCTGGTCTGCACCACGATCGGCGGTGTCCAGTTGTAGCTGCCGCCCAGCGTCAGCGGCATCTGCTTCATGCGGTAGTCCACGCCCACGTTGGCGGTTTGCTTTGCCTGCTGGTCCAGCCGGTTGTCCGGGCCCGGGATACCATCCACGCTGGACCAGAAGCGGCTGTAATTGGCGCGCAGGTCAAGGTTCGGCGCGTCGGCCATCAGGTCGGCCAGCTGCAGCTTCGCTTCCAGTTCCACGCCTGCGGTGCGCGCCGTGCCGATATTCGACGGCGTCGACAGCCAGCGCATTTCATTGCCCACCATGCGTTCGGTCAGCACGCGCCGCATCAGGTCGTCGATCTTGCGGGCAAAGCCGCTCACCGACAGGATGCCGCTCTTGCCCACGTAGTGTTCGTATGCCAGGTCGATTCCCTGCGACAGCTCCGGCTTGAGGTTTGGATTGCCGATGCGGTCCGGGCGCGTGGGTCCGTTCAGCTGCGAGAAAGTGGGCGCCGCGATCAGGTCGTTCAGCTGCGGCGCGCGGTAGCTTTGGGTCAGGCTGGCGCGGATCTGGTCCTTGTCGCTGCCGGGCAGGCGCCACACCGAATGCAGGACCGGACTCCACACGCTGGTCGAGCTGCTGGTTTCACGGCCGCGGTTGTCGGCGTCGGTCTGGATACCTTCCCAGCGCAGGCCAAGGTACACCGACCACTTTGGCGTAATGTCCCATTCGTCCTGCACGAAGGCCGCCAGGCGGCGCGTATCGGCGGTCAGGTTTTCGCCCGATTCGGCAAACTGCGCCTGGCCGTTGACCAGGGCCGTCGTCGTCTGGCTGCGGTGTTGCGCTTCTGCGTCCCAGCCTGCCGCCAGCAGGTGGCCCTTGCCCATTGGTGAAGTGTATTTGCCGCCGGTCGACAGGCCCCGGTTGCGCGAGCTGTCCCTGTCGTCGAACCGGTTGGTGCGTGCGCCGCCGAATTCATTGCGCACCGATTCGTTCTCGGTACGGCCGCCGCCGAAGCCAAACTTGACGTCGAGGCGCGCGCCCTCCTCCATGCGGTGCAGCCAGTTGCCGAAACCGCGCATGAAGGTGGCCGAGGAGTCGGACCGGCCCTGGGCCAGCGTGTACTCCGGCGCATTGACCAAACGCTGCGCAAGCCGGCTTTCGGACGTGCCGTCGCTGCGGTTATGCACCAGGAAGGGCTGGAAATTGATGGTGTCGCCATTGTCGAACTTGTACGACACGCGCGGCATCAGGTGAATCCCGCGCCCGCTGCGGGTGCTTTGGGCGGCCACCGTTTCATCCTTGACCAGCGCACCGGCCGGGTTGACCGTTTCGTAGTCGCTCACGCTGGCATCGTGCTCGCGGTTCGACGACAGCGACGCCGTCATCAGCCAGGTCAGCTTGCCCGCCTTGCCCGGCATGGTCAGCGACAGGTTCGGGCTGTGGCGCCCCTGCTCGATGGAGTCGCTCACGCGCAGCTGGATATCCTTTTGCTGGTAACCTTCGCGCAGCACGATATTGATGGTGCCGGCGATGGCCTGGGTGCTGTGTTCGGCCACCGCGCCGCGGATCACTTCAATGCGCTCGACCTGGTCGGGCGCGAGCGATTCGAGCGAAAAGCCGGCCGGCGGACGTTCGCCGTTGACCAGCATCTGCGTGTAGCCGTTGCCCAGGCCGCGCATGCGCACCTGGCCGCCGCCGCGTCCACCGCGCCCCGGAGGGCCGCCCATGGTCACGCCGGGCAGGCGCTTGAGGATCTCGCCGACACTGGAATCGCCGTTGCGGTCCAGTTCCTCGCGGCCGAAGATCATCTTGGCGGCGGTGGCGTTGCGGCGGTTCTCGGTATCGTTGGCGCGGGTGCCGCTGACGGTCACTTCCTGCAGCTTTTCGGGCACTGGCGCCTTCTTTTTCAGTGCTTCCTTGTCATCGGCTTCGGCTGCGGCATGCAGCGACAGTGGCACGGCGCCCAGCATGGCGAGGCATGCAAGGGAAATAAGTTTGTTCATTGATTAAGCGGCGATAGGCTTGCCGTCCGGACGGACAGCGATGAAGGCATTCTAGCGTCTGTACTTGCCCAGGGGACCGGCCGGGCGCGCTTTTTACTTTTCTTTACTTTGCGATACACAACAAACAACAGTGGCCGGACGATCAGGGAACGTGCATATACAGATCCGAAATTTGCGCTGGGGCACCTCGCGTGCGCGGAATTCGGGTTTATACTGGACCGGCGCAGTGTGCGTACTTTCAGCATTTTTCAGGTGATTCATGGGCTCCACACTCAAAAATTCCGGCCTTGTCAGCCTTGGCGCCATTGCCGGTATTGCCATCTCCATGCAATTTTCTGCGCTGGCGCAAAAGCCGGTGGAACCGGGCATGCCGCTCGAAGAACTGCGCCAGCTGGCCGACGTGTACGGGCTGATCAAATCGGACTACGTCGAAAAAGTCGAAGACAAGAAGCTACTGACCGAAGCCATTTCCGGCATGGTCGCCTCGCTCGACCCGCATTCGGCCTACCTGGACAAGAAAGCCTACCGCGAACTGCGCGAAGGCACCGAGGGCAAGTTCGTCGGCCTGGGCATCGAAATCGCGGTCAGCGAAGAGGGTTACATCAAGATCGTGGCCCCGATCGAGGATTCACCGGCCTGGCGCGCCGGCATCAAGCCCGGTGACCTGATCACCCGCATCGACACCTTCACCATCCAGGGCCTGGGCATCGACGAAGCCGTCAAAAAAATGCGCGGCGAACCAGGCACCAAGGTCACCCTGACCATCCTGCGCAAGGACGAAGCGCTGCCGCTGGCCATGACCATCGCGCGCGAAGAAATCATCCAGAAGAGCGTCAAGGGCAAGATCGTCGAACCGGGCTACGCCTGGCTGCGCATTTCGCAGTTCCAGGAGCCGACCGTGGACGACATGGTCGCCAAGATCAAGGCGCTGTACAAGCAGGAGCCGCAGCTCAAGGGCCTGGTGCTGGACTTGCGCAACGACCCGGGCGGCGTGCTGCAGGGCGCGATCGGCGTCTCGGCCGCTTTCCTGCCGAAGGATGTGGAGATCGTCTCCACCAATGGCCAGCTGCCGGAATACAAATTCAGCTACACCGGGCGGCCCGAATTCTATGCGCAGCCCGGCGGGGCCGACGCCCTGGCCCAGCTGCCGGCCGGGCTCAAGTCCATTCCGATGGCGGTGCTGGTCAATACAGGATCGGCGTCGGCGTCCGAAATCGTGGCCGGCGCGCTGCAGGATTACAAACGCGCCACCATCATCGGCAGCCAGACCTTCGGCAAGGGATCGGTGCAAACGGTGCGTCCGCTGACCAGCGAAACCGCGGTCAAGCTGACCACGGCGCGCTACTACACGCCGAAAGGCCGCTCCATCCAGGCGCGCGGCATCATCCCCGACTACCTGGTCGACGAAAACGCCGACGGCGACGGCCTCAATGCCCTGCGCACGCGCGAAGCGGACCTGGACAAGCACCTGTCGAACGACCGCGACAAGGAAGACGTGCGCGGCGCGCGCGATGAAGTGGAAGAACAGTTGCGCATCCTGGCCCTGGAACGCAAGCGCAAGCCGCTCGAATACGGCAGCGCCGACGACTTCCAGTTGCTGCAGGCGCTGAACCATCTCAAGGGCCTGCCGATGCAGCTGTCCAAGACCGAGCCGAAAGCCACGCTGGCCCAGCAGGCGAAAAAAACGCCGCAGCAATAGCCTTGTCCCGGGCGGGGCCGCAAGCCCGTTTTGCCCCTCCCCCTCACGCCATTGTGTAGAATCAGCGTACACGCCGGGTCACGCCCGGCTTATCTTATTTGAAAGTTTTACTATGAAACAAGTCGTCATCAGCGGCACTGGCCTGTTTACGCCTTCCCAGTCGATCTCGAACGAGGAACTGGTCGTCGCCTTCAACGCCTATGCCGAACAATTCAATATCGACAACGCCGCCGCGATCGCTGCGGGCGAGGTGACGGCGATCGAAGGTTCGAGCGCCGGCTTCATCGAAAAGGCGTCGGGCATCAAGTCGCGCTACGTGATGGAAAAGAGCGGCATTCTCGACCCTGCGCGCATGACCGCGCGCATTCCCGAGCGTGGCGACGACGAACTGTCGATGCAGGCCGAAATGTGCGTGGCGGCGGCGCAGCAGGCGCTCGACCGCGCCGGGCGCAGCGCGGCAGATATCGACATGGTGCTGGTCGCGTGCAGCAATATGCAGCGCGCCTACCCGGCCATGGCGGTGGAAGTGCAGGAAGCGCTGGGGATCGAAGGCTACGGCTTCGACATGAACGTGGCCTGCTCGTCGGCCACCTTCGGCATCCAGACCGCGATGGCGGCCGTGCAAAGCGGCCAGGCGCGCGCGGTGCTGGTGCTTAATCCTGAAATCACCAGCGGCCACCTGAACTTCCGCGACCGCGACAGCCATTTCATTTTCGGCGATGCCTGCACGGCGATCGTGGTGGAAGCGGCCGACACGGCGCGCGGCACGCACGTGTTCGAGATCCTGGAATCGAAGCTCAAGACCAAATTCTCGAACAACATCCGCAACAACTTCGGCTTCATGAACCGCTTCGACGAAGCCGGCGTGGGCAAGCCGGACAAGCTGTTCCGCCAGCAGGGCCGCAAGGTATTCAAGGAAGTGTGCCCGATGGCGGCCGAGATGATTCGGGAAACCGTGACGGCGGCGGGGCTGGAGGTGGCGCAGGTATCGCGTTACTGGCTGCACCAGGCGAACCTGAACATGAACCTGCTGATCACACGCATGCTGCTGGGGCGCGACGCGGAACCGAAGGAAGCGCCGGTCATTCTCGACACCTATGCCAACACCTCGTCGGCCGGATCGATCATCGCCTTTCACAAGTACCAGGACGACATGCCGTCGGGATCGCACGGCGTGATCTGTTCGTTCGGCGCCGGTTACTCGATCGGCTGCGTCGTCGTCCGCAAGAAGTAGTTGATTTTTCCTTCTGGTAGGGGACTGTCCCAGGTTTTCAGGAAAGATTTCCTGAAAACCTGGGACAGTCCCCTACCAAAGGTGGCAATTACAGGCTGACGGCCAGTTCCGCACCTTCTTTAATGGCGCGCTTGGCATCGAGTTCTGCCGCCAGCGCCGCGCCGCCAATCTTGTGGAAGCGCGGGCCGCCCGTCGTGCCTTCCGGCGGCATCAGCTCGGTCAGGCTGTCCTGGCCGGCGCAAATCACCACGTTATCCACCGCGATCAGGCGCTCTTCGCCACCCACCGTCACGTGCAGGCCCTGGTCGTCGATCTTGTTGTAGGTGACGCCCGCCATCATGACCACGCCATTGCGCGACAGCGTGGCGCGGTGCACCCAGCCTGAGGTCTTGCCCAGTCCCGCGCCCACCTTGCTGGCCTTGCGCTGCATCAGGAAGATCTGGCGCACCGGTTCCGCGTCCACCGGCTTGACCAGGCCACCGCTGGTGGTGGCGTTCAGGTCCACGCCCCATTCGCCGGCCCAGGTTCCCACCGACAGCGGCAGAGGGTGCGCCGGATTGTGCAGCAGGTATTCGCCCACGTCGAAGCCGATACCGCCGGCGCCGATGATGGCCACGCGCTTGCCAACCGGGACCTTCTTCTGCAGCACGTCAAGATAGGACAGCACTTTGGCGTGGCCGATGCCTTCGATGCCGGGCATGCGCACCTTGATGCCGGTGGCGACGATGACGTCGTCGTAGCCGCCCGCCAGCAGTTCTTCGCGCGTGACGCGCTGGCCCAGGCGCAGTTCGACGCCGGTCAGGTCGATCTTGCGGCGGAAGTAGCGGATCGTTTCGCTGAATTCTTCCTTGCCCGGGATTTGCATGGCAATCTTGAATTGGCCGCCCACGCTGTCGCTGGAATCGAACAGGGTGACCTTGTGCCCGCATTCGGCGGCCACCGTCGCCGCCGACAGGCCGGCCGGTCCGGCGCCCACCACGGCGACCTTGCGCACTTTCGCGGCCTTGGCGTACACCAGTTCCGTTTCGTGGCAGGCGCGCGGGTTGACCAGGCAGCTGGCGCGCTTGTTCGAGAAGGTGTGGTCCAGGCAGGCCTGGTTGCAGCCGATGCAGGTGTTGATTTCGTCGGCGCGGCCACTGGCGGCCTTGTTCACGAAGTCGGAATCGGCCAGGAAGGGACGCGCCATCGACACCATGTCGGCGTCGCCGCGGGCGATGATGTCGTTCGCTTCAAACGGCATGTTGATGCGGTTCGATGCCACCACGGGAATCTTCACTTCGCGGCGCAGGCGGCCGGCCACGCTGGCGAACGCCGCGCGCGGAACCGAGGTGACGATGGTCGGCACTCGTGCTTCGTGCCAGCCGATGCCCGTGTTGAGGATGGTGACGCCGGCCGCTTCCAGCGCGTGCGCCACGGCCAGCACTTCTTCCCAGGTGTTGCCGCCTTCGACCAGGTCGAGCAGCGAGTGGCGGTACATGATGATGAAGTCGTCGCCCACCGTCTTGCGGATCCGCTTGATGATCTCCACCGGCAGGCGCATGCGGTTTTCGATGCTGCCGCCCCAGCGGTCCTGGCGCTGGTTGGTGCGCGCGCACAGGAACTGGTTCAGCAGGTAGCCTTCGCTGCCCATCACTTCAATGCCGTCGTAGCCGGCCTTTTTGGCCAACCTGGCGCAGCGTGCGTAATCCTTGATGGTCGCTTCGATGCCGCGTTCGGTCAGCGGACGTGGCTTGAATGGCGAAATCGGCGACTTGGTGCCCGAGGCCGAGACGATCAGCGGCTGGTAGCCGTAGCGGCCCGAGTGCAGGATCTGCATCAGGACCTTGCCGCCCTCTTCGTGCACGGCCTTGGTGACCTTGCGGTGGTTGTACACGTCGCCTATGAAGTTCATGGTGCCGCCGAACGGCAGCAGCCAGCCCTGGCGGTTGGGCGAGATGCCGCCCGTGACGATCAGCCCCACGCCGCCCTTGGCGCGCTCGCGGTAAAACGCGGCCAGCTTGTCGTAGTTGAAAAAGCGGTCTTCGAGGCCGGTGTGCATCGATCCCATGATCACGCGGTTGCGCAGGGTCGTGAAGCCGAGGTCGAGGGGAGCGAGCAGATGCGGATAGGTTTGGCTGGTCATTGTAGTTATAGGTTTAGGACAACAAATGGCATTACAACCTAGTTCTGTAGATCCGGGGTTCTAATCTTTTTTTGTCGCAAATTTGTAGATTGTCACTATTCCGAGAAAGTAACAAAAACCGTCACTTTTCGCCGCAAAAAGTGGCCAAAACATCGTCAATACGGCTGGCATGCCAATTGCAGAAGGGGGAAGCACCGAATACAACGACAAAGAAACGGGGTTTTTCATGACAGTACACCACGCACGGCACTGGAGCACGATCTGCTGCCTGGCCGTCGCCGCACCCGCCTTCGCCCAGAGCGTGACGATCGAAGCGTCCGGGCGCGCGCCCTACGAGCTCGAAAGCCGCGTCTGGCTGCTGCCCAAGCTGGACGGCGTGGGCAGGCACATGGCGCTGGCCGTTAACGGCATCAAGGGCGGCAACGCCACGGTCGGCACCGTCAATGACCAGAACGGCGAATACCGCGCCCCCGCGGTGATGCCGGCCGGAAGCCAGGTCATCATTACCGCGACCACCAAGACGGCGCCCATCGTTTCCGGCAGCCTGGTGCTGACGCTGAAGGCCGCCACCCCCGCCATTTCCGCGGTCGCGCCCAAGGCCGTGCCCTGCGGCGCCCCTTTCACGCTGACCGTCGACGGGCTGCGCTTTACGCCCACGTCGGTGGTCTGGATCAATCGCAAGGCGGCGCCTACGGCCTATGTATCGGCAAACCGGCTGACGGCGACCGGCATCTACGCCCAGCCGAACAGCGTGGTTCCGGTCAAGGTGGTCAATGTGGCCAACGGCCAGTCGGTCGAGGATTACAGCGTGCGCACGGGCGCATGCACGACAACGCCGACGCCAACGCCGACACCCACACCAACGCCAACACCGACGCCCACGCCGACGCCGACCCCGGTCCCGACCCCGCTGCCGGACGCCGCCCACTTCGCCGCCGCCCGCTTCCTGGACCAGGCCAGCTTTGGCGCCACGCCTGCCACCCTGGCCAGCTTCAAGGCTGCCGGCGCCAATGCCTGGCTGGCCCAGCAGCTGGCCATGCCGGCCAGCCCGATCCCGGTCACCGACGACCTCAACACGCTGCGCAGCGGCTGGTACATGAACATGGCCACCGGCCAGGACCAGCTGCGCCAGCGCATGATCTTCGCCCTGTCCCAGCTGTTCGTGGTGTCGGCAGACAAGAACCCCTACGCCAACGAAATCCGGCCGTGGCTGGTCACGCTCGACCGCCATGCTTTCGGCAATTTCAAGGCGCTGCTGCGCGAGATGACGCTCAACCCCGCCATGGGCAAGTATTTGGACCTGGGCAACAGCATCACGCCCTCGCCCAATGAAAACTACGCCCGCGAAGTGATGCAGCTGTTCACGGTGGGCCCCCACCTGCTGAACCAGGACGGCAGCCTGCAGCTGGACCGCAATGGCGAGGCCATCCCCACCTACGACCAGGCCCGCATCGGCGATTTTTCGCGCGCCCTGTCCGGCTGGACCTATGCCGGCGCCAGCGCCACCGGCATCAATTGGGAAAACATGTCGGGCCCCCTGCAGCCGCGCAACAATTATCACGACAGGAGCGCCAAGACGCTGCTGAACGGCATCACCATCCCCGCCGGCCAGACCATCGTGCAAGACTTCGACGCGGTGATGGACAACCTGTTCTCGCATCCGAACGTGGCGCCCTTCATCGCGACGCGCCTGATCCGCCACTTTGTGACCAGCAACCCGAGCCCGGCCTATGTCAGCCGCGTGGCCACGGTGTTCGGCAGCAGCAGCGGCGACCTGGCGGCGACGCTGCAGGCCGTGCTGCTCGACCCCGAGGCGCGCAGCGATGCGCAAGGCGCCACCTCGGGCCACCTGAAGGATCCGATGCTGCACACCATCGGCCTGATGCGGGCCATGAATGCCACGGTCATCAATCCGAACAATATGGCCTGGGATTACTTCCTGCTGGGCCAGAAGATCACCGGTTCGCCCAGCGTCTTCAATTTCTACTCGCCCATGACGCGCCTGCCCGGTTCGCCCGACGCCTACGGCCCGGAATTCCAGATCTATGCGCCAGCCCTGGCCGTGGCGCGCGCCAACCTGGTCTACCGCCTGCTGACGGGGGAATACGCTGGCATGGTGCGCTTCGACCTGGCGCCCTACGTCAACGCCGCCGCCAACCCGGCCGCGCTGCTGGACATGGTCGACGCCAACCTCACCGCAGGGCGCATGAGCCCTGCGGCGCGCAGCGCCATCGGCGCCGCCCTGCCGGGGATCACGGACCGCCGCCAGCGCGCCATCACCGCGCTGTACCTGACCGCCATCAGCGCCGAATTCGCTGTCGGCAAATAACAAGGACCCACCATGACATCCAAGACACATTCGCGGCGCGGCTTCCTGCGCGCCATGTCCTCGCTGGGACTGCTCGCAGCCGTACCGGCGCAGGCGGCGGTATCGGACTACAAGGCCCTGGTCTGCCTGTACCTGTACGGCGGCAACGACGACAACAATATGATCGTGCCGCTCGATGCGGCGCGCTACCAGAAATACACGGCCATCCGCGGCGCCAGCGGGCTGGCCCTGTCGAGCGCGGCCAACACCCTGCTGGCGCCCCGCTCCGCGCTGCTGCAGGCGGTGGCCGATCCGGTGGCGCAGCCGTTCGGCTTCCACTACGGCATGCCGGAACTCGATGCCCTGTACGGACAGGGCAATGTGGCCGCCGTCCTCAACGTGGGCAGCCTGCGCCAGCCGCTGACCAAGGCCCAGTACCTGGCCGGCACGGCCAACCCGCCGCAGCTGTTTTCGCATCCCGACCAGACCTTGCAAAACCAGGCCGGCAGCGCGGCCGGCGCCGGCACCGGCTGGGGCGGGCGCCTGGTCGACCTGCTGGGCACGGGCGGCGCGCTGGACGCGGTGGCGCTGGGCGCGGGCGGCCTGTTCATCGAAGGCGCCACCACCCACGGCAACCAATTGCCCGCCAACGGGCAGCTGGGCATGGCCGGCATGAATTTCTGGCCGCAGGCGGAAGCGGACAAGCGGCGCGATGCCTTGCGCGCCATCCTGTCGAGCAATCATCCGAACCTGCTGGCCGGCGCGGCCAACAAGGCGCTGCTGGACGGCATGGACCTGGCCGGCAAGCTGGCGACGGCCAACAGCGGCGCCCCGCTGGCGACCGTGTTCCCCGGCACGTCGCTGGCGACCCAGATCAAGACCGTGGCGCAGCTGATCCGCATGCGCGCGGCCCAGGGTCCGGGACGCCAGGTGTTCTTCGTGTCGCTGGGCGGCTTCGACACTCACGGCGGCCAGGGCTGGCAGCAGTTCGACCTGCTGCGCCAGGTGTCGCAGGCGGTGGCGGCCTTCCAGCTGGCGCTCGGTGAAATTGGCGCGGCGCAGCATGTCACCACCTTCACCATGTCCGACTTCGGCCGCACCCTGGTGCCCAACTCGGGCGGCACCGACCATGCCTGGGGTAACCACCAGCTGGTCATCGGCGCGGCGGTCAGGGGTGGCCTGTACGGACGCTTCCCGGACTTCACCCTGGGCGGGGCGGACGACGCCACCGGGCGCGGGGCATGGATACCCCAGTTCTCCAACCAGCAGTTCGGGGCCACGCTGGGCAAATGGTTCGGGGCCGACGCGGCCATGCTGGAAACCCAGGTGTTCCGCAATGAGCTGAGCCGCTTCGCGCTGCCGGACCTGGGATTCATGGTCTAGCACGGTTGTGCACCGCTTGTCAGGGTGCATTCTTTCCCGTACGCTGGGACCATGACCTCCCGCTTCCTCTTCTGGCTGCTGTTCTGCTGCGCCATGCCTGCCATGGCGCAGTTACCCAAGCTTGAGGTGGCGGTCAAGCGGGTCGACGTGGGCGGCCAGCATGTGTTCGAGGTGAACGCCAGCGGCGCGGTCAATGCACCCCCGGCGGCCGTATGGAAGGTACTGACCGACTACGACCGCATGGCCGAATTCGTGCCCGACATGAAGACCACCAGGGTCCTGTCCAGGACCGGCAACAAGGCCGTGGTGGAGCAGTTCGGCGTGGCGCGCTTCCTGTTTTTCACGCGCTCGATCCACCTGGTGGTGAGCGTGCTCGAAGAGCCGATATCGTCGATCGACATCGGCCTGGTCACGGGGGACATGAAGGTCTACAGCTGCCGCTGGGAGCTGGTGCCGGTGCCTGAAACCGGCGGCACGCGCATAGTCTATACGGGCAAGCTGGTGCCCAAGTTTTACGTGCCCGGCATGCTGGGTGCGAACATCATCCGTTCCGACATCGAACGCATGATGAAGGCGGTCCTCGAACGGCTGGACCGCCCGGCAGATCAGGCGGGATAGCTTTCGCGGTCGCGCAGTTCGGCGAAGCTTTCAATGCTGCCGATCTTGATGGTGACCGGGTTCAGGCTCATTTGCGGCGCCATGGCGCGCCAGGCAAACTGCCATTCATGTTCGTGCGCTTCGGCGCTGGTCTTGGTGAAGGCCGCGCCCAGTGCGGCGCGCGCGCCGTATTCCACCGCGCCGTCGATCCCCGCCCAGCTGGGCAAGGTGCGCTGCACGGCGCGGTGCAGGCGTTCGCCGAATTCTTCGGTGTTGTGGATGATCAGGCAGCAGTCGGCCGGCGAGAGCAGTTCGAACAGGGCCTTGTCCCACACCTGCGAGAACGACAGCGTCAGGCAGTTGCTGGACGGGACCAGGCGAAACTGGCCGGCCTTGAGCGACAGTTCGAGTTCGGCGCGCGGCGCGTAGCGGTGCAGGGTCGGGGGGCGTTTGTAGTCGTGCATGACGTGGTCGTTTCTAAGTATTCGGGCGCACATGGCGGCGCGCGCGCAGGGTCGAGGAGGCGACGAAAATTTCGCGCAGCAGGTACATGAAGCTGCCGATCAGCGCCACCATGGCGATCACGAACAGCGCGGCGATGTAGCGGTCGAGCGGTAGATTGGTGGTGTCGCCGAAAAACAGCATGGCAATGACCAGGCAAATGAGCAGGCCGCAGGCGGTGCTGAGGGTAATGGCCATGTTGATCAGGTGCCAGCGCCGGTACAGGATGTCGGTTTCATCCATGTAGGCGTCGTGGTAGGCCAGGTCGAGCCGGTCTTCGAGCACGCGCGTGCGGTCGATGATGCGCGCCAGGCGGTTGGTGAGCACCATCAGCATCGTGCACACGCCGGTCAGCAGGAACACCGGCGCAATGGCCAGCTGGATGACGTGGCCGATATCGGTGATCTGGATGTTCATGGGGCGCGGGCTGGTAAAAATGGCATTGTTCAGCCGCTAGTGTAGCAGCCCGCGCGACATCGGGTCGCTAATCGAACTTGCGCTTGCGTTTGAATTGTTCGGTCGCCGCCACCAGCGAGCGGGAAATGCCCGATTCCAGCGCCCCGTGGCCGGCGTCCGGGACGATCTTGAGCACCGATCCGGGCCAGGCCTGGTGCAGGCGGTAGGCCGACAGCGGCGGGCAGATGACGTCGTATCGGCCCTGGACGATCACCACCGGCAGGTGGGCGATGCGCCCCACTTCCTTCACCAGCTGGTCGTCGCTGAAAAAGCCGTGGTTGGCCATGTAATGCGATTCGAGCCGCCCCACGCCCAGGTCCAGCGTGTCGGACGCCGGTTCGTCGGGCTGGGGCAGCAGGAACACGCGGCGGCCTTCGAAGCGGCTCCAGGCGCGTGCGGCCGGCCAGTACACGGCCGGGTCGCTTGACATCATGCGCGTGGTGTAGGCCGTGAGCAGGTCGCCCCTTTCGGCTTCGGGAATGGGGGCGACGAATTCGTCGTACAGCTCGGGATAGAACCACTGCACGCCATGCAGGAACCAGTCCACTTCGGCCTTGGTGCACAGGAAGATCCCGCGCAGGATGAAGCCCAGGCAGCGGTCGGGATGCGCTTGGCCGTAGGCCAGCGCCAGCGTGGAGCCCCAGGAGCCGCCGAACACCAGCCACTGGTCGATGCCGAACTTGATGCGCAGCTGTTCGATGTCGCCCACCAGAAGCTGGGTGGTGTTGTTGCGCCACTCGCCCAGCGGGGTGGACTTGCCGGCGCCGCGCTGGTCGAACAGGATGATGCGGTAGTGCTGCGGATCGAAAAAGCGGCGGTGCTGGGGCGACAGGCCGGCGCCCGGGCCGCCATGCAGGAACACCACCGGCACGCCGTCCGGGTTGCCCACTTCTTCCCAGTAGATGGTGTGGAGTTCGTCGACCTCCAGCATCCCCTGCCTGGTCGGCAGGATGGGCGGGAACAGGGAAGTCGGAATCGCAGGCATGGTCGCTCTCATCTGGGTGGATCGCAGATTGTAGCGTACTAGAACAAGGTATTGACGCCGTAACGCACGTTGTAGCCGTCGTCGACCGCCAGCAGCAGCGTCCATTTGTCGAAGGTGGTGCACGGGTGCGAGATGCCGCAGCCTACCAGGTCGCCCACGGCCAGCGCGTGCCCGTCCGGCAGCTGCAGGTAGGCGTGCTGGTCGTTCATCTTGACGATGCTGCAGCCTTCGGGCAGCGCGGCCGGTATGCCTGGGCCGGGCCGGTGCCATACCAGCGGAATCGGCAGGTCGATGTCGTACGAGGCGTCACGCTTGCCCATGGTGAGGATGGCCAGCCCGGGTTCGGGCAGCGACTGCACCATGCTCCAGACTTCGAGGGCCGGCCGCAGGCCGTCGATGACCTGTTCGCGTTGGTTCAGCTGCGCCACGTAGCGCAGGTAGTTGCCATGGTCGCTGGTGAGGTAGCAGCCGCTGCGCAGGATGGCGCGCACGCCTTGCACGCCGTCGAAGCCGCGCGCGACCAGGTCGAAATAGGCCGATCCGCCGGCCGAGAGCAGCACTTCCGGGCCTGCAAACAGGTTTTCGGCGCGCGCGCTGCGCAGCAGGGCGACCAGTTCCGCGACGAAGGCGTTGACGGAATCGGGATCGGACAGCAAGCCTTCGTAGCCTTCGATGCCGGCCAGCTGCAAGCCGGGCGCCGCGGCGACCAGGCGCGCGACCTGCATCGCTTCGTCCACGGTGCGGCAGCCCGCGCGTTTGCCGCTGATGCCCATTTCCACCAGCAGCGGCAAGGGCCGCGCCAGCGGGTGCGCCTGCACGGCCTGCGCCAGGCGCGCCACGCCTTCGAGCGAATCGGCCAGCGCGAACAGTTCGAAGTCGGGGTCGTCGTGCAGCAGGCGCAGCATGGCTGCGATGTCGGCCGGGGCCACCAGCTGGTTCGCCAGCAGCACGCGCCGCACGCCGAAGCGGTGCGCGACCTGCACCTGGCTGGCGGTGGCCAGGGTCATACCCCAGGCGCCGTTGGCCAGCTGGGCGCCGAACAGCTGCGGCGACATGGTGGTCTTGCCGTGCGGGGCCAGCACGGCCCTGTGCTGTTCGCAGAAGCGGCGCATCCAGTCGAGGTTGTGGCGCAGGGCCGATTCCTTCAGGACCGCGACCGGAAAGCTGGTGTCGGCGCGCAGCACGTTCCAGCCCTGCACGCCGATCGCGTGCTGGCGCAGCGGTTCGGTGATGGGCAAGCCCTTCACGCCGGGCTGGAGCAGCTGTTCTTCGAGCGCGGCCAGCGTCAGGCCGCCTTTAGGCAGGGTGGTCATGGGATTCCTTCTGGAGCGAGTAGGCGACATCGACGTCGTTCTTCATCTTGCCGCGTTCCCAGCCCTGGGAAGCGTAGAACACATCGGCGCGGGTGTCGGCGCTGGTGGAGAGCGTGATCTCGTGGTGGCCGAGGAAAAACAGGTAGTCGACGGCCAGCGCCAGCAGGCGCTTGCCGACGCCCAGGCCTTCATGGGCGGGGTTGACGAACAGCGCCCAGATCGAGGCATCGATCTTGTCGGCGGAGGAGAAACCGACGATGGCGCCGTCGATTTCGCATACCCAGCTGCGGCCGCATTCTTCGAGATAGTCGACATACATCTGGCGCGTGATGCGGCCAGGGTCGGACAGGCGGTTTTCGGTGACAGCGAGACGGATGACCGACATCGCGGGGATGTCGGCTTCACACGCTGCGCGCAAATGCAAAGTTGGGTTCAAGTAGATTCTTTCAAATTCGTAGGGTGGAAAAGCGCAGCGCCTTCCACCATTGTATGCGTCAAGCTGGCGCAAGCAATGGTGGAAGGCGCTGCGCTTTTCCACCCGGCGGATACGGTGTTGGCCGTATCCGCACCGGTTTTTACGACATGTGCTGGCCGCCGTTGATGGCGATGTTGGCGCCAGTGACGAATGCTGCTTCATCGGACGACAGGTAGGCCACCAGGCCAGCAACTTCTTCCGGCTTGCCAAGGCGCGCCATCGGGATTTGCGGGATGATCTTGCTGTCCAGGACTTCCTTCGGAATTTCCATGACCATCTTGGTGCCGATGTAGCCCGGCGAGATGGTGTTGACCGTCGCACCCTTGCGCGCCACTTCCAGCGCCAGCGCCTTGGTGAAGCCGTGCATGCCGGCCTTGGCCGCGGAATAGTTGGTCTGCCCGAAAGCACCCTTCTGTCCGTTGACCGAGGAAATATTGATGATGCGGCCCCAGCCACGGTCGACCATGCCGTCGCATACCGGCTTGGTCATGTTGAAGACGGAATCGAGGTTGGTCGCCATGACGGCGTCCCAGTTCGGCTTGTCCATTTTTTTGAAGGTCATGTCGCGCGTGATGCCGGCATTGTTCACCAGCACGTCGATCAGGCCCACTTCGGCCTGGATCTTGGCGACGCACGCTTGCGCCGAATCGTAGTCCGCGACGTCGCAGGCATAGGCCTTGAAATCGTAGCCCATGTCCCGGGTCGTGGCCAGCCAGGCTTCGACCTTGCTGTTACCAGGCGAATACGTGGTGACGACCTTATAACCGAGCGCGGCGAGCTTGAAACAGACCGCTTCGCCGAGACCACCCATACCACCGGTTACCAATGCAACTCTAGCCATTTGTCTTCTCCTGTTTTTATGATCTACAAAAAATACACGCGGACTGCTTAGTCGCGCTCTACCGCCAATGCAACTCCCATGCCACCGCCGATGCAGAGGCTGGCCAGCCCGCGCTTGGCGTCACGGCGCACCATTTCGTGCAGCAGCGTGACCAGCACGCGCGCGCCCGATGCACCGATAGGGTGCCCCAGGGCGATGGCGCCGCCGTTGACGTTGATCTTGCTGGTATCCCAGCCCATTTCCTTGTTCACCGCGATGGCCTGGGCGGCAAACGCTTCGTTAATTTCCATCAGGTCCACGTCTTCGTGCTTCCAGCCCGCCTTTTGCAGGCACAGCTTGGTGGCCGAGACGGGGCCCATGCCCATGATCGTAGGATCGAGCCCGGCCGACGAGTAAGCCTTGATGCGCGCCAGCGGCTTGAGGCCCAGTTCTTTGGCTTTTTTGGCCGACATCATGATGACGGCGGCGGCGCCATCGTTCAGGCCCGATGCGTTGCCGGCGGTGACGCTGCCTTCCTTGTTGAAGGCGGGGCGCAGGCTGGCCAGCGATTCGAGCGTGCTGCCATGCTTCGGATACTCGTCGGTATCGAACACGACCGTGCCTTTTTTCGATGGAATTTCCAGCGGAATGATTTCATCCTTGAACTTGCCGGCTTTTTGCGCGGCTTCGGCCTTGAGCTGCGACTGCAGCGCGAATTCGTCCTGGGCGGCGCGCGAGACGTCGTATTTCCTGGCGACGTTTTCGGCCGTGATGCCCATGTGGTACTGGTTGTAGACGTCCCACAGGCCGTCGACGATCATGGTGTCGACCAGCTTGGCGTCGCCCATGCGGAAACCGTCGCGCGAGCCGTTGAGCACGTGCGGCGAGGCGCTCATGTTTTCCTGGCCGCCGGCGATGACGATGTCGGCGTCGCCGCATTTGATCGCTTGCGCCGCCAGGTGGGTGGCCTTCAGGCCGCTGCCGCAGACTTTACCGACGGTAAAAGCGGGCACCATGTCGGGCAGGCCGGCCTTGATGACGGCCTGGCGTGCCGGATTCTGGCCGGCGCCGGCGGTCAGTACCTGGCCGAGGATGACTTCGTTGACGCTGGCAGGATCGAGTCCGATTTGCGCCAGCAGGTTCTTGATGACGTGGGCGCCCAGGTCGGCGGCAGAAATTTTTGCGAGCGTGCCGCCAAATTTGCCAACTGCGGTACGGCCAGCGGCCACGATTACGACGTCTTCCATGTGAGTCTCCGATGCTAAGGTTTCAATGTGCTGCCCGCCACTCAGGGAAAGCGGGGGGCGTCCGTTCCAGATGCGTTGGCGGGCGAAGCGCGCCAGCCAGGGTGTTGCAGAACCGGGGTCAGCCAGTTGTAGCCACTGTCGCCGGTGAACCATTGCCGGGTTGCGACAGTGGTCGATGCGAGCAGCGATTTCAGCGCGTCAACGTGCAACTCCGTTGCGGCCATGCCGGCGTCCATGATTGCCTGGACACTGGCGGTATAGAAGGCAGCTTGCGTATCGAACAAATCGCGCGTCGCGCGCGTTATATGTTCTGTGCTTGAAAACATGTGAGCCCCTTGGTTTATGGCAAAGTCAGCTATCTTAGTTTTCAGCCCTGCATAGCAGTTTGAGCAAAATCAATCTTATCAGCTTATTCATGGAACACAAGCTGCCGCATGAGTGAAATTTATCAGGCCAGCAACTTGATACCGTCGAGCGTGCGCGCGCATTGTTCCCGTATCACCCCCACAAAGTCGGCCAGGAAGGCTTTCGGCGCCAGCGTGTCCGGCACCGACACGAACAAGTCGCTCCACAAGCCCTGGGCGCCGACCGGGCGCGCCTGCACATAGTCGTAATCGACGTAATTCTTGATGGCCCAGTTGGGCAGGGCCGCCACGCCGCGGCGGCTGGCCACCAGTTGCAGGATGGCGACCGTCAGTTCGGCGGTGCGGCGTTCGAAGGCGACGCCGGCCGGGGCCAGCACTTCGCGGATCAGGTCGATGCGGGTTTCCGGCACCGGATAGGTGATCAGGGTTTCGCCTTCGAAGTCGGCCGCTTCCAGGCGGCGCTGCTGGCTCAGGCGGTGTTTCTGCGCCATGACCACCAGGATTTCATAGCGAAACAGGGGAAACACGGTAAAGCCGGGCCCGCAGGCAGAACCGATGACCAGGTCGGCCTGGCCGCTGCGCAGTAAATCCACCGGGTCGCTGTGGAAGCCCGACACCAGGTCGATTTCCACGTCCGGCCAGCGCTGGCGGAATTCATCCATGACGGGCATGAGCCAGTCGAAACAGGTATGGCATTCGAGCGCCACGCGCAACTGGCCCTGGTCGCCGCTGGACAGGCGCACCACGTCGCGTTCGGCCTGCTCGACGGCCGGCAGCACGGTTTCGGCCAGCGCCAGCAGGCGGCTGCCGGTGGCGGTGAAGGCGATCGGCATGGACTTGCGCTCGAACAGCGGACCGCCGAAGCGGTCCTCGAGCAGCTTGATCTGGTGCGACAGGGCCGACTGCGTGAGGTTCAGCAGCTGGGCGGCACGCACCAGGCTGCCCGATGAGTGCAGGGCGGACAGGGTGCGCAAATGTCGGAGTTCGAGCATGGAATCTTCACTATGAATTGTTTTCATGCGAAACCGCAAAAGGTTTCGTTTTGATTATACGCCGTATTCACGCAAACTTTACTCACCGATTATTAAACGCTCATGACAATGAAAACAATTCACCTCCACACCCTCGGCTTTCCCCGCATCGGCGCTCGCCGCGAACTGAAGACCGCGCTCGAAGCGTTCTGGCGCGGCGACAGCAGCGCCGCCGAACTGCGCGACACCGGCCGCGCCCTGCGCCAGGTCCACTGGGCGCAGCAAGCCGCCGCCGGACTGGACTTTGTGACGGTAGGCGACTTTGCCTATTACGACCAGGTGGCCAACCATATCCAGCTGTTCGGCTGCGAGCCGGCCCGCTTCGGCTTCGACGGCAGCGAAAGCGCCCTGGCCCGCTACTTTGCGATGGCGCGCGGCGACCGCCCGCATGACGGCGGCTGCTGCGGCGGCCACCACGCCGGCCACGCGCTCGACATGACCAAGTGGTTCGACACCAACTACCATTACCTGGTGCCGGAATTCGATGCCGGCACGGCGTTTTCGCTGCATGCCGATGCCCTGCTGGCCGAAGTGGCCGAAGCGCGCGCGCTGGGCCACTCGGTCAAGGTGGCGCTGATCGGTCCCCTCACCTTCCTGTGGCTGGGCAAATCGCGCGACAGCGAACGCATCGCCCTGCTGGACACCCTGATTCCCCACTACGTGAGCCTGCTGGCGCAACTGAAGGATGCCGGCGCCGCATGGATACAGCTCGACGAACCGATCCTGGGCCTGGACCTGCCGCCGGCCTGGCGCAACGCTTTCGAGCCGTGCTACTGGCACCTGGCGCAGGCCGGCGCGAAGCTGATGCTGGCGACGTATTTTTCGCCGCTCGAAGAAAACCTGAGCCTGGCCTGCCGCCTGCCGGTGGCCGGCCTGCACGTGGACGGCGTGCGCGCGCGCCAGGAACTGGTCAGCGTATGCGACTGGCTGCCGCTGCCGAAAGTGCTGTCGGTGGGGATCGTCGACGGGCGCAATATCTGGCGCACCGATCTCGACGCGGCCGTCAGCGTGCTGGCGCCATTGCTGGAACGGCGCGAAGGCAAGCTGTGGCTGGCGCCGTCATGCTCCCTGCTGCACGTGCCTTTCAGCCTCGAAGGCGAAACGGGACTGGACCCCGAGCTGCGCTCATGGATGGCGTTCGCGGCTGAAAAGCTGGACGAGCTGTCGGCGCTGAGGCGGGCATTGACGGGCGACGACGGCGCGCTGGCCGCGTCGCGCGCGGCGATCGCCAGCCGCGCGCGCAGCACCCGGGTGCACTGCGACCAGGTGGCGAACAGCCTGCAGCAACTGGCGCCGGACGCCGACCGCCGCCAGTCGCCGTTCGCGCGGCGGCAAGCGGTGCAGCGCGCGCTGCTGCAGCTGCCCGATTTTCCGACCACCACCATCGGATCGTTCCCGCAAACGCCGACGATCCGCACCGCGCGCGCCGCCTTCAAGCGCGGCGCCATCACGGCGCCGCAATATGAAGACGCAATGCGCGCCGAAATCGCGCACGCCGTGGCGCGCCAGGAAGCGCTGGGGCTCGACGTGCTGGTGCACGGCGAGGCCGAACGCAACGACATGGTCGAATACTTCGGCGAGCAGCTCGACGGCTTTGCCTTCACGCGCTTTGGCTGGGTGCAGTCGTATGGCTCGCGCTGCGTCAAGCCGCCCGTCATTTTCGGCGACGTGGCCAGGCCGCGCGCCATGACGGTGGGCTGGACGGCGCACGCGCAGTCGCTATCAAAGCGGCCGGTCAAGGGCATGCTGACCGGTCCCGTCACGATCCTGCAATGGTCCTTCGTGCGCGACGACCAGCCGCGTTCCCTCACCTGCCTGCAGATCGCGCTGGCGATGCGGGACGAAGTGGCGGACCTGGAGCGGGCGGGCGTGAAGATCATCCAGATCGACGAACCGGCGCTGCGCGAAGGCTTGCCGCTGCGGCGCGCCGGCTGGGATATCTACCTGGCGTGGGCCACGCGCGCCTTTCGCGTCACGGCCGGGGTGGCGGGGGACGCGACCCAGATCCATACCCATATGTGCTATGCCGAGTTCAACGACATCCTGCCGCAGATCGCCGCGCTGGACGCCGACGTGATCACCATCGAGACCAGCCGCTCGGACATGGCGCTGCTCGACGGCTTCGGCAAATTCAGCTATCCGAACGAGATCGGGCCGGGCGTGTACGACATCCATTCGCCGCGGGTGCCGGGCGTGGACGAGATGGAAAGGCTGCTGCGCAAGGCGGCGCAGGTGATCCCGGCGCGCCACTTGTGGGTCAATCCCGACTGCGGCCTGAAGACGCGCGGCTGGGCCGAGACCGAGACCGCACTGAAGAATATGGTGGCGGCCGCCCACCGCATGCGCGCTTAGTTTCCTTGCGCCATTGCTGGGAGGAACATGTGGCGCAACCCTCCCCTTTCGGCAAATTTCAAAGTAGAATGCACGAGCCTGCGCCACTTTGGGCGAAGTTAGCCCATATCTCACGACTCGTTTATGCTCAAAAGCCCGTCCCAACTGCCCATCGAAATCAAGATTTCCACCGTTGTCGCGATCTCCACGATCCTGCATTCGGCCGACCCGCTGGCCATCGACGCGGCCCTGAAACAGATGACGGGCGGCGTGTCGGATTTTTTCGAAGACGAATTCGCCGTGATCGACGTCAGCGCCCTGGGCGACGGCGTGCCCCATGTGGAATGGGAGCAGCTGGTCGACGTGCTCAAGAAATACCGTTTGAACGCGGTCGCCGTGCGCGGCGCGCCGTCGGCCATGCACGACGCGATCCGCGCGCGCGGCCTGTCGCTCGACGATGGCAGCAGCGGCATTCGCCCGCGCGAAGAATCGGAAGCGCCGCCCGCGCTGACCGCGGCGCCGGCGCCGATTCCCGCGCCGCCGCCGGTACCGCCGGCGCCCGTGGCCACCGCCGTGGTCACGCCCGGCACCATGATCATCGATACCCCGGTGCGCGCCGGCCAGCGCGTGTATGCGCGCGGCTGCGACCTGATCATCACCGCCACGGTCAACAACGGCGCCGAAGTCATTGCCGACGGCAGCATCCATGTGTACGCGGCCCTGAACGGACGCGCGCTGGCCGGCGCCTCGGGCAATGCCGAGGCGCGCATTTTCGCCTTGTCGATGCAGCCGGAACTGGTGTCGATCGCCGGCGTGTACCGCACCTTCGACGAAGGCTTCCCGCCGGCCATGGCGCGCCAGCCGGCACAAATTCGCTTGGTGGGCGACCGAATCGATATACTATCGCTCAGTCCGGCTCCCCGCCCCTGAGCAGCAGCGCTTACCAGATACTTAAAAGGACCTATTTGTGGCACGAATTATTGTTGTGACGTCCGGCAAGGGCGGTGTCGGAAAGACGACCTCCAGCGCCAGTTTTTCCACCGGCCTGGCCATGCGCGGCCACAAGACCGCCGTTCTCAACTTCGACGTGGGCCTGCGCAACCTCGACCTGATCATGGGTTGCGAGCGGCGCGTCGTGTATGACCTGATCAACGTCATCAATGGCGAAGCGTCGCTGAACCAGGCGCTGATCAAGGACAAGCACTGCGACAACCTGTTCATCCTGCCGGCTTCGCAAACGCGCGACAAGGATGCCCTGTCCGAAGAAGGCGTGGAGCGCGTGCTGCACGACCTGATCAACATGGGCTTCGAATACATCATCTGCGATTCGCCGGCCGGTATCGAGCATGGCGCGCTGATGGCGCTGACCTTTGCCGACGAAGCGATCATCGTCACCAATCCGGAAGTGTCGTCGGTACGCGATTCGGACCGCATCCTGGGCATCATCCAGGCCAAGTCGCGGCGCGCCCAGACCGGCGCCGATCCGGTCAAGGAACACTTGCTGATCACGCGCTACTCGCCGAAACGCGTGGAAGCCGACGAAATGCTGTCGCACCAGGACGTGCAGGAGATCCTGCGCATTCCCCTGATCGGTGTCATTCCCGAGTCCGAGTCGGTGCTGCACGCATCGAACCAGGGCAATCCGGCCATCCATTTCAAGGGCACCGACGTGGCCGAAGCGTACGAGGACGTGATCTCGCGCTTCCTCGGCGAAGACGTGCCGCTGCGCTTTACCACCTACGAAAAGCCAGGCCTGCTGCAGCGTATTTTTGGAGCGAAGTGATATGGCATTGCTCTCATTCCTGTTCCCTTCCAAGCAAGCCAAGAGCGCATCGGCTGCCAAGGAACGCCTGCAGATCATCATCGCGCGCGAACGCGGCCACCGCGGCGGGCCGGACTTCCTGCCGGCGCTGCACCGCGAACTGATTGAGGTGATTTCGAAGTACACCAAGGTCAGCGCCGACGACATCAAGCTGTCGCTGGACCGCCAGGGCAACCTGGAGGTGCTCGAGGTAAACGTGGTTCTCCCCGACGCATAAATACAACACCGTGCGTAGCGCGCGCTACGCCGGTTTCAGGTCGATCAGTTCGCCCGCCACCCTGGCGCAGGCTTCCACATGTTCGTAGCCGAGCTTGCGGAACATGGTGAAACCGATGGCCGCCGACGCGATCTGCCCCGCGATCGGCACCACCCGCGCTGCCGATTTCGCGAACATTTTCATGCCGGTGCGCTTGAAGAGCATGATGATCAGCTCCTTGGTCACGAATTTCCCCACCATGACACCGCCCATGCTGACCGCCACCTGGTAGGCGATGAGCTTGTGCTGCGGGGCCAGCCTGTCGATTTGCTCGGGCGACAGGCCGAAGGCCTTGTTCACGTCGTCCACCAGCATCTTGAAGAGCGACAGGTCGGACAGCACGTCCACGCCGGGAATCGGCACCGCCGAGACGCCGGCGGAGATGGCCGCGCGCCGGCGCACCATGCGGCGGCAATGTTCACGCAGTTTTGCGATTTCCTTGTTATCGTCCGGAAGCAAGGTCCATTCACTGCCCGAGGCTGTCTTGTTCATACAATATATTTCCTGAAAGACGCGTTATGCAGATTGAATTCATTGTTTTTAAAGTGTACCGTGTAATTAATTATTAGGTTAGCACTGCTGGGCAGTTGTTTCTGGATGTAAATAATAGTGTTTCACTAGTGAAGCATTGTAAAAGTCTGTTATATTCTGTGTAACTTATCAGTTGTAACAGTAGGACTGATCCTACGAACACGCTTTGCATTTCGAACACGGCTACCATGAGAATTGCTGTCCTAGACAATGACCGAAGCCAGGCAGACCTCATTTGTCAGGTACTCACCTCGGCTGGACACACCTGTCAATCGTTTGACAGCGGCAAAGACATGCTCGCCCAATTACGCAAGGACAGCGTCGACATGCTGATCCTGGACTGGCAGGTAGCCGACCTGAGCGCCGCCGAAGTCCTGCGCCGCGCCAAGGAAAAGCTGACGGCCGCCACCCCCATGATGTTCCTCACCAGCAGTTCGGCCGAAGACGATATCGTGGCCGGCATCGGCGCCGGCGCGGACGACTACATGATCAAGCCGCTGCGCCGCGGCGAACTGGTGGCGCGCGTGCAGGCGCTGCTGCGGCGCGCCTACCCGACCCAGAACGGCGCCGAGCAGCTGCAATTTGGCCCTTACATCTTCGAAACCCGGCCCGGCCGGCTGCTGATGGATGGCGCGGTGATCGAGGTGACGCACAAGGAGTTTTATCTGGCGCTGCTGTTTTTCCGGAATATCGGGCGCCCGCTGTCGCGCGCCTACATCCACGAAGCGGTCTGGATCCGGGAAACCGCCGTGCCCTCGCGCACCATGGACACCCATGTATCACGCGTGCGCAACAAGTTGCAATTGCGTCCAGAAAACGGCTTCCGCCTGGTGCCGGTCTACAGTTACGGCTACCGGCTGGAGAAGCTGGGGGCTTGAACTGATGACATCGTCCTCGCGAAAGCGGGGACCCCATGCCCCTGTTGAGCAGAGGTGCTATGGGTCCCCGCCTGCGCGGGGACGACGTATCGCTGTTTCCGCAGTGCACCAAACGTGGCCCAATCGCTCTGCCGCTTGACACATCACGGTATAATGACGGCACCTCTACGTGTACTGTACAGACATGCAACTCCTCGCCGTCGGCCTCAACCACACCACAGCACCGGTCTCGCTTCGCGAGCAACTGGCGTTTGGTCCTGACCAGCTCGGTCAGGCGGTCCGGGCTGCGCGTGGCTGGTTCGCGCGCATCGACGCGACGGGCAGCGACGAAGCGGCCATCCTGTCGACCTGCAACCGCACCGAAATGTACGCCGCCAGCGACGTGGCCAATCCGCTCGACGCGAGCGCCCACTTCCTGGCCGACTACCACAAGCTCAATTTCGCCGAACTGCGTCCGCACCTGTACATGCTGCCGCAGGGCGAAGCGGTGCGCCATGCCTTCCGGGTTGCGTCCGGGCTCGATTCGATGGTCATGGGCGAAACCCAGATCCTGGGCCAGATGAAGGATGCCGTGCGCGCGGCCGACGAAGCCGGCGGCATGGGCACGTATCTGCACCAGCTGTTCCAGCGCAGTTTTTCGGTGGCCAAGGAAGTGCGCAGCACCACCGAAATCGGCGCCCACAGCGTGTCGATGGCGGCGGCCGCCGTGCGCCTGTCGCACCGCATCTTCGACAAGATCGCCGAGCAGAACGTGCTGTTCATCGGCGCCGGCGAAATGATCGAATTGTGCGCCACCCACTTCGCGGCGCAGAACCCGAAATCGATCACCATCGCCAACCGCACCATGGAGCGCGGCGAGGCCCTGGCCCACCGCTTCAACGGCAAGGCGATCCGGCTGGCGGCCTTGCCCGAGCAGCTGCACCAGTTCGACATTGTCATTTCGTGCACCGCCTCGTCGCTGCCGCTGATCGGCCTTGGCCTGGTCGAGCGCGCGATCAAGGCGCGCCGCCACAAGCCCATGTTCATGGTCGACCTGGCGGTGCCGCGCGATATCGAATCGGAAGTGGGCCGCCTGGACGATGTGTTCCTGTACACCGTCGACGACCTTGGCCAGGTGGTCCAGACCGGCATCGAAAGCCGCCTGGCTGCCGTCGCCCAGGCCGAAGCCATCATCGAAACGCGGGTCCAGTCCTTCATGCACTGGATCGACGACCGCGCCATGGTGCCTGTCATCCAGGACCTGCAGGAAAACAGCGAAGCGATGCGCCTGCTCGAACTCGAACGCGCGCGCAAGATGCTGGCGCGCGGCGACGACGTCGAAGCGGTGCTCGAAGCGCTGTCGAAAGGCCTGACCGCCAAATTCCTGCATGGCCCGCAGCAGGCGCTGCACCGCGCCCAGGGCGACGAGCGCGCCCGCCTGGCGTCGCTCCTGCCCCAGCTGTTCCGCGGCCGCCGTTAGCGCCCCTCGCACGTCCCGCCTTTGCCGCGCATGCCGCGGCTGCCTCCTGTCACACCCTTACCGAGTCCGAACATGAAACCATCAATGCTGGCCAAGCTGGACCAACTGGCCAACCGTTTAGTCGAACTGGATGAACTGCTCATGAGCGAGGGCGCTACCTCGAACATGGATGCGTATCGCAAGATGACGCGCGAGCATGCCGAGATCGGCCCGCTGGTGGCCTTGTACAAGGACTTCCAGCGCGCCCAGAACGATATCGCCGAAGCGCAGGAGATGCTGTCCGATCCGGACATGAAGGAATTCGCGCAGGAAGAAATCGAGGGCGCCAAGGGCCGCGTGGCGCAGCTGGAGATGGACTTGCAGAAGATGCTGCTGCCGAAGGACGTCAACGACGAGCGCAACATCTTCCTCGAGATCCGGGCCGGCACCGGCGGCGACGAATCGGCGCTGTTCGCGGGCGACCTGCTGCGCATGTACACCCGTTTCGCCGAACGCAATCGCTGGCAGGTGGAGATGGTGTCGGAATCGGCGTCGGACCTGGGCGGCTACCGCGAAGTGATCGTGCGCCTGATCGGCAACGGCGCCTACTCCAAGCTCAAGTTCGAATCGGGCGGGCACCGCGTGCAGCGCGTGCCGGCCACCGAAACCCAGGGCCGCATCCATACCTCGGCCTGCACGGTGGCGGTGATGCCGGAAGCCGATGAAGTGGAGGACGTGAACATCAATCCGGCCGATTTGCGCATCGATACTTTCCGCGCGTCGGGCGCCGGTGGACAGCACATCAACAAGACCGATTCGGCCGTGCGCCTGACCCACTTGCCGACCGGGATCGTGGTCGAGTGCCAGGACGACCGCAGCCAGCACAAGAACAAGGCGTCGGCGCTGAAGGTGCTGGCCGCGCGCATCAAGGACGTGCAGTTGCGCGAACAGCAGTCGAAGGAAGCGGCCACCCGCAAGAGCCTGATCGGTTCGGGCGACCGCAGCGAGCGGATTCGCACCTACAATTTTCCGCAGGGGCGCATGACCGACCACCGCATCAACCTCACCTTGTACAAGCTGGACTTCATCATGGATGGGGAATTGAGCGAGCTGACCAACGCGCTGGCGGCAGAGCACCAGGCGGAATTGCTGGCGGCGCTGGGGGATTAAGGTCGCCGAACCCGTCTGGCGTTGCGTCGCTTTTCTATCTCGTTCTGTCTTGTTTCGATGCCACGCAGTTACTCCTGGTGAATCGCGTCCCCAACGAGACAGAACGAGATAAGAACGAGACAGAATGCCTGAGGGGCGCCGCCCCGGTCCCGGTCCCCGCCAGCCACCGCTGCACGGACGAAATATTCGACCGGCAATTAAGCTGGCAATAAGGCAAGCGGGATATACTGGCAAGCCTCAAAACAAGCGCCGAACCGGACCAAAGATGCCCAACAACCGCACAATTCTCCTCGCCGTTGCCTTTGCCTGCTTTACGGTGCTCGGCATGGCGCTGTACTACCAGCACGTGAAGGACATGCTGCCATGCCCGCTGTGCGTGTTCCAGCGCTACGCCTTCTTCTTCGCCGGCATCTTCGCGCTGGTCGCGGCGCTGGTCGGGAAACAGAAACCATGGATCGCACTGGCCCTGGTCAGCGCACTGGGCGGCCTGGGAACCGTGGCCAAGCACCTGTACATCCTGGCCAATCCGGGCTTCTCGTGCGGGATCGATCCGCTGGAAACCTTCCTCAACAAGATCCCCAGCGCCGAATACCTGCCATGGCTGTTCCGCGCCGACGGCCTGTGCGAGTCGGCCGGCGATCCGGTGCTGTTCCTGACCATTCCGACCTGGTCGGCGATCTGGTTCGTCATCATCAGCGCCGGCCTGGCATATTCCCTGTTCCGGCGCCGCGCATGAACACTGTAGGCGCACTGCAGGCGACGCTGCCGCTCGATGCGCTGGAAAACCGCATCCTGCTATGCCACGCGCTGGGCATCACGCGCGTGGGGCTGATTACCCAGTCCGAACGCATGCTGACGGACGCGGAAATCGCCAGCCTGAACGCGCTCGTCGAACGCCGCGTCAACGGCGAGCCGATCGCCTACATCGTCGGCAAGCGCGAATTCTTCGGACTCGATTTCGCCGTCAACGGCGCCGTGCTCATTCCCCGTCCCGACACCGAACTGCTGGTCGAGCTGGCACTGGAACGCCTGCCGGCGCAGGGCCGCGTGCTCGACATGGGCACCGGCAGCGGCGCCATCGCCGTGGCCATCGCCCACACGCGCCGCGACGCCACCGTGACGGCGCTCGACGTCAGCGAAGCGGCACTGGACGTGGCGCGCGCCAATGCCGCCGCCAACCAGGCGCCCGTGCGCTTCCTGCAAAGCGACTGGTATGGCACGCTGGACGGCGACGTATTCGACCTGATCGTCTCCAATCCGCCCTATATCGCCGATGGCGACGAACACCTGTCGCAGGGCGACCTGCGCTTCGAGCCGGTGGGCGCCCTGACCGACCACGCCGACGGCCTGTCGGCACTGCGCACCATCGCTGCCGGCGCGCCGCGGCACCTGGTGGCGCAGGGCTGGCTGCTGATGGAGCATGGCTACGACCAGGCAGCCCGGGTCAGGGACTTGCTGGCGGCGCAAGGCTACGGGGAAGTGCAGAGCTGGCGCGACCTGTCGGGCATCGAACGCGTGACGGGCGGCCGCGCACCGTAAGCCTTTGCTAAAATGGCCGCATGCGCAAACTGCTGGCCATTACCCTCATCCTGCTCATGCCGTTCGCCGCGCTCGGCGGGAACGAAGCCGACGACCAGGCGCGTGTGCTGTTCGACGCCGACTGGCAGTGGCGCCTCCAGAACGAACCTGAATTCGCCACCGCGGTCGGCGACTACCGCTACGACGCCACGCTCTCCGATACTTCGCTCGCCGCCAGCCGCGCCGCCCTGCTCCACGCCCGCCGCATGCTCGAACAGGCGCGCCTGATCGACCGCGAACAACTGGCGCCGCAACAAAGGCTGTCGCACGATCTGTTCGTGCATGAAAAAGAGCAGCAGCTGCGCGCGGCCGCCTTCTACCCGTATCGGGTACAGCCGCTCACCAGTCAGCAAGGCATTCACATCACGCTGGTGCAAACCGTGGCGCAGATGCCGTTTGCCAGCGAGGCCGATTACCGCAACTACCTAGCGCGCCTCGATGCGCTGCCGGCCCACGTCGCCGGCCTGATCGAGCAAATGCGCGAAGGCATGCGCAGCGGCTGGACCGCGCCCAGGGCGGCCATGCGCACGGTGCCCGCCCTGCTGCGGCAGCTGCGAGAAAACGCCGTCAGCGGCGCGCTGGGCCAGCCCTTCCGCCAGATCCCCGCCACCATCGACAAGCCGGTGCGCGATGCGCTGGCGCTGGCCGGCCCGGCCACGCTGCGCGGCAAAGTGGTGCCGGCGCTGCAGGAACTGGAAGAGTTCGTGCGCAACGACTACCTGCCCGCCGCGCGTGAATCGATCGCGGCCGGCGCCCTGCCCGCCGGCCCCGATTACTACGCCTTCCTGGTCCAGCGCTACACCAGCACCAGCCTGTCCCCGGCCGACATCCATGCGCTCGGCCTGAAGGAAGTTGCGCGCATCCGCGCCGAGATGGACCGGGCCATCGCGCGCACCGGCTTCAGGGGCACGTTCGCCCAGTTCGCGGCCTTCGCCAATACCGACCGGCGGCTCTTCTACCAGTCGCCCGGCCCCCTGCTGGCGCGCTACCGCCGCATCGTCGTGCGCGCCAACAGCCGCCTGCCCCTGCTGTTTTCCAGCGTGCCGACGCAGGAAGTGCTGGTCAAGCCCGCGCCGGCCCTGGGCGCCGAAGAACAAGGCGCCGCATGGTACGAGGCGGGCACCCCCGACCGCCCGGCCGCCTTTGTGGTCAATACCTCGCGCCTCGATACGCGCCCCATGTGGGAGATGGAAACGCTGGCCCTGCACGAAGCCGTTCCCGGCCACCACCTGCAAGTGGCGCGGGCGCGCGAGATCGCCGAGCTGCCCGCCTTCCGCCGCCACGGCTGGAACGTGGCGTATGGCGAAGGCTGGGCCCTGTACGCCGAATCGCTGGGGCCCGAACTGGGCCTGTTCCGTGACCCCTTCTCGGCCTTCGGGCATTTGAATTCCGAGCTGTTCCGCGCCGTGCGGCTGGTGGTCGACACCGGCATCCATGCGCAGGGCTGGTCGCGCCAGCAGGCGCTCGACTACATGCATGCGAACAGCGCCAATCCCGTGCCGGACAACGAGATCGAGGTGGACCGCTATATCGCCTGGCCGGGGCAGGCGCTCGGCTACAAGCTGGGGCAGCTGAAGATCAAGGCGCTGCGCGCGAAGGCACAGGCGGCCCTGGGCGAACGTTTCGACCTGCGCCGTTTCCACAGCGCCGTGCTCGACAACGGCCCCCTTCCCCTGTCCCATCTCGAGCAACAGGTGGACCTGTGGCTGGCCGCCGAAACGCTGCGCATGCAGCCCCGCTGAAACTGGCGTAAGCTGTCAATCTCACCAATTCGGGGCTGGCCGACGCGCTTGCGGTTTTTCGGTTAATCTCGCAGCAATTACCAATTTGGCAGTACGAGAAAGGATTCACCGTGTCGAACCAATTGACCCGCCGGCTGGCACTGCTCGACGACGACGCGCACCGCTCCCTGCTGGCCCAGGGGCTGCGCGGCATCGAGCGTGAAACGCTGCGCGTGGACCGCCAGGGCCACCTGGCGCGCACAGCGCATCCGGCCGTCCTGGGTTCGGCCCTGACGCATCCGCAGATCACCACCGACTACGCCGAAGCGCTGCTCGAATTCATCACCCCGGCCGAAAACGATATCGGCCTGACCCTGCACAAGCTCGATGCCATCCACCGCTTCGCCTATGCGCGCCTCGGCGACGAAATGCTGTGGAGCGAATCGATGCCCTGCGAACTGCCGTCCGAGGAAGAGATCGAGATCGCCTATTACGGCACTTCCAATATCGGCATGCTCAAGCATGTGTACCGGCGCGGCCTGGCGCTGCGCTACGGGAAGGCCATGCAATGCATCGCCGGCATCCACTACAATTATTCGCTGTCCGAGAACCTGTGGCCCCTGTTCTCGAACGAGGCCGGCATTCCCGAAGAACGCCGCTGCGGCATGCGCGACTACCAGTCCGAAAGCTACATCGCCCTGATCCGCAATTTCCGCCGCTACAGCTGGCTGCTGATGTACCTGTTCGGCGCTTCGCCGGCGCTGTCGACCAGCTTCCTGCGCGGGCGCAAGCACAGCCTCGAGACCCTGTCCGCCGACACCCTGTTCCTGCCCTACGCCACCAGCCTGCGCATGAGCGACCTCGGTTACCAGAACGATGCGCAGTCGGGCCTGACCCCGCACGAAAATTCGCTGGAAAGCTATGTGCGCACGCTGATGGATGCGGTCAACCGCCCCTACCAGCCGTACGAGGCGATCGGCACCAAGAAGGACGGCGAGTGGATCCAGCTGTCGACCAATGTCATCCAGATCGAGAACGAGTATTACTCCACGATCCGGCCCAAGCGCGTGATCCGCAGCGGCGAGCGTCCGGTGCAGGCCCTGTGCAAGCGCGGCGTGCAGTACATCGAGGTGCGCTGCCTTGACGTCGACCCGTTCGAGCCGGTCGGCATCAGCGTGGAAACGGGCCGCTTCATGGACGCCTTCCTGCTGTTCTGCGCGCTCGACGACAGCCCGCTGATCGACCAGGAAGAAAGCCAGGTCCATGCGCGCAATTTCTCGCGCACGGTCAAGGAAGGCCGCCGTCCCGGCCTGGCGCTCACCCGCAATGGCGAGGAAGTCCCGCTCAAGGACTGGGCTTGCGAGCTGCTGGCGCGCATCGCGCCGGTGGCGGCCCTGCTCGACGTGCAGCACAACGACGGCGCCGTGCATGCGGCCTCGCTCGCGGCCCAGCAGGCCAAGGTCGACAATCCGGCCCTGACGCCGTCGGCGCGCGTGCTCGACGAAGTGCGCGCCCTCGGTTCGTCGGCAGCCTTCGGCCTGCGCCAGAGCGAGCTGCATGCCGCCTACTTCCGCGAAGGCACGCTGATGCCGGCCGAGGAACAGATGTTCGTCGAGATGGCGGCCGCCTCGCTGGCCGAACAGGCCATCCTGGAACAGACCCAGACCGGCAGCTTCGACGATTTCGTCGCCGCCTACAACAGCAGCACCTTGTGCGGTGACTGAGCGTGCTGACCTTCTATAACGAACACCACGCCCTGCACCACGGCCGCTACGAAATGTTCCGCGGCGACCTGGTGCCCTGCTTCGAAAAGCCGGAACGGGCCGACATGGTGCTGGCCGAATTCGAGCGGCGCGGCCTGGGCCAGGTGGTCACGCCGCATGGCGTGTCGCTGGCGTCGCTCGAACGTGTCCATTCGGCGCGCTACCTGCACTTCCTGCGCAATGCCTGGAGCGAATGGATATCGCTGGACCTGTCCAACGCCGAGCGCGACGCCTTCCCGTCGGTGTGGCCGATCCGCGGCCACCGCAGCGACATCGAACCTGACAATTTCGCGGCCCGCATGGGCCTGTACTCGATGGACAACGGCACGCCGCTCACGGCCGGCACCTGGATCGCCGCCAAGAACGGCGCCGACTGCGCCGTCAATGCCGCCCATGCGCTGCGCCTGGGCGAACGGGGCACGTTCGCGCTCACGCGCCCGCCCGGCCACCATGCCGGCGCTGACTTTTTCGGCGGCTACTGCTTCCTGAACAATGCCGCGCTGGCGGCCCAGCACCTGCTCGACGACGGCTTGAGCCGGGTGGCCATCCTGGACATCGACTACCACCACGGCAACGGCACCCAGGGCATTTTCTACAGCCGCAGCGACGTGCAGTTCATCTCGATCCATGCCGATCCGCGCAGCGAGTATCCCTTCTACCTGGGGCATGCCGATGAAACCGGCGACGGCGCGGGCACCGGCTTCAACATGAATTTGCCGCTGCCGCACGGCGCCACGCCGGCGCAGTGGTTCGCGGCGCTGGAAACGGCCTGCATCCGGCTCGGCTCCTTCGCGCCGGAGGCGCTGGTGGTCTCGCTCGGGGTGGACACCTTCATCGGCGATCCGCTCTCGCATTTCTCGCTGCAAAGCGCCGACTTCCTGCGCATCGGCGAACGCATCGGCCACCTTGGCCTGCCCACCGCCTTCGTGTTCGAGGGCGGCTACGCGGTGGGCGAGATCGGCATCAATGTCGTCAATGTCCTTGAAGGTTTCGAAACCGCCGCCTGACCACACCGGAGAACACCGCATGCCGCGCTACCAGCTTGCCCAGATCAACGTCGGCCGGATCAAGGGTCCGATCGATTCCCCCGTCATGGCCGAATTCGTGGCCAACCTCGAGCGCATCAACCTGCTGGCCGAACAGTCGCCCGGCTACGTGTGGCGCCTGCAGTCCGAGGAAGGCGACGCCACCGCGATCGAAACGCCGCTCGGCGAGGGCATCATCGTCAACATGTCGGTGTGGGACGACGTGGCCGCGCTGAGCCACTATGTGTACAAGACCGCACACGTCGAGATCATGAAGCGCCGCAAGGAATGGTTCGAGCGCATGAGCGAAGCGGTCACCGTGCTGTGGTGGGTGCCGCACGGCCACCGCCCGACCGTGAACGAAGCCGTGGAGCGCCTCGCACACCTGCGCGCGCACGGCCCAGGCGAACACGCCTTCACTTTTCAGCGCCACTTCCCGGCGCCATCGGACCAGCATGAACAAGACAGAATGGCAGTGGAGCGCCTTTGACGAACTGACGGTGGCGGACCTGTACCAGGTGCTGCGCAGCCGCCAGGATGTCTTCATCCTCGAACAAACCTGCCTTTACCCGGACCTCGATGGCCTGGACCAGGGCGCGCACCACCTGCTTGGCTGGCGCGTGATCGATGGCCAGCGCCAGCTGGCGGCCTACATGCGGGTGCTGGCGCCGGGCGCCAAGTACACCGAAATGTCGCTCGGGCGCGTGTTGACCAGCAAGGCCGCGCGCGGCTCGGGCATCGGCAAGGAGCTGCTGGAACAGGGTATCGCGCATGCACTGCGCCAGCATCCGGGCCACCGCATCCGGATCGGCGCCCAGCGCTACCTGGAGCAGTTCTACAGCAGCTTCGGCTTCGTGACGTTTTCGGAACCCTACGAGGAAGACGGCATCATGCACGTCGATATGCTGCGCTAGCGCGGCGCCGGCCGATCAGGGCCAGGCCGGACAGCACCAGCGCCATGCTGCCCGGCTCGGGCACCTGGCCCACAGCAGGTCCAGCAGCAGCGCGCCGCACTCGCCGTCGCGGCAGCCGTAGGCGGCGATCTGGCCGCTGTCGTTGACTCCGGTGGCCGAATGCAGGGTCCAGCCCAGGGCGGGATCGATCAGGCTGTTCAGGTTCGTCATGATCCCCGCTTCGTAAATGAAGGCGAAGTAATCGAAGTCCTCGCTGTCGTTCGCATTGCCCACCACGACCCCGCTGGCATTGATGGCGTTGGCGAAGCTGCGCCGCCCGCCCAGGGTGCCCAGGTCGACCATGATCCCGTCGGCGTACATGAAGGCGTGCTCGCTGCCGTCGACCCAGGCGTTGCCGACGACCTGGCCATGGTCGTTGATGGCCGTGGCCAGGCTGAAGCTGCCGCCCAGGGTGCCCAGGTCGGTCATCACGCCGTCCTGGTACAGGAAGGCATGCGACAGGAAGGGCGAGGTGTCGTCCAGCGCCGAGCCGCCCACGATCTGCCCGCGGCTGTTGATGCCGGCCGCGTAGGCGAAGCTGCCGCCCAGCGTGCCCAGGTCGGTCGACACGCCGCCGTTCTGGGTGAAGGCGCGGAACGTGCCGCCGCCCAGGTACTGGCCGGCCACCTGGCCGCTGTTGTTGATCGCCGTGCCGAAGCTGATGGCGCCGCCGAATACATTCAGGTCGGTCAGCACGCCGCCGGCATACAAGAAGGCGCGGCTGTCGCCGCTGGCGATGCCCGAATAGCCCACCGCCTGGCCGCCGGCATTGATGGCCAGCGCCGTGCTGTCGCTGCCGCCCAGGGTACCAAGTTCCACCAGGCCGCCGGAGGACCACAGGAAGCCGCGCCGCCCGCCGCCGGTGCCGATGTCGCCCACGATCTGGCCTGCATTGTTGATGCCGGCGGGCGTGGTGTTGGCGGGGAGTGCGGTGATGGTGTAGCGGGGTCCGGCGAGGGCGGCGGTGGAGAGCAGGCCGACACTGGCGCCGGCGAGCGCCAGCGGGAGGAGAAAATGTCGCAAGGGCATGGCCAGGTCCTTTCATCTCGGTGGAGGTTCAAGGATGGGCCAAGCAGCTTATTGCAATATGCGCAATATCAGAACGTGATGACGAAGCGCGCGCCCGCACTGAGCGATTTGGCATAGCGGACGGTGCCGCCGTTGCCGTGGATCAAGTGGCGCACCATGGCCAGGCCGATGCCGCCGCCCTGCTTTTTGGTGGAAAAGAAGGGCGTGAAGATATGGGCGACCAGGGTGTCGGGCACGCCCGGGCCGTTGTCGCCCACTTCGATGCGCAGGCGCCCGCCGCGGCCCAGGCGGGCGCTGACGCTCACCTCGGCCGCCTTGGCGCCGGCAGTCGCCTCGAAGGCATTCTTGAGCAGGTTGATCAGGGCCTGTTCCAGCTGGCCCGGATCGGCCATCAGTTCGAGCGAGGCCGGCTCCACCGAGAACAGGGCGCGTCCGCCGCGCGCGCGCCAGGCGGGACCGACCAGCACCGATACCCGCTCGAACAGCTCGCCCACGCGCAGGCGCTCGGCGCGCGCCGCCGGCACGTTCGACAGGCTGCGGTAGCTGCCCACGAATTGCACCAGGCTGTCGGCGCGGCGGCTGATGGCGTCGAGCGCGGTCACCAGGTCGGCGCAGGCATCGGGCGGCAGGCCGGGGCGCAGCTCGTCGAGCAGCTCGTAGGCGGTGCGCGAGAGCGAGGCGACCGGGGTCAGTGAATTCATGATCTCGTGGGTCAGCACGTGCACCAGCTGCTGCCAGGCGTTCAGGGCTTCGGCTTCGAGCTCGCTTTCGACCGGCATCAGGGCCGCCAGGCGCTGCGCATTGCCGTGCAGGGTCAGGAGCGACACCGCCACCAGCGCGCGTTCGACGCCGCGCTCGGTATCGAAACCGATCATGCTGCGCTGGTCGACCGGCTGGGCGCGCAGCTGGCGGTACAGGTCCTCGGGGTCGCTGGCGCGGCCGGGCGCGACCAGCTTGCGGGCATTCGCATTGAGCGGGGCGACCGCCGCGGCATCGATGCGGAACAGGGCGATGGGCGCGTGCTCGAGGCGCGCTTCGAGCGCGAGGGCATTGTCGACCAGGACTTGCTGGTCCAGCGTCAGGCCTGGCGCCGCCACGGCGGGCGCGCTGGTGCGCGCGGCATCGGCGCGCAGGGCTTTCCAGGCGACGAGCAGCAGCGGCGGCAGCGGCAGCAGGCACAGGACCACCAGGCGCGGCGAACCGTGCAGCATGCCGGCGCCCCAGGCCAGCAGCAGCATGGCCAGGATCGCCAGCAAGGCGCGGCGTTCAGATGCCATGCTTGCCCAGCTTGCGGTACAGCGCGGCGCGGCTGACCCCGAGCAGGCGCGCGGCAAGGCTGATATTGCCCTTGGCCTGCTCCAGGGCGGCGGCGATGGTGTCGCGTTCGAGTGCGCCCAGCTTGAAGTCTTCGGTCACGGCCTTCGGCGGCGCCATGGCGGCCCCCAGGCCGAAATCGGCGAAGGCGTATTCGGCGCCGGTGCCCAGGATCACGGCGCGCTCGCAGGCATGACGCAGCGCGCGTACATTGCCGGGCCAGGGGTAGCTGCACAGCCGGTCCAGCGCGCCCGCATCGACGGCGCGCGCGGGGCGCTGGTACTGGAGCTGGTAGGCGTCCAGATAGTGGCGCAGCAGGGCCGGGACATCGCCGGCGCGCTCGCGCAGGGGCGGCACGCGGATCACGATGGTATTGAGCCGGAACAGCAGGTCGGGCCGGAACACGGCGGGGTCGAACAGGCGCACTTCGTCGAGGTTGGTGGCGCTGACGATGCGCACGTCGATCGCTTCGGGCCGGTCGGCGCCGATGGGGGTCACTTCGCGCCGTTCGAGCGCGGTGAGCAGCTTGGCCTGGCCGGCCAGCGGCATGTTGCCGATCTCGTCGAGGAACAGCGAACCGCCGCGCGCGGCCTGGAAGCGCCCCGCCCGGTCGGCCTTGGCGTCGGTGAAGGCGCCCCGGCGGTGGCCGAACAATTCGCTCTCGAAGGTCGATTCGGGCAGCGCGCCCATGTCGACCGCCATGAAGGTGGCGGCAGCGCGGCGCGAGGCATGGTGGATGGCGCGCGCCACCAGTTCCTTGCCGACCCCGTTCTCGCCGAGGATCATGACGTTCGCTTCGGTGGGCCCGACGGAGGCGACCATGGCCTTCACGTCGCGCATGGCGTTCGATTCGCCCATCAGCGCGGAACTGGCGGCCGGCGCGCTGGCCGAGCGGCGCGCCAGGGCGCTGTCGACGGCGGCGACCAGGCGCGCATTGTCCCAGGGCTTGGTGATGAAGTCGCTGGCGCCGCGCTTGAGCGCTTCGACCGCGAGCGGCACGTCGGCGTACGCCGTGAGCGCGATCACGGCCGGCGGACGGGCCTGGGAACGCAGCAGGTCGAGCATGGCCAGGCCTTCGGCGCCGTCGATGCGGCCGGGCGTGAAATTGAAGTCGAGCAGCACCACGTCCGGCACCCGTTCGGCCAGCGTGGCGCGCATGTGGGCCGGGTCGGTCAGCGTGGCGACCTTGCCATGGCGGCGCCGCAATAGCATCTGCGCGGCGGTGGCCACGTCGGCGTCGTCGTCAAGGATCAGGATGTATGCGGAATCGGCCATGGGCGTTCATTCTAGCAGCAGGGGCAGGCAATGACACCTGTGCGGATACGGACAGGTGCAACTGTTCATTAGCGGACAGTTTGCTGTCCAAAAGGCCCGCAAGTGCCTGATTTCCGGCATGGCACGCTGCTTGCAATACAGGAGGCATGAACAGCATATCCCCCCACCTTGCCCCCAGCGGCGCCGCGATGGACCAGCCAGTGCCGAAACGGCGCGGCAGGCGCATCGCCCTCCTTGCCGGCGCAGCCCTGGCCGCCACCGTCCTTGCCGCCGCGCTGTGGACCCTGATCCCGCGCGGCCTGCAGGTGCAGCAGCGCGACGTGCGCATCGCCGCCGTGGAACAAGGCGTGTTCCGCGACGATATCGTGGTGCGCGCCCAGACCGAACCGCTCAATTCCGTGATCCTGGACTCGGTCGAATCGGGCCGGGTCGAAGAAGTGTTCGCCAGGGATGGCACGCTGGTCAAAAAGGGCCAGCTGCTGTTTCGCCTCTCGAACCCGAACCGCAACCTGGAACTGCTGGCGCGCCAGGCCGAACATGCGCAGCAGATTTCCAATCTGTCGACCCTGCGCGTGGCCCAGGAAGCGAGCAATACCGACCACCGGCGCCGCGTGGCGGACCTGGAATTCGCGCTGGCGCAAGGCGAAAAGCAGCACGCCCGCAACGCCAGGCTGGCCGGCCAGGGCTTCATTTCCGCCGTGTCGCTGGAAGAGTCAAGCGACCGCCTGGCGCAGCAGCAGCGCGCCGTGCGCATCGAGCGCGAAGCCAATGCCACCGAAGCGAAGGTCAAGCAGGATGCCCTGGCGCAGCTGGAAGTGGCGATCCGCGAACTGAAAAGTGGTCTGACCCTGGTTGGCGCCACGGTCGATGCGCTGGCCGTGAAGGCACCGGTGGACGGCATGCTGACGGGCTTCCGGCTGCAGGTGGGCCAGACCGTCAGGACCGACCAGCACATCGGGCGCATCGACGACCCGAACCGCTTCAAGCTGGCGGCCCAGGTCGACGAGTTTTACCTGAACCGGGTGGCGGTCGGCCACAAGGGCATGGTCAAACAGGGTGAAACGAGCTACCAGGTCACGGTCAGCACCATCTACCCGCAAATCAAGGATGGCCGCTTCACGGTGGAGCTGGTGTTCGCCAAAGAACAGCCGCCGGTGCTCAGCCCCGGCCAGAGCATGGATGCCCAGGTCACCCTGGGCGAGCCCAAGCCGGCGCTGCTGCTGCCCAACGGCGCTTTTGTGAACGACAGCGGCGGCACGTGGGTGTTCGCCATCGGCGCCGACGGCCAGGGAGCGACGCGGCGCAAGGTAGCCATCGGGCGGCGCAACAACAGCCAGATCGAAATCCTGTCGGGCCTCGCGCCCGGCGAGCGGGTCATCATCTCGGGCTATGCCGGTTTCGGCAAGGCCGAGCGTCTTCAACTTAACCAATAAACGGGAAACCCCCATGCTCAAACTCGTAGGCGTCAGCAAAATCCACGTGGCAGGCGAAGTCCAGACCACGGCCCTGGACCGGATCGATCTGGACATCGATGCCGGCGAATATGTTGCCATCACCGGGCCTTCGGGTTGCGGCAAGTCGACCCTGCTCAGCGTGCTGGGCCTGCTCGACGTGCCCAACAGCGGCGAATACTGGTTCGAAGGCCAGAACGTGGCCGGCTGGAGCGAAGCGAAGCTGAACCAGCTGCGGCGCGGGCGGGTGGGCTTCATTTTCCAGAGCTTCAACCTGATCGAAGAATTGTCGGTGTTCGAAAACGTGGAACTGGCGCTGGAATACACCGGCACCCCGAAAGCGGAACGGCATGCACGGGTCAACGCCATGCTCACGCGCCTGGGCATCGCCCACCGCGCCACGCACCGGCCGTCGCAGCTGTCGGGCGGACAGCAGCAGCGCGTGGCGATCGCGCGCGCGCTGGTGGCCGGCCCGGCCATGCTGCTGGCCGATGAACCGACCGGCAACCTGGACACGGCGCACGGCGACGAAGTCATGCGCCTGCTGCGCACCATCAATGCGGAAGGCACGACCGTGGTCATGGTCACCCACTCGCCGGCGCATGCCTCGCAAGCTTCACGGACCCTGCACCTGCTGGACGGGCGCATCGTGGTCGACGCCCTGCAGGCGGCCTGACAAATTAAAGGAACCCCATGAAACTTCGTGATTTTCGCATCGGCTGGCGCTTGCTGGCCAAGGAACCGGCCTACTCCGCCGTCGTCATCCTGGGACTGACCATCGGCTTTGCCGTGTGCTTCCTGCTGCTTGGCCTGGTGCGCCACTCGTTCTCGTACGACGCACAGGTGCCGGACAGCGCCAGCATTTACACCATCAAGCAGAAATGGAATGTGCCGGGCACCGACGACGCCTGGTACTCCAGCACCAGCCTGCCCGTACGCGATGCCCTGCTGGCCAGCGGCCTGCCGCTGCAGGCGAGCGCCTTCATCTCGCGCCATATCGACGTGCGGGTCGGCGCCCGGGTGCAGGGTATCGGCATCACCGTGGTCGACCCGGATTTCCAGGCCATGTTCCAGCCTGTCGTCATCAAGGGCGACCTGAAGGCCGCACTGACGCGCCCCGACGCGATCGCGCTGACCCGGGAAGCGGCCGACAAGCTGTTCGGCAATGAGGACGTGGTCGGCAAGACCGTGCAGATCGCGGGCACGCCCTACCTGGTCAGCGCACTGCTGGCCGACCAGCCGTCCGCCACCACCATGCCCTACACGGCGCTCACCGGCACCAAGACCGCGATCTGGAATGCGGAGTACCGCCAGATGGTCACCACCAACTGGGGTTCCTCGCACGGATCGGTGTTCATCAAGCTGGGCCAGGGTGTGCAGCCGGCGGCCGTGCTGGAGGCGATCAGGCGCGCGATGCTCGCCTCGTCCTTCTACACGGAGACCACGCCGGCCCAGCGCGCGGCCTTGAATGGCAAGGACTTCATCGACTTCCGGCTCGGCCAGCTGCGCGGCATCTATCTCGACCCCGACACCAACCGGCCGTCCACCACCCATGGTGACCGCAACAGCGTCCTGGGACTGGCCGCGGTCGGCCTGCTGATCCTGCTGCTGGCGGCGACCAACTACGTCAACCTGGCCACTGTGCGCACGCTGCGCCGCCAGCGCGAAATCGCCGTGCGCAAGGTCCTGGGCGCCAGCGCCAGCGCGGTCAGCCGCCAGTTCCTGGCCGAATCGGTGCTGGTCTGCCTGATCGCCACGGCCGCCGGCCTGCTGCTGGCCTGGCTGCTGCAGCCCGCGTTTTCGGACCTGGTGCAGCGCGAATTCGACAATCTGTTCTCCCCTGCCGCGCTGCTGGCCAGCGTGCTGCTGGGCGTCCTGCTGGGCGTGGCCGCCGGCGCCTACCCGACCTGGTCGGCCCTGCGCGTGCGCGCCACGTCGGCCCTGGCCGGACGGGGCAATGTGGAAACGGCGAGCGGGCTGTGGCTGCGGCGGGTGCTGACGGTGCTGCAATTTGCCACCGCGATGGGCCTGACCGGCATGACGCTGGCGGTGGCCTGGCAGACCCGCCATGCGAGCGAGCTCGATCCCGGCTTCGAACACAGCGGCTTGCTGATCGTGCGCACCAGCGGCGACATGCGCGCCGCCAATACCAGCGCCTTCCGCGATGCGCTGGCGCGCCTGCCGGGCGTCGCGTCGGTGGGCGTGTCCGACGCCCCGGTGACGGTCAACCAGAACAGCACCTCGATGCAGCGCGATGGCGGCAGCCCGCTGGGCATCAACTACTTGCTGGTCGATCCGGGTTTCTTCGACACGTACGGCTTGAAAGCGGCCGCGGGACGGCTGTACAGCATGGGCAAGGACAAGGCAGGCGACGCCGACAAGGTGGTGGTCAACCAGGCCGCCGCGCGCAAGCTGGGCTTTGCCAGCGCCGAAGACGCGGTGGGCAAGTACATCCGCGAACCGGAGGGCGAAGCGCGCCAGGTGGTGGGCGTGGCGCCGGACATCCGGCACCGTTCGGCGCGTGAAGAAATGCAGGCGACCATCTACATGCTCTCTCCCCGCACCGGCGTATTCACCTTGCGCACCAATGGCGACATGGAAGCCGTCCAGCGCGCGGTGGAAGCACTGTGGCCGCGCTTTTTCCCGAACGACGTGATCAGCATGCAGCGCGCCGACACCATGTTCGCGGAAAACTACGCGGACGACCTGCGCCTGGCCAAGCTGCTGGCGGCATCGTCCGTGATCGCGGTGGCGATCGCCGCCTTCGGGATCTACGTGCTGTCGGCGTACAGCGTGCAGCGGCGCATCCGCGAGATCGTGCTGCGCAAGCTGTATGGCGCCAGCAGCGGCGCCATCGGACGCCTGGTGGCGCGCGAATTCGCGGTGCTGATCGGGGTGGGCGCGGCCATCGGGCTGCCGGTGGCGTGGGTGGCGGGAGAACGCTACCTGGCCGCGTTTACGGAACGCGCGCCGATCGGCCTGTGGACCGTCGGCGCTGCATTGGGGGTGGCGGTGGCGGTGGCGCTGGGGTCTACCTTGCGCCACACGCTGTCGGCGGTGCGGCTGGCGCCGGCACTCGCCCTGCGGGACTAGCGGACTGGCTTACTTCACTTCCATCAGTTCGACATCGAAGACCAGGCCCGAATTGGCGGGAATGCCGCTGCGGCCCTGGGAACCGTAGGCCTGGGCGGCCGTCATGATGATGGTGCGCTTGCCGCCCACCTTCATGCCGGTGACGCCCTGGTCGAAACCGGTGATCACTTCGTTGTTGCCGAGCTTGAACTCGAGCGCCGGCTTGCCGCTCGAGCTGTCGAACTGGGTGCCCTTGTTATTGGTGACCTTGGTAGTGTACAGCCAGCCGGTGTAATGGACCTTGACGGTCTTGCCGGATGCGGCCAGCGCGCCGGTGCCGACGCCGACCTCGATCATGGAGGCCTGGGCCGGGGATTCGCCCACCGGGGCATCGGCGCCGCCGCCGCAGGCGGTCAGGCAGGTCATGGCAACAAAAGCGGCAATCAGGGGAAACTTGAAATTCATGGGGACCTCGGGGACGGAAGAGTCACGCATCTTACCTGTGGCTCAGTCCCCTTGACCAGCCCGAAAAGTGTATTCAATTGTATGCGTTTGCACTTTGTCAGATTTCCACCTGGGTGCCGAGCTCGATGACCCGGTTGGTCGGGATCTGGTAGTAGTCGGCGGCGCCGCGCGCATTGCGCGACATGCCCACGAACAGATGCTCGCGCCAGGGCGCCATGCCGCCGCCGGGCGCGGAAATGACGGTCTGGCGCGCGATGAAGAAGGACGTTTCCATCATTTCGAAGGGCAGGTTATGCACACTGCATTGTTCCAGTATTTTCGGAATGTCCGGTTCATCCTTGAAGCCGTAAAACACATTGAGCTGGAAGCAGTTGTGCCCCAGCGGCACCACCTTGGCCTGCTCTTCCTGCGCGACCCAGGGCTCTTCGACCATGTGCACGGTGAGGAACACCACGCGCTCGTGCAGCACCTTGTTGTGCGACAGGTTGTGCAGCAGCGCATGGGGCACGCCGTCGCTTTCGCCGCGCAGGAAAATGGCGGTGCCGTAGACACGGGTCGGCGGCGCCACGAACAGCGAAGCGAGGAAATCTTCGAGCGGGATCGCGTGCTTCTGCAAGTTCTGGAACACCAGCTGGCGGCCCCGTTTCCAGGTCATCATGCCGGTGAACAGGACGGCGCCGAGCAGCAGCGGGAACCAGCCGCCGTGGAACAGCTTCAGGGCGCTGGACGAGAACAGCATGATGTCCATGATGATGAAAAAGCCGGTCGCCGCGAAACACAGGGTGAGCGGCAAATGCCAGCGGTAGCGGATCACAAAGAAGGTCAGCACGGTGGTGCACAGCATGGTGGCGGTAACGGCGATGCCGTAGGCGCCGGCCAGGTCGTCGGAAGACTGGAAGATGACCACGGCCAGCAGCACGATCGCCAGCTGCAGCCAGTTCACGGACGGGATGTAGATCTGGCCGATTTCGCTTTCCGAGGTGTGCAGCACGCGCATGCGCGGCAGCAGGCCCAGGGCGATGGCTTGCTTGGTCATCGAGAAGGTGCCGGAGATGGTCGCCTGGGAAGCGATGACGGCGGCCATGGCCGACAGGGCGATCAGCGGGTAAAGCAGCCAGCCCTCGACCTGGTTGAAGAAAGGATTGCTGACCGCCTCCGGGTGGGCGATGAGCAGCGCGCCCTGGCCCAGGTAATTGAGGGCCAGCGCGGGATAGGCCACCATGAACCAGGCGGCGCGGATGGGCTTTTTGCCGAAGTGGCCCATGTCGGCGTAGAGCGCTTCGGCGCCGGTAATGGCCAGCACGACGGCGCCCAGCGCCACGAAGGCGGTGTAGCGGTTGTCGTTCATGAATTCGAGGGCGTAGATGGGGTTGAGCGCGTTCAGGATTTCGGGCGCGTCCGAGATATGGACAGCGCCCAGGATGGCCAGCACCACGAACCACACCAGCATCACGGGGCCGAACCAGCGTCCGATGCCGGCCGTGCCGCGCCGCTGCAGCGAATACAGCGCCACCAGGATCACGATGGTGATCGGCACGACCATCGCTTGCAGGCCGGGTGCGGCCACGACGATGCCTTCGATCGCGCCCAGCACCGAGACGGCGGGCGTGATCACGCTGTCGCCATAGAACATGGTGGCGCCGAACACGCCCAGCACCATCAGCGGGAAGTACCAGCTTGAATGCTTGGTGACGGAATTGAGGGCCAGCGCCATCAGCGCCATGATGCCGCCCTCGCCGCGGTTATCCGCGCGCAGCACCAGGGTGACGTATTTGAGGGAGACGATGAGGGTCAGCGCCCAGAAAATGAGCGAGATGACGCCAAGCAGGTTGGGCGTGTTGAGGGCGAGGCCATGGTCCGCATGGAACACGGCCTTGAGCGTATACAGGGGGCTGGTACCGATATCGCCGTAGACGATGCCCACGGCCGACAAGGTCAGGGCCGCGAGACTGCTTTTCTTCTGCTGCGAGGTCAAGGTTGCACCCTATTTTTTGTTTTGTTGCGTTGCACAATAGAATAGGCCCGGGCAAAAAGCAAGATGAATCGCATGCCGTCCCGGACCAACAGTTAACACTTTACCACTACCGCAAAAAAGGGGGCACACCAGCGGCCCCGGCGCAACTAAGGGATAATGTTTTTCCATTAATTTCGACTGTACCCCATGCGCACCGGCATCCTGTCCGCCGCCCTGGCATTTCTATGCTGGGGGCTGTTTCCCCTGTACTTCCATGCTATCAGCGAAGTACCTCCCATGGAAATCCTGGTGCACCGGGTGCTGTGGTCGCTGTTGTTCCTGGCGGTGATCCTGGCGGGACGGCGCCAGTGGGCCTGGCTGGGCGAATTGCGCAGCCAGCCGCGCGTGATGGGGGGCTTTGTGCTCAGTTCGCTGCTGCTGAGCGGAAACTGGCTGCTGTATATCTGGGCGGTGAACAACGGCCACGTGATCGATGCGAGCCTGGGCTACTTCATCAATCCGCTGGTCAATGTGATGCTGGGTTACCTGGTGCTCAAGGAGCGCTTGCGTCCCGTGCAATGGGCGGCGATCGGCATCGCCGCGCTGGGCGTGCTGTGGCTGACCTGGCAGGCCGGGCACATGCCATGGATCGCGCTGCTGCTGGCGGCCTCGTTCGGCGGCTACGGCCTGCTGCGCAAGACTGCCAGGCTGGGTGCGCTGGAAGGCTTGTCTTTCGAGACCATGATCCTGTTTCCGTTCGCGCTGGGTTACCTGCTGTGGCTGTCGCTGCACGGGGACAACAGTTTCGTCAATACGCCGTCGGACACCACGCGCTGGCTGCTGATCGCGGCCGGGCCGATTACCGCGATTCCCCTGCTGCTGTTCGCGTCGGGGGCGCGCAGCATTCCGCTGTCTGTGCTGGGGCTGTTGCAATACATCGGTCCGACCATCCAGATGAGCCTGGGGATTTTCTTCTTTCATGAAGTGTTTACCCAGGGAAGGCTGGTCGGCTTCCTGCTGATCTGGAGCGCGCTGGCGCTGTATGCGGCGGAAGGCTTGTACAAGCGCAGCTAGTCGAAGGCACAGTCGGCACTCAGAATGTCGCTGCTTCGACGCAAGCGTTGAACACGGCGTTCGGAAGGCAACGCAGATTGTTCTGCGGCGCGGTCGGCCAGCAGCAGGGCTGAGCGCAGGGCGTTCGACATTGCAGCAGCGGTTTCCGCCATCGCGTCGCCAGCGGTGGGATCCGGCTTGTTCTGAATGCACTCGCTTTGCCGGCGGCAGGTCTGTGCCTGTTTCCAAAAGCGCTCGCCAGGAAGCATGAGCCACAGGTCGCGCCAGGCGTTGCGGCCCACGCCCGCGATGGCGAGTGTCATGCCACGCGGGGACACGTTGCGGCCTTCGAAGACGATGTATTCTCCTTCGACGCGCGCGTAATGGGCAATGCCGCAGCTGTTCATACGCAATTGTGTTCCTTCCGGCAGGAAGAGCGTTTTCCATTGATAGCCGCGTAGAGGTCCCGCAGCTTCCTTCGCCTGTCGCTCCAGTGCGATCCAGGTTTCGATGGCGGCGCTCAACGCTTGCGTTGGGGACATTGTCTTGCCGGATATGCGTAGCTGCTCGGCAAGGCTCGCCACCAGGGTGGGTGGCACCTGCAAACTCCCTCTGGCATCGTGTCTCATATCGTGTCTTGTCCTGTCAAATTTTGATACCAGTTTGACGATGATATTGAACGGAAGTTCAAAAGCGACGAGACTAGACTGGATATGAGACAGGACGCCTGAGGGGCTTAGGGGGAGACGCCCACCCCGCCGCAGCCGTGGTGCTAGCGAGCAAATTGCAATGCGGCATGCGTGCCGTTCTCAGCCGTACTGGTAATCTGCAATCCCACGCCCAGGCGCGCCGCCAGGCGCTGCGCGATCGACAAGCCAAGCCCGACGCCTGCGCTGGCCTCCCCTTTCGCTCCCGCTTCATACAGACGCTGTTCAAGGCCAGGCGCGATACCCGGACCGCTGTCCGCCACCACCAGCATGTGATCCGCGAAACTGATCCGCACCTGTCCGCAAAGCGTGTGCGCGAACGCATTGCCGACAAGGTTCCCAACGAGAATGGCCAGCGCGCCCTCGTGCAAGCGCACGGACGCAGACGGATCGACATCCACGCTGACCTCAACCGGCTTGTCGCCGATCAAATACGCAAACTGCACGACCGCGTTTTCGACCATCGGCAGCAAGCGCACGGCGCCAGGCGCATCGCTGCGCACTTCTTCGCGGGCCAGCGCCAGCAGCATGTCGACGCTGTGCGCCATCTGCGAAGCTGCCGTGCGGATGCGCCCAAGCTGGTCCGCCGCCTGCGGCGCCATGGTCTGTTGCGCGAGCAACTGCGCCGCGCCGTCGATGACAGCCAGCGGCGTGCGCAATTCATGGCTGGCATCGCGCGTGAAATGCTGTTCGCGTTCGATGAAGCCGGCGATGCGTTCCATCGCATCGTCCAGCGCGCGCGCCAGCAGGCCGATCTCGTTATCCGGGAACGATCCTGCAAAACGCCGTGGCAGCTGCGCCGGCGCGGCCGCGGACACCAGCCCGGTCAGCCGCGTCAATGGCGCCGTGGCGCGCCGCGCAATCGCGTACCCCAGCGCCAGCACGATCGCCAGGATGACCAGCATCGACGTCCCCAGGAAACCGAGCAGGAACGGCATGCGCGGACGCACCACCAGTTCGCGGCTCACTTCGGCCAGCAGGAAACCGCCAGGCAGCGCGCGCAAATGATAGTGCCTGCCCTGCTCGCCCGCGAACTCGGTGCCGCGCGCGCCGCCGGCCATGGCCCGCTGCAGATCCGGCGGGAAAGTGGCCGCGCTGCGATGCACGCTCACATAGTCGCGCAGCGGCGCGGCGCCAATGCCACGCTGCTGCTGGTGCGCGGCCTCCTGGTCCAACAGATTGTGGAAAAAGCTGTCTTCAACGGTATACACGAACAGCACCGCGAAAGCGCTGAAGCACAGGCCCGTGACCAGTGCAAACAGCCCGAAGGCCAGCACCAGGCGCTTGCGCAGGCTGTTCATGCCGCGCCGTCCAGCCTGAAGCCCACGCCGTGCACGGTCACCAGCATCGCCCTGCCAAACGGTTTATCCAGTTTTTGCCGCAACTGGTAAAAGTGGGTGCGCAAGGCGTCGGAATCGGGCGGCTCGTCGCGCCACAGGATGCGCGTCAGCTCCGACCTGGTCAACACGCGCGGGTGTGCTTCGGCCAGCGCCAGCACGATCTGGTAGCCCACCGGATGCAGCTCCACGTTCACACCGTCGCGCGAAACGGCCCGCGCCTGGCGGTCGATGCGCAGCGCCCCCACCGCCAGGACATGGTCCTGGTGCAGCGTGTGGCGGCGCGCCAGCACCGTGCAGCGCGCCAGCAGTTCTTCCAGCGCGAAGGGCTTGACCAGGTAATCGTCCGCGCCATGCGCAAACCCGGCCAGTTTGTCGTCCAGCGTGTCGCGCGCGGTCAGCATCAGCACCGGCAGGCGCCGTGGCAGCTGTGCGCGCAGGCGGCGGCACACTTCCAGGCCGTCCATGCCAGGCAGGCCAAGGTCCAGGATCATCAGGTCGTAGTCATGCGCGAGCGCCAGCCGCAGCCCATGCGGCCCGTCCGACGCGAAGTCGGCGCTGTGCCCGTCCTGCTCAAGCGCGTCGGCCAGGTTACGGGCGAGCATGGCGTTGTCTTCGACGACCAGCACGTGCATGGTGTTCCTTATCGGTTGGCGAGGCGTTGCAACTGGAAGGCGTCGACCGGACGCCATTCCATGCCCGCGATCAACGCGTGCAGCAGCACGAGCATCTTATCAAACCGGGGCACCCCCGCCTGCTCGGCGCGGGCCGCGTCCATGCCGCCACGGTAGTAGGCAGCGATCATGCGCACGCTGTACTCTTCGCTCGTGACGTCGCGCGCCACCGGCGTGTGGCCCAGCGCGGCGATCATCGCTTCGGCCGTCGACCAGGTCGACCAGGGGTTCTGGCCCGTCACCACGCGCCCGTCGACGACGGTGTGGTCGAGAAACAAGGGTGCGCTGGTGTAGCCCTTGCCGATCTTGTCTTCCAGCAGGAATGGGTAGACCTTGGCCGCATCCTTGCGGAAGAAGAACTCTTCGGCGTTGGAAAACCCCGTCATGCGCTTGCCAGCCATGGCCGGCAGCCCTGCCAGCGCGGCCGGGCCATGGCAGACGGCGCCCACCACGCCCCGGGGCGCGATGGCGGCCACGATACGTGCAATGTCCGGGTTGCCGGGAAAGTCGAACATGGCGCCCTTGCCGCCGACGAAATACACGGCCGCATAGCGGGCCGGGTCCACTTCGGCCAGGCGCAGCGTTGCCGCCACCCTGGCCTGGGCCGCCTTGTCGTTGAGGAAGGCATAGTCGCTGTCGCCCATGTCATCCTTGTCGATGCGCACCGGCGGTGTTCCGCCCTGCGGCGAGGCAATCTCGACGTCGTAGCCATTGGCCCTGAACACATGCCAGGCGCGCGCCAGTTCGGTCAGCTCATAGCCAGCCTTCTTGCTGGTGACCACGGCAAGGATACGGCCCCGCGTTGCGCCGGCGTTCACGCTGGCGACGGCGTGCGGATTGGCTTTCGGAACCTGGTCGAGCCCGAAACTGAGATAGCGCGCATAAGCGCAGCCAGCCAGCACCAGCACTAGCAGGGCGCACCAGAGCGCCCCGCGCAAGATCTTGTGAAACATATTGCCTCCTTCATCGTGGAAAGCAGGCAGCATGGCTGGCAAGACGTGAAATGCATGTGAAAGCCCAAGCCGGGCGGAACTTATTGTATCCTGTTGACCTTCCGTTCAAATCCCCGAGAATCCTTAATGGCCAATTACGTCTATACCATGAACCGCGTGGGCAAAATCGTCCCGCCCAAGCGCCAGATCCTGAAAGACATCAGCCTGTCGTTCTTTCCAGGCGCCAAGATCGGCGTGCTGGGCCTGAACGGCTCCGGCAAGTCGACCCTGCTCAAGATCATGGCTGGCATCGATACCGACATCCAGGGCGAAGCCGTGCCGATGCCGGGCCTGAACATCGGCTATCTGCCGCAGGAACCGCAGCTCGATCCCGAGCAGACGGTCCGCGAGGTGGTCGAATCGGGCCTGGGCGAAGTGTTCGAGGCGCAAGCCAAGCTCGAAGCGGTCTACGCGGCCTACGCCGACGAAGACGCCGACTTCGATGCCCTCGCCACCGAACAGGCGCGCCTGGAAGCGATCATCTCCACCTCCGACGGCGGCAACCTGAACCTGCAGCTGGAAATGGCCGCCGATGCGCTGCGCCTGCCGCCATGGGACGCGAAAATCGGCATCCTGTCCGGCGGTGAAAAACGCCGCGTGGCGCTGTGCCGCCTGCTGCTGTCCAAGCCCGACATGCTGCTGCTCGACGAACCAACCAATCACCTGGACGCCGAATCGGTCGACTGGCTCGAACAATTCCTGCTGCGCTTCCCCGGCACCGTGGTCGCGATTACCCACGATCGCTACTTCCTCGACAATGCCGCCGAATGGATCCTGGAACTGGACCGCGGCCATGGCATTCCCTGGAAAGGCAACTACTCGTCCTGGCTGGACCAGAAGGGCGCCCGCCTGAAGCAGGAAGAATCGTCCGAATCGGCCCGCCAGAAAGCCCTTGCCAAGGAATTGGAATGGTCGCGCCAGAACCCGAAGGCACGCCAGGCCAAGTCGAAGGCCCGCCTGGCCCGCTTCAATGAACTGAGCGAATACGAATACCAGAAGCGCAACGAGACCCAGGAGATTTTTATCCCTGTGGCCGAGCGCCTCGGTAACGACGTGATCGAATTCAAGAACGTATCGAAGGGCTTCGGCGACCGCCTGCTGCTCGACAACGTGTCCTTCACCGTGCCGCCAGGCGCGATCGTCGGCATCATCGGCCCGAACGGCGCCGGTAAATCGACCCTGTTCAAGATGATTGCCGGCATCGACAAGCCGGACAGCGGCGAGGTGGCGATCGGCCAGACCGCCCGCATTTCGCTGGTGGACCAGAGCCGCGACCAGCTCTCCGATGCCAAGACCGTGTTCGACGACGTCTCCGGCGGCGCCGACATGCTGTCCGTGGGCCGCTTCGACATGCCGTCGCGCGCCTACCTGGGCCGCTTCAACTTCAAGGGGTCGGACCAGCAGAAGATCGTGGGCAACCTGTCCGGTGGCGAGCGTGGCCGTTTGCACCTGGCCAAGACCTTGCTCAAGGGCGGCAACGTCCTGCTGCTCGATGAACCGTCGAACGACCTGGACGTCGAAACCCTGCGCGCGCTGGAAGATGCGCTGCTCGAATTCGCCGGCAGCGTGATGGTCATTTCCCACGATCGCTGGTTCCTGGACCGCATCGCGACCCACATCCTGGCCTTCGAAGGCAATTCGCAAGTGACCTTCTTCGACGGTAACTACCAGGAATACGAAGCCGACAAGAAGAAGCGCCTGGGCGAAGAAGGCGCCAAGCCGAAACGCATCCGCTACAAGCCGCTCACGGTGTAATCCAGGCTCCCTTCGGGGAGCCTTTTTTCAATCGTGCAGCGTGCACTGCCGGGCTGTGCAAGAATTTCGGCATGACGAATTACCGCCGCAACCGCGTGCCCGGCCAGGCCTATTTTTTCACCGTGCGCCTGCGCGACCGCCGCAGCACCCTGCTCACCGAGCACATCTCCGCCTTCGGCGAAGCCATCCGCCAGGCGCGCGGGCGCAAGCCCTTCCATGTCGATGCCTGGGCGGTGTTGCCCGACCACGCCCACGCGATCTGGACCTTGCCGCCCGGCGACGACGATTGCGCCAGCCGCTGGCGCGCGGTGAAAATCGCGTTCTCCAAATCCGTCAGCAAGTCCGGCGGCCGCGCGCTGTGGGAACGCCGCTACCACGGCCAGCGCATCACCGGCGACGAGCATTACCACCACATGGTCGACTTCGTGCACGCCAGTCCCGTCGTCCACGGCATGTGCAGCCAGCCCGCCGACTGGCCCTGGTCCTCGCTGCACCGCTTTGTCGCCGAGGGGTTTATCTGCTAGTCTTGCCACCATGTTCCTGAAACCGACCCTGGGCGCCGCCCTCCTTCTCCTGTCCGGCATTGCCTGCGCCGCCCCCGATCCGCTTGCCCGCCTGGCCTGGCTGCAAGGCTGCTGGAGCGCCGCCGGCGGGGCCGAAGCCGGTTCCGGGGAACAATGGACCGCGCCCGCCGGCGCCACCCTGCTCGGCATGGGCCGCACCGTCAGGAATGGCAAGACGGTCGCCTTCGAATTCTTCCAGATCCGCGAAACCGAGCCCGGCAAACTGGCCTACATCGCCCAGCCCCAGGGCCGCGCCCCCACTACCTTCGCCCTGCTGCGCGAGAGCGACGGCGAACTGGTGTTCGAAAACCTGGCCCACGATTTCCCGCACCGGGTCATCTACCGGCGCAGCGGGCCCGACACCATCGCCGCCCGTATCGAAGGCATTTCCAAGGGCAAGGAAAAAGGCATCGACTTTCCCCTGAAACGCGCCAGTTGCACCGCCCCATAGAAAAAGGGCCCCACGCGGGGCCCTTTTTCGTCCAACTTGTTGTTTAGAAGTTGTAGCGTGCACCAACGCTGATCGCATCGGCTTTCGCGCCAAAATCCTTGGTCTTGCCATAACGCTCGTATTCCAGCGTCAGGGCGACCTGCTTGGACAGATTGTATTGACCGCCCAGGGCGCCGTACAACTCGGTCTTGCTGTCGTCACGGCCGGCAATGGCGTTGCTGAACTCCACCTTGCTATAGCCGGCGCCCAGCTTGCCGTAGACCGAAAACGCATCGTTCAGTGGCAAGGTCGCCTTGCCGGCCAGGTAGGCGCGCTGGCCTTCGGTGGTGGTGCGGCCGTTGATGTTGCCGATGGTGTAAGTGTGGTCAGCCTTGCGCAGGTCCGTGTAACCGGCTTCGATGCCGAACATCGGGGTCAGGTCGACGCCGCCGAACACTTTCACCGACGGCTTGTAGCCTTCCGCCTTCACGTTGCTGCCAATCTTGAAACTGTGGTCCGACGTGGCCACGCCCAGGCCCACATAAGCGCCTTCGGCGTGTGCTGCACCCATGGCGGTAACGGTAGCGATCAATGCAAAAATAAGCTTGTTCATAGCGGATATCCTTTTTTGAAACAGTCTGGTCCGCAATTCCCAATGAATTGCGAGGTAGCCAAGATAGCATCGCGAAAAAGGCAAGGCTTTGCGAAACCCGTAAGACATGTAAGCAAATGTTTCGGGAAATTCGAGGATTTCCTCTATTGCTGACCCCAAGGTCAGCAATATGCATATGCAAAATGACGGAGATAGGCAGAATTTAGATGATGTAGCGGAAAGTTAGATTCACGCGCGGCCCGCATGGCCGGCTGGTCTTGTTGATGCCGTGTACCCAGTTTTTCTGGATGTCGCCCGCCATGAGCAACAGGCTGCCGCTGTGCAAATCCAGTGTCAGCGTCTGTTTTGTGCGCTTGTGACGCAGGATGAAGCGGCGCGTGGCGCCGAAACTGAGCGAGGCGATGGCCGGCGCCGGTCCCAGCGCGGCTTCGTCGTCGCTGTGCATGCCCATGCTGTCCCGCCCATCGCGGTAGTAATTGAGCAGCACGCTGTTGAAGGGGCGGCCGGTCGCCGCCTGGACCGCTACCCGCAGTTCCTGCACCAGCGCACTGAAGGGCAGCGGCTCCAGCGTGAGCCCGGAATAGGTATAGCGCTTCTCGCCCTGCCAGGCCGACAGGCGCGGCTGCAGGAATTGCTTGCCCCACAGCGTGATCGATTCGGCGCGCCAGTCGGTCTCGGCGACCAGGCGCGCCAGCACGGCGTCGTTCTCCAGTGCCAGCGGCAACTGCGCCAGCATGGACAGATCGCCCTCCTCGATGGGAATATGTGACATGACACTCAAAAGGATGCTCGCATGAATAAACGCCATTTCCTGGGCAGCGCCGCCATGGCTGCCGTCCTCCCCGCCAGCGCCAGCGCCGCCTGCGCGCCCGGACCGGTTTTGCTCACCATCACCGGCGCTCTCCTGCGCGGCAACCGCGGCCCCTTCGACCCGGGCCGCGACATCATGATGGGCAAGCACAAGCTCGATTTCAAGCAAGCGTACACCGTCGACGCGATCGCCCTGGCCGCCCTGGCCCGGGCCAGCATCCGCCCTACCCTGGAATACGACGCCAGGGCGCACACGCTGGCCGGACCCCTGCTGCTCGACGTGCTGGCGCCCGCGGCCGGCAAGCTGGCCGGGGATCGCAAGCTGGTGCTGCGGGCGGTGGATGGGTATGCGGTCACGATCACGGCGGCGCAGGCCGCGGCCCGGCGCGTCATGCTGGCCACCCACATGGACGGGCAGCCGATGGCGCTGGGCGGACTGGGGCCGCTATGGGCGGTGGTCGATGCCGACCGCATCCCGGAATTGCAAGGCAAACCGCTCGCCGAGCGCTTCGCCGATTGCCCCTGGGGCTTGTATCACATCGAAGTCATCTGATCAGGCATAGGCTTCGGCCAGCGTCATCACGCGCGGCGTGATCTTGATGCCGACATTGCCGAACAGGGTATCGATGGCCGCCAGGTTGGCCGTGCATTCCTCGGTCTTCCAGCCCTTGAACAGGTCGGTGCCATCCTTCTGGAAATGCAGGTCGAGCACCTTGCCCTTGTCCTTGTGGGTATAGCTTTGCCTGTAGGTATTCTGAAACCCCAGTTCCGCCAGCGCCGCCAGGACCGCATTGGGCGGGTTGTCGGGATCGGTCGCCATGAAAATGCCGAAAGTCTTGCCAGGAGGCTTGGCCGCGATGTCGACTTCGTAAATGCCGGGCGCCTTGGTCACGGACGTACTTTTCAGAAATAACATACCAGTCTCCTCGCTGTTTCACGCTGTTTCACCGTAGCAGTCTAGAATATTGCGATTTATTGCATTTGTCGATGCATCCTTGCATCTTTTTTGCAGTCACGGCCGCAGCCAGCCCATCACGATGTCGGTTTCGGCCACGCCATCGGCATTCCTGACCCGGGCCCGCAGCCGCCCTTCCTCGACGAAACCGAGCGAGGCATACAGCGCCCGGGCCCGTGTATTGCTCTCGCGGACGAACAGTTCCACCCGCGTGATCCGCGGCCGCTCATGGATCACCGCATCGAGCAAGGCCCGGAACAGCGCCCGTCCCACGCCCTGCCCCTGGCACTCGGGCGCCACCGCGATCGTCAGATCGCACAGCAGGCTGTCCAGGCTGGCAATCCCCGGGCCCGAGGCGTGGATTTCGCCGGCGATGCGGCCCGCCGTTTCCCACACGAACTCCAGTCCGTTGGCGGCGGCCTTGTGCATGAAGCCCTCGATATAGGCCTCGCTCACTTCGTCCGGGGTGCGCGCGATGCCGTTCGGAACGGCCGCCACGGCGCGGTACAGGGCCAGTATCCCGGCATGGTCTTGCGCGACGGCAGGTCGAATCATCGTCATTCCTTTTAGTTGCAAAAACTTTCACGCCACACTAGCATAACTATCGATTGCGCCGTCTATTGCCCTACGGCATACTCAAACGCTGTTCGCGACCAATTGAAAAAGTGGCATTCCCATGCGTCTGTTCGCAGCGAATTATCGCCTGCTGGGCCTGATCTCGCTGATCCTCGTCGGCGGTTTCCTGACGACCAGCGTGGCCGCCTTCATCGCTTCGCGCGATGCGATCGAACACAGTATTTCCGAACAAGCCCTGCCGCTCACGGGCGACAATATCTATTCCGGCCTGCAGAAAGACATCCTCTACCCCGTCTTCATTTCCGCGATGATGGCCCAGGATCCCCAGGTCCGCGCCTGGATCGCCCACCCCAGTCCGAATCCGGAACCGATGCTGGCCTATGTCAACGGCATCAAGTCCAAGTACAACACGGTGGCCAGCTTCCTCGCGTCCGACATGTCGCGCCGGCTGTACCATACCTATGGCCCGCCTGACGAACTGATCGAAGGGCGCCCGATCGACGCCTGGTTTTTCCGCCTCAAGGGCATGGTCAGCGCCCAGTACGAAACCAATGTCGACATCGAAACCCAGTACACCGGCCAGCCCACCCTGTTCATCAACCACCGCGTGCTCGACAACGACGGCAAGTTCATCGGCGTGACCGGGGTCTCGATCACCCTCGACGCCATGAACCAGGTGCTGGCGCGCTACCAGGCCCGCTTCGGGCGCACCATCTATTTCGTCAATGGCGAAGGCAAGGTCCTGCTGTCGGGCGCCGTCCTGCACGAACGCGAACGCCTGCTGGCCAGCCGCGCCGGCATGAAGGATATCGCGCCGGCCATCCTGAACCGCAGCACCGTGCCCACCAGCCTGGCCTATTCGAACGGCAAGTCCGACGTGCTGGTCAATTCGCGCTACATCCCCGAGCTGGACTGGTATCTGGTGGTCGAGCAGAACGTCAGCGGCAATATCGCCCCGCTGACCCGCATCTTCGCCATCAATTTCGGGATCAGCTTCGGCGTCACCCTCTTGATGCTGGCCGTGACCCTGCTCACCGTGCACCGTTTCCAGCGCCGCCTGCAGAAAATGGCCACCACCGACGCCCTGACGGGCCTCTTGAACCGCCAGGCCCTGGCCGTGCTGTTCCGCCAGACCACCCTGGTGAGCAAGCGCAGCGGGCGGCCGCTGTCGGCCATCCTGTTCGACATCGACCATTTCAAGGCCGTCAACGATACCTTCGGCCACATGGTGGGCGATTCGGTGATCAGGCAGGTGGCCGCGATCACCCTCGACGTGGTGCGCGAATCGGACCTGGTCACGCGCTGGGGCGGCGAGGAATACCTGGTGCTGCTCAATGACTGCAAGCTGAGCCAGGCGGTGGCGATCGCCGAAAACCTGCGCCTGCGGGTGGCCGAACACGACTTCCAGCTGCCCTCGGACAAGGTGGGCGTCACCATCAGCCTGGGCGTGGCCCAGTACCATGACAGCGAAAGCGAAACGAGCTTCCTGGCGCGCACCGACGACGCCCTGTACGGCGCCAAGAACAGCGGGCGCAACTACACCAACGCCCCGCGCGTGCCCGACCCGATGCCTCAGCTTTTCTGAGCGTCGCGCCGCTGCGCCAGGCGCACGGTGGCGTCGGCCAGCGCGCCATACAGGGCGCCGCTTTCCCCTTCCCATGCCGTGAGCGCCGCCTGCTGGCGCGCCACGGTGGCCATGTCGCCGCGCGCCACCGGCCCGGTGAGCGCCGCTTGCGGCCCCATGGCCAGCACATTGGCCAGCGTTTCGGTCGCCAGCGGCGCGGCCAGGGCGCGCGCCACGTCGGGCGGAATCCCGGCCGCCTCGTAGGCACGCAGGGCGGCGTCCATCACGGTGACCAGGTAATTCGAGGCGAACACCGATGCCGCGTGGTAGACCGTCTTGGCGGCGGCGTCGATCGGCACCACGCGCGCGCCGATCGCCTGCATGGCCGGCATGAGCACGGCCAGGGCGCGCACGTCGCCCTCAACCCCGCAGAACGTCTCCTTGAAATGCGCCGCCACGTGCGCCGGATCGGCGAAGCTGCGCACCGGATGCACGCTGGCCACCAGCGCGCCGGCGGCCGCGCGCAATTCATCGGATGCCTTGGCGCCGCTGCAGTGGAACACCACGCTGCCTTCGAGCGAATAGCTGGCGGCCAGTTGCGCGCACACGGGCGCGATCTGGTCGTCGGACACGGCCAGCAGCCAGATGTCGGCCGGGCGCAGCTGGTCCATGCTGCCGACGGCGCGCCCGGCCCCGATGAAGTCCACCGCGTCCTGCGCGCTCGCTAGGGAACGGGTCAGCACGTCCTGGACCACCATGCCGCTGGCGGCGAGCAGGCGCCCCAGCACCCGCCCCACCTTGCCGGCGCCGACCAGGTTGACGACGGCGGCCATCAGAAACCGGAACCCGGCAAGGCCAGGTAGTCGATTTCCTCGGGCGTGGACGCGCGGCCCAGGATGGCATTGCGGTGCGGGAAACGGCCGAAGCGGGCAATCACCCCGCGGTGGCGGTGCGCGTAGTCGAGCATGCCCTCGTAGTCGGGATGGAGCGCCGCCAGCTGCGTGAACAGGGTCACCGCGCGTTCCTGCATGGCCGCGTCTTCCGCATGCTCGAAGGGCATGTAGGCGAACGAGCGCTGCACCGGCAGCAGGTCCTGGTCGTCGCCGCTGTCGGCCAGCTGCCGGGCGGCGGCCAGCGCCAGCGTGTCGCCGGCGAAGGATGCCGGCGTGCCGCGGTACGCATTGCGGGTGAACTGGTCCAGCACCAGGATGCGCGCCAGCGCGCCGGTCGGCCCCAGCTGGTCCCATTCGCGCAGCCCGCCCGCCACCGCCTGCTCGATCAGGGGAGCGAAGCGTTCCGTGATGGCCGCATCGAACGCCTCGTCCTTGCGGAACCATGCGGCGCGCTGGGCCCCGTACAGCGGATCATTGGGCGCCAGGAACCAGAAATCGAGTACTTCTTGCGCTCTCAACATGGATGCCTCCTTAATTGCGCGCGTGCGAAATCTGGAAACTGTCGATGCCGTCGAATGACGCCAGCTCGGTTGCCAGTACCGACAGCGGCGCGCCGCTTTTCTTGGACAGGGCCAGCGCCACGAAGCGCCATTCCTGCATGCCTTCGGTGCTGCCGATCGTCAGCGAGCCGCCCGCGATCGCATAGCCCCGTTCCAGCGCGATGCGGCGCAGCGCGTCTTCGCGCGGCAGGTAATCCTTCTTGAATTTCATGGTGATGGCCACCGCATGGCGCGACGGCAGCAGCGCTTCGACCTTCGACAGGTAGATCATGATCATGGCCGACAAGAAGGCCAGGCCCATCGCCGCCAGGTAGAAGCCCACGCCCACCAGCACCCCGATCACGGACGAACTCCAGATCGATGCGGCCGTCGTCAGGCCGCTGATATTGAAACCCTCGCGCATGATCACACCCGCGCCCAGGAAGCCGATGCCCGTCACGATGCCCTGGATGATGCGGGTCGGATCGGCCGCCGTGATCATGACCGCGCCGTTACCGCCGAACCAGAAGCCCGGATAGCCGCCCACGATGGTCAGCGCGGCCGACGCCATGCACACCAGGCCATAGGTGCGCATGCCTGCCGCCCGCCCGTGGTAGGAGCGCTCGTAGCCGACCAGCAGGCCGAGCACGAGCGCGCCCACCAGGTTGAGCAGGATCACCACGTTCGTGTTGACCTCGGGTTTCGACCAGTAGGTCGCTATCAGGTCGGCAGTGGACATTATTATTCCTGTCAGGGTTGCTTCTTCACGAGCTGCTTTTCAAACGCCACATCGAGCTTGCTGACGCGGCGCACCTCTTGCGGTCCAAGCTTTTTGACAAAGGCGACAAATTCGTCCAGCTCCAGCGGGGCGCACAAGGACGGCCCGCCCGGTCCTTCGGTCAGGAAGAACAGGCCTTCGCCGGTACGCGCCATCGAATAGCCCGGATTGCCGGTGCGTTCCTTGAGCCGGTCGACGGCGGTGCTGGCGCGGGTTGAGCGGGCGGTCGACATCAGATCGCCTCCGTGCGCAACTGCAGCCAGGCGGCGGCCGCGCCCGTCACGTGCGGCGCCAGGCGCGCGCGCACCTGCGCATGGTAGTCGTTGATCCACGCGCTTTCGTCGGCGCGCAGCAGCGACCGGTCCAGGCAGCGCGTGTCGATCGGGCACAAGGTCAATGTTTCGAAGCGCAGGTATTCGCCGAACTCGGTGCTCGCCGCCGGCACGTTCAGCACCAGGTTTTCGATGCGGATGCCCCAGCGGCCGGGCCGGTAGATGCCCGGCTCGATCGAGGTGATCATGCCCGGCTCCATGGCCGTATGCGCTTCGGGCATGGTGCTGGCCGAAATCGACTGCGGGCCTTCGTGCACATTCAGGAAGAAGCCCACGCCGTGGCCGGTGCCGTGGCCGTACTCGATGCCGGCGGCCCAGATGGGCGCGCGCGCCAGGGCGTCGAGCATGGGCGACCTGGTACCGCGCGGGAACTGCGCCGACGACAGCGCGATCACGCCCTTGAGCACCAGGGTAAAGTCGCGCCGGTGCGCGTCAAGAATCGAACCGACCGGCACCACCCGCGTGATGTCGGTGGTGCCGCCCAGGTACTGGCCGCCCGAGTCGATCAGCAGCAGGCCGTCGCCGTCGATGGCGGCGTGCGACTGCGCCGTGGCGCGGTAATGCATGATGGCGCCGTTCGCGTTGAAGCCGGCAATGGTGCCGAAGCTGGGACTGACGAAACCGGGACGGCGCGCGCGCGCTGCCGTGATCTCGCGGTCGATGTCCATTTCGGTGAGCGCCGCGCGCTTGCCGACCTGGTCTTCCAGCCAGGCGAAAAATTCGCACAGCGCCGCGCCGTCCTGTTCCATGGTGACGCGCACGTGCGCGACTTCGGCGTCGAGCTTGCGCGACTTGGCGAAGGTGGTCGGATTGACCGCCTCGACCACTGTCACGCCGGGCGCAACGCAGGCGCGCATGCCGGCCGTGATGCGGCGCGGGTCGACCAGCAGCACGGTGCCTTCCTGCAGGCCGGCCAGCGCCGCGGCGGCTTCCTCGTAGGACGCCACTTCGACCCCGTCCTGCATCAGCTGCAGGCGCAATGCGGGGCCGATCTTGCCGTCGGCCGTGAACAGGGTCGCGCCTTGCGGGCCGATCAGGGCGTGGGCCACGAACACCGGGTTGTAGCTCACGTCCGCGCCGCGCAGGTTGAACAGGTAGGCAATGTCGTCGAGCGTGGAGATGAAGTGGTGGCTGGCCTGTTGGCTCGCTTCCATGGCGGCGCGGGTGGCGGCCAGCTTGGCGGCGCGGCTGGTCGCGGCAAACGGCGCCGGATGCTCGAAGATGGCATCCTGCGGCAGGCCGGGACGGTCGGGCCAGACGGCGTCGAGCAGGTCGACGTCGGTGCGCAGCAGGATCCCTTTCGCGGCCAGCGCGTCGGCCAGCAGGCGCGCTTGTGACAGGCCGAGCACGCGCGCGTCGACCGCCACCGTCTGGCCGGGCCGCATGTTCGCCGCCAGCCAGTCGATGTGCAGCAGGCTGGCGCCCGAGGGGATCTTCATGAGCTCGACCGCGCTGCCGGCCAGCTCGGCTTGCGCCTGCTGCCAGTAGCGCCCGTCCGTCCAGACGCCGGCCATGCCCGCGGTGGCGATGAAGGTGCCGACCGAGCCGGTAAAGCCGGACAGCCATTCGCGGCCGCGCCAGGCCGCGGGCAGGTATTCGGACAGGTGCGGGTCCGAAGACGGCACGATAAAAGCGTCGATGCGCTGCGCTTGCATGGCCGCGCGCAGCTGCGCGAGACGGTGTGGTGAAACGGGTGTCGGCATGGTCAGGTTCATGGAAATTGCATCAATGCGCCAATCATAGAACAAACTGGGCATTGTGCGGCGTTACGGCTAATATCGTCTCCTGGCCACCAGGGAGCAATGATGGATTTCGAAGCCGCAAAAAAACTGTGCAAGTCCTTTCCCGGCGTGACCGTGGATACCAAGTGGGGCGCCAACCTGGTGTTTTCGGTCGGCCTGAAGATGTTTGCCGTGACCGGCGACGAAGTACCGGCCACGGGCATGAGCTTCAAGGTCGACGACGAGCGCTTCCTGGAACTGACCGACCGCCCCGGCATCATTCCCGCGCCCTACCTGGCGCGCGCCAAATGGGTATATGTCGAAAAGGCGTCGGCCCTGAGCGACAAGGAAGCAGCGGCATTGCTGCGCCGTTCCTACGAACTGGTGTTCGCCAAGTTGACCAAAAAACTGCAGCGCGAAATTACGGATGGCGATGCTGTCGCATAAATCCAACTAAGCCCCGTTTGTGCAGTGCGATATGCAGGATAATTGCCTTGTATCCTTTCTTGATTGAGTAGAACGCCATGCAAGATATCCATGTCCATCGCGCCCGCGCGCTGCTCGAACATGCGGAAGAAATCGTCGACGCGGCCGGCGTGCAAAAGGCGGTCAGGCATGTCGCCGATACGCTCAACGCGCGTTTCGACAAGGCCGACGACGATTCCTTCCCGCTGGTATTGGGCGTGATGGGCGGCGCCGTCGTGTTCGTGGGCCAGCTGCTGCCGCAACTGCGTTTCCCGCTCGAATTCGACTACATCCACGTCAGCCGCTACGGCGACGACGACCAGGGCGGCCGCGTGGTGTGGAAAGTGATCCCGCGCCCCAACGTGGCCGGGCGTACCATCATCGTGCTCGACGATATCCTCGACGAAGGCGAAACGCTGGCCCAGGTCAAGCAGCGCCTACTGGACATGGGCGCGGCCGAAGTCATCATCACCGTCTTCGCCGACAAGGCGATCAAGCGCAGCAAGCCGGTCAAGGCCGATATCGTCGGCCTGACCATTCCAAACAAGTTCGTGATCGGCTTCGGCATGGACGTGTATGGCTACTGGCGCAACCTGCCCGGCCTGTGGGCCATCCGGCCGGAAGACCTGACCCAGCGCTGACAAAAGCTGCCCGTGTGTCTCATTCTGCACAGATACCACTTGCCACGGGTATTAAATTGGTATTGATCTGATCCACAACTTCGCCCATCAGGCAGGCATCTGCCCCTGATTGGTATGTCTCGTCTTTCATATTTTCAAAACCACTTGACTACCAATTCTGTCCGCGGGACGCTGCACGTCCCATAAAACAATAACGGACGGAGAACAAAATGATCATGCATCGAACGCTGGCCGCGCTGATCGGCAGCGCACTGGTGGCTTGCGGCGGCGCCAGCCCCGAGGCCCCTGTCACGCACATGGAAAGGCAGACACGCGCTGCGGTTGTCAACTGCACGCCGTGGTCGGCCACGGTAACCTACGCCACCCCGGGGCTCTGTGTCACCTATCTGGGCAAGACCTATACGTCGAAGTGGTGGACCCTGAACAATGTACCCGGCACAGAACAATGGGGCCCGTGGGAACTGGTCACGGCCACGCCGACACCTACGCCAACCCCCACGCCAACCCCTACCCCTACCCCGACACCAACACCAACACCGACGCCCACACCGACACCCACACCTACTCCAACGCCAACGCCAACACCGACACCGACGCCCACGCCCACGCCCACGCCGCCAGGCACCAGCGTCCCATGCCGACCGGACGGCTTGCAGTCACCGGTGCCCGGCGTCCCGTATTGCAGCGTGTACGATGCCAACGGCCGTGAAATCCTGGCCAACGGCCTGAAGCGCCGCATCGTCGGCTACTTCACCAGCTGGCGCACCGGCGTCGACGGCACCCCGTCCTACCTGGTCAACAACATCCCCTGGACCAAGATCACCCACCTCAACTACGCTTTCGCCGCGGTCGACACCAGCACCGCCAAAGTGGCACTGGGCAGCGGTGCGAACAATCCGGACACCGGCCTCACCTGGCCCGGCAATCCGGCCGCGGCCATGGATGCCAGCCTGCCGTACAAGGGCCACTTCAACCTGCTGGCCCAGTACAAGCGCCAATACCCGGGCGTCAAGATCATGCTCTCGGTGGGCGGCTGGGCCGGCAGCGGCGGCTTCTACAGCGCCACCACGAATGCCGACGGTTCGCTCAACAGTGCCGGCATCAACACCCTGGCCGACTCCATGGTGGCCACCCTGCGCCAGTACACATTCCTGGACGGGATCGACATCGACTACGAGCACCCGACCACCAACAACGAAGCCGGCAACCCGCTCGACTTCGCCCTGTCCAAGCCCCGCCTGGCCGGACTGATGAAGAGCTACAACGTGCTGCTGGAACGGGTGCGCACCAAGCTCGACACGGCGGCCGTGGCCGACAGGAAGTACTACATGCTGACCATTGCCGGCTCCGCCTCGGCCTGGATCCTGCGCGGCGAGGAAAACCTGTCGGGCCTGAAGTACCTCGACTACGCCAGCCTGATGAGCTATGACTTGCACGGCGGCTGGAACCAGTACGTGGGCCCGAACGCGGCACTGTTCGACGACGGCAACGACGCCGAATTGCGCGCCGGCAGCGCCTACCAGTTCGCCAACATCGGCTACCTGAATGTCGACTGGGCTTACCGCTATTACCGCGGCGCGCTGCAGGCCGGCCGCATCAACCTGGGCGTGCCCTACTACACGCGCGGCTGGAAGAATGTCAGCGGCGGCACCAACGGCCTGTGGGGCACCACCGCGCTGATCAATTCGACCGTCACCTGTGCCGGCGTGAAAAGCTGCGGCGAAGGCGCGGTCGGCATCGACAATGTCTGGCATGACCTCGACAGCAACGGCCAGCCGGTCCCGGGCGGCGGCAACCCGCTGTGGCATGCGCTGAACTTGCAGAACGCCATCGTCCCGGACTACCTGGACGCCTACAAGATCACCGACAAGACCCTGGTCGGCACCTATGCGGCGCACTACAGCGCCACCATGGCCGCGCCCTGGCTGTGGAACGCGAGCAAGCGCGTGTTCCTGTCCACCGAAACGGCGCAATCGATCGACGCCAAGGCGCGCTACATCGTCGACAACAACATCGGCGGCATCATGATCTGGGAACTGGCCGGCGACTATGCCTGGAACGCGGCGAAAAACGGCGGCCGGGGCGAGTACTTCATGGGCAATACCCTGACCACGACTATCTACAACACCTTCAAGGCGGCCGGCGAGTACGGCAACAAGCGCGCCGAGATCGCGATGCCGGCGGCCAGCGCCAGGGTATCGATCGAACTGGGCGGATGGAAGCTGGGCGACAGCAACTACCCGATCAATCCGGTGATGACGGTGACCAACAGGTCGGCCAGCACGATTCCGGGCGGCAGCGTGGTCGAGTTCTCCTATCCGGTGTCGGCGCCGGCGGACATGACGGACCAGTCCGGCTACGGCCTGAAAGTGACGACGGCCGGCTACAGCGGGCCGAACAACATCGGCGGCTTCAAGGCCAATTTCAACCGGGCCCAGTTCACCATCCCGGCCTGGCAATCGCTGGCGCCGGGCGCGTCGGTGGCCATCACCCTGAACTACCGTTTGCCGATCAGCGGTCCGTCGGCCTATGTCATCACGGTCGGTGGCGTACGCTATGCGCTCGCTGACGAGTATCCGGAATTGCCGGTGACCCTGCCATAAGCAGCGAAGCCGGATTGCAAGGGCGCCCACGTGGCGCCCTTTTTCATGCACTGGCCGGTGCAATACCAGTGCTCAAAGGTATTTAATTGGTATTGCTCATTTCTCTCCAAATGTCACCGACTTCTCCCATGGAGACACAGTCCCCAGAGGCTTACGAATTTCTAACTGGTATAGCGCATATGACAAGATTGTGAAACCACTTGACTACCAATTCCGGCAAGCTCATTCTCGGTCGACGTTGAGCGGAAAGGCTCTGTTATCCGTTTCGACGAGACCATGGCGAATGCCAATTCAAAGGAGAAGAGATGGACAATAGAACAAAAGGCGGCCTGCTCAGCGCACTCATGGCAGGTATGCTTGTCGCATGCGGAGGCTCGCAAGCACCTGTCGTCACGATGGAATCGAAACAATCGGCCGCGGTGGTCAACTGCCCGGCCTGGGTATCGACCCAGATTTACACCATCGGCATGTGCGTCGCCTACCAGAACAAGATCTACAAGGCGAAATGGTGGACCCAGGGGAACGTTCCGGGCACCGAAGAATGGGGCCCATGGCAGCTGACCACCGACACGCCAACGCCAACACCTACCCCGACGCCGACGCCTACCCCAACGCCAACGCCGACGCCGACGCCGACCCCGACGCCGACACCAACCCCGACCCCGACCCCGACACCTGTCGGCGGCCGCGAAATCGGTTCCTACTTTGCCCAATGGGGCGTGTATGGCCGCGCCTATGAAGTGGCCGACATCCACACCACCAAAACCAGCGTGGGCGGCGTACAGACCAGCGTGGCCGACCAGCTCACCTTCATCAACTACGCCTTCGGCAATGTCTACAGCAAGAACGGCGGCTACGAATGCGACATGGTCAGCCGTGCGGAAAGCGGCAATGGGGATGGCGGCGACGCCTATGCCGACTACCAGCGCTCGCCTGCCCGCACCGTGAACGGCGCGGCGGTACCGTGGGACGCCAAGCTGTCGGGCAACTTCCAGCAATTGAAACTGCTGAAGGCAGCCCACCCGAACCTGAAGATCTTCATTTCGCTGGGCGGCTGGAGCTGGTCGAAATTCTTCTCGGCGGCAGCCAAGACCGACGCCCTGCGCAAGCAGCTGGTGCGTTCCTGCGTCAAGCAATTCATCGTGGGTGACCTGCCGGTGCAGGATGGCCGCGGCGGACCGGGCGCAGCCAAGGGCGTGTTCGACGGCATCGACATCGACTGGGAATACCCGGGCGGCGGCGGCATGGCCTACAACACGGTCGATACCGTCAACGACAAGCGCAACTTCACGCTCCTGATGGCCGAATTCCGCGCGCAGCTCAATGCGCAGGGCACGGTCGACGGCAAGCGCTATGCCTTGACGGCCGCCATTGGCGCCGGTCCCGACAAGATCGCCCAGACCGAACCTGGCCAGTATGGCCAGCACATGGACTGGGTCAATGTCATGACCTACGACTTCCACGGCGCATGGGAAGCGACCACCAACTTCCATTCGGCGCTGTACGCCAATCCGGGTGCCGATCCCTCGACCGGTCCCGTGGCCAAGTACAACTCGCACGATGCCATCACGGCCCTGGTCGCGGCTGGCATGCCGAAGAACAAGATCCTGCTGGGTGTGCCGTTCTACGGCCGAGGCTGGAAAGGCGTGGCGGCGGGTCCGAATGGCAACGGCCTGTACCAGGGTTCCTCGGGCGGTGCGCCGGGCGCCTATGAAGCGGGTATCGAAGACTACAAACTGCTGAAAGCCAAAACGGGAAATCGCTGGTACCATCCCGTAACCAAGCAGCTATTCATGCTCACAAGCACAGGTGAATGGTGGAGCTACGACGATCCGACGGTGATTCGCACCAAGATGCAATATGTGCGCGACCAGAATCTCCGGGGCGCTTTCTCGTGGGAGCTTGACGGCGATGCCAGTGGCGAGCTGACCAGCACAGTCTGGCAGGGCCGCTAGGGATCGGGCGCCGGCAGCAATGCCGGCGCCCTTTTTACAGGGCTACTGGAGAACTGAATTGAAACAGAAACAGAACGTGCATCAGGTTGCTCTCATGAACGACAACTGGCGCCGCTGGATTGCCGAAAACCTCATGCTGGGCACCGCCCCGCAAGCCATCGGCCAGGTCCTGATCCAGGCCGGCATCCCGCATGGCGTGGTCAACACCGAAATCAATACCGCCGTGCGCAGTCCCTACCTGCAGGGCGCGCGCGTACTGGCAGCCCGCCTGGCCAAGCGCGACTGGGTACTGGGCATCAACACGCAGCTGAACCGCCTCGGCAATGAAGCCGTGGGCCGCCGCCACAAGCTGGCGGGCGAAGAGTTTTTCCGCGAGTATTACCTGACCAACCGTCCCGTGATCATTACCGGCATGCTGGACGACTTCCCGGCGCGCAGCAAATGGACGCTGGATTATTTTGCAGAACATTTCGGGGACCGGATGGTCGAGGTGCAGTTTGGCCGCGACGCCGATCCGCAATATGAATTGAACAGCATCGCGCACAAGAAGCAGATGCGTTTTGGCGACTATGTGGAGCTGGTACGCACCAGCGGCAACACCAACGACTTCTACATGACCGCCAATAACGATTCGAAAAACCGCGAATCGCTCACGGAGCTGCTGGACGACGTCGGTTCGCTACCCGAATACCTGGCCGACGACCCGTCCCGGCGCGGCTTTTTCTGGTTTGGTCCGGCCGGTACGCTCACGCCGCTGCACCATGACCTGACCAATAATTTCATGGCCCAGATCATCGGCCGCAAGCGCGTGCGCCTGGTGGCGCCGTGCGAAACGCCGAACATCTACAACCACCGCCACTGCTTCACCCACGTCGACGCGCGCAATGTGGACCTGGAACGCTTCCCGTCGATGAAGGACGTGCCCATCCTGGACTGCACGCTGGAACCGGGCGAAATCCTGTTCCTGCCGGTAGGCTGGTGGCATCACGTGGAAGGCCTGGATATCTCGGTCACCATTTCGGCCACCAACTTCAAGTGGCCGAATGACTTCTTCACGATGTACCCGAAAGACCACGACTTTTAAATCAAAGCGCCAACCGTGCCCTGGCTGCGTTGTATTCGGCAGTCAGGCGCGCCACCATCTCGGCCACGGTAGGCACGTCATTCATCAGGCCCACGCCCTGCCCCGCGCCCCAGATGTCGCGCCAGGCCTTGGCTGTGCCTTCGCCAAAACTCATTTTCGATTTGTCCGATTCCGGCAGCGCGTCCGGATCCATGCCCGCGTTCTCGATCGACTTGCGCAGGTAGTTGCCATGTACGCCGGTGAACAGGTTGGTGTACACGATATCGGCGGCCGACGATTCGACGATCGCGTCGCGGTAGCCGTCGGTGACATTCGATTCCTTGGTCGCCAGCCAGCGCGAGCCGATGTACGCCAGGTCGGCGCCCATGGCCTGCGCCGCGAGAATGGCGTCGCCCGTGGCGATGGCGCCCGACAGCGCCAGCGGACCGTTGAAGAATTTGCGCACTTCGCCCACCAGCGCGAACGGCGACAGGGGGCCGGCGTGCCCGCCGGCGCCGGCGGCAACCAGGATCAGGCCATCGACACCGGCTTCCAGCGCTTTTTCGGCGTGGCGGATCGAGATCACGTCGTGCAGCACGATGCCGCCATAGCTGTGGATCGCGTCGAGCATGGCGGCCGGTGGCGCGCGCAGCGAGGAAATGATGATCGGCACCTGGTGGCGCACGCACATGTCCACGTCATGTTCCAGCCGCTCGTTCGACTGGTGCACGATCTGGTTCACCGCGATCGGCCCCACTTTGGCGCCCGGGTTGGCGGCCTGGTAGTCCGCCAGTTCCTGTTTCAGGTCGCTCAGCCAGGTGTCGAGCTGCGCCATGGGGCGCGCGTTCAACGCCGGAAAGGAGCCGACAATGCCGGCCTTGCACTGCGCCGCGACCAGGGCCGGGCCGCTGGCGATGAACATCGGCGAACCGATAACAGGAAGGGACAGGTTTTGCAGTGCTGCAGGCAGGGCCATGACGATCTCGCAGTCGGAAATGAGAAAAACCCATTGTAGCGCGAAAAAAGTACGACCGTGCTTGAATCGACGAACGTCGTCCCCGCGAAGGCGGGGATCCATAGCATCTATGCACAGCCGCGTTGTAGATCAGTCACATATCGTAATTGACCAACATGCCGTCCTTGCGTTTCGCAGCCATGCCGCGCACCAGCGACTTGACGGCCCAGTCGGCCAGCTCCTGGGGGCTGCGCTGCAAATACTTGCTGCGCGCGCCTTCGATGACGGGATTCGATTCGAACATGGCCGGCAGCGACGCCAGTTCGAACTGCTGGCGTTCCAGCAGCAGGAACTTGAGCATCACCTTGACCGCGTATTCGGCGTTGCGCACCGGGTCTTCGCGGAAGAAGTCGATGCGCGAAAACGCGCGCTTGAGCGCCGGCTTGACGTCGGAAAACGGCGCCCCGTGGCCGGGAATCACCAGGCGCACGTCGAGCGTGTCGATCAGTTCGAGCGTGGCGCGCGCTTCGTCGAAACCAGGCTCGCCGTCCAGTTCGGGGAAGATCACGCCGAAACCGTTGTGCCACAGGGCGTCGGCCGAAATCAAAATGCGCTCGGCGGGGCAGTAGAAAATGAGCGAATGCGGATCGTGCCCCGGCGCGCCCAGCACCTGCCAGGCCATGCCGCCCAGCTCCAGCTGGTCGCCAGGCGAAAGGGTGCCGTCGAAGCTGAAACGGTCGCACTGCTGGCCGGTGACCTTGTAGCTCAGCGCATCTTCGTCCCACACCCGCACCTTGTCGGCCTCGGCGGCAGGAATCGCGATATGGCAATCGTAGCGCGCCTTGAGCGCCGCATTGCCGCCGCAATGGTCGGAATGCAGGTGGGTGTTGAACAGGCGGTCAAGCTTGCGCCCGTCGAGCGCGTGTTCCACCATCGCCAGCGTTTGCGGCACGTGGATCTTGTAGCCGCTGTCGATCAGCGCCGTGGGGCCGGGACCGGTAAACAGGATGTTGTTCGACGAAAGCCAGCCGCGTTCGAACACGCGCATGCCGTCGGGGAGTTGATACCGGTTCGTCATCAGAACTCCAGCTGCGCTTCGCGGCGGCGGATTTCCAGCCACACGGCGCGCTTGTAGTCGTCGCCGGCGCCGCCCCAGGCCACGATTTCGTCGAGCGTGCGCAGGCAGCCGCGGCACAAGCCGGTATCGGGCGCCATTTCGCACATGCTGATGCAGGGCGATGGCACCGGGGTTTGCAGTTCGGGATTCATGCGGCCTCCTTCTTGGCGGCCAGCCTGGCGTTGAAGCGTTCCGGGTCGATCACATGGCGTTCGTGCGTGCCTTCGCAGATGCGCTCGACATCGTCCCAGGCTTCCAGCCTGAACTTGACGCGGCGTCCCGCCACTTCCAGCACTTCTCCCTTGATGCGCAGGGTCATGCCGGGCGGCGTGGGCGCGAAATGCACGAAGCTGACCATGCTGCCCACGCTCTGCTCGCGCGGCCAGTCCATGAACGGCATCATGCCGTGGATGCAGGCCAGCTCCATCATGCCGACCATATAGCCGGTGGCCAGCACGTCGGGCATGTCGCGGCAGAACGGGGTGTCGTGGTACAGCTGGGGCACCGTGGCGCGCGCCGGTACGGTGTATTGCCATTCGAAGGCGACACCGGCTTTCAGGTCGGGACTCATGCGGCGATCAGCTCCACGCGGTTGCCGAAGGGGTCGAACACATTGGCGCGCTGGCGTCCGCCGACCACTTCTTCGGGCTGCACGGCCACGCCATGGCGCGCCAGGACCTCGGCCAGGCCCGCGAAATCGCTGACCACCAGCGCCGGGTGCGCCTTTTTTGCCGCCTGGAAGTCGGGATCGGCGCCCAGGTGAATCTGGACGCTGCCGCACTGGAACCAGACCCCGCCGCGCACGGCCAGCACGGCCGGCTTCGGAATTTCCGGCAGCCCCAGAATACCGTGGTAAAACGCGCGCGCCAGGTCTTCGGCGCCTACCGGCATTGCGACCTGGACGTGATCCATCCCTGTTACATATGACATGCCCTGCTCCTGTGACTCAATCTCCACATTATCGCATTCAAGCGAATCGCGCTTGACCGGGGGCCCCAGATCGGTACACTACCATCCATACAGATGGTGATTGGATGCCACAAGGATGTTTTCAGGAGACTTATGAACGCGCACGACGTGAAGCCGAAACTTGCAGAATCGGAAAAAATCACCATCAACCTGGGATTGATCGACCTGGGCCAGATTGATTTGCTGGTCAACGAGGGCTTTTATTCCAACCGGACCGACCTGATCCGGACTGCCATCCGCAACCAGCTGGGCACGCACGCGGAGGTGGTCAGGCAGACGGTGGCACGCAAGAGCCTGGTATTGGGCATGCACCACTACTCGCGCGCCGACCTGGAGGCCGCGCTGCAAGCCGGTGAGCGGCTGCAGATCCAGGTGCTGGGCATGGCCAGCATCGCCAGCGACGTGACGGTCGAACTGGCGCTGGCAACGATCGAATCCATTTTCGTGCTGGGCGCGCTGCATGCAAGCAGCGCCGTCAAGCTGGCACTGGCTGGCCGCATCCTGTGACGCGGCATTTTTAGGAACGCCACATGAAATTCAATGAAAAACTGATGGCCCGAATGCGCGCGGCAACCCGCAGCCTCGCCGGCCAGGGGCCCGGCGCCGCAACCGCCGCCATCCAGGAGGCGCTGAAGGTGCTGACGCCCGCAACGGCCGCGGCAACGGCCACGGCAACGGCCGAAGCACCCTTCATGCGCGACATTAATCCGCCGCCCGGCCAGGCGCGCAATGACACGGTGCGCCCTCCCCAGCCCGCCGCCCGCACACCGGTGCAGGAGGCCACGGACAGGATGAACAACCTGATGCCGGACCTGCTTGCAGGGCTCGACCGCACCCTGCCTGGCGGGATGGGCAAATTCAAGATGCCGGGCGCCGCCGCGCCTGCCGAGGCATTGCCCGGCAAATTTGTCGATGGCAGCTACAGCAATGCCGCAGGAACGCGCACCTACAAGCTATACGTGCCGAGCGGCTATACCGGCGCGCCGGTGCCGCTGGTGGTCATGCTGCACGGCTGCACCCAGGACCCGGTCGACTTTGCCACCGGCACCCAGATGAATGTCCTGGCCGAAGAAATGAATTGCCTGGTGGTATACCCGGCCCAGTCGCAACAAGCCAATTCTTCGCGCTGCTGGAACTGGTTCAACGCGGTCGACCAGAAGCGCGGCCAGGGCGAACCGTCCATCATCGCCGGCATTACGCAAGCCGTCATGCAGGAATACGCCGTCGCCAGCGACCAGGTCTATGTTGCGGGCTTGTCGGCCGGCGGCGCCATGGCGACCATCATGGGTACGCTGTATCCCGACCTGTACGCCGCAGTGGGCGTTCACTCCGGTTTGCCGTTTGCCTCAGCGCACGATCTTCCCTCTGCACTGGCGGCCATGAAGGGCAAGTTCGGCCGGGGCAGCACGCCATCCGAATCGATCCCGATCATCGTCTTCCACGGCGACCGGGACACGACGGTGCACCCGGTCAATGGCGACGAGCTGGTCAGGCGAGGCGCGCTGCATCCGGATTCGAAAGACACCGTGATCGAACCGGGGCGCGTGCCGGACGGGCATGCCTACACCCGTACCGTGCACCAGCGCGCGGACGGCACGCCGCAGGCGGAGCAATGGCTGATTCACGGGGCGGGACACGCCTGGTCGGGTGGAAGTGCGCGCGGCAGCTATACCGATGGAAAAGGCCCGGATGCGAGCCGCGAGATGATGCGCTTTTTCAAGACCGCGCGCTAAGCCGCTCGAAATACCATTTCATCGCGAGGATGCTGGTAGCCAGCAGCAGCGTGATGGCGTTGGCAATGGCCACCGGCCACGACCCGATCCGCAAGCCATAGATGAGCCACAGCGCCACGCCGAAGATGAACATCGCGTACATGCTGTTCGAAATACCCGGTGCGCCGCGCTGGCGCCACACCATCAATACCTGCGGAACAAACGCGCTGGTCGTGCACACCGCGGCGGCAAAGCCGAGGTGGTTGATGTCCAAATTCATTGCGAACTTTCATATTGGCGGGGTCTGCCAATTATAGTTCAGTCCGGAAAGAAATATGGGTCAAGGATTTGTTCGGCTGACCAAAGCGGCGCACTTGCAAAAGGCTCGCAACCTGTTTCATTCATGACGTCGATCGAAGCATCCCCCCAAGGCAACTCGATCCAGTCTTGATCGCGTAACGACTGGGCCAAACTAGGTGTATCCCGAATCAATCTGCCAATCCCATTACGTTTTTGCTCAATTGACTTGCGCCGGAACGCGCATCTGAAGGCCGGTTGCAGCTTCCATTTCAATAATTCAGCAATGAGCGATGCCACGTGGTTCGCGAACTCTCGCTCTTCCGCCCAAGCCACGCTGTCGATCTCTTCGGCGATATTATCGACGTCGAGCTTGGACCATGTGCGTGCCCGGAGCAGCGCCGCTTGTTCGCGGGCCCAGACGACGACATCCTCGTCATATGAAGTTCCCATCGCGTGCTCCTTCCATCCAACAATGGTGACGAGAAGGCCTAGGGAAGGAATTGACCTGCCTCAGTCGCGCGCGGGCGTTTCCGGGGAACTTTTCTGGGATTCGATATGTCGCTTCAGGCAGGCAGGGCACCAGCAGCGCGCCTCGCCGCCAGCGACGGGCACCGCCACCACGGGCGGCATGGCGATGCACCAGCACGGCTCGGGCAGTCCGTCGGCCATCGCGCAGCCGAATTCGGCCCCGCACAGGCTGCACAGGCTCATGGCTGCTTGTCGTCGGGCGGCATGACACGCATGGCTTTGCGCAGCAGGCCCATCTGGCCGTTGAAACGCGTGCAGGCCTCGCACACCATCAGGTGCAGGCGCATGCGGGTGCGTTCGAGCAGCGACAGGTCGCGGTCCATGCCTTCGGAGACGAGGCGGTGCACTTCGCGGCAGGTAGGCTTGATGCCATTCATGTGTTCCTCCGTCATGTCGCGGGCGCCACGTTGCCAAACCAGTTCAGGTCCAGGCATTCTCGCAGGCGCATCCGCGCCCGATACAGGAGCACCCAGGCATTAGCCGAGGTAATCGCCAATTCCTTACAAATTTCGTCGGTGTCGAGCTCCAGCCATTCCCGCATCATGAAAATACGTGCAGTTTTGACAGGTAATTTTTCGAGGCAAACCTCCAATACCTTGAAAAAGTCCTTTTGCTGCAGGGTGGCGTCGGGATTGCCCCACTCGCGCGGCTGCTCGAGCGTATGGCCGTCGGCCGCGAACAGGGCGTCGATGGCGTCGTCTTCGGACTGGTCCTCGGCAGTATCGATCTGGCGCTCGCGCGTGGCCAGGCGCAGGTTATCGATGATCTTGTACTTCAGGATGCCCGTGACATAGGTGCGCAACGACGATTGCCCGGCGAAGCGTTCGGGCTTTTCAAGGACGGCGATCAGGGCATCCTGGACGGCGTCTTCGGCCAGTTCCTGGTTGCGCAGCTGCAGCTGGGCGAATCGCACGAGCTGGGGCCGCATGGCTTCGAGCTGGCGGTGGAGGGAGAGAGTGTCGGTCATTTCAGGCCCAGCCTAATGGATCGGGAATTAAAATACAACAAGATAGCCCTATAATGCCTACAGGGTTATCCCTGATGCCTGTAAAATCTCGCAAAATTTCATTTTCGGAACTGCCATGACCGCTCCATTGCCCAAGTTGAAGACTGAACAAGATGACCTGACCAAGGTCTCGCCGCAAATCAAGGCGCAGATCCTGGCCGAGGCATTGCCGTACATTCGCAACTTCCACGGCAAAACCATCGTCATCAAATACGGCGGCAATGCCATGACCGACGAGCGCCTCAAGCACGGCTTCGCGCGCGACGTCATCCTGCTGAAACTGGTGGGCATGAATCCGGTGGTGGTGCACGGCGGCGGTCCGCAAATCGACAACGCGCTGAAAAAAATCGGCAAGCAAGGCAGTTTTGTCCAGGGCATGCGCATCACCGACGAAGAAACCATGGAAGTGGTGGAATGGGTGCTGGGCGGCGAAGTGCAGCAAGACATCGTGATGTTGATTAATCACTACGGCGGCCAGGCAGTGGGCCTGACCGGCAAGGACGGCGGCCTGATCCGCGCGCGCAAGATGGCCATGCCGGACAAGGAAAATCCGGGCGAATTCCTCGATATCGGTTTCGTGGGCGAAATCGACGCCATCAACCCGGCCGTGGTCAAGGCGCTGCAGGACGATGCCTTCATTCCCATCATTTCGCCGATCGGCTTCGGCCAGGATGGCCAGGCTTACAACATCAATGCCGACGTCGTCGCCGGCAAGATCGCGGAAATCCTGAAAGCGGAAAAGCTGATCATGATGACCAACATCGCCGGCGTGCAAGATAAAAAAGGCAACCTGGTAACCGACCTGTCGGCACGGGAAATCGATGAGATGTTTGCTGACGGCACAATTTCCGGCGGCATGCTGCCGAAAATTTCATCGGCGCTCGACGCCGCCAAGTCCGGCGTGAACACGGTTCACATTATCGACGGCCGTATTGAACACTCTTTGCTGCTCGAGGTCTTGACCGAACAGGCTTTTGGCACTATGATCCGGTCGCACTAAGATTTTGTGGCGGCAATCGCCGTCCGCATCAGTACCAGTCGCCCTTTTAGCTCAGTGGTAGAGCACTCCCTTGGTAAGGGAGAGGCCACGTGTTCAATCCACGTAAAGGGCACCAAATCCCCCCTAGTACACCCGCTCCACGCTCAGTCCGCGTTCGATCAGCAACGCCGGTACGCTTTTGCTGCCCAGCAGGTGCAGCACGCCGATGGCCGCCACGCTTTTGTCTTCACGGCCGAGCAATTGTTCCAGCTTGTCCGCGATGCCCACATTCCGTTCATCGAGCAGAATATCTTTCACAAATTTGCCTGACACCGTGGTGTCCCGCGCCAGGCGTTCGGCGATATCGTTGAAGGCGCGCTGGTCCGCCGTGCGCCAGGCTTCGACGATCTGCTTGATTTCCGTGCCCTGCTTGCCAGATTCAATCAAGGCGATGCTCTCTTCCATGAAACTCAATTGATCGGCATCGGACATGCGGTTGAACATGCTCATCTGCGAACTCGCCGTTTCCAGCGCCAGCACGCGCACCTTGCCGGCCTTGGCCAGCTGCGCCAGGTGCAGGTCGACCGACAAGTCGGTCCGGTATCCCTGGGCGCCGTATTCCGCCATGGCCAGCACGGTCGCCGTCAGCCAGGGCCGAAAGCGGCTGACGGCATTCGGATCGATGCCGGCCCGCGTCAGCGCGCGTGTCAGGCGCGCGCGCAGGGCTGGCGGCATGGCCGTTTCCATCCCGGGTCCGGTATGCATGCCGTGCGCCTGCATGGCTTGCACCAGCGTGGCAGGATCGGCCAGGGGATCGATTTCCAGCGCCAGCGTGGACGCCCCCGCCACTGCCGCGGCAATGCGCGCTTCGAGCGGATAAAAACCCGGCTGGCCCACATGCATGGTGCCGAACAGGTACATGGTGTGGCCCTTGCCGGCCACCTTGAACAGTGCGCCGCGGTCGGCGGCCCAGGCCGGCGAACAGGCCAGCAGGAGCCAGCCCAGGAAGACCACTATAATCTGACCTTGCATGCATTTCCTTAAATAAAGCTACCTGTGCCAAATATTACCGCGTCCACCCCGTTGTGGCTGTTTGATCTGGACAATACCTTGCATGATGCTTCCCATGCGATTTTTCCGACCATTAGCGCCAACATGAATGTGTATATCGCCCGTGTGCTGGGCGATGGGGTCACGCCGGCCACGCAGGAAGCGGTCGACGCCGCGCGCATCGGTTACTGGAAGCGCTATGGCGCCACGCTGCTGGGCATGATCAAGCATCACCAGGTCAGCGCCGCCGACTTCCTGCACGAAACGCACACCCTGGACGACCTGCACGCGCTGATGCGCTACGAGCGGGGACTGGCGCGCATGCTGCGCCGCCTGCCGGGGAAGAAAATCCTGCTCACCAACGCGCCGGCGCGCTATTCGGGCGACGTGCTGCGCCAGCTGGGACTGCAGCGCCACTTCAGCCACCATATCGCCATCGAAGACATGCACGTGCACGGCCAGCTGCGTCCCAAGCCGTCCAGGCTGATGCTGCGCCGCCTGCTGCGCAAGCACGGGCTGGCGGCGCGCCGCTGCATCCTGGTCGAAGACACGCTGGACAACCTGCGCGCGGCCAAGCGGGTGGGCTTGCGCACCGTGTGGGTGACCCAGTACCTGCGCCTGGTCGACCCGAGCGGCAGCGCCACCCCGCCCAGGATGCTAAAACGCCCCGCGTTCGTCGATGTCAAAGTAAAATCATTACGCCAGCTTCCGGCCCGCTTGCACCGCCTGCGCTGACACCCCATAACCTTTACACATCGAGATCACATGGCAAGCACCAAGCCGGGCCAGCGCAAACTGCAAATCCTCCAGGCCCTGGCGACCATGCTGGAGCAGCCCAAGGGCGAAAAAATCACCACCGCGGCGCTGGCGGCACGGCTCGACGTGTCCGAAGCGGCCCTGTACCGCCACTTCGCCAGCAAGGCGCAGATGTTCGAAGTCCTGATCGAATTCATCGAATCGTCCGTGTTCGGCCTGGTCAACCAGATCAGCGAACATGAAGCGCGCGGCACGGACCAGGCCCAGGCCATCCTGCACATGCTCCTCAGTTTCGCGGCCAACAACCCCGGCATGACGCGCGTGCTCATTGGCGACGCGCTCGTCAACGAAGACGAACGCCTGCAGCTGCGCATGAACCAGTTCTACGACAAGGTGGAGCTGGCGTGCAAGCAGTCGCTGCGGCTGGCTGTCGCCCAGGGCCACGGCCAGGAAGCCGACGTCGCCGCCCGCGCCAGCCTGATGGTCAGCTACGTGGTCGGGCGCTGGCACCGCTACGCCAAGAGCGGCTTCAAACACAATCCCACCGAAGGCACTGCACTGCAGATCGCCCTGATGCTGGCGGCGTGAACACTGCCTTATCTGTCATGAATGCCGTTCAATGCTTTGCCCTGCTTGACGACGCCAGTGCCGCCGACCCGCAGCACGCGCGCTCGCGCCTGTACACGGGCCACGGGGGCACGCTGCTCTGCTCCGACGTGGCGCACTGGCCGCAACTGCTGGACGACATGCAGGCGGCGCTGGCGCGCGGACTGTTTGCCGTTTCGGTATTGAGCTATGAACTGGGCGGGCAGCTGCTTGGCGTCGATGCGCATGCGCCTACCGGGCCGCTGGCGCAGTTCCTGCTGTTCGATACCTGCACCCATTTGTCGCCGCCTGAAGTCGCGGCATGGCTGGCGGCGCGCGGCGATGCGCCGGCCGGCATCGCGGGCATCCACGCCAACGTCGACCAGGCCGAGTTCACGCGCGCCATCGGACGCATCCACGACTACATCGAGGCGGGCCACACCTACCAGGTGAACTACACCTACCGCCTGTGCTTCGACGCCTTCGGTTCGCTGTTCGCCCTGTATGCCCGGCTGCGCGCGCGCCAGCCGGTGCCGTATGGGGCGCTGGTCGCCCTGCCCGACGGCGGCGCCCTGCTCTCCCTGTCGCCGGAACTGTTCGTGCGCCACACCGGCGGCGAACTGCTCACGCGCCCGATGAAGGGCACCGCGCCCGCCGCGGACGACGATGTAGAAAACGCGCGCCGCGCCGACGCGCTCGCGCACGACACCAAGAACCGCGCCGAGAACCTGATGATCGTCGACCTGCTGCGCAACGACCTTGGCCGGATTGCCGTCACCGGCACGGTCGACGTGCCGGCCCTGTTCGACGTGCAGCGCTACAGCAGCGTATTGCAGATGACGTCGACCGTGCGCGCGCAGATGCGTCCCGACGCCACGCTGGCCGAAGTATTCAGGGCGCTCTATCCGTGCGGCTCGATCACCGGCGCGCCCAAGCGGCGCACCATGGAAATCATCCGCGAACTGGAGCCTGCCGCGCGCGGCGTGTACACCGGCGCCATCGGCTGGTTCGACCCCACGGGCGACTTCTGCCTGTCGGTGCCGATCCGCACCCTGTCGCTGCAAGCGCCGGTCGATGGCGTGCGGCGCGGCGAAATGGGCGTCGGCGCCGGCATCGTGTTCGACAGCGATGCCGCCGACGAATATGCCGAGTGCCAGCTGAAGGCGCGCTTTCTGACCGGGCTGGAAAACGCGTTCGAGATTTTCGAGACCATGCATGCGACGCGCGCACAAGGCTGCCGCCACCGCGAGCTGCACCTGGCGCGGATGGCGGCATCAAGCAGCTACTTCGGATTCGGCTTCGATGGCGATGCCGCCCGCGCGGCGCTCGACAATGCCTGCGCTGCGCTGGGCGACGGCGATTTCCGGCTGCGCCTCTCCCTCGGGCACGGCCAGTCTTTCTCGATACAGGCCGCGCCAGTCGCGCCGCTGGCCGAACCGGTGCGCCTTGTACTGGCTGACGCCGTGACGCAGGCCGACGACCTTTTCCTGCGCCACAAGACCAGCATCCGGACCCGCTACGACGCCGCCTGGCGCGACGCCGAAGCGCAGGGCGCCTTCGATGCCCTGTTCTTCAACGAACGCGGCGAACTGACCGAAGGTGGCCGCAGCAATGTCTTCGTCAAGCTCGACGGCCGCTGGTGCACGCCGCCCCTCGCGTGCGGCGTCCTGCCCGGCATCATGCGCGCCGTGGTGCTGGCCGATCCGGCCTGGAATGCCTGCGAACGCGTGGTCACGCGCGCCATGCTGGCCGGCGCCGAGGGCCTCATGGTGTGCAACGCGCTACGCGGCGCGCTGCCCGCTACCTTGTGCTGAACTGACGACGGTAAGCGCCAGGCGTCGTCGCAGCAAGCCTGCGGAAGTGATGGCGCAGCGATTCCTCCGATCCGAAACCGGCACGTTCGGCCACCTGCGCCAGTGGCAGGTCGGCTGTCTCCAGCAAATCCTTCACGATCGCGATCCGCTCGCGGATCAGCCATTCGACGGGTCCCTGGCCTGTCGCTTCCTGAAACTGGCGCTGCAGGGTGCGCGGACTCATTGCCGCGCGCCTGGCCATGCTGGCGACCGTGTGCGCCTGGGAGGGATGCGCGCGCACCCAGTCCATCAGCTTGGACAGGCGTCCCTGCTCGTCGTGCGCCATGGGGCGCGGCAGGTATTGGGCCTGGCCGCCTTCGCGGTGGACCGGCACCACCAGCCGCTGCGCCACCAGGTTGCCGATGCGGGCGCCGTAGTCGCGCCGCACCAGGTGCAGCAGCATGTCCAGGCCTGCCGCCGATCCGGCCGACGTGATCACCTGGCCGGCGTCGACATACAAGTCGTCGGGCTGCACATCGATGGAAGGATAGCGACGCGCCAGCCGTTCGGTATAGCGCCAGTGGGTGGTGGCGCGCCGGCCATCGAGCAGGCCGGCGGCGGCCAGCAGGAACACGCCCGAGCAGATCGAGCACAGCCGCGCACCGCGCGCGTGGGCTGCCCGCAGCTGGTCCAGGATGGCCGGTGGCGGCGCTTCGTCGGCATCGCGCCAGCCGGGAATGACAATGGTATCGGCCTTCTCCAGCAGCTCGGGCGCGAAAGGCGCGGCCAGCGTGATGCCGCCGGCCGCCCGGATGGGGCCCGGCTCGATGGCGCAGACGGCGAAGTCGTACCAGTCCACACCGAGTTCGGGACGCTCGAGCGCGAACAGTTCGACCGCGCAGCCGAATTCGAAAGTACAAAGCCGGTCGTAGGCGAGTACGACGACGAGATGCTTCTTCATGGCGCAATCTTACCGGATAATGGCATGTGCGCCACTTATCGACGCGCCCGGCCGCCGGGATAATCAAGCCTCAAGCAATTCACGGAGAAGCTGATGTCCATCGTTACCGAAGTCGCCCCGGCCCCCAGCGCCGATGCCCTGGCCCATTTCGAAGCGTCGCTGGCCTTCGAAACCGATTGCTGGGACGTGCATCATTCATTGGCCAGCGGCGAACATGATTTCGTCCTGCTCGACGTGCGCGGCAGCGAAAAATACGCCGCCGGCCATGTGCCGGGCGCGATCGACCTCGCGCACCGCAAGATCATCGGCTCCCGGATCGCGGACTACCCCGAGGGCACGGTATTCGTGACTTACTGCGCCGGTCCCCATTGCAACGGCGCGGCGCGCGCAGCAATCCGCCTGGCGCGCCTTGGACGGCCCGTCAAGATCATGGCTGGCGGAATAACGGGCTGGCTGGACGAAGGGTTCAGCTTAGCCAGCTGAGGATCTGGCGCCCGGCTTCGGGCGACGACAATAGCTGCATGTGGTTGGTCTGGTACACGGTGGCGTTTTCCATGTCCAGGCCGGGCTGCCCAAGGGCGCTGGCCAGCGGCACCAGTCCGTCGCCAAGGTCGCTGTGTTCCTTGCCCAGCGTTGCCGCCAGTGCAAAACAGCGCACCTTGGGCGGCAGCGGCAATGGCTGCGGTGCCGCACCGTGCGCGAAGCGGTCCTTGCCGGCCCAGTCCTCATCGCGCACGCTGCCGTGCCGCAGGTCGGTAATGCCGGCGCTGCGTATCTTGGCCAGCCGCGAGAATGGCGCGCTGTAGGGTGTCAGGTCGGTAATCAGGTGCACCCAGTTGCCGCCCCGTTCGAGCGGGGCGCCATGATGCGGCGTTCCGAGGAAGACCATGCTGCGCAACCGGCCCAGCCAGGCATGGCCGTACTGGCATGCGCTGCGCGCAAGCAGGCCGCCCATGCTGTGGCCGACGATGACGATTTCTTCGACCGGCACCGGCCAGCCATCGACCAGTTCCTGCAGCCGGGCGCCGAATTCGCGGCCATTGACCGAGATATGGCGGCCGCTGTTGTAATGCAGGTAGACGGGCGTGTAGCCAAGTTCGCGTTCGAGCATGGCGCCATGATCGGCGCCGTCGCGCAGCCACTGCTGGTCGTTCATGCACAGCCCGTGCGCCATGACCGCGATGCGCGGGCCTTGCGGGCCACGCACATGCAGGCGCATGGGAATGGCCAGCGGATTGCCGGATTGCTCAAGGCGGTCGCCCAGTACGCCGTTCAGCGCCGCCAGCACGGCGTCGCGCCCCTTCCAGCCGGCCGGCTCGCCCAGGGCCGGCACCAGGCGCGCGAGCACCACGTCAAGGCTGCCCCCGACCAGGCGGGTGACGCCTTTCACGCTGCGATAGACAAAGGAAGTGATGCCGGCGATGGGCCGCACCACCGGCGTGCCGATCGCCTTGTTCAGCACATTCATGTGCACCGCTTCGACCAGTTCGGTCACGCCCGTCACGGCCTCGATCGCCAGGCGGGAAGCCCCGGCCAGGTCGGTGCCGTGGGTGGGGCGGGAAGGCATGATGCCTAGCTCCCCAGCGCCTGTTCGATCTTGCCGACGAGTTCCTTGTCTTCCGGCGTGACCTTGCTCGGGAAGTGCTCGATGACCTTGCCGCTACGGTCGATCAGGTACTTGGTGAAGTTCCATTTCGGTTCCTTGCCGGTAGCTTTGGCCAGCTGTGCATGCAGCGGATTGGCGGCCGCGCCGCTGACCACCGACTTGGAGAACATGGGGAATTTGACGCCGTAGGTGTTGTAGCAGAGGTCCGCGATTTCCTTGGCGCTGCCGGGTTCCTGGTTGCTGAAGTCGTTCGATGGGAAACCCAGCACCACCAGGCCCTTGCTGCCGTATTTCGCGTACAGCTTTTCCAGCCCTTCGTACTGCTTCGTGTAGCCGCAGTAGCTGGCCGTGTTGACCACCAGGATCACCTTGCCGGAAAACTGGCACAGGTCCTGCGGCGCTTCGTCCTGCAGGCGCTTGAAGCTTTGCTTGAGCAGCGCCGGGCAGGTGGCGCTGGCCGCCGTGGCCGCTGCGGCAGGCGCCTGCGCCATGGCCGGCACGCTGGTGAAGGCCGTCGTAGCCAGGGTGGCAAGCAGGAGTGCTGTGGTCTTGAGCATGGTGGGTTCGCGCTGTGAAGAGAAATGGAATTTCATTCTATGCCATTTTGTATTCCTGAGCACGAAGCGGCGGCCTGTCGAAATAACTTGCGCATTTTAATTCCGTACGGCAATATTTGTGATCGAAAAATGAATCCTTCGGGAAGCGCCCATGTCCGCTATCAGCCTCAGCACCAGCGTCAACCAGCACTTTCTGAACAAGGTCATGGGCTTGACGGACGTGATGGATGTCGCCGCCAGCGAGGACATTGTCGACATGCGCGGCATGAAGCTGGTGGCCAAGGGCACCATCCTGACGCGCTCGCAGCAAACCACGCTGGGGCTGCACAAATTGCGCAAGACGCTGGAATCGACGCTGGTCGCCGAAGGGGCGGCCGACGCCCGGGTGATCGTCGCCGGCGCCACCCGCCTGCTCGACACCAGCAAGCCGCTCCAGCGCATCCTCGACAATGCCGGCGGCGGCGGCCCCTCCCCGCTCGCGCTGCTGGGAAGCATGCGTTTCGGCGCCGCGATGAGCATGATGCTGACCCTGACCGACCGCAACGGACCGGCCGCGCTGGACCACAGCATCGTGGTCAGCCTGCTGTCGATCTGCATGGCGAAAAAGCTGCGCCTGGGCGCGGACGAACAGATGGTCGCCGGCCTGGCGGGCCTGCTGCACGATATCGGCGAACTGTATATCGATCCGGCCTACCTGGCGCCCGGCAAACGCCTGCTGCCGCATGAATGGGCGCACCTGGTGGTCCATCCACGCATAGGCCAGATGCTGATCAACGAACTTGAAACCTACCCGACGTCGGTGGCGCGGGCGGTGGCCGAACACCATGAACGGATCGACGCCACCGGCTATCCGCGCCAGTTGTCGGGCAAGGACCTGAGCCCTGCCGGCCAGGCCGTGTCGGCCGCGGAAATGATCGCAGGGGTGCTGGGCAAGGACAATCCGCTCGAACGCGCCGAACTGGCGCTGAAGATCATGCCGGGCGAGCATGCGCCGGCGCTGGTATCGGCCATTTCAGGCGCGCTGCGGGCCCAGGCCAGGGAAAGCACGGCGTCGGCCACGCCCGACAACGCCGGCGACAGCGTCGAACGGCTGGCGCGCCACATCGCCGGCGCGCGCGACGCAGCCCAGGCGCTCGCGCCCAGGGCCGAACGTACGCCACGCACCAAGGCGCTGCTTGAGCGCGTGGTCGAACGCATCAACACGATTGAACGCGCTTTCGCGAGCACGGGCCTCGATTTCTTCATGAAGCGCGACCTGGTGGCCGATGCGCCGGACAACGACAATGGCGCCATCCTGTTCGAAAAGGCGGTGGCCACGCGCGAGATCCAATGGCGCCTGCGCGACATCGCCCGCGACCTGGCCCTCAATACGCTCGCATCGCACGAAGAACAGGCGCTGTTCGCGCCCCTGATCGCCCTGATAGACGACAACGCCGCTAACGATCCGGCTGCACCAGCATCGCCTGGGCCAGCCAGTTTTGAAGGCAGGCAGCCATGCGCAGCATAGTGTCGTCGTCGCTGGCGGCCCAGCTGCACACCTCGCCGAACGACTGACCGGCACCCACAGCGCGCAGCGCGCGCGCTTCAAATTCATCGAGCGAGCGGAAATGGGGCTGATTGTCGCGCCGCCAGACGGCCCAGCACACCGGCGCCCGGCTCGCCTCGACATCAGGCGGCTCGGTGCCGGCATCAAGCGCCTGCCATAACGCCACGCTGTTGTAGCCCATCTCCAGGATCTGCAGCGAGGGATGGAAGGCGAACGTCAGCGTGGACCAGTCCTCGAACAGCACGCCCTGCAAGTCCGCCTGGCCCAGCGGCTGTGCGTCGGGCGCGTCGAAGGCAAGGCCAAGCGCCCACTCGAATGCGGCCAGTTCGGCCACTGCCGGATAGTCGGCCAGGTGCCGTGCGACATGCGCGGCAAAACCGTCGCCGAACCAGCGCAGGTTGCGGAAGGTCGATGGATGCGCGGCGCGATAGCTGTCCGCCAGTTCGCCGAACAGTTCATCGCCCGCATACGACCAGGTCTTGTCGTAGGCTTCGTTCAAGGCTTCGCGCAGGCGGCTGCGGTAAGCGTTGTGATAGATCGCCATGCGCGGGCTGCCGCCTTGCCCGTCGCCCAGCACGTAGGCCTGGAAGCCGGCCTGGATGGTTTGCAGGCGGTTCATGCCGCCACCGCCCGGGCCCGTTGCAGCTCGCGCACCAGGTCGGCCAGCGGCGGGATGTCGTCGTCGCGCTCGATCATGGTGGCCACCGGGCCGAAGCGGCGTAGCGCGCTGGCATACAGCTCCCATACCGGGTCGGCCACGGGATGATCGTGCGTGTCGATGATGCAGCCTTCCTGCACGCTGTGGCCGGCCAGGTGGATCTGCTGCACGCGGCCCACTGGCAGCGCGCGCAGGTAGGCTTCGGGATCGAAGCCGTGATTGACGCTGCTGACGTACACATTGTTCACGTCCAGCAGGATCAGGCTGTCCGACTCCTCGGCCACGGCCGCCACGAAGTCCCACTCCTGGAACTGGTCGTCGTCGAAGGTCAGGTAGCTGGACACGTTTTCGAGCAGGATGGGACGTTCGAGATAGTCCTGCACGCGACGCACATTGCGCACGACGGCGGCCAGCGCTTCGTCGGTGTACGGCAGGGGGAACAGGTCATGCATGTTCAGGCCGTGGACGCCGGTCCAGCACAGGTGGTCGGATATCCACAGTGGCTGCACCCGGTCCGCCAGGCGTTTCAGCTCGCCCAGGTAATCGGTGGACGGGCCTTCAACGGTCCCGATCGACATCGATACGCCGTGCATCACCAGCGGATAGTCGCGCCGGATCTGGTCGAGCATGGCGAGCGGCTTGCCGCCGCCGCCCATGTAATTTTCGGACAGGATTTCGAACCAGTCGACGCCAAGCGTCGCCGGTGTCGCTGCAAGGATTTCTGCATAGTGCGCCGTGCGCAGGCCGAGGCCGAAGCCGGGTGTGCCCGGCACAGCGTTCATCTTACTTGTCCAGGTCGATGATCTTGCCCTTCTTGGCCAGGCAGTCGCCGGCCTTGGCCTTGACGAAACCGTGACCCTTGCAGGCGTTCTGGCCCTTGCACTTGTTTTCGGCGGTGGCGCAGTCGCTGGTGCCCTTGCAGCTGTTGATGCCGGCGCAGTGAATGACGTCGGTGGCAGCGATGGTGGTCGTGGCGGCGATGCTCGTGGTGGACATTGCCATTGCAGCGACGGTCGCAGCGATCAGGGCACCGGTTTTGATGTGGTTCATTTTGTCAGCTCCAGAAAATAGTGTGATTGAACAGATTCCGCCGGCGCACAATGCATCGGCTTGAAGGTCAGTCGCGTGGAGATGGCAAAACCTTATACACTTTTCGAAATTTATTTTTTATTCGATCTTCAGCTTGGACAGCGCCGGATCGGGCTTGGGGAAAGCCAGCTTCAATCCTTCCATCACTTCGAGCAGCAGATTGGAAATCAGCAGGTTGCGATGGGTTTTGGAGTCGGCCGGCACGATATACCAGGGCGCGCAATCGGCGTCGGTCGCGGCGATCGCGCTTTCGTAGGCACGCTGGTACGCGTCCCAGCGCTTGCGCTGCACGATATCGTGCTCGTCGAATTTCCACTGCTTTTCCGGGTCGTCCAGCCGTTCCTGCAAGCGCGCGCGCTGCTCGTCTTTCGAGATATGCAGGAATACCTTGACGATAACGGTGCCGGTTTCGGCCAGCATGCGTTCGAAGTCGCGGATATGCGCGTAGCGGCGCTTGCATTCCTTTTCGTCGATCATGCCCTGCACCAGGGTGATCAGCACATCTTCGTAGTGGCTGCGGTTGAAGATGGCGATTTCACCCTTGACCGGCACCTGATGGTGCACGCGCCACAGGAAGTCATGCGCCAGTTCGACGTCGGTGGGCGCCTTGAACTGCACCACCCGCAGGCCGATCGGATTGATGCCGTTGAACAGGGAACGCACCGTGCCATCCTTGCCCGAGGTGTCCATCCCTTGCAGTACCAGCAGCAGCTTGTGCTTGCGCTGGGCGTACAGCATTTCCTGGAGGCGCGCCATGTTGGCCGTGGCCTGGCCGGCCGCAGCGCGTTCGGCGGCCTTGATGTCGTCCTTGGATTTTTTGCCGCTGGTGTCGCGCAGCGGCGTGCTGGCCGCATCTTCCTCGCGCAGGGTCACGGTCTTGGCGGCCCGGAGGCGTTCGCTCAGTTTCATTGGATGGCTTTCAGGGCGACGTGTTCGAGCACCTGAGACTATCAGAACTGCAATTCCGGTGTCGCCGCGGCTATGTGGCCCTGGTGGCGACGTTGTACATCATGTACGACATGCCGCCGAAGGCAACAAAAAGGGCCACGACCGTAGCGAGTACCCAATTGCGTACCTCCACGCGCAACTCGGCGTTGGCCTCGATAAATTCCAACCTCAGGTCGGCGTTTGCCTTGTTAAAAGCCGAGCGCATATCGGCAGACACCATGTCGACCTTGTTATTCATCGCAGCCGCCACTGTGTCGATCTTGTGATCAAGCTGTTGGCTATTGCGAACTATTTCAAGTTTGAGATCGGCCTGCACTTCTGCCAGCTGGAGATTGGTTGCGTAGTTGGACTGGACCGCTTCCACGCTTGCGCGTACGGCCGCCACATCGCTTTCCAAAGTGGAAATCCTCGTGTCCATATGATCCTCCATCACTAGTTTGCGCTGTTTTCACGCACACGAAATGATAGACCTCGCACGAGGTCCGCACGATTGGAGGTGACGCCGGCTTGATCTTTATCGGTTGGCGAACACGTCGTTCCAGCTGGCCTTCTCGGGCAGCTTGTGAACGAACTGGGCGTTGACCGCTTCGATCTCGTTGATCTCGACCATGACCTCGGCCGGGAAGCCGGCGCGCTTGGCAGAACGGGTCTGCAGGGACAGCGAGGTGATGTAATCGGCCAGGTGGCCAGGGTCGTTGCAGAACAGGACGATGCGTTCCCACACGTGCGGATAAGCCTTCTTGCAGTAACCCATCGGGCACAGCGCCTCGACTGCCTCGACGGTCAGCGCGCTAATGCGCGGCATGACGATTTCGTCGATCGGATCAAAGGTGGAATTCGGTGCGGCGACGTCTTCGGCGTCCCCATCGGCGTCGCCATCGTCGGTAACGCGCGGCTGCACCGGCAACACGAAGGACGAGAACATGCGCAGCATCTGTTCGCTGGTCGGCAGTTTCTGCTTGTCCCAGCAAAAGTGGCGGATGCTGGCAGTGCGCATCAGCTGGGCGTTGGAACCTGGCGAATTGTCGACCACGCCGCCGGTTTTCAGTTCGATCACGCACAGCAGGCTCAGGCGGGCATCAAAGACCGCATAGTCGACCTTGCGGCCGCTCAGGTATTCTTTTTCGGCGCGGCGCTGCTTGGGATCCGTGCTAATCGGCGTCATCAGGGCGCGTAATTCCACATCGGGAAACACATAGCATTTCGGCAGCGCGCGACGCAAGCGCCCGTAGAACGCCTTTTGCTCACTCCTGAAGAACGGCTTCTTGGTGAAGGCCGGTATGATTTCAGTAGGTTTCTTTAACAGGCGCGAAAGCATGGCGTCGATATTTACGAGAGGTACGGATGAGTAGTGTCCAATTTCTTTGCCGTTAACACAAGACAAATCTCACGAAACTCACACTTCTGTTGCTGCCAAGTAGAAATATGTTTATTGGCGCGAAAGCGCAAGACAAGAAAAAAGGCAGCCGAAGCTGCCTTTTCTTGTACTGCGAAGCCGAGCTTAACGCTTGGCGCGCAGCTTGGCGATCGCGGCCAACTGGGCAATCGCAGTCGCCAGCTCGGCTTGCGCCGTTGCATAGTCGATCTTCGAGTCCTTGTTGACCAGTGCTTCTTCCGCCGCTTTCTTTGCTGCCGTTGCTTTCGCTTCGTCCAGGTCGTGACCGCGGATGGCGGTGTCGGCCAGGACCGTCACGCCATTCGGCTGCACTTCAAGGATGCCGCCAGCGACGAAGACGAACTCTTCTTCTGCCTGGCCAACCACCTTGATGCGCACTGCACCTGGCTTGATGCGGGTAATCAGCGGGGTGTGCTTGGGATAGATCCCCAGCTCACCCGACTCACCCGGCAACGCGACGAATTCGGCTTCGCCCGAAAAGATGCTCTCTTCGGCCGATACCACGTCAACGTGAATTGTGTTTGCCATAAGTGTCCTATCGGCTCTTACTTAGTTGAGCTTCTTGGCTTTTTCGATTGCTTCTTCGATCGTGCCAACCATGTAGAACGACTGCTCCGGCAGGTGGTCCAGTTCGCCCGACGCGATCATCTTGAAGCCCTTGATCGTGTCTTTCAGCGAAACGTACTTGCCTGGCGAACCGGTAAATACTTCAGCGACGTGGAACGGCTGCGACAGGAAACGCTGCATCTTACGTGCGCGTGCCACCAGCAGCTTGTCTTCCGGCGCCAGTTCGTCCATGCCCAGAATCGCGATAATGTCGCGCAATTCCTTGTAGCGCTGCAGGGTACCCTGGACAGCGCGTGCGGTGTCGTAGTGTTCCTGGCCGACCACGAGCGGGTCCAGCTGGCGCGAAGTCGAATCGAGTGGATCGACCGCAGGGTAGATACCCAGCGACGCGATGTCACGCGACAGAACCACGGTCGAATCCAGGTGACCGAAGGTGGTCGCTGGCGACGGGTCGGTCAAGTCATCCGCAGGGACGTACACGGCCTGGATCGAGGTGATCGAACCGGTCTTGGTGGAGGTAATACGCTCTTGCAGGCGGCCCATTTCTTCGGCCAGGGTAGGCTGGTAACCCACTGCGGAAGGCATACGGCCCAGCAGTGCGGATACTTCGGTACCTGCCAGCGTGAAGCGGTAGATGTTGTCCACGAAGAACAGAACGTCTTTGCCTTCGTCACGGAACGATTCAGCGATCGTCAGGCCGGTCAGCGCAACGCGCAGACGGTTACCTGGCGGCTCGTTCATCTGGCCGTAGACCATCGCGACTTTCGAGTTGGCCGGGTTTTCCAGGTCAACCACTTTCGCATCAGCCATCTCGTGGTAGAAGTCGTTACCTTCGCGGGTACGCTCACCCACACCAGCGAACACGGACAGACCCGAGTGCGCTTTAGCGATGTTGTTGATCAGTTCCATCATGTTCACGGTCTTGCCCACACCTGCACCGCCGAACAGACCGACCTTACCACCCTTGGCGAACGGGCAGACCAGATCGATAACTTTAATGCCGGTTTCCAGCAGGTCTTGCGACGGCGACAGTTCGTCGTACGCAGGAGCCACGCGGTGGATCGATGCGGTTTGCTCGTGCGAGACAGGACCGCATTCGTCGATCGGGTTACCCAGCACGTCCATGATACGGCCCAGGGTCGCTTTGCCGACCGGTACCATGATTGGTTTGCCGGTGTTCTGGATAGTCATACCGCGACGCAGGCCGTCGGAAGAACCCAGAGCAATGGTACGGACAATGCCGTCGCCCAGCTGCTGTTGTACTTCCAGGGTCAGTTCGGAGCCTGCCATTTTCAGTGCGTCGAATACCTTCGGCATTGCATTGCGTGGGAACTCAACGTCCACCACAGCGCCGATACACTGAACGATTTTGCCATCAGCCATGTTCGTTCCTTCTTTATATATTTAAAAACGGGTTAGACCGCTGCCGCACCGGCGACGATCTCGGAGAGTTCTTTGGTAATCGCAGCCTGGCGGGTCTTGTTATAGACCAGCTTCAGTTCACCGATGACGCTGCCGGCGTTGTCGCTTGCCGACTTCATCGCGACCATCCGCGCCGATTGCTCGGACGCGATGTTTTCAGCGACAGCCTGGTACACCAGTGCTTCTACATAGCGCACCAGCAGTTCATCGATCACGGTTTGCGCTTCCGGCTCGTAGATGTAGTCCCAAGAGTGATTACCCTTGTCGCCTTCGAGCGATTCAGCCGACAGCGGCAGCAATTGCTGGACCATCGGTTCTTGCTTCATCGTGTTAATGAACTTGGTGTAGCAGATGTAGACTGCGTCGAGCTTGCCTTCCTGGTACTCGTCGAGCATGACCTTGACAGGCCCGATCAACTTTTCCAGGTGCGGGGTGTCGCCAACCTGGATCGCATGCGACACGACCCGGACACCAACCCGATTCATAAAACCCAAACCCTTGTTGCCAATGGCAACCGCTTCAATCTTGTTGCCAGCTGCTTCCAGCTCGCGCGTTTTTTGCGTCCAGAGGCGCAGGATGTTGGTGTTCATGCCGCCGCACAGACCCTTGTCGGTCGTGACGACGATGAAGCCAACTGCCTTCGCTTGCACACTCTTGGCCTGGGCCATGAACGGGTGCGTGTATTCCGGATTCGCAGTAGCCAGATTGGAGGCGATATTCCGAATCTTGTCACTGTAGGGACGGGCGGCGCGCATGCGATCCTGCGCTTTGCGCATTTTCGATGCGGCGACCATTTCCATCGCCTTGGTGATCTTCTTCGTATTCTCTACGCTCTTGATCTTGCCACGTATCTCTTTGCCTGATGCCATGAGTCCTTACTCCTTATGCGCTCTCGGGCGCCACCAAACTGCGGCGGCGCCGTCAGTCAATTAATATGCGCCGGATTTCTTGAAGTCAGCAATAGCGGCGGACATGGCGGTTTCGCCATCCTTGTCCAGCGCCTTGGTTTCTTCAATCTTGGACAGCAGGGCAGCTTGCTTGGACTTCATGTAACCGTGCAGGCCAGCTTCGAACGGCAGTACCTTCTTGATTTCGATATCGTCGAAGTAACCTTTGTTCACTGCGAACAGCGACACGGCCATCAGCGAAATCGGCAGCGGCGAGTACTGAGCCTGCTTGAGCAGTTCGGTCACGCGGGCACCGCGGTCGAGCTGCTTGCGGGTCGATTCGTCCAGGTCGGAAGCGAACTGCGCGAACGCAGCCAGTTCACGGTACTGGGCCAAGTCGGTACGGATACCGCCGGACAGGTTTTTGATGACCTTGGTCTGGGCGGCGCCACCGACGCGCGATACCGAAATACCGGCGTTAATTGCAGGACGAATGCCCGAATTGAACAGTGCGGTATCGAGGAAGATCTGGCCGTCGGTAATCGAAATCACGTTGGTTGGAACGAAGGCCGACACGTCGCCAGCTTGCGTTTCAATGATTGGCAGTGCGGTCAGCGAACCGGTCTTGCCCTTGACTTCGCCCTTGGTGAAGGCTTCGACGTAGTCAGGGTTGACGCGTGCTGCGCGCTCGAGCAGGCGGCTGTGCAGGTAGAACACGTCGCCAGGGTAAGCTTCGCGGCCTGGTGGACGGCGCAGCAGCAGCGAGATCTGGCGATAAGCAACAGCTTGCTTGGACAGGTCATCGTAGACGATCAGTGCGTCTTCGCCGCGGTCACGGAAGTATTCGCCCATGGCGCAACCGGAGTAAGCGGAGATGTACTGCATGGCGGCGGACTCGGAAGCGGTCGCGGCGACGACGATGGTGTATTCCATCGCGCCGTGCGTTTCCAGCGAGCGCACGATGTTCTTGACGGTCGATGCCTTCTGGCCGATGGCGACGTAGATACAGGTCATGTTCTGACCCTTTTGATTGATGATCGCATCAATCGCTACTGCCGATTTACCGGTCTGGCGGTCACCAATGATCAGCTCGCGCTGGCCACGGCCGATCGGTACCATCGAATCGATCGACTTCAGGCCGGTCTGCATAGGCTGCGACACGGACTGGCGGGCGATCACGCCCGGTGCGATTTTTTCGATCGGGGTGGTCAGCTTGGCGCCGATGGCGCCCTTGCCGTCGATAGGCTGGCCCAGCGCGTTGACAACGCGGCCGCGCAGCTCGGGGCCGATCGGTACTTCCAGGATGCGGCCGGTGCACTTGACCGTGTCGCCTTCGGAGATGTGCTCGTAAGCACCCAGAATAACGGCGCCAACGGAGTCGCGCTCCAGATTCATTGCCAGGCCAAAAGTATTGCCTGGGAATTCCAGCATCTCGCCCTGCATCACGTCCGACAGACCATGGATGCGGCAGATACCGTCGGCTACGGAGATAACCGTGCCTTGATTGCGAACTTCAGCGGAACCTTCGAGGCCTTGAATCCGGCTCTTGATCAGTTCACTGATTTCAGATGGGTTAAGTTGCATGCTAACTCCTAATAGTTTCTTGATGCGTAGGGCAAGGGCGGGATGCCGGCGTGTTCTGTGCGATGCTTACGACGCGAGTGCAACGGACATCTGTTGCAGCTTGGCGCGTACCGAGGTATCGAGCACTTCATCACCGACCACCACGCGCACACCACCGATCAGCGATGGATCCACTGTCACCGTTGGGTTGAGCTTGCGGCCAAATTTCTTTTCCAGCGTCGCGACCAGGTCGTTGACCTGGGCGGCAGTGATCTCGAACGCGCTGGTAATGTCAGCGTCGGCAGCGCCTTCGAGTGCGTTTTTCAGCACTGCGAACTGGGCGCCAATTTCCGGCAGCAGCGAGACGCGGCCGTTTTCGATCAGCATGTTGACGAAGTTTTTCGCTTCAGCGGTCAGCGGTGCCTTGACCAGCGCAGCAAACGCGTCGGCGACCTGCGCCTCCGAAACGTTCGGATTGCGGGCAAAAGCCTGAACGTCCGAATTGGCGCCAACTTGGGCCAGTTCGTCCATCAGGGTCGACCAGGCAGCCATGTCGCCGGACTGGGCGACACGGAACACTGCTTCGGCGTAAGGACGGGCGACGGTTGCGTGTTCAGCCATGATTACAGCTCGACAGCCAGTTGCGACAGCAGGTCGGCGTGGGCCGATGCGTTCACTTCACGCTTGAGGATCTGTTCAGCGCCTTTGACGGCAAGGCCGGCAACCTGGGCACGCAGTTCTTCGCGGGCTTTGGTTACTTGCTGTTCAGCGTCAGCCTTGGCTTGCGAGATGATGCGGTTCGCTTCAGCCTGGGCGTTTGCCTTGATTTCGTCGGCGATCATCTGAGCGCGCTTTTCAGCGTCAGCGATGCGCTTTTGTCCTTCGTCACGGGCGCCGGCCAGTTCGACCTGCACACGCTTTTCAGCGTCAGCCATGGCTTTTTTGCCCTGGTCGGCGGCAGCCAGACCATCGGCGATTTTTTTAGCTCGTGTATCCAGTGCGCCTATCATCGCCGGCCATACAAACTTCGCAACGAAGCCAGCCAGGATGAGGAACACGATGGCCTGCACGAACATCGTAGAATTTAAGTTCACAGCAATTTCCTTCTCAGAAAGACGACTGCCGGGCGGGCAGAAATGCGCGCCCGGCTATTGAGAATTGGCGATTAAGCGCCGAACGGGCTGGCGAATGCGAACATCATCGCGATACCAACACCGATCAGGAATGCAGCGTCGATCAGACCAGCCAGCAGGAACATCTTGGTCTGCAGGGTGTTCATCAGTTCAGGCTGACGAGCCGAAGCTTCGATGAATTTGCCGCCCATGATGCCGATACCGATACATGCACCGATAGCACCCAAACCAATGATCAAACCGCATGCCAGTGCTACGAAAGCGACGTTAGTCATCAAAAACTCCTTAGATAATCAAAAAATGAAAAGTTAAAAACAAAGATACGAAATACTTCAAACTTCTTTAGTGACCTTCATGCGCCTGGCCGATATACACCAGCGTCAGCATCATGAAAATGAAAGCCTGCAACAACACGATCAGAATGTGGAAGATTGCCCAAATCGAACCGGCCGCAACTTGCAAACCAGCCAGCAGGAGGCTCTGGGTGGTGAAGCCAACCCAGGTAGCGCCCAGCAGTGCGATCAACAAGAAGATCAATTCGCCGGCAAACATGTTACCGAACAGTCGCATAGCCAGCGACACGGTTTTTGCTGCGAATTCGATGATGTTCAGGCCCAGGTTGAAGATCCACAGTGCCGGATGCGAACCGAACGGTGCGCAGAACAGTTCGTGGATGAAGCCGCCTACGCCCTTGATTTTCAGGTTGTAGAAAATCATTGCGCCGAAGATCACCAGGGCCATGCCGAAGGTGCCGTTCAGGTCGGCGGTAGGCACGACGCGGAAGAAGGGCTCGTGGCCGCCCGCACCGTGGATGCCAAGGACGCGGAACATTGTTGCGAACATGTCGACTGGCAGGAAGTCCATCGAGTTCATCAGCAGAACCCAGACGAACACGGTCAGTGCCAGCGGGGCGATGAAGGAACGGTCGCCATGGACGATGGCTTTGGACTGGTCTTCGACCAGTTCGACGACCATTTCAACCAGGCCCTGGAAACGGCCAGGCACGCCCGAGGTGGCGCGGCGCGCGGCCATCCACAACAGCAGGCCGGCGACGATGGCCAGGGTGACGGACCAGAAAATGGTGTCGTAGTGAACGATGCTGAAATCGAAAATACCGGTCTGCTGGGCGGATGCATTGTGACCCAGGTGGTGCTTGATGTACTCGCCGGAAGTTGGGGCGTGAACAGCGGCTCCCGCCGCAATATCTGTCGCTGTCGTTGTCATGTCTGCCTAAACAATAAGATGATGTAACTTTTTAGTGCCACGATGAAGCCGCATAACAAAGCGAGCCAGTTCAAATCGCGGTACAGCCATGCGGTCACGCCAAGCAGCGTCACCGTTAATGCAATCTTTATAAACTCACCGACCATAAACGACATCGGGTTTGCCGCGCCGAGTCGCTGCGCATTTGCAAACAGGCGCAGGGCAAACAGGCCATTGGGCACGACACAACACAATCCACCGAGCACCGCCGAAAACATCGCAGGCCATCCACCCAGCAGTGCAGCGACTACGCCAGCGACTACTGTTGCCATCAATTGCAGGGAGACTATGCGCAGCATTTTTCTTCTTCGCGCCAGCCGTGTGAAAGCCGCTTCGGGTGTTGGGGAAAACGTGAATCAGCGGGATTATAAGACTTTATCTGCATGGCCGTCAAACGTTGCTGCACTGCGGCAGAGGCAAATACCACGAAAAAATCGAGGTATTGCACTAACTTAGGGCGGTTTGCAGCCCCCCGGGGCCATTGCAGCCCCGGGGGGAATTACATCACGGCGCGGTGGTAGCGGTGACGGAGAGGGCGGAGTAGCTGCTGTAGGCGTAAATACCCACGTAGTAGCGGCCGGCCGCCGGCGAGGAGATGGTGCAGCTCTCCACGCTGGTCGGGCCATCCGATTTGCAGCCATAGCTGCTGCTGGTCGGGGTGGCGTTAAAGCGGGCAAACATGTCGGCATCGCCATTCGCGCCGTTCAGCTTGAAGGTGACCGAGGTCTTGCCGGCCGGGACGTCGATCGTGTAGTAGTTCCACGCGCCCGTCGTGCCTGCCTGGCCGCCCAGGGCCACGCCGCTGGTCAGCGCCGGATAGCTGCTGCCGCCGGCCAGCGTGCCTTGCATGGCGTAGTGGCCGAGCGAGGAATAGCTGGAGAAGCCGTTGGCCGGGGTACCCTCGGCGCCGCCGCGGATCACCAGGCGGTAGGTACCGGCCGGCAGCGACAGGTTGGTGAACTGGGCCGAACGGTGAACCGCCAGGTTGCTGCGCGCGACCTGGGTGCCGGCCGCGTTCAGGATGGTGGCGTCGACGTCGAGCATGCGCAGGTACTCGGTCGGGTCGATGCGCAGGCTCAGGGTCGAAATGCCCGACGTGGTGAAGGTAAAGGTGTCGGTATCGGTGTTGCGCTCGATCTGGCCGAAGTTGCTGCCCGGGGCGATGGCGCCGCCGGCGCCGATGACCAGCGCTTTGCTGGTCGCATTGTCGTCGGCCATGTAGGGCACCTGCTCGCCGACGGTCATGATGTTCAAGTCGTCTTCACCATTGCTGGCGGTGCTGTATTCGCCGCGGCTCCAGGTGAACAGCTGGTTGGCCCAGCTGCCGCCCATCCAGTAGTTGCCCATGATGGGGCCCCACTGGTAGGCCGCGATGCCTTCGAAGTATTCGCCGCCGCTGCCGCCGCCGTCATGGTTCATGCCCATCTGGTGGCCCACCTCGTGGGCGCCGGTCATGCCGATGCCGTAACCATAGTCAAAACCGGACGAGGGGTTGCGGAACAGCGTGCCGGCCGCCGTGGTGCCGAAGGAATGCAGGGGCGCGTAAGAGCGGCCGTCGGAATTGATGAAATTGATGATGCCGGTGCGCAGCTGGTTGGCGGCGCGCGCGCTGTCGTATACGGCGCGGCTGGTGGTCACGTTCATATTCAGCATGGAATACTGGTCGGCCACAGACTGCCAGGCGCGGTAGATCTGTTCCTTGCTCACGCCATTGAGGGGCGTGGTGCCGCTCATGACGGCGGTGGTGTTCAGGTAAAACACCCAGGCGCTGCCGGGTTTGCTCTGCAGCTGGGTGACGTCTTCATTCTGGTAGGGGCCAATATGGCGTGCCTGGCGCAGGGCCATGGGGCTGTACTGTGGCGCGGCGACGGCCATGGCGCGCATCTGCGGGGTGCGCTTGTCGCGGAACTCGGGGTCGAAGTCGGGCACGATCTTGGTGATCGGCACTTCCGTGATCACCACGCGGCCGGCGCCGTTGGTGGTGTACTCGAAGGCCTTCATGGTGTCGTACTTGAGCAGGTAGCCGTACACCTTGCGGGCGTGGCCCTTCAGTACGAAGACCGAATTGGCCGAATCGACGGCGGTACCGGTGATCGACACCATGCCATCCTTGTTCTGGTGGAAATCGCGGATAGTGGCGGTGACCGTGTTGCCGTTCAGGGACTGGGCGAATACCGAGCGCGCATTCATGCGCTGCTTGGTCAGGCCGTCAATGACGGACTGGGGAGTGCCTATGTCGACGGACTGGGCACTGACATTGGAAGCGAAGGCTGCTGACATCAGCAGGAACAGGATGCTGGCGTTTCTCATGGAGTCTCCTTGGTTGGGGAGCCATGGAAGTTAGCATGGTGTTTTTCGAACGCATGTACTGAAAATGGACAATGTTGTCGGCGCGCCGCAGGGCCGCAGCCTCACTCTTGCGGGCGAATTTTATTCGTGGGGATGGCCGGGCGGATCGTGCCGGGCCACGTGCAGGCACCCGAAAGTGTATGCATATCTGGCCCGGCGCGGTAAATACCGTCGAAAATGTTGAGACTTAATTCGACGGCAATATTGCTGCTTGAATAATGCGTTCGCTTCTGCTCAAGCGCGCAGGCGGGCCAGCACGCCGTCCAGGATATCGAGGTCGGCGAAGTCGATGATCATCTGGCCCTTGCCCTTGGCGCCCATCTTGAACAGCACCGGCGTGGCCAGCTTGTCGGACAGCTCCTCCTCGAGGCGCACGATGTCGCCCGATTTTTCCTTCACGCGTGCCGTGGGCGGATTGGCCTGCTCTTCCATCGCGCGGGTGACCAGCTTTTCGGTTTCCCGCACCGACAGGCGTTTGGCGACCACCTGGTTGGCCAGGTTGATCTGGCTGGCCGAATCGACCGCCAGCAGCGCGCGCGCGTGGCCCATGTCGATGTCGCCGGCCATGAGCATGGTTTGCACGGGCGCGGCCAGGTTCATCAGGCGCAGCAGGTTGGACACGGCGCTGCGCGAACGGCCCACGGCGGTGGCGGCCTGTTCGTGCGTGAAGCTGAAGTCGGAGATCAGGCGATGGATGCCCTGCGCCTCTTCGAGCGGGTTCAGGTCTTCGCGCTGGATGTTTTCGATCAGTGCCATGGCCGCCGCGGCCTGGTCGTCCACGTCGCGCACCAGCACTGGAATGTTGTCCAGGCCGGCCAGCTGGGCCGCGCGGAAGCGGCGCTCGCCGGCGATGATCTCGTACTTGATGGCGCCGGTCAGGGAATCGGTTCCCACGGGGCGCACCAGCACCGGCTGCATGATGCCCTGGGTCTTGATGGACGCGGCTAGTTCGGCCAGCGCGCCTTCATCCATGCGCGTGCGCGGCTGGTATTTGCCGGCCTGCAGCTGGAATACCGGCAGCGAGGACGGCGTGCCCGGATCGGGCTGGGGTGCATCGCCGTCGCCGCCCAGGAGTGCTTCGAGGCCGCGGCCGAGGCCTTTGAGTTTTTTGGTCGCCATGATGTATGCAGTTCTCTCTTAAATTACATTGTCTTGATTCGTTTGATCATTTCGGCGCCGAAGGCGACGTATGCCTGCGCGCCCTTCGACGCGGGGTCGAACACCACGCCGGGCACGCCGTACGACGGCGCTTCGGCCAGGCGTACGTTGCGCGGAATGATGGTCTGGAAAACCTTATCGCCGAAGTGTTCCTCCAGCTGCGCCGACACCTGCTGCGACAGCGTCATGCGCGGATCGAACATCACGCGCAGCAGGCCGATGATCTTCAGGTCGTGGTTCAGGTTGGCGTGCACCTTCTTGATCGTGTTGACCAGGTCGGACAGGCCTTCGAGCGCGTAGTACTCGCACTGCATGGGGATGATGACGCCGTGCGCGGCGCACAGGCCGTTCAGGGTCAGCATCGACAGCGCGGGCGGGCAGTCGATCAGGATGAAGTCGTATTCGCTGTCGACCACCGCCAGGGCGTCGCGCAGGCGCCGTTCGCGGTGTTCGAGTTCCACCATTTCGACTTCGGCGCCGGCCAGCTCGCGATTGGAAGGCAGCACGTCGAAGCGCCCCGCTTCCGAACGCTGGCGCGCTGCGTTCACGTCGGCTTCGCCCAGCAGCACCTCGTAGGTGGAAGCCTTCAGGCCGGCCTTGTTGATGCCGGCGCCCATGGTGGCATTGCCTTGCGGGTCAAGGTCGACCAGCAGCACGCGCTGATCGAGCATGGCCAGGCCTGCGGACAGGTTGACGCTGGTGGTGGTCTTTCCTACTCCGCCCTTTTGATTCGCAACGCAAAATATTTTGGCCATGTATGTTCTTTTGGTAGACGCAACAATAACGATTTATACCGTTTATACTATCGAAATCGTTTATTCGATTTATATAATATATATGGTATAAACCATTTATACGGTTTATATGATTTACTCTGTTTTCTGGATAAACACGAGATGACGCTCTGCCTGCAGTCTTGGCACCTCCAAAGGCCTCAACTCCGTCACTTTCCACGCTTTTGGCAGTCTTTCCTGCTCCTCGGGGGGTGCCGTTCCTTTGAGGGCGATAAATTGTCCGCCCTCGCTTAAAACGTGTCCCGACCAATTGACGAAATCCGACAGGTCCGCAAAGGCCCGCGAGGTAATCACGTCGAATTTCTGTGGCACCTGCAAATTCTCGACCCGCATCGTGTACACGGTGACATTGGCCAGTCTCAGTTCCGCCTTGACTTGCGTGAGGAAGGCTGTTTTCTTGTGCACCGTGTCGATCAGCGATACTTTCATGCCTGGCCGGGCGATGGCCAGCACCATGCCTGGCAATCCGCCCCCTGCCCCGACATCGAGCACGTTTTGCGCGCTGGCGAATGCCGGTACTGCGGCCAGTGAATCCAATACGTGGTGCGTCATCATTTGCATGGGATCGCGCACCGAGGTCAGGTTGTACACCGAATTCCACTTGAACAGCAGCGCGAGGTAGTCGAGCAGTTGTTCGTGCTGCTGTTCATTCAGGTCCAGCTTCAATTCTTTGATGCCATCGGCCAGGACCTGCGCCAATGCGGGACGGTCGAAAAACTTCATTCAGCCAGCTCCTCGTTCAGGGTGGCGAAGCCTTTCGCGCCGCGTTTCTTCAAATGTACCAGCAAAAGCGAGATTGCGGCAGGTGTCACTCCAGAAATTCTGGATGCCTGGCCCAGGGTTTCGGGGCGCTGCTTGTCGAGCTTCTGGCGCACTTCGATCGACAGCGCGCCGATGTCCAGGTAGTTGAACCCGTCCGGCAGCTTCAGGTTTTCGTAGTGATCGTGGCGTTCGACTTCCTTGGCCTGGCGGTCGATATAGCCGGCGTATTTCAGCTGGATCTCGATCTGCTCGCGCACGGCAGGGTCATCCACGCCCGGTCCGGCCAGCGCCTGGCCCTCCAGCCCGGACATGCTCATCAGCGTGTCGTAGCCCACGCCGGGACGGCGCAGCAGGTCGGCCAGCGAGTATTCGCGCTCGATGGCCTGGCCGATGACACGCTCCGATTCGGCAGCGGCGATGATGCGCGGGTTGATCCAGGTGGAGCGCAGGCGCTCCAGCTCGATGGCCACGGCTTCGCGCTTGCGCTCGAACGCTTCCCACTGGGCGTCGCCCACGCAGCCAAGCTTGCGGCCGATTTCGGTCAGGCGCATGTCGGCATTGTCTTCGCGCAGGCTCAGGCGGTACTCGGCGCGGCTGGTGAACATGCGGTATGGTTCGGCCACGCCCTGGGTGGTCAGGTCGTCGACCAGCACGCCCAGGTAGGCTTCGGAACGGCCCGGAATCCAGGCATCGCGGCCCTGGGTCAGCAGCGCCGCATTGATTCCGGCCAGCATGCCCTGGGCTGCGGCTTCCTCGTAACCGGTGGTGCCGTTGATCTGCCCGGCAAAGAACAGACCCTGCACCGCCTTCGTTTCGAGCGACATTTTCAGGCCGCGCGGATCGAAATAATCATATTCGATGGCATAGCCGGGGCGGATGATGAAGGCGTTTTCCATGCCCTTCATCGAGCGCACGAGGGCGATCTGCACATCGAACGGCAAGCTGGTCGAGATCCCGTTGGGGTAGAACTCGTTGGTGGTCAAGCCTTCCGGCTCCAGGAAAATCTGGTGCGAATCCTTGCTGGCGAAGCGATGGATCTTGTCTTCGATGGACGGGCAATAGCGCGGACCGACACCTTCGATGACGCCCGTGTACATGGGGCTGCGGTCGAGCCCGGCGCGAATGATGTCATGCGTCTGCGCATTGGTATGTGTTACCCAGCACGGCACCTGGCGCGGATGCATGGCGGTATTTCCCATGACCGAGAACACCGGCACCGGATCGAGGTCGCCCGGCTGTTCGGACATGAGCGCGAAATTGATGCTGCGGCCATCGATGCGCGGCGGCGTCCCGGTCTTCAGGCGCCCTTGCGGCAGCTTCATTTCCTTCAAGCGTGCCGACAGCGAAATGGCCGGCGGATCCCCTGCCCGGCCCGCCGAATAGTTCTGCAGGCCCACATGGATCTTCCCGTCGAGGAAAGTACCGGCTGTCAGCACCACCGCGCGGGCGCGGAACTGCAGCCCGATCTGGGTGACGGCGCCGACCACGCGGTCGCCTTCGAGCATCAAATCGTCGACGGCCTGCTGGAACAGCCACAGGTTGGGCTGGTTTTCCAGGCGCGAACGGATGGCCTGCTTGTACAGGATGCGGTCGGCCTGGGCGCGGGTAGCGCGCACGGCAGGGCCTTTGGACGAGTTCAGGATGCGGAACTGAATGCCCGACTCATCGGTGGCGATGGCCATGGCGCCGCCCATCGCATCGACTTCCTTGACCAGGTGGCCCTTGCCGATCCCGCCGATGGACGGGTTGCAGGACATCTGGCCCAGGGTCTCGATGTTATGGGTGAGCAACAAAGTCTTCTGGCCCATGCGGGCGGAAGCGAGTGCAGCCTCGGTGCCGGCGTGGCCGCCGCCGACGACGATGACGTCGAATTCAGTTGGAAATAGCATGATGGAAGTGGAATGCGAGGATATGAGGCCAGATTATAGAGTCTTTTTGCTGCCCCGACTCTTTTTGCCGATAGATAGTCGCCTCTACCCCCATCGATATTCCACGTGAAACATTACCAAACCAGGGCCAGACCTCGGGTGAGAAACATTGCTCGTGCGAGGTCTGACCCTGGTGGAGGAATTGTTTCACGTGGAACAATCTACTTAAGGAAGGCGTCGTAGCCCGTCTTGAGGATCAACAGGGAGACCACCACGAGGAACAATTTGCGGACAAAGGCGCTGCCATGCTTGATCGCCAGCCTGGTGCCGACCAGCGATCCGGCAACCTGGCAAACAGCCATCATCAGGCCAAGTTGCCAGAGCAAGTGGCCGCTGTAGCCGAACCACATCAGGGCCGAGAAATTGCAGGCCACGTTGACCACCTTGGCCGCCGCCGATGCGCTGAGGAAGTCGAAGCCGAAGAATCGGACAAACAGGAAAATCAGGAAGCTGCCCGTCCCTGGTCCGAAGAAACCGTCGTAGAAGCCGATCCCCGCCCCCATCGCCACCGCGAAATACCGTTCCGCATTGCCGCTATGGACAGGCGCGTGGACGCTCCCCAGGTCCTTCTTGCGGAAGGTATAGACCGCGACCGCGATCAGTATGATGGGAAGCAAGCTCCGGACAAAGTCGGCCGGCACCTTGGTGACGGTGTAGGCGCCGGCAAACGACAGGACGAAAGCGGCCGCGGCTGCCGGCGCAGCCGCACTCCAGGCCACCCGGACCCGGCGCGCGTAGTTCACGGCCGCCGCGCCAGTGCCGAAGATACCCGCAAACTTGCTGGTGCCGAGCAGCGTCGCCGGCAGTTCTTTCGAGAACACCGAGAACAACACCGGCACCTGGATCAGCCCCCCTCCGCCAACCACCGCGTCAACCAATCCGGCCAAAAAGGCGGCACATCCAAGCAAGGCGAAATCGATCATGAGGGTTACCAGGCATGGTGGGAAAACAGCACAGCCATCAATTGTACGGAAGAAAGGCACAGCCTGTTGGCGATGCCCCGGCCTTCGGTGTAAGCTTGTCCATCCAACCACCAGACCACCCCGACCATGACCTTCACCTTCAGCACCGTCCCCCACCTGGTCTGCACCAGCGGTGCAGCCAACGACCTCGGCACGCTGATCACCGAACGCTTTCCCTGCGCGCGCCGGGCCATGCTGGTCACCGATGCCGGCTTCCTGCGCACCGGCCTGGTCACCCAGCCCCTGCTCAGCCTGGAACAGGCGGGCATGGCCGTGATGGTGTACTCCGACGTGGTGGCCGATCCGCCGGAAGGCGTGGTCCTGGCCGCGGTGGAACAGGCGCGCCAGCACGGCACCGATATCGTCATCGGCCTGGGCGGCGGCAGCTCCATGGATGTGGCAAAACTGATCGCCGTCCTGGCCGCGAGCGAACAGCCGCTCGCCGCCATCTACGGCATCGGCAATGTCAAAGGCCAGCGCCTGCCGCTGGTGCAGATTCCGACCACCGCAGGCACCGGCTCGGAAGTGACCAACATCGCCATTGTCACGACAGGGGAGTCGACCAAGATGGGCGTGGTGGCGCCGCAGCTGTACGCCGACATGGCGATCCTGGACGCCACACTGACCCTGGGCTTGCCGGCCCATGTCACTGCCGCGACCGGCATCGACGCCATGGTCCACGCCATCGAAGCCTTCACCAGCAAGCACAAAAAGAACCCGATGTCCGACGTACTGGCGCGCCAGGCGCTGGCACTGCTGTCGGCCAACCTGATCAAGGTCTGCGAAAACGGGCAGGACCTGACCGCGCGCCAGGCCATGCTGCTGGGCGCCTGCCTGGCCGGCCAGGCGTTTTCGAATGCGCCCGTGGCCGCCGTCCATGCGCTGGCCTATCCCATCGGCGGCATCTTCCATGTCCCGCACGGCTTGTCCAATTCCCTGGTGCTGCCGCACGTGCTGCGCTTCAACCTGCCGAAGCCAGCGCCCAGTACGCCGAACTGGCCGGCATCATCGTGCCGCATGCGGAGGGTAGCGAAGAAGCGCGTGCCGAAGCGTTGATTGTTGCGATGCAACAAATCGCGCGGACCACGGGGATAGAAACGACGCTGCAGCAAGTCGGCATCAAGGAAAGCGATCTCGACAGGCTGGCCGATGAAGCCATGCTGCAAACCAGGCTACTCGGAAACAATCCGCGCACGGTCACGCGCGACGACGCCCGTGCGATCTATGCCAACGCCTTCTGAGGCGCGCTCACTCTGAGCCGCACTTGGCCAGTCAATCCGCCCTGGAAGGGCGCCAGGGCCCCTTCAGGGCCCGTCAAACCGATGCCCAGCCTTGATAATCTGGTCGGCAATCTTCTCGGCGATCATCAGGGTAGGCGCGTTGGTATTTCCTGATGTAATGAACGGCATGATGGACGCGTCGACCACGCGCAAGCCATCCACGCCCCTGACCTTCCCTTCGCTGTCGACCACGGCCATGGGATCATCCGCCCTGCCCATCTTGCAGGTGCCGACCGGATGAAAAATCGTGGTGCCGATCTGCCCTGCCGCGCCGGCCAGTTCTTCCTCGGTCTGGAATTGCAGGCCCGGCCGGAACTCTTCCGGACTGTACTTCGCCAGCGCCGGTGCGGCCACGATCTTGCGCGTCAGCGTCAAGGCCGCCGCCGCCGTCTTGCGATCTTCCGCCGTGCTCAGATAATTGGGCGTAATGCGCGGCGCCGCATAACTATCCTTCGACACGATGCGCACATGCCCGCGCGACGTCGGATGCAAATTGCACACGCTGGCCGTAAATGCCGGAAACGGATGCAGCGGATCCCCGAACTTTTCCAGCGACAAAGGCTGCACATGGTATTGCAGGTTGGGCGTCGCCTGGCCTGGATCGGAACGCGCAAACGCACCAAGCTGCGACGGCGCCATCGACATCGGTCCGCTCTGGAACAAGGCGTACTCCACGCCAATCTTCATCTTGCCAAACCAGCCTGCCGCGCTGGTGTTGAGCGTCTTCGCTTTGCTGACCTTGTAAATCATGCGCAACTGAAGATGGTCCTGCAAATTTTCGCCCACGCCAGGCAGGTCGGCTTGGACTGCGATCCCGTGTTCCTGCAGCGCAGCGCCAGGACCGATGCCGGACAATTGCAGAATCTGGGGCGACCCGATGGCGCCCGCCGCCAGCAAGGTTTCCCTGATCGACTTCGCGGTCCAAGCCTGGCCGCCACCGGTAAATTCGACCCCCTTGCACACACGGTTCTCGATGATCAGGCGCTCCACATGGCAGCCCGTCATGATGGTCAGGTTGGGGCGGCCGGACGCCGGCTTCAGGAAGGCTTTTGCGGTATTCAAGCGGACGCCACGCTTCTGGTTGACGTCGAAATAGTCGCAGCCGAAATTGTCGCCGCCGTTGAAATCATCGATTTTCGGAATGCCGGTCTGTTCCGCCGCATCACGAAAGGCATCGAGCAATTGCCATGACAGGCGCTGCCGTTCCACGCGCCATTCTCCCCCGCTGCCGTGCACCGGACCCGCGCCGCCGTGGTAATGCTCGCTCTTCATGAAATAGGGCAGCACGCTATTCCAGCTCCAAGCGGCATCGCCCGTGACCTCGGCCCAGCGATCGTAATCCTGGGATTGCCCACGCATGTAGATCATGCCGTTGATCGACGAACTGCCGCCCAGCACTTTGCCGCGCGGGTAAATCAGCGCCCTGCCGCCCAGTCCGGCATCGGCTTCGGTCTTGTACAGCCAGTCGGTGCGCGGATTGCCAATGCAATGCAGATAGCCGACGGGAATATGAATCCACAGGTAATCGTCGCGGCCGCGTGCTTCGATCAGCAGCACATCGATATTGCGGTTGCGGGTGAGCCGGTTGGCCAGTACGCAGCCTGCCGTGCCTGCGCCAATAATGATGTAGTCATACTCACCTGCTGAATCCAAGCACTTCTCCTTTAGTTGGTACGCATCTCCGCGACCAGGGTTTGCATCAGTTTCGGCACGCTCAGCGGCCGGGCGCGCCGGATTTCGGCGCCTGCCCATAAGGACATCAATCCCGTATCGCCGCGCCTGGCAGCTTCGGCTCGCAAGGCGGTGGTCAACGCGTTCTGGACAGGATACGCGGGAAAGCGCGCTTCAAGGGCTTCCATCTGCTGCATGAAGCGGTTTTCCAGCCCCCTGGCCAGGCGCCCCGAGAATGCCCGGGTCAGGCGGGTAGGCGTGTCGCCTGCGTTCAGCAGCGCCCCACGGTAAGCGTCATTGATGCCGGATTCGTCGCACACGAGAAACGCACTGCCCATCTGGACAGCCTGCGCGCCCAGGCCAAGTGCTTCATTGATATCGACACCGGTCATGATGCCGCCGGCCGCGATCACGGGAATGCGCACGGCAGCGGCCACGTCGGCCCATAACTGGCGCGCAGGCAGGGTCGCATCTTCCTGCGGACCGAGGAAAGTACCGCGATGGCCCCCTGCTTCGACACCCGACGCCACCACAGCATCGGCCCCGGCAACTTCCCACTCCACCGCCTCGTCGACCGTGGTCACGGTGCCGATGACGAAGATGCCGGCATCGTGCAAGCGTTCAACCTGCGCCGGATCGAGTATGCCAAAGGTAAAGCTTGCCGCAGCCGGCCGCAGGGATACCAGCGTATCGAATTGGGACTGGAAATCCTGGCACCACCGATCAGGAACCGGTATCCCGTCCCACCCCAGGCTTTCCCAGGCCGGCCGCAGGAGCGCGATTGCCGCATCGACTTCATCGGCGGCAGGCGCAGGCGTGTCGAGGATGAAAAGGTTGATCAGGAAAGGCTGGTCGGTCAGGGCGCGGATGCGTCCGGCTTCGTCCCGCATGCTTGAAGCCGGCAGCAAGGAACCAGCCAGGGAACCCAGGCCGCCCGCATGCGAGACCGCGGCAACCAGTTCAGGCGTGCATGAACCTCCCGCCATGGGTCCCTGGATGATCGGAAACTTGAACAAAGCGCGCAAATCCATACTTCCTCCACCTGTGGATAAGCATCTGGATATCCACAGGCACCGATTGTGGATAAACCCGACTTTATGCACAGGCTAATTTTTGTCCAGAATTAGTACCAGCCGGATACAGACTTGGCCACCCTGTTTTACAACGTGCAAGTCCTTGTAAACATTCACGTAAACAGGCTTATCCACAGAAAAGTGCCTGTGTTAACAACTACTACTAAACATATATATATCCTTTCTTAGGTAAACCGTAAACCCTTTGAAAAACCAAAAAGCCCGAAAAACGAAGAAAAATTTCCTGAAAACAAGAAACCGGAAAAACACGCAAAAAAAAGCCAAAGCCAACACCATGTGGATAAGTCATTGGATATCCACAGGTACAGATTGTGCAAAACCAAATCTTTTATACACAGCTCGACTCTTATCCAATACTCGTCCCAAACGGATACAACGTTTGTCCTAGTACTTTTTTGAACCGCAAGCACTTGATCCTGTTGATAAATAGAGACTTATCCACAGAAAAGTCCGCGTTTACTACTATTACTATTTTTGTATACATACCTTTATATAAAACAGTAAACCACGCGAAAGCTGTGCATATGTATGTGTCGTATCGTTGCCAAAAAAGTTAAACCTTTTAGGCAATATTTCATTTTCTTTGTGCTATTCTCGTTCGCGCTGTACAACGGCACATACAAAAAAACTACGACAAGCTAGGTGAAAAAGACATGGACCTGACCAAAAATACTGCTGAAACCACGAGCACTTCCCCGATCACCGCACTGGTAACGATGGTCTACGATCCGATGCGCGCATTCGCCATGCTCGAACAACGACGCGCCGTCTGGCTTCCCTTGCTTCTCGTGATGCTCACCTCGGCAGGCATGCTGATGTTGTACTTCTCTTCCGTCGATTTCGAATGGTTGAAAGACAAGATGGTCGCCAGCATGACCACTGCTAGCGCGGAAGAACGCCAGCAAGCAGGCGCCATGATGAGCAAGAACATGATTCAGACAACATCGCTTCTGGGCGCCCTGATCGGGATTCCTGTCGTCGCTTGCGTCACCGGTCTGTATTTCCTGATTGCCGCCAAGGTCAAGAAGGTATCGTTTTCCTTCGGCCAGGGCTTTGCATTGGCAGTCTGGGCGTCGATTCCCGTCATCCTGACCTCGCTGATCGGCGTCATTCAAATCCTGCTCAGCTCCACAGGCCAGCTCGATTTCTCGCAACTCAATCCGCTGTCGGTCAACCAGCTGGTTTTCCAGTATGAAATGGGCTCGACCTGGGCTTCTTTCTTCGACGCCCTGAATATCGGCACGGTCCTCAATATCATCCTGCTCGTTTGCGGATTTCAGGTCTGGGCCAAGGTGCCACGTCCTGCCGCCATCGCTGTCGTGCTGACGCCTTACGTCATCATTTATGGTATCTGGGCCGCAATTAACCTGAGCAAGGCAGCATGAAACGTCAATATATTGCAGGCATCGTTGTCGTCGCCCTGCTCGCTGTACCGGTTGTCCTGAAACTGACCCGCAGCGACCCTGCGCGCAGTGTTGAGATCGAAAAAATCGCTTTCAAGGAAATCAAGTCCTCGATCCTGGCGTCCGGCCACCTGCTCTACCAGGAGCAGGTGCTGCTGTCGCCGGAAGTCATCGGCAAGGTCAACAGCATTTTCGTCGTGGAAGGCCAGAAAGTGGCCAAGGGCGACATGCTGCTGCACCTCGATGACCAGAGCTACCGTGCGGAGGTATCGCAACAGGAGGCTTCTGTACGCCAGCAGCGCATCAATATCGACCAGCAGCACCTGAATGTGTCGAACAAGGAAAACCAGCTCAAGCGTAAAGTCGAGCTGCACAAGATGAAAATGCTGGCCGATTCGGCCATGGACGATGCCCGCTACGAAGTCGACTTCGCCAAGATCGAACTGCGCAACAGCAGCGCGCGCTTGCAGCAAGCGGAAGCCATCCTGCGCCAATCGAACGAACGCCTGGCAAAAACCACCATCCGTTCGCCGATCGCGGGAACCATCACGTCGATGGATATCAAAGTGGGCGAAACGGCGGTTGCGAGCCAGATCAGCATTGCCGGTTCAAGCCTGATGACCATCGCCAATACCGCGACCATGATCACGGAAGTGAACGTCGACGAAGCCGATATCGCGCGCATCGCTGTCGGCCAGGAAGTGGCGATTCATACCGCCGCCTATCCGGACACGCCGATCAAGGGTGAAGTGCTGGCCATTCCGCTGTCGCCAAAAGCGGCGCCTGCGGCGCAAGCCCAGGGCGCCTCGCTGGCACGCAACTACAACATCAAGGTCAAGCTGGGCGATACAAAGAACCTGGTGCTGCGTCCAGGCATGACGTGTCGTGCTGAAATCTTTACCGCCAGCTCGGGCAAGTCGCTGGCCCTGCCGCTGCAGGCCGTGTTGTCGAACAATGACGAGAACACGGAAACCGGCGCCAAGAAGGATAAAAAATCCAAAACCACCGTCAAGACCGAGAACTTTGTGTTCGTGAACAAGGATGGCAAGGCCGAAAAACGCGTCGTCAATATCGGCATTTCCGATGACACCCAGCAGGAAATCCTGTCGGGCGTCGCCGCTGGCGACGCGGTCATTACCGGGCCGTACAAGATCCTGCGCCACTTGAAAGACGGCGACAAGGTGACGGTGGCGGAAGCGGCCAAGAAAACCGCCTCGGTGCCGGAAAAAAAGAAATCATGAGCCTGAACGATCCGCTCATCCGCCTTGAAGGTATTGCCAAGCATTACCAGATGGGCGGAGAAACCATTGCTGCGCTCAACGGCATCGACCTGAAGATCGCACGCAACGATTACATCGCCTTCATCGGGTCTTCCGGTTCCGGCAAGTCGACCATGATGAATATCCTCGGTTGCCTGGACACGCCCACCTTCGGTAAATACTTCCTCAACGGCCGCGACGTGGCCGGCATGAGCGAATCCGAGCTGGCCACCACGCGCAACAAGGAAATTGGCTTCATTTTCCAGAGTTTCAACTTGCTGACCCGGGCCACGGCCCTGCAGAACGTGATGCAGCCCCTGATTTACGGCGGCGTCCGTCCGGCCGAGCGCGCCCGCCGCGCCAAGGAAGCCATGAAGCGGGTAGGGCTGGAAAACCGCATGGACCATTTGCCGAACCAGTTGTCCGGCGGACAGCGCCAGCGCGTGGCGATTGCCCGCGCCCTGTGCAGCGAGCCATCCATCCTGCTGGCCGATGAACCGACCGGCAACCTCGATTCGGCCACCGCGGACGACATCATGGCCCTGTTCGACACCTTGCACGCCGAGGGTCAGACCCTGATTGTCGTGACCCACGAGCCCGATATCGCCGCCCATTGCCGCCGCGTGGTGCGCCTGGCCGACGGCAAGGTGCTGTCCGATGCCATGAATTCGGCCAGGGAGATGGCCCATGTTTAGCGTCATCGAAAGTTTCCGTTCCGCCCTGCAGAGTATCCGCGCCCACAGTTTCCGCAGCTTCCTGACCTCGCTGGGCATCATTATCGGGGTGGCCTCGGTCATTGCCGTGGTGTCGATCGTGCAAGGCTTGTCGGCCTCGATCAGCGATGAATTCAAGGGCCTGGGTTCGAACAGCCTGTCCGTGCATGCCTACACCTCGTTCGAGCAGGCGATGCAAGGCAAGGAAAACGTACTGAGCCTGAACGATTACGAACAGATCCGAAATCACCTCGACGACGTCAGCAATGTGTCGCCGACCTTCGGTCCATTCGGCAATTTCGGCACCACCGTGCGGCACACCGGCCAATCCAGCTTTTCGCAGGTCTCCGCCGTCACCGAGGCTTACCAGCATGCGAAGCAGACCTTCCCCGCCATCGGCCGCTTCATTCGCGAAAGCGATGAAGTGTCGCGCCGCCGGGTGTGCGTGATCGGCCCCAAGGTGATCGAAAAATTGAAACTGCCCGACGATCCGATCGGTAAATTCATCGAAATTGGTGGCGAGTGGTTCAAGATCATCGGCGTCACCGAAGAAAAGGGCGAGTCTTTCGGTTTCAGCCAGGACGATTTCGTGCTGATTCCGTTTTCGGTCGGCCGCTCGATTTCCGGCAATAAGGTCAAGCTGAACATCGCCATCAGCTTCACCGTCAACGACATCGAGCAGATCGACGCAGTCCAGGGCAGGCTCACAGCCTTGCTGCGCCAGATGCACAAGCTCAAGCCGGGCGAGCTGAACGATTTCAAGGTGCAATCGTCGCAGGAAATGCTCGAATCGTTCGATAAGATCATTGCCATGATGACCCTGGTACTTGGCGGCATCGTCAGCATTTCGCTGCTGGTAGGCGGCATCGGCATCATGAATATCATGCTGGTATCGGTAACCGAGCGTACCCGCGAAATCGGCATCTGCAAGGCCCTGGGCGCCCAGAAACACCATATCCTGATGCAATTCCTGATCGAGGCGACCACCCTGTCCATTCTGGGCGGGCTGATCGGCCTGGTGCTGGGCTATGGCCTGGGTATTGCCGCCGCCAGCATGATTCCGAACTTCCCGCCGGCCGTGGTGCCATGGTGGGCGGTGCTGATGTCCTTTGGCTTTTCCAGCGTGGTGGGTATCGTGTTCGGCATCATGCCGGCCGCCAAAGCTGCCAATTTGAACCCGATCGATGCCTTACGCTACGAATAACATACGGCTAGGAATCATCAGCGCCCTCGCCGAAGAGCAGCAGGGCCTCGTGGAGGCCATGCAAGGCCCCTCCAGGCTCATGCATGGCATGCGGGAGTACTCGGCAGGCCGGATCGCCGGCGTGGACGCTGTGTGCGTCTTGTCGCGGATAGGCAAGGTTGCCGCCGCGACCACCGCCACCATGCTGGTGGAAAAGTTTGGTGTGACCCACATCCTGTTCACCGGGGTGGCCGGCGCGGGCGATGCCGGGATCCGGGTGGGCGACATCGTGGTGGCCGAATCGCTGGTCCAGTACGACATGGACGCCAGCCCCCTGTTTCCCCGCTTCGAAGTGCCGCTGACCGGCATTTCCCATTTCCAGACCGACGTCCAGCTGAGCACACGGCTGGCCGGCGCGGCCGCGCAATTCCTTGACCTTGATTTGGATGCGGTGATCGAGCAAGCCGAGCGCAAGGAATTTCGCCTGGAGCGCCCGCGCCTGCACCGCGGCCTGATCGCCAGCGGTGACCAGTTCATCAGCGACGCGCCGCAGCTCCATGCGCTGGGCGCAGCCCTGCCCGGCCTGCTGGCGGTGGAAATGGAAGGTGCGGCGGTGGCCCAGGTCTGTTTCGAGCTGGGCGTGCCGTTTGCGGTGATCCGTACGATTTCGGACAACGCCAATGAAGATGCCGCGACCGATTTCATGCGCTTCGTGAAAACGGTCGCCGCGCGTTACGCCTTTCACATCGTCACGCGCTTCTGCCAGTCCTACAGCATGCCGTCGGCCGGCGTGTAGTCGTAGCCCAGGTCCGACGCCACCGCGGCGTAGGTGACCTTGCCCATGCAGACATTCAGGCCGTTTTTCAAGTGCGGATCGTCCGCCATGGCCTGTTTCCATCCCTTGTTGGCCAGCGCCACCGCATGCCCGATGGTGGCGTTGTTCAGCGCGAAGGTGGAGGTACGCGCCACCGCGCCCGGCATATTGGCCACGCAGTAGTGGACCACGCCGTCGACCACATAGGTCGGATCGGCATGGGTGGTCGCGTGCGAGGTTTCAAAGCAGCCGCCCTGGTCGATCGCCACGTCCACCACCACCGCGCCCGGCTTCATGCGCGAGATCATGTCGCGCGTGACCAGCTTGGGCGCCGCCGCACCCGGCACCAGCACGCCGCCAATCACCAGGTCGGCCGACAGCACCGCTTCCTCGATGGAATGCGCGTTCGAATACTGGGTCGAAATGCGGTTGCCGTAAATGAGGTCGAGATGGCGCAGCCGTTCGATGCTCTTGTCGAGCACAGTCACGCGCGCGCCGGTACCGACGGCCATCTGCATGGCATTGGTGCCCACCACGCCGGCCCCGATGATGACGATATGGCCGGCAGCCACGCCCGGCACGCCGCCCAGCAGCAAGCCCATGCCGCCCTTGGATTTTTCAAGGTGGGCCGCGCCGGCCTGGATGGCCATGCGTCCTGCCACTTCGCTCATGGGAGCGAGCAGCGGCAGGCCGCCGCCGGCGCCGGTGATGGTTTCGTAGGCGATGCAGACCGCGCCCGACTTGACCAGCGCCGCCGTCTGGTCCGGATCCGGCGCCAGGTGCAGATAGGTGTACAGGATCTGGCCTTCGGACAGCATGGCGCATTCGCCCGGCTGCGGCTCCTTGACCTTGACGATCATTTCCGCCCTGGCGAAGATCTCCTTGGCGGTATCGACCATGACGGCGCCGGCGGCGACGTACTGCTCGTCCGACAGGCCGATCTCAAGGCCGGCATTTTTCTGGACCAGCACCTGGTGCCCGCGCGACGTGAGCTCGCGCACACTTGGCGGTGTCAGTCCAACCCGGTACTCGTGGTTCTTGATTTCTTTTGGGACGCCTACGATCATGTCTTCCTCCAAGGGTTATTGTGTCGGCGGCTCATGGTGGAAGGCGCTATCGCTTTTCCACCCTACCCTTTGTCACAGGTGTAGGGTGGAAAAGCGCAGCGCCTTCCACCACGCGCCGCCATGGTCCATCTTTACAGACCCAGCGTCATGAGGCTTGCGTTACCGCCAGCGGCCGTCGTGTTCACGCACAGGGCGCGTTCCGCGACCAGGCGCCACAAGGGAATCGCACCTTCTTCCGAGGTGTCGATCATGCCGATGATGGCGCCCTGCCGCGCCGCCAGCACCGGCCTCAATCCATTTGCCAGCGACGCTTCGACCAGCGCAATCTGGAAATCTTCCTGGCAGCCGTCAACGCTGCCAACGAATTGAATATGTTCCTTCACTTCCGCCGGCAAGCCCTGCGGAATCACGTCCTGCGAGCGCGCCACCACCACCGCGCGGTTGCCCGTGGCCAGTACGGCCGCCAGCTGATTCAATAGCACGCCGATGCTGGCACTGGCGCACAGCACGGCGCCGCGCGGCGCGAACGACAGCGCATTGCGCTCGCCCGTCGGTCCCGGCAGCGCGAGCACGGTGCCGGCAAGGGTGCTGCGCATATACTGTTCGGCCAGCGTCACCACGCGCTGGTGGCCTTGTGCGCGGGCCCATGCCAGCAGGGCTTCCAGGCCCGGCGCGGCCTTGCGTTCGTGCTGCAGCAGGGCCGGCGCGCCGCGCTGCAGGCGCTTGAGGTACAGCGGTCCGCCGGCCTTCGGTCCGGTGCCGGACTTGCCTTCGCCGCCGAAGGGCTGCACGCCGACGACGGCGCCCACGATATTGCGGTTCACGTAGATATTGCCCACATGGGCGCGCGAGGCGATGAAGTCGATGGTTTCATCGATCCGCGAATGCACGCCCAGCGTCAGGCCGAAACCGGTGGCGTTGATCGAATCGACGATCTGCGCCAGGTCGCTGCGGCGATAGCGCACGATATGCAGCACGGGGCCGAACACTTCCTGCGTCAGTTCGGCCAGCGAGCCGATTTCCAGCACGGTCGGCGGCACGAAGGTCCCCTGCGCCATCAGTTCGGCCGGCAGCTGCAGCGCGAAATAGTTTTTCGCGGTGGCCTTGGTGCGTTCGATATGGGCCAGCAGGTTCTTCTGCGCTTCTTCATCGATCACGGGGCCGATGTCGGTCGCCAGGCGGTCGGGGTTACCGACCCGCAGTTCCTGCATCGCGCCGCGCAGCATCTTGATGGTTTTTTCGGCGATGTCTTCCTGCAGGAAGAGCACGCGCAGCGCCGAGCAGCGCTGGCCGGCGCTGTCGAAGGCGGAGCTCATCACGTCCTGCACCACCTGTTCCGGCAGCGCCGACGAATCGACGATCAGGGCATTCTGGCCACCGGTTTCGGCGATCAGCGGAATGTCGCAGTTTTCAAGGACGGCACGCTTGGCCAGGGTGTGGTTGATCAGCTGCGCCACTTCGGTGGAGCCGGTGAAGATGACGCCCTTGACGCGCGCGTCGGCCGTCAGGCGCGCGCCGACGATCTCGCCGCGGCCCGGCAGCAACTGCAGGGCGCCGCGCGGAATGCCGGCCTCATAGAACAGCTCCACCGCGCGATGGGCGATCAGCGGCGTCTGTTCGGCCGGTTTGGCCAGCACCACGTTACCGGCGGCCAGCGCGGCTGCCACCTGGCCGGTGAAGATCGCCAGCGGGAAGTTCCATGGGCTGATGCAGGCCACGGGGCCCAGCGCCTGGATGTTGGCGGTGCCGTCCACCTGGGCCGCGTAATAGCGCAGGAAGTCGACGGCTTCGCGGATTTCGGCAATCGCGTTCGGCAGCGACTTGCCGGCTTCGCGGATCGCGAGCCCCATCAGTTCTTCGGTATTGGCTTCGAACAGGTCGGCCACTTTCGCGACCAGGGCCGCGCGCGCCGATGGCGACGTGGTCTGCCAGTCCGCGGCGTAGGCGCTGGCGCTGTCGAGGGCCGTTTCCACATCGTCGGAGGTCGCTTTGGCCACTTGGCCCACGACATCGCTACGCAGGGCAGGATTGGTCACGTCTTGCCAGGCGCTGGCCGCGACCGGGCCGTCGATCAGCGGGGCGGCCTTGTAGCTGCGCACCTGCGCCAGGGCGGCGCCCAGGCCGCGCAGTACATCTTCATTGGCGAGATCGACGCCGTGCGAGTTTTCGCGCTCCGCGCCGAACAGCGCGTACGGCAGCGCAATGCCCGGATGCGGCACGCCGTGCTGCGCGCGCGACGCCGCGAACGGATCGGCGATCAGGCTGTCGATGGCGACCTTTTCGTCGACGATCTGGTTCACGAACGAGGAGTTGGCGCCGTTTTCCAGCAGGCGCCGCACCAGGTAGGCCAGCAGCGTTTCATGCGACCCGACCGGGGCGTAGATGCGGCACGGCTTGTCCAGCTTGTCCTTGCCGACCACCTGGTCGTACAGGGTTTCGCCCATGCCGTGCAGGCACTGGAATTCATAATTGTTCACGCCATCCTGTTTTGCCCAGGTATAGATCACGGACAGCGAATGCGCGTTGTGGGTGGCGAACTGCGGATACAGCACGTCGGTCACGGCAAGCAGCTTGCGCGCGCAGGTCAGGTAGGAGACGTCGGTATAGACCTTGCGCGTGTAGACCGGGTAGCCGGGCATGCCGTCGACCTGGGCGCGCTTGATTTCGGAATCCCAGTACGCGCCCTTGACCAGGCGGACCATGAACTTGCGGCCGCTGCGGCGCGCCAGGTCGACCAGGTAGTCGATGACGAAGGGGCAGCGCTTCTGGTAAGCCTGCACCACGAAGCCGATGCCGTCGAAGCCGGCCAGCTCGGGATCGAAGGCCATCGCTTCCATCAGGTCTAGCGAAATTTCGAGGCGGTCGGCTTCTTCGGCATCGATATTGAGACCGATATTGTATTTTTTGGCCAGCAGCACCAGGCTTTTCAGGCGCGGCAGCAGTTCGCCGGTCACGCGGGCATGCTGGGCGCGGCTGTAGCGCGGGTGCAGGGCCGACAGCTTGACCGAAATGCCCGGGCCATCCTTGATGCCGCGCCCGTTCGAGGCCTTGCCGATGGCGTGGATCGCCGTTTCGTAGGAAGCATAGTAATTCTTGGCGTCGGCCTCGGTCAGCGCCGCTTCGCCCAGCATGTCGTAGGAATAGCGGTAGCCGCGCGTTTCATTGTCGCGGCTGTTCTTGATGGCTTCGGCGATGGTCTGGCCGGTGACGAACTGGTTGCCCAGCATGCGCATGGCCAGGTCCACGCCCTTGCGGATCAGCGGCTCGCCGCCCTTGCTGATCAGCTTGGAAATGGCCGACGACAGGCCCGCCTCGCTGCTGGTACCCACCAGTTTGCCGGTGATCAGCAAGCCCCAGGTGGCGGCGTTGACGAACAGGGACGGCGATTCGCCCAGGTGCTTGCGCCAGTCGCCCTTGCTGACTTTGTCGGCAATGAGGCGGTCGGCGGTTTCACTGTCGGGTATCCGCAACAGCGCTTCGGCCAGGCACATCAAGGCCACGCCTTCTTCCGAGGACAGGGAAAACTCGTGCATGAGGGCGTCCACACCCGAGGCGCGGGTGCGCTCGCCGCGCACTTTCGCGACCAGCCGGTGGGCCAGCGCATGGGCGTCCGGATGGGGGCTGGCGCCCTGCTCCAGCAGCCACGCAACCATGTCCGTTTCATTGCGGCGATACGCCCCCGTGATGGCCGAACGCAGGGGGCTGATGCCGGTCTGGAGTTCGGCCTGGAAAGCGGCAAAAGGGGTGCCGGGGATGGCCGGAAGGGCAGCTGTTTGCATGAAATTCTTTACCTGAAAATGACTAGAAGACAACACGAATCGCGCATCAAAACGGTGCGTGCAAGATGATTCGATTGTAGAGTGGTTTCTTCTGGATTAATTCTAGTAATACAGAAGACTAGCAATAGATAGTTTTTGGTGAGACAATTTCACCAAATAAAATTTATAAGGGAGTCTTCGGAAATGTTGGATAAGATCAGCAAGAAAATCCTCTCAGAGCTGCAGAGCGACGGCCGCATCAGCAACGTCGAGCTGGCAGCACGGGTCAATCTGTCGCCTGCCGCCTGCCTGGAGCGCGTGCGCAAGCTTCATGAGTCCGGTTACATCATGGGTTACACCGCCCAGCTCAATCCGCAGCTGCTCGATGTGTCCTTGCTGGTCTTCATCGAAGTCGTGCTGGACCGCACGACGCCGGAAGTGTTCGATGCCTTCAAGAATAGCGTACAAATCATTCCAGAGGTACTGGAATGTCATATGGTGGCCGGCGGATTCGATTACCTGGTCAAGGCGCGCGTGAAAGACATGGCGGCCTACCGCGAATTCCTGGGCAAGACCCTGCTCCAGAAAGGCGTGCGCGAAACCCATACCTACGCCGTCATGGAAGAAGTCAAGAACACGACCAAGCTGCCGATCAAGTAAGCGCCCGGTAAGCACTTCATGACATCCTGAGCTCATAAGCAGAAATAGAGCGAAAGCCAAGGAGACCCATGAAGCAGCTTCTTCCAACCAGGAAGGCGCGGCTGGTACTGGTATGCGCCAGTGCCGCCGGCGCGTCCATCCTCCTCGTTTTCGTGGCCAATTCCCTTGCCGCGGGCGCCCTCGGGCCGCTGGCGGCGGCCGCCGTGGCCAGTGCCGCGACCATCGCGCTCATGTTGCTTTTCCAGCCCGGTGATGGCGCAGCCGACAGCCGCCAGTTCATCGGCGTGGTCAGCCATGCGATCGACGACATCATGATCGGGGCCGCCGAAACGTCGTACTTTGTCGATTCCGTCAAAAAGAAGATCCACGACGACGTGCAGACCGCCGTCGACGTGGTGGCCAGCGCCGAAGACGTTGCCCATAGCACCGAACTGATCGCCGCCAATGCCGAGCGCGCCGCCGCCGTGGCCGCCCAGGTCCGCAGCGAAAGCGTGGCCGGCAGGGCCGAAGTCGACCAGGGCTTGCAGCGCATCAGCAGCGCGCGCCGCGACGCCGAACGCGCGGCCGCCACCATGGGCGAGCTGCAGCAGAAATCGAAGGCGATCGCCGGCTTTACCGAAGTCATTGCCGAAATTTCCGCCCGTACCAATTTGCTGGCCCTGAACGCGGCCATCGAAGCGGCCCGCGCCGGCGAGCACGGGCGAGGCTTTGCGGTGGTCGCCGGCGAAGTGCGCCAGCTGGCTTTCCGCACCAAGGAAGCAACCGACGAGATTGGCGCCATGGTCAGGGCGATTACCGAACAGGCCGAAATAGCGTCGCGCGGCATGGCCGCCCTGACCGGCGCGGTCGGCGAAGCGGCCGGCAATGTGGAACGGGTGCATGGTTTGCTGGGCACGATCGAAGCGTCGTCCGGCGTGTCGGAACAGGAAATCGGCCAGATCGCCCATGCGGCGCGCGCCCATGTGGGCACCACGCGCGACATTGCCAGGGCATTGACCCAGATTCGCGACAGCATGCTCTCGACCGACGCCCAGCTGCCGCGCGCCACCGGATCGGCCATGGCGCTGGCCGAGAAGGCCGAAGCGATCGCCGGCGCGCTTGGCGAATCGTCGGTGGAAACCACGCACGATCCGATCCGGATGGCAGCCCAGCGGGCGGCGCTGGAGGTGGGGCAACTGTTCAGCAATGCCATCAAGTCCGGGCAGATCACGCGCGAAGCCCTGTTCGACCGCCGCTACAAGCCCATTCCGAATACCGATCCGCCCAAGCACAGCACGCAGTTCGATGCGTTTACCGACCGCGTGCTGCCGGCGCTGCAGGAAGGCTTGCTGGCCGCCATGCCGCAGCTGGCCTATGCCGGCGCGGTGGACGACAAGGGCTATTTCCCCACGCATAACAAGAAGTTTTCACAGCCGCTGACCGGCAATTACGATGTCGATATCGTCAACAACCGGACCAAGCGCATCTTCAACGACCGCACCGGCGCGCGCTGCGGGTCGAATACCCGGCCCTTCCTGCTGCAGACCTACAAGCGCGATACCGGGGAAGTGATGCACGACCTGTCGGCGCCCATCTATGTGGATGGGCAGCACTGGGGCGGTTTCCGGATCGGCTACCGTTCCAGCGCGCCCTGATCAGTCGCTGGTGGCGACCTGGCGCAGCGGCGTGTTCATGCCCTCGAGGTGCTTGCGCAGCCATTTGTGGGCCGGGCTGCGGGCATCGCGTTCGTGCCACAGCATGTCCAGGTGCACGGCCGGCAGCGCGAACGGCAATTCGCGCCAGACCAGGGCGTCGGTCATGCCGGTGGACGCGATCAGGTGCTTGGGCAGCACCGTGATCAAGTCCGAATTGGCGACCACCCGCCCTGCCGTGAAGAACTGGTTCACGGTTAGCAGGATGCGCCGCTCGCGCCCCAGCTGGGCCAGGGCCTCGTCGACCAGGCCGTGGGCCCGTCCCGAGAAACTGACCAGCAAATGGTTGGCCGCGCAATAATTGTCCATGCCCAGCTCGACCTTGGCCAGCGGATGGCCCTTGCGCATCACGCACACATAGTGGCCGGAATACAGCCGTTCATGGCGGATCGGGGAACTGGTGTCGCTCGAGAGCTGGGCCGCCACGCCCGGGAAGAAGCCGACCGCCAGGTCGATATCGCCGCGCAGCAGCATGGGGCGCGGTTCGCGCGTGGTCAGCGGCACCATGCGCACGTTCACGCCCGGGGCTTCGCTTTCGATGGAACGCATCAGGGAAGGCAGCCAGAACGCGGCCGTGGCGTCGGCCATGGCCATGCGGAAGGTGGCGTGGGCCTTCGACACGTCAAAGGTTTCCGGGGTGACCGCCGCCTCCAGCCCGGCCAGGGCCTGGCGCACGGCCGGCCACAGCGCTTCGGCGCGCGGGGTCGGCTTGACGCCGTAGGCGGTGCGGATCAGCAATTCGTCGCCCAGGCTTTCGCGCAAGCGTTTGATGGCGTTCGATACCGCCGGCTGGGTCATGGCCAGGTGGCCGGCAGCGCGGGTCAGGTTTTGCTCGGTCATGACTGCGTCGAATACGCGCAGCAGATTCAAGTCCAGGGTCAGGAAGCTCATGGGATCCGGAAGTGGTTTTGATGCCTTGATCTTACAGCATTACATTCACAATGCACATAACCGCTATTGAATATCGATATTGGATTTATATGTTGCGTTGCACTATAGTGACACATGGAAATATTACTTGCTATGGAAATCCCGTGTACCTGTTCGCAATCCTGATTCAACAAGCTTTCGTGCTGATGGCCCTGGCGGGCCTGTTCCTGTTCTTCAAACCGCTGCTGGTGGGCATGGCGCGCGCCCTGGTGCTGCTGGTGCGTCCGCGCCTCTCCAAGGAAGAACGCATCGCCCGCGCCAAGCTGCGCGACCGTCGCATGCTGCAAAAGATGATCAATTCGTCAAGCGGTCCCAGCCATGCGGCCGAGCTGCAAGCCATGGGCGCGCGCGGCTAGGCACGGTCCGGACAAAGAAAAGCGGCGCCTGGTTTCCACCAGGCGCCGCTTTTTTTTTCAGAAGGGAGAACTTATTCCTTCTTGTCTTTCTTGTCGGACGAAGCGAGCAGCTTCGGCTTGAGCGAGCTGTCGACCGGCTTTTCGCCCAGCCAGATTTTCAGGACCGCGTTGTAGAAGGTGATGTCCGGGGTGACTTCGCCAATCTTCTTGCCGTTCAGTTCGCACTGGGTGCCGACGCCCGGGATCCAGTCCAGGTTCAGGGTATCGCCCTTTTTCAGTGCTTCCAGCAGCGCGAACATTTCGCCGAATTTGCTGATCTGGCCGACGATCTTCGATTTCTCGGCCTTGTCGACGTTGTTGTTCAGGCCGGCCATGAAGGCGTCGCCGAATTGCTCGGACGTGATGTCGCGCATGATGACGAGCTGCATGCGGCGTGGGCCATCGGATTTCAGCACGTCAGGGACGGTCGATTCCTTCTGCGGCAAATACAGGCCGGCGGCATACACCTTGACGATGAACTTGGTACGGAAGCCCAGGCCATTGAGGACCAATTCCTTGCCGGCGACCTTGGTGGTATCGGCAAACTTGACGCCGCCGATTTCGGCAGCGCTGGCGCTCTGGGTGAAAGCGCACGCCAGGAAGGCGGTGGCCAGCAAAGCTTTGAAACTGATCTTATTCTTTACAAACATGGTGTCTCCGATCTTATTAAAGTGAAATTTCTACGAATTTAAAATTCTTCCCAATCGCTGCCGTTGGACTGCTTTGCTGCAATCCGCGGAGCGGGTGTGACGGCTACTTGTTTCCTTAACGCGGCAGCAGGCTTTCCGGTAGACATGGCATTTTCGCGCACCACCAGCGCCGGTGCGCCGTCGAGCTTGAAGACACTGACCACGCGCGCCAGATTGGCGGCCTGCTCCTGCATCGATGCGGCAGCGGCGGCAGCTTCTTCCACCAGGGCCGCATTCTGCTGCGTCGTTTCATCCATTTCAAGGATGGTGTTGTTGACCTTGGCGATACCGGCGCTCTGCTCCTGGCTGGCCGAGGTAATTTCACCCATGATATCGGTCACACGGCGCACGCTGGCCACGACTTCTTCCATGGTCACGCCGGCCTGTTCGACCAGGTTGCTGCCCTCGCGCACCTTTTCGACCGAGTCGCCGATCAATTGCTTGATTTCCTTGGCCGCCGCCGCCGAACGCTGGGCCAGGTTGCGCACTTCGGAAGCGACCACGGCGAAACCGCGGCCCTGTTCGCCTGCCCGCGCCGCTTCGACGGCGGCATTGAGCGCCAGGATGTTGGTCTGGAAGGCAATGCCGTCGATCACGCCGATGATGTCCACGATTTTTTTCGACGAGGCCGTGATCGAGCCCATGGTGTCGATCACGTGCGACACCACCGAGCCGCCGCGCACGGCCACTTCGGACGCCTTGGCGGCCAGCTGGTTGGCCTGGCGCGCATTGTCGGCATTCTGCTGCACGGTGCTGGTCAGTTCGCGCATCGAGCTCGAGGTCTGGCCCAGCGACGCGGCCTGCTCTTCGGTGCGCGAGGACAGGTCCAGGTTGCCGCTGGCGATTTCGCTCGACGCTTCGGCGATCTGGTCGGTGCCGGTGCGCACTTCGGCCACGATCTTGATCAGGCTGGCGTTCATGTGGCGCAGCGCTTCCATCATCTGGCCGGTTTCGTCGCGGCTGTTGACTTCGATGACGCTGGTCAGGTCGCCGTCGGCCACGCGCTGGGCCACGTCCACCGCTTCGTTGAGGGGTTTGGTAATGCTGCGCGTGGCCAGCACGGCCACCGCCAGCGAAATGCCGGCCGCGATCAGGGCCAGCACCATGATCAGGAACTGGGTGCGCTTGCTGACCGCGTGGGCGGCGTCGCCGGCGGTGACCATTTCGGTATTCTGGAAGGCAATGAACTTGTCGAGCTGGTCGAAGTAGCGGTTCTGCTGCGGGCGCAGCGAGAACAGGAACTTGGTCATCGCGTCATCCTTGTTTTCTTCCTTGATCAGGGCCACGAAGGAGGCCTGGGAAGGGGTGAACTTGTCGCGGATGGTGGCGATGGCCTTCAGGATTTCCTGGCCCTTGGGATCGGTGGTGCTTTTGCTCAGGCTGGCGAGGGCGGCCGTGGCGCTGGCATTGCGCTTTTCGATGTTTTCCAGTTCCTTGGCGATCTGGGACGGGTCGCTCATGATCAGCACATTGAGCATGCTGCGGGTCGCTTCGCTGACATCGGCCTTGATGCCGTTGGCCGCCACCGTTTTCGGGTAGCGCGAGTCGACCATGGTGCCGACTTCGTTATTGAGGCTGGCAATGCGGACATAGGAAAGTCCGGCAAGCATTATCAAAAGTGCAATTACAACACCAAATCCGAGAGCCAGACGCTGGCCGATGCTCATGTTCTTGATCATGTTTTCCCTGAATCCTGAAAAATAGAATGGGCGTGCTAAAAAACTACACCAAATATACCATCTATATATAACAAAGAATTGCCTCAGGGGCACGAAATCGGGGTAGCGAACGGGTTTTTAAGACAAAATCGTGGTTCTCTTGCACACCATTATCGATTTTGCAAATATCCCTTATTCACAAAGGGTGATCAGGCTTTGGGAGCGGTCAGGCGTTCGTATTTGACGAGCAATTCTTCCCGGGTTTCGCGCCAGGCCGGATTGAAGGGGATGCAGCTGACGGGGCAGACCTGCTGGCACTGGGGTTCGTCGAAATGGCCGACGCACTCGGTGCACTTGTTGGGGTCGATTTCGTAGATTTCCGCACCCATCGATATGGCATCGTTGGGGCATTCGGGTTCGCAGACGTCGCAATTGATGCAATCGTCGGTAATCAGCAAGGCCATGGAATCGCTTAGCCGGCAGCGTCGGTCAGCGCCATCGCTGCGATCTTGCTCTGCAGCCAACGGTCGACCGAAGGGAAGACGAACTTGGAGACATCGCCGCCGAGCACGGCAATTTCACGCACGATGGTGCCCGAAATGAACTGGTACTGGTCGGACGGGGTCAGGAACAGGGTTTCGACGTCGGGCAGCAGGTAGCGGTTCATGCCGGCCATCTGGAATTCGTATTCGAAGTCCGACACGGCGCGCAGGCCGCGCACGATGACGCGGGCGTCATGCTTGCGCACGAAGTCCTTGAGCAGGCCGGAAAAGCTCTCGACCTTCACGTTCGGATAGTGGCCCAGCACTTCATTGGCAATTTCCAGGCGTTCTTCGAGCGAAAAGAAGGGACGCTTGTTCTTGCTGTCCGCCACGCCCACGATCAGCTGGTCGAACAGTCCGGAGGCACGGCGCACCAAATCCTCGTGGCCGCGGGTGAGCGGATCGAAGGTTCCTGGATAAACGGCTACAACCATTGCGGCTCCCTAGAGATGCACCAATATAGAACGCGCATTATGCCTGAAAACACGGCGCGGGCTCATTCGGCCAATTTGAGCAACTGGTAAAACACCACCCCGGCCTTGTCGGCGCGCACCGCTTCCCAGCCGGCAAGCCAGTCCGGCGGCGCGCTGCCATCGTCCGGCGCGAAGGGCAGCGGCGCCCCGGCTTCGGCGTACACCAGGCCGCCCGGCGCCAGCAGGTTCTTGCACAGCGGCAGGATCTTGCTCAGGAAATCCTGGTGGAAAGGCGGGTCCAGGAAGATCAGCGAAAAGCGCTGGCCGCGCAGGGCCATGTTCTGGGCCGCGGCCAGGGCGTCGCCGCGCAGGACCGTGACATTGTCGGCTTTCAGCTTGTCCTTGACGGCCTCGAGCTGGCGCACGGCGGGAGTGTGGGCGTCGATCATGGTGACGGTTTTGGCGCCGCGGCTGGCCGCTTCGAAGCCCAGCGCGCCGCTGCCGGCGAACAGGTCGAGGCAGGTGGCGCCGGACCATTCGGCGTTCCACAGGTGGTTGATCCAGTTGAAGACGGTTTCGCGCACGCGGTCCGGCGTCGGGCGCAAGCCTTCCGCGGTCAGGACCGGCAGCAGGGTGCGTTTCCACGCACCCCCGATGATGCGCACCTGTTGCGGCGGCGGCGCCCGGTGGACCGGGACTTTGGCTGGTTTCTTTGGCATGGCGAAGTCGGAAAGCGATGGGCGGCACTATAGCATGCCCGCCCTGCCGCTTTCCCCGCCCTGGCCCTCAGTTGGTCTGGGCCGACAGGTCCTTGAAGTCGGTGATCCAGTCCTGCATGCGCTTGTGGGCATGGGCTTTCTGGGCCGGCGTGGCGATCCTGGTCGCGGTCAGCACCAGGTTCATCGAGCTGTCGATATAGGCGTCGAAGAAGGCCTTGCGCTCGGGCGCATCGAAACGGCCGAAAATGTCTTTCAGCAAGTCATGCAGCAGGGCGATGGTGGCGTCCTTCTTCAGTTTTTCCTGCTGGATCTTGCGCAGTACCGACACGATCTTTTTCTGGCGGATGATGCGCTCTTCCAGCCACAGTTCGTTGTTCAGGGGCCGCACGTCGGACGCCTTCTTCAGCTGCGCTTCCTGCTCGTTGCTGAAGTTGCCGAACCACAGCTCGAACTGCTCCATCGATTTCTTGTAGCGCACTTTCTGCTTTTTCTCTTCGCTGATCTGCACGAATTTCTTGCGGTAGGTCTCATTGTTCTTGGCGAACTTCTGTTCCATCTTGTTGATCTGTTCGGGCTTCATGGACAGCGCCAGGTCGGCCAGCTCGGGCAAGGCCTTGAAGGCCAGCAGCTCGGTGCGGGTCTTGATGTCGCGGTAGTCGGCCTTCAGGTCGGCCATGGTCACCGTGCCTGCCAGCTGGCGCTGCGCCGTGCCCAGGAACTGCACGTAGTCGCGCAGCTGGGTCTTGCGGTGCCAGTTGAAGAGCTGGTCGATGTCCTTCTTGACTTCGCCGGCCTGGTCGGAATCGAGGTCGAGGTAGGCATTGACCCACCAGTAGAGCAAAGTGTCGCCCTGGTTGTAGGCAAAGCGCACGCTGCTGCAAGCGGCCACCGCCAGCATGAGGGCAATCAGGCACAGCATGCGAAAGCGGCTGAGGAAGCTGTCTTGCGTGTTAAACTTTTTCATCTTATAACTCTCTGAACGACTGCCTATGAACGTTGTGATCCTCGCCGCCGGCATGGGAAAGCGCATGCAATCCGCCCTGCCGAAAGTGCTGCACCCGCTGGCTGGCAAGCCGCTCTTGCAGCACGTCATCGATACTGCGCGGACTCTTGCACCGAGCAAATTATGCGTTATTTATGGACACGGCGGCGCAGCGGTGCCGGAGATGGTCAAACAGCAAAATACTGGCGAGCATGCCCACATCGATACCGCGCTGCAGGAACCGCAGCTGGGCACCGGCCACGCGGTCATGCAGGCCGTGCCGCAGCTGGACGAAAACCTCCCTACCCTGATCCTGTACGGCGACGTGCCGCTGACCACGGCCGCGTCGCTCCAGCGCCTGGTCGACGCGGCGGGCAGCGACAAGCTGGGCATCCTGACGGTGGAACAGGCCAACCCCTTCGGCCTGGGCCGCATCGTGCGCGAAGCCGGCGAAATCCGCCGCATCGTCGAGGAAAAGGATGCAACGCCGGAAGAACGGGCGATCCGCGAAATTAACAGCGGCATCATCGTGGCGCCCACCCGCCAGATGAAAAAATGGCTGGCCGCGCTGTCGAACAACAATGCCCAGGGCGAGTACTACCTGACCGACATCGTGGCGCAAGCCGTGGCCGATGGCGTGAAAGTGGTGTCCAGCCAGCCGTCGGCCGAGTGGGAAGTGGCGGGCGTCAACAGCAAGGTCCAGCTGGCCGAACTGGAACGCCGCCACCAGTTGAATATTGCCAATGCGCTGCTGGAAAAAGGCGTGCACCTGCTCGACCCTGCGCGCATCGACGTGCGTGGTGAACTGATCTGCGGGCGCGATGTCAGTATTGACGTGGGCTGCGTGTTCGAAGGCCGCGTCGAGCTGGCCGACGGCGTGACCGTGGGCGCGCACAATGTGCTGGTCAATGCGCGCATTGCGGCGGGCGCCACCATCAAGCCCTTCTGCCATATCGAAGAAGCCGTGGTGGGGCCGAAGTCGGTGATCGGACCGTATGCACGCCTGCGTCCGGGTACCGAGCTGGCCGAAGACGTCCATATCGGCAATTTCGTCGAAATCAAGAACAGCCAGATCGCCGCGCACAGCAAGGCCAATCACCTCGCTTATGTGGGCGATGCCACGGTCGGTTCGCGCGTCAATATCGGCGCCGGCACCATTACCTGTAATTACGACGGGGCCAACAAGTTCCGCACCGTGATCGAGGACGATGCCTTCATCGGCAGCGACAGCCAGCTGATAGCGCCTGTGACCGTCGGCAAGGGGGCGACCCTGGGCGCCGGCACCACGCTGTCGAAGAATGCACCGGCCGGCATGCTGACCATTTCGCGCAGCAAGCAAGTGACCATCGAAGGCTGGAAGCGTCCGGTCAAGGTCAAGAAATAACCCTTCGCCCCCGCGCAGGCGGGGGCCCATAGCACGTTTGAGCGGCAATGCGATGGGCCCCCGCCTGCGCGAGGGCGATGTGTGCGAGCGCGTGTGCTTGCGCGCATGCGTGGCGGAACTAGCTGGCCAGCGCGGGCGCAATCGCTCCCCGCGCTGCCTTGAACGCCGGCACCAGCGCCGCCAGCAAGGCCACGGCCATGGCCGCCACCACGGCCATCGAAATCCGGTTGAAATCGAGCTCCACCAGCATGGGCGCGTTGCTGACCGCGTGGCTGGCCGTGTACGACAGCGCGGCCCGGTTGACGATCCAGGCGATCACCGCGCTGGTCAGCAGGCTGGCCGCCACCCCGATCAGCGCCATCCATACGCCTTCCATTACAAACATCAGGAATACCGAGCTGCTGCGCATGCCCAGGGCACGCAGCACGCCGATTTCGCGCCGGCGTTCCAGCGCGTTCATGGAAATGGTGGCGGCGATGGTGGCCGCGATGACGGCGAACACCATGCCGGCCACGCTGTCGAAGGCCAGGTCGGAAAAGCCCTGCGGCCGGGCATGCACTTCCGATTGTTCCTGCCAGGTCTTGATGTGCACGGGAATGCCGGCCGCGCGCAGCGATGTGGCGATGTGCGTGCGCAACTCGTCCAGCTTGTGCGGCTCGCTCAGGTAGACCACGAAACGCTCGGTGCGTTCCGTGCCTTGCAGCGATTGCGCCATTTCGAAAGGCATCAGCAGTGGCTTGCGCGCGCCTTCGGGCTGGCCGGCGGTGCTGTAGACGTCGACCACTTCGGCGTCCAGCGGCAAGGTGGCATTGTCGAGCGAAGCCCCGCTGAGAGTCACGCTGCTGCCATTGCGCAAGCCCAGCGACCTGGCTTGCCCGCTGCTGACCGCGATACCGTTGCGGATGCCTGGATGCAGCTTGCCCGGCAATTGTTTCGCGGCCACTGCCGTGCTGTCCGGGGCCGCGCTCACGCCTTCGCCATGGAACAGGGCCGAACGCTGCCCGGTCGAGGCCATGCCCGATACGCTCATCTGCGGCACCGCCAGGGCCACGCCGGCAGTCGCGCTCAGCAGGCGCTGGACGCGACCGGCCTGGTCCGCATCGAACATGCGCTCGCCGGCCTGGGCGCCCGGCGGCGTGGCGCGCAGGATGGCCAGGTGGCCCAGCCGTTCGCCGATCACGGCCTGGTATTCCAGGCGCGCGCGCACGCTGGCGACATGGCCGGCATACAGGTCGAGCACGCACAGGCTGGCCGCAATCAGCACGATTGCCAGCACGCTGCGGGAACTTCCCAGCAGCAGCGTGCGCAAGGCCAGCCGCTGCGGACTCATAGCAGCACCCTGAGCGGGCGGCGCGCGCTATCGTTTGGGGTCGTCATCAGGCGTCCTTCATTCAGTTGCAGGGTGCGGGTGGCGCGGCTGACCTGGCGCTGGTCGCGGGTGGACAAGAGGAAGGCGGTGCCGTGCTCCTGCTGCTGGCGGCCGAACAGGTCCAGCACCAGGCGCGTGCAGCCGCTGTCGAGGCGCGAGGTGGGCTCGTCGGCCACCACCAGGCGCGGCCGGTTGATCAGCGCGCGCGCGATCGCCACCCGCTGGCACTGGCTGGCATCGAGCCTGGGCGGGTAGTGGCCGGCATGGGTGGCCAGGCCCAGCTGGGCCAGCAGTTCGGTGGCGCGCTGTTCGGCCGCGGCCAGCTGGGCGTGGTCAAGACGGGTGCGCAGCATCAGCGGCAGCAGCACGTTTTCGCGCGCGGTCATCACGGGGATCAGGCTGAAGGCCTGGAAAACCAGGCCGATCATGTCGCCGCGCAAGTCGGCGCGGCCCTGTTCGGACAGCTTGGAGACCAGCAGGTTGGCGATGACCACGCTGCCTTCGGATGCCTGTTCGAGCATGGCCACCAGGTTCAGCAGGCTGGTCTTGCCGCTGCCGCAAGGCCCGCAGACCACCACCATCTCGCCCACCCCGACCTGCAGGCTGACGTCGTGCAAGGCGTGCACGCCCGACAGCCCGCCCCCGTATACCTTGTGCACATGGGTCAGCCGCACCAGGTCGGCCATGGTCCGGTTCACTTCGGTTCCACCACACAGCATCGCATCCATGAGCCACACCCTCGCCTACGCCTGATGAACAGTTGCCAGTAGACACTGTTTCCAAAAGGCATTCATTGCGCGAGCGCAGAAAGTGGGGTCAGACCGCGATGCGGGTCTCGAATTTGCTGCGGAAGGTCGAAAAATACGCTTTTACATTGCGCACATTGGTGTGGGTGGCGAACAGGCGGTGGGCCAGCGCGTTATAGGACGGCATGTCGGCCACCTGGACGATGAGCACGAAGTCGGGGCCGGGCGCCACGCGGTAGCACTGCAGCACGGCGGCTTCATCGGCCACGTGCTGTTCGAATTCCGCCATGCGCTCGGCTGCCTGCACGTCGAGCGTGATTTCGACCACGGCCGTCAGGCTGGGCCCCACCTTTTCGGGCGACACAATGGCCACCTGGCGTTCGATGACGCCGGTCTCGGTGAGCTGCTTGACGCGCCGCAGGCAGGTGGGCGGCGACACGTGGACGCGTTCCGCCAACTCCGCATTGGTATGCGATGAATCAACCTGGAGCACATTCAAAATGCGACGATCGACATCGTCAAGCGTTGGGATCGCCATGATCTGGTGTTTTCAGAAAATTCTTTAGACGGAATGAAATAATATTTCACGAACTTCAGGCTGTGAAATAATATACCAATAACACAATGATTTAGAAAGCATATTTCATTGCACCTCATCTACGATCTGTTCCACTAATCTTTCTCATCGAGGTCTTCCATGTGCGGTATCGTCGGAGCAGTTGCGCAACGTAACATTACCCCTATTCTTGTCGAAGGCCTCAAGCGCCTGGAATACCGCGGCTACGATTCCTGCGGCGTGGCGCTGCACGTGGATGGCAAGCTCCAGCGTTCGCGCAGCACCTCGCGCGTGGCCGACCTGGAAACCCAGATCGCCAGCGTGGGCTTGCAAGGTTTCACCGGCATCGCGCACACGCGCTGGGCCACCCACGGCGCGCCGGCATCGCACAATGCCCACCCGCACTTTTCGCCGACCGAAGAAAACGCCCGCATCGCCCTGGTGCACAACGGCATTATCGAAAACCACGACGAGCTTCGTGACGAACTGAAAGGCCTGGGCTATGTATTCCAGAGCCAGACCGACACCGAAGTCATCGCCCACCTGGTCGACCACATGTATGACGGCGACCTGTTCGAGACCGTCAAGCTGGCCGTCAAGCGCCTGGCCGGCGCCTACGCCATTGCCGTGTTCAGCCGCGAAGAACCGCACCGCGTGGTTGCCGCGCGCCAGGGTTCGCCGCTGATCGTGGGCGTGGGCAAGGGCGAAAACTTCGTCGCTTCCGACGCCATGGCCCTGGCCGGCACTACCGACCAGATCATCTACCTGGAAGAAGGCGACGTGGTCGACCTGCAACTGGCCAAGTGCTGGATCGTCGACGCCGAAGGCCGTCCGGTCGAGCGCGAAGTGAAAACCGTGCACGCGCACACCGGCGCCGCCGAGCTGGGCCCGTACCGCCATTACATGCAGAAGGAAATCTTCGAGCAGCCGCGCGTCATCGGCGACACCCTGGAAGGCGTCACCGGCGTCATGCCCGAGCTGTTCGGCGACGACGCCTTCAAGGTCTTCAAGCAGATCGACCGCGTGCTGATCCTGGCCTGCGGCACCAGCTACTACGCCGGCCTGACCGCCAAGTACTGGATCGAATCGGTGGCCAAGGTACCTGTCTCGGTGGAAATCGCCAGCGAATACCGCTACCGCGACACCGTGCCGCACCCGGATACCCTGGTCGTCACCATCACCCAAAGCGGCGAAACGGCCGACACCCTGGCCGCCCTGAAGCATGCGCGCAGCCTGGGCATGCAGCACACCCTGACCATCTGCAACGTGGCCACCAGCGCCATGGTGCGAGAGTGTGCGCTCGCTTACATCACCCGCGCCGGGGTCGAAGTGGGCGTGGCATCGACCAAGGCCTTCACCACCCAGCTGGCCGCCCTGTTCCTGCTGACGCTGACGCTGGCCCAGGTCAATGGCCACCTGACGGACGAGGAAGAGTCGACTTACCTGAAACAGATGCGCCACCTGCCGGTGGCGATTGCCGCCGTGCTGGCGCTGGAACCGCAGATCATTGCCTGGGCCGACGACTTTGCGCGCAAGGACAATGCCCTGTTCCTGGGCCGCGGCATGCACTACCCGATCGCCCTGGAAGGCGCGCTCAAGCTCAAGGAAATTTCCTATATCCACGCGGAAGCCTATCCGGCCGGCGAACTGAAGCATGGCCCGCTGGCCCTGGTGACCGATGAAATGCCGGTCGTCACGATCGCCCCGAATGATGCGCTGCTGGAAAAGCTGAAGTCGAACATGCAGGAAGTGCGCGCCCGCGGCGGCCAGCTGTATGTATTTGCCGACGTCGATTCGCGCATTACGTCGGGCGATGGCCTGCATGTGATCCGCTTGCCGGAACACTATGGCTTGCTGTCGCCGATCCTGCACGTGTGCGCGCTGCAACTGCTGGCGTACCATACGGCACTGGCCAAGGGCACGGACGTCGACAAGCCGCGTAACCTGGCTAAGTCTGTGACGGTTGAATAGCGGTCGCTTGCGTCTGAAATGGCGTGGAGAAATGATAAAGTCTGATACCAAATAATAGAATTTGTCCCAATGATTGGTTCCGCTACATGGACTGAAACTGGTCCGCAGGTGTGCGAGCCCCTTGTTGAGAAAACGGCTATTTCTGGTCATTGAGGCCGCAAGCGTTTTGGCCGTCGAGTTAGGCGGCTAGAAAATCGAGCATTGTCTCTTTTGTGTGAGGCACTTCCTCCCAAGTATCCGGAGGCTTCCTTGCTAATGAAAAATGTCAATGGGTGGCCTGAACTTGGTCACCCATTGACATTGCTCAGTCCATTAACCGACTAACGTCGATGAGCACGGTATGACAACCTCAGAAGAGTTCGCTATGTGAACCCAGTCGAGCCAGTCGCAGGATGCCATTCTTCGGCTTGCTGTAGATCAAGAGCAAGTCAGGTTTGATATGACACTCCCTATATCCGACCCATATTCCCCCTAAATCGTGGTCACGGTAGCGAGGATCTAGTGTGGTGAGTTAGAAATTCGCAGACAAAATCGCTCGATGCTCGCGAGGATGGCGTCGGCCGACTTTGTCCAGACGAAGGGTTTCGGCTCGGCGTTATTAAGTGCCAGGTAGGAGCGAA